>Ga0208023_1000026_pt1 | contig 78169 bp, 54 predicted proteins | sample Colrivmet1370A02_FD_187625 | JGI IMG/M metagenome (GOLD analysis project Ga0208023, IMG submission 187625) | Estuarine microbial communities from the Columbia River estuary - metaG 1370A-02 (SPAdes) (version 2) | ecosystem: Environmental > Aquatic > Marine > Intertidal zone > Estuary | place... | reverse complement strand
AACATTCCTCCTGATAAACTTACAGTGAACAATCCATCTGCTGATGGCTCTGATCCATTGGTAGTTCCTACTACTGAAATCTCAACTGGTAAACTATTGTCCTCATCATCATCAATCGTTACAGTTGCAACTGATGCACTACCAATTATCACTAATAAATTATCTGCAGATAATAATGTTATTATAATTTCCTCATCACCTTCTAAAATTGAATCATCAATTATTGATACTGGAATTTTAATTTCTGTTAAACCCGCTTTAATTAAAATAGTTGAATTAATTGTAGCGTAATCTGTACCATTTAAAGCGGAGCCAGAAATAGAAAACGAAATTGTAGTATCAATAGTTAGTGCATTATCAAGAGTTAATGTAAACTCACCATTCGAAGATGGCTCTGATGCCAATGGAATACTTGCTACAATACCAATTTCAGCAATACAAATTGGATCCGAGATTAAAACAGGTGATGCATATATAGCACTACACATAGTAACACTATTTCTAACAACCACATTGTAACTCCCTGAAGTTATATTATTAAATACATTTGAACTTTGAAAAACAGATCCATTATCAATACTATACTCTAAATTAGATCCTGAAGCCACAACGGTTATTGAACCATCGTTCAAAGCAGGACAAGTAGCGATTGTAGTATTTGAAGTATTAACCCCTGAAATAACTGGTCCAGGAGGATAAGCCGTAATTATACTTTCAACAACTTTATCAGAAAAAGAAAAACATCCGTTTTTAGATTTAACCTTGGTTGTTAGAACTCCTTTAACTTCAGTAAGGGAAACAATAGTTGGTAAATTTAAAGAACCTGATAAAGAGGTTGATGTTAATGTATCGTCTTTTATACCATCAATATAAAACTCCCACAAATAAGAATATATTAATGTTCCACACGCCCCATCATCAGAAGCAGTTCCAGAAAAGTTGAAATCATTACTACAATTTACTTGTGTAATATTTCCAGTTACAGTAGGACAAGGCACACAAAAATCAGGATCATTAAATTGGATTGTAGCTTCTTGACATGTAGTATTCACATAATTAATTGTGGAAACACTAGAGGCTTTCACCCCACAAGATTTAGAATCTGCCTCAACAGTATATACTAATTTAACTGTTTCATTTGCAACAAAATCCATAAACCAAGATATTGTTTGACCCGTTGCACTTACAGTACCTTTATTTTTAACTTTTAATGTATTAGCAACCAACGTAAAGCCATCGCCAATAACATCAGTCACCATTGCTTTCTCTTTCGATATTTGTTTTGAAGCCCATTTAAGATCTTGTAAAATTTGATCATAAATAAAAGTTAAATTCGCCGCTTTCCTAGAATCTCGATAATTCTCTCCATTATTATCAACAACCCCCATCATAGTATCTTTTGCCAAATCAACTACATCATTTTTGCTTATTCCTCCATAAATTAAAACCGAATAAACTTTAGTTTCAAACCCCGGAATTCCATTCATAGCACTTTGCCCAGCATCCATAGCTGCTCTAGTACAATCGGTATGACTCGTTGGGTAGGTAGAACATCCACTTTCTCCTGGAGCTCGGTTAGCTACACCATCAGTTAAAACAATGATAGATCTTATCGTAGTACAATCATGAGTTCCATTTGAATTTATTTCATTTTTCGCAAAATTAATTCCTTCTGCAATATTTGTATAACCTCCGGCAGACAAACCATCAACAATATTATTTAAAACTACAGAATTATTAATCAAGCCAGTCCTAGTTGTAGCATTATTACTATAACTTACAATACCTACTTTATTCTTTCCCGTAGGATTATTTACAGAAGTAAAAATATTATTAATGAAATCTTTAGCTGCTTCCTTAGCATAATACATAGGAGTTTGACCATCACCCGAAATTATATCTCCCATACTACCTGAAGTATCCATTACTAACATTACTTCAATAGGCCTATGAGGTGGAGTTCCAGTAATCGTTAACTCAACATCAAATTGATTACATCCGTTTGTACTTTCTACAATAGTTTTATTAATACTTAAAGTTCCATCAATTACTTGCTGGCCAAAAGAAAAACTAGATACAATAAATGCAAATAAAATAAAAGTGTAAATTTTTATTTTATCAAAATATTTATTTTTTCTAGAAAGTAAATTTCTTTTCATATCTGCAATTTAGGTTAACACCTATTTTATTTTTTTATATTTTTTTAAAACAAAAATTATTCACCTTCAATAATTTCAGTGATTAATACTTTACCAACTTTAAATCCCTTGCATTCATTTGAAGTCACATTAACCTCCGATAAATTCACACTCCCAAACTCAGTGTTTTTTGGAGTTTTAAATTTTACAAAAAAGTTAAAATTTTCATTCTTTTTTAGAGTTACAAACACACCATGCTTATTATTCTTTTCTTGAAATGATTCTTTTAATTTCACATTATTCACATCAACAATCTCAGCAATTAAATCAACATTTTTTTTATTATTTCGTTTATGTGCATAATTTTTATGGTGATCGTTATCTTCCTCACTTTTCTCTAATGAAATTTTAAATTTAGTAACCTTGTCAGCTTTATTAGTTAAAGTCAATCCATAAAAAGTACCAGACTCGCCAGCTTTTTTTGAATCTTGATTATTTTGAACCTCTAAAGAAGCAGAACATTTACTTTTTTGTGAAAAGGCATTTTGAATATTAAGCAAAAACAAAAAAAGAATTAAAATTCTAAAAGAAGATTTACTTAATAATTTTAGTAAGTATTTTTTTTTCATATTTTTCCTAAAAAATATTATTATTTTTCCAATTTACTTATTAACACAATGCCACAAGTAAACAATACAAAAGATTATATTTTTAAATAAATTTGGGTTTTTGGGGTATTACCAAATCTGCGGGGACAGGGAATTGGTAAAATCATTAACAAATGTACAATATATACTAAATTAAATAAAACTAAATTCATTGATTGCTGTGAAAAATATATAAAAGGACGTTTCTTCATTATAAACGGTTTAAAAAAAAACCAAAAAACGCTTCCCACACTAATAATTAGTTAAAAACCAATGTTTTAAAAACCGTATTTATAATCCGTAAAAATAAGATTGAACTATAATACTATAAATAAAAAAAATAGTAAAAAATTGTAGTTATTTTTTATACTATAAATCAAAAACAGTACTTTTGCCGCTCTATATAATTTAATACAATTAGATAAATGAAAAAAATTACAAAAGAAACCTATATCAATTGGTATAAAGACATGCTTTTTTGGAGAAAATTCGAAGATAAATTGGCTGCTCTTTACATTCAACAAAAGGTAAGAGGATTTCTACATTTATATAATGGTCAGGAAGCGGTGCTAGCTGGTGCTTTGCATGCAATGAAAAAAAATGACAAGATGATTACTGCTTACCGTAATCATGTACAGCCTATAGGTTTAGGAGTAGACCCAAAAAGAATTATGGCTGAATTATTAGGAAAAGATACTGGTACTTCTCATGGTATGGGAGGTTCAATGCATATATTTTCACCTGAACATAATTTTTACGGTGGACATGGTATTGTTGGAGGTCAAATTCCTTTAGGAGCTGGACTTGCATTTGCGGATAAGTATTTTGAAAGAGATGGAGTTACTTTAACCTATTTCGGAGATGGTGCGGCAAGACAAGGTTCTCTTCATGAAACTTTTAACATGGCAATTAACTGGAAATTACCGGTTGTTTTTATATGTGAAAATAATGGCTATGCAATGGGTACTTCTGTTGAACGAACTGCGAATCACGAAGATATTTGGAAATTAGGTTTAGGATATGAAATGCCTTGTGGACCAGTAGATGGGATGAATCCTGTAAAAGTTGCTGAAGCAATGGAAGAAGCTATTGAGCGCGCAAGAAGAGGAGATGGTCCAACTTTATTAGATATTAAAACATATCGTTATAGAGGTCATTCAATGAGTGATGCGCAACATTACAGAACAAAAGAAGAAGTTGATGAATATCGTAAAATTGATCCTATTGCTCAAGTATTAAAAGTTATTAAAGACAAAAAATACGCAACTGATACTGAAATAAAAGCTTGGGATAAAGAAGTGAAGAGTAAAGTTGAAGAATGTCAAAAATTTGCTGAAGAATCTCCATTCCCAGACAAACAGCTATTATACGATATCGTATACGATCAAGAAAATTACCCGTTTTTAAAACATAGATAAATGGCAGAAATTATTACAATGCCTCGTTTAAGTGATACAATGACTGAAGGAGTTGTAGCACAGTGGCTAAAAAAAGTAGGCGATAAAATATCTGAAGGAGATATCTTAGCTGAAATTGAAACTGATAAAGCAACAATGGAGTTTGAATCATTTAATGAAGGAACTCTATTATTTATTGGATTAAAAGATGGCGAAAGCGCACCTGTAGACTCACTTTTAGCTATTATTGGTGAAGAAGGAGAAAATATTGAAGCGCTAGTTAAAGATTTTAAAATCGCAAATCCAAAAGAAGATAAACCTATCAAAGAAGATAAAAAACCATCTGCAACTTCTGAGCCTGCTAAACCAACTACTGAAACCAAAGTTTCTGTTGAACAAGCTCCAGTAGCAACTACAAATACTTCAGGTAGAATTATAGCTTCTCCACTTGCAAAAAAAATAGCAGCAGATAAAGGAATTAGCATCGCAAATGTTGCTGGATCTGGAGAAAATGGAAGAGTTGTGAAACGTGATATTGAAAATTACGTACCAGCTGTAGCTTCTACAAACACCGTTTCACCTATCGCTAATGTAGGAGAAATTAGCTTTGAAGAAAGTACAAATTCTCAAATGCGTAAAACAATTGCGCGTAGGTTGGCAGAATCTAAATTTACAGCTCCACATTATTATTTAATGTTGGAAATAAATATGGACAATGCAATTGCTTCTCGTAAAACAATTAATGAATTGCCAGATACAAAAGTATCTTTCAATGATATGGTTGTAAAAGCAAGTGCAATGGCATTAAAAAAACATCCTAAAGTGAACTCTCAATGGTTTGACGATAAAACTCGTATTAATCATCATGTGAGCATTGGAGTTGCTGTTGCTGTTGAAGATGGACTAGTTGTTCCTGTAATTCCTTTTACAGATCAAAGAAGCCTTACTGAAATAGGTGCAGAAGTAAAAGATAAAGCAATTAGAGCGAAAAGTAAAAAATTAACTCCTGCAGAAATGGATGGTAGTACTTTTACAGTTTCTAACCTTGGAATGTTTGGTATTTCTGAATTTACTTCAATTATTAACCAACCAAATTCAGCAATTTTATCAGTAGGTGCAATTGTTCAAAAGCCAGTTGTGAAAAATGGAGAAATAGTAGTTGGTAATACTATGAAAGTAACACTAGCTTGTGACCATAGAACTGTTGATGGAGCTACTGGTGCTGCATTTTTACAGACTTTAAAGCAGTATATTGAAAACCCAGTAACTATGTTAGCATAGTTACTATTTAATACATATTTAAAAAGCCTATTGTTTAAACAATAGGCTTTTTTTATTCCTCTACTCTAATTCTTTATTGGAAAAAATAGAACACATTAAAATAATGATATAAAAAAAACCTCCACAAATTGTGAAGGTTTTAAATATTTTAATTCTTAAAACTAATTACTTTTTAAATTTAGCATATTTAGTTTTAAACTTATCAATACGTCCTGCAGTATCAACTAACTTAGTTTTACCTGTGTAGTATGGATGTGAAGTTCTTGAAATCTCTAATTTTACTAATGGGTATTCAACACCATCTACCTCAAGAGTTTCCCTTGTATTAACTGTTGATCGAGTTAAAAACACATCTTCATTCGACATATCTTTAAATGCTACCAATCTATAATTTTCTGGATGTATACCTTTTCTCATCGTAAACTCGTTTTAAATCTATTTTTATTTTTAAGACTGCAAATTTAACTATATTTTTGAAACTTCAAACAAATAATTTATTTTATTTACATAAATATTAATTAATCGCCATTAAACACCATGTTAAATAAGTCTATTTTAAGTTTTTTTACTCTTTTACTGTTTATATCTTGTAAAAGTGAATACAAATTTATCTTAAAAACTCCGAATAAAATTCAAATAAACCAAGAATTAACTATTTCAGTTTCAGAAAAAGAAAACAAACCTTTTGACTCTGTTCAATTTTCTATAGATACTAAAAAAATAATAAGTAAGAATAATTCTGCTTCTTTAGATATTAGCAATTACAAATTAGGAAAGCATTCAATTACAGCATTATTCTTTTTTGAAAATAAAACCAAAAAGGAGACGAGCACAATTTACTTTATGGCCGATACTGAACCTGAAATTTATACCTATAAAATTATTAATACGTATCCGCATGATAAAAATGCCTATACTCAAGGATTAGAATATAACAATGGTTTTTTATATGAAGGAACTGGAAGAAAAGGCACCTCCTCAATAAGAAAAGTTAACATTGAAACTGGTGACGTTTTAAAACAAGTAGATACCGATTCAAAATATTTTGGTGAAGGAATAACAATTTTTAACAATAAAATTTATCAGCTTACTTGGCAAAGTGGCCTAGGCTTTGTTTATGATTTAAATACTTTTGAAAAAGAAAAAGAATTTAAGTATACAAAAAGTCGTGAAGGTTGGGGACTAACTCATAATGGAAAACAATTAATAAAGTCTGATGGTACAGAACATATTTGGTTTTTAAATGCTGAAACACAAATTGAAGAAAGTTATATTGAAGCCTACACCAACAATCAAAAAGTTGAAAATTTAAATGAGCTCGAATACATCAATGGGAAAATTTATGCCAACATTTGGCAAAAAAATTCTATCATCATTGTAAATCCACTTAACGGAAAAGTTGAAGGTGTAGCCGATTTAAATGGTTTAAAAGCAGAAATTCAAAAAACTCAAAAATTAGACGATAATGATGAAGTTTTAAATGGAATCGCTTTTGACCATGAAAATAATCGTCTTTTTGTAACTGGAAAGCATTGGAGTAAATTATTTGAAATAGAATTATTAAAAAAATAGTTTTCTTTAATTTCTTTTTACATTTACAAAAACCAGTTTCAATGCGCTTTTATTTAACACGTTTTCTAGTAATTACACTTGTAATTTTTTCTTCGTGTAGAAAAGACTTTTCTACAAGTTTAAGCGCTGGAAAATTAACTTTTTCAAAAGACACAGTTTATTTGGATACAGTATTTACAAATATCGGTTCCAGTACTTACAATTTAAAAGTATATAATAAAAGTAAAAAAGCAATTTCAATACCTACTATAAAGTTAGGAAAAGGAGAAAATTCATATTACAGATTAAATGTTGATGGCACCTCTGGAAAAATATTTGAAAACGTTGAAATTTTAGCTAAGGACAGTATTTACATATTTATTGAAACAACTATTGATTACACCGAAATAACCGACCCATTATATACCGATGCCATCGTATTTGAGTCTGTAGAAAATGTTCAAGAGGTACAATTAGTTACATTAGTTAAAGATGCCTATTTTTTATATCCATCTAAAAGTTCAGAAGGCCTAATTGAAACTATTAAAACCGGTGAAGATACTAATGGTGAAAACATTCATGTTAATGGATTTTATTTAACTGACAATACCACATTTACAAATGAAAAACCTTACGTTATTTATGGGTATTGTGCAATTCCTGAAAACAAAACATTAACTATCCAAGCAGGAGCTCAATTACATTTTCACTCTAATTCAGGATTAATGGTTGATAAAAATGCTTCTTTAATTATTGAAGGCGAATTAAACAATGAAGTACTTATTGAAGGTGACAGATTAGAACCTCAATTTAATAACATTCCAGGGCAATGGGGAACAATATGGCTAAGAGCTGGAAGTAAAAACAACTACATAAATAATACTATTATTAAAAATGGTTCAATTGGCATTTTAACCGATTCTATTGGGAGCAATTCTTCTCCTACTTTAACCATTAAAAATACTCAAATTTATAATAATTCCTATTATGGAATTTTAGGTAGGGAAACAAGTATCGATGGAGAAAATATTGTTATAAATAATAGCGGACAAGCATCTTTAGCTTGTACAATTGGAGGCACTTATAACTTTAAGCACTCAACTTTTACAAATTTTTGGAATGATAGTTTTCGTGAATTCCCAAGTGTATTAATCAATAACTATTTTTCTTATTTTGACAATAATTCCGCAATAGTTGAAACACGCGACTTAATTGCTGCAAATTTCATAAATTGCATTATTGATGGAAGTAATAATATTGAATTGATTATTGACAAAGTTGAAGGGTCAATGTTTAACTATTCCTTCAAAAATAACCTAATTAAATTCAACGATTATAACAATTTATATACTATCGTTCCTGAGTATGATTTTGAAAATACAAGTTATTTTAATGAAAATATTTTCAATGGAAATACTGATTTCAAGTCAACTCAAAACAATGAATTAATTATTGGAAACAGCTCTGATGCTATTAAAAAAGCAGATATGCATGGAACTCTTTCAGTTCCGCTGGATATTTTAGGTGTTCAACGAAGTTCTCCAGGAGATATTGGCGCGTACGAACATATTACTTTTGATAAATAAACTATGAAAAATATTATAATAACAGGTACAAGCCGTGGAATTGGTTTTGAATTAGCTCAATTATTTGCTAAAAACAATTACAATGTTTTGGCTTTGTCTAGAAATTCGAAACCGCTAAAAAACCTCAACCTTAAAAATATTACAACATTATCTGTTGACTTATCTAAAGACGAAGATTATAAAAAAATAATTGATTTTGTCTCAAAAAACTGGGAAACGGTTGATATATTAATCAACAACGCTGGTAAATTAATTAATAAACCTTTTAGTGAGCTTTCTTCATCAGATTTTTTAGAAGTTTACAAAGTAAATGTATTTGCTGTGGCCGAATTAACTCGCCAATTAGTACCATTTTTAGTAAAAGGAAGCCACGTAGTAACAATAAGCAGTATTGGTGGTGTACAAGGAAGTATGAAATTTCCTGGACTTGCAGCTTACAGCTCATCAAAAGGAGCTGTTATAACTCTTTCTGAATTATTAGCTGAAGAATATAAAGAACAACAAATATCTTTTAATGTTTTAGCGTTAGGTGCAGTTCAAACTGAAATGTTAGAAGAAGCTTTCCCTGGTTATAAAGCTCCTGTTTCTGCATCAGAAATGGCTGATTATATTTTTAATTTCGCCTTAAATGGAAACAAATTTTACAATGGAAAAATATTGCAAGTTTCTTCAACCACTCCATAATTTATGATTGAAAAACTTTCAAAATACATTCCGAAAAATTCAATTGAATTAGTACAAGAAATTCTTGAAAATCATCATATTGATATTAAAATAGTTAATAATAGAGCTACTAAACACGGTGACTTTAAAAGATTACTTAATGGTTCTTTTCAAATTACCTTAAACAAAGGCTTAAATGAATACCAGTTTTTAATTACATTAATTCATGAAATTGCTCATTTTGTGACTCATAAAAAATATAATAGGGTAAAACCTCACGGGATTGAATGGAAAAGAACCTTTCAACATTTGATGCTACCATTTATACAACCATTAATTTTCCCAAATGATTTACTTCCTATTGTAGCAAATTATTTTAAAAATCCAAAAGCAAGTACTGCATCTGATGTTAAATTATCATATGCATTAAAACAGTACGATGATATATCAGGAAAGAGTTTTATATTTGAACTACAACATGGAAGTGTTTTTTCATTTAACAATAAATCTTATAAAAAAGGAAATATAAGAAGAACACGTATCGAATGTTTGGAATTGAGCAGTAATAGAATTTATTTATTCAATCAAAATGCTCAAGTAGATCTTTTAAACTAAAAAAATTGCAAAAGCTTTTCCCTTAAAAAGGATAAATGTTATAAAATATTAATATGGAAAATACAACGAACTCACAGCAACAAAATCCACCTCCAACAGAAACACCTAGTGAAAAAATAGATTTCAAAAGTATTATTGAAAGTATTAAACAGTTTTTACACGAAATCTTAGATATTAGTAAAGACACCGATAAAAAAGGAACTATTGAAGATATAAAGGGAAATATATCAATGAAAGGTCATACTGCCTGGGTTTTGGTATTTTCAATACTAATAGCATCTATTGGGTTAAACGTTAGTTCTACCGCGGTTGTAATTGGAGCAATGCTTATATCTCCTTTAATGGGGCCTATTTTAGGTATTGGTTTATCTATTGGAATAAATGATATTGACACTTTAAAACGGTCACTAATTAACCTTGGGGTTATGATTGGCTTAAGTTTAGCTACCTCATTCCTATTCTTTTTAATTCCTTTATTTAGAAATGAAACACCAGAATTATTAGCAAGAACAGCTCCAGATGTTCGAGATGTTTTCATAGCTATTGCAGGTGGTTTAGCCCTAATTATTGCATTAAGCAGACGAAATGAACAAACCAACACTATTGCAGGTGTTGCCATTGCAACTGCCCTAATGCCTCCACTTTGTACCGCTGGATTTGGACTTGCAACTGGGAATTTAACTTATTTTGGTGGTGCTATGTTTTTATTTACAATCAACACCATATTTATTGCATTAGCGACTTTTGTTATTGTTAAGTTTTTAAACTTTCCAATGGTTAGATATATTAATTCAGTAAAAAGAAAAAGAGTTGCAAGATTTGCGTCAACCATTGCCCTTTTAGTATTTGCAGGTAGTATTTATCTATTCATTAATTTATTTAAAGAGAATCAATTTAAGCAAGCCGCTCAAAATTTAATTAACGATATAAAAGAAAGTGGTGTTAGTATTATTGATGAAGAGGATAAAAACATCAATTATAAAGATAAAAGCGTTCAAATTTTCATATATGGACAAAAACTTACTTCTGAAGAAATTGATAAATGGAATACTCAACTTTCTAAATATGGACTTAGTGAAACTAAATTAATTATTAAGCAAGGTGTTGATGATTCCGATTTAAGACATGAGGTGAAAAACCTTTCAGATTTATATGGTCAAAATCAAAAGATAATTTCCTCTAGAGATGAATCTATTAAGGAAAAAGAAGAAAAGATAAAACTTTTAGAAACAGAATTATCTAAATATTATAAAGATCAAATTCCATTTATTCAAATTAGTGAAGAAGCTCAAATTAATTATAGTGGCTTAAAAGAAATAAGCTTTGCTAATTTAATTCAAACTAATTTTCAAAAAGTAGACACGGTTACTGTTTTTAATACTGTTTGGTATGATTCCGTACCTAATACTTCTATACAGAAGTTAAAATTAAAAAAATGGCTTAAAACCCGTTTAAAAAAGGATTCAATTCAAGTAAATTAGAAATCTATAATTACACCTAGGCTGGGTAATACATTCCCTGAAGTATTTTTTAATTCTTCGAGGTCATATTTTGAAATATCATTTAAGGATACTTTTTTATTCCCATTCTCGTCTAACACAGGAATTAAATAAGATTGATCAGTATTTTTACTTGCATACATATTTTGAATGTCAACATACAAATTCAGAGAAAAATGGTTGAAATACCAAGTTTTATCTAACCGAACATCCAATTGGTGATATGTTGCAAATCGTTCAGAATTTAATTTACTAAAATCTAAAATCCCTTTATTAGAAACATTATAATTATCAATATCTGCTGATGCATTCATATCATAAGGCGTAAATGGCCTTCCTCCTACCAACCTGAATTTCCCACCTAATTCCCAATCTTTATTTAACTTTTTCCCAGCTGTAATTGTAACTAAATGACGATTATCCCATGAAGAAGATATATATGTATTCTGTTCATTTTTAAATTCACTAAATACATATGTGTAAGAAACTATTCCATACAATCCCTTATATGATTTTTTTTGGGCCAACATTTCAAATCCATATGACCTTCCTTCTGAAATTGACGTAACCTCCTCATTTCCAATCACTCCAAAGTCAGCTCCTAAATTAGCGAGACTAATATGGTTTCTTATTGAAAAAGGATAATTTTCGTAATTTTTATAAAAACCTTCCAAAGTTATTTTGGTTGTTACATCTGGTTTTAATTCTATTCCTGTTACTAAATGCTTCGCTCTTATATATTTCAGTCCATTCTCTTTATTAACCAACATATTCGATGCGTCTTTAAATCCCATAATTGTATAGGTTGGTAATTGATAATAGATACCAGAAGATGCGTTAATCGTCAATTTATTTGTTAGTGAGTATGTAAATGAAACCCGTGGTGAAAGTTGATCTAATGGGTTTTTCATTTCCTCATTATAATCAACCCCATCCATTCTAAAACCAAATGAAGCTCCTAATTTAGATTTAAAATACCTTTTTGAAATTTGACCAAATAAATTGTATTTAAACATTCCAAGTTTTGAAGAAAAATCAATTCCTAAAACCCCTTCAGAATTAGCGATTTTTTGAAAAGTAGCATTTGAATAATTAGCTTGCTCTAACCCAAAACCGATATTTAATTTATAGTTATTGGAGAGTGTAGCAGTGTTTTCAAACCTAAATTTATTTTCAATTTCTCTTGAACTATAATCCAATAACAAATCAGAAGGATTATATGTATTATTAAAATACTTTTTTGAGCTGTTCTCCCATTCATTTCTACTTAATACTATCTGTTGTGTTGAATTTTCACCATAATGCTTATATGAAGCTCCTACAGCATAATTCCATTGCTCTTGAACAGGCACATTACTTAGTATAAATCTATTTCTTTTAATTGTTTCAATGTCTGTCACATTTTTATTTACACTTTCATTTAACTTAAACTTATCTATCGCTCCTAATCCAATAAAGTTAATCTCACTATTTTGGGATAACTGATGTTTAACATTCACCTGAAAATCATTATAGGTAGGTAAAAATGGAAGCTTGATTAATTTAAATAGAAATTGTAAATATGATTGTCTAAAAGAAGCAATAAATGTTGTTTTTTTATTAATAGGGCCATCTATCGTAATACCCGCATCAGAAGTTCCTAAAGTAGCTCTGGTATTTAATTTTTCCGGATTTCCATTTTTTTGCGTAAATTCAATTACAGAACTTAATGCATTCCCACGGTTAGATTGAAACGAACTAGAATAAAAATCTACATTACGAATTAAATCTGCATTAATAATTCCAACCGGACCTCCAGTTGATCCTTGAGTTTGAAAATGATTAATAACAGGAACTTCAATTCCATCTAAATAAAACTTATTCTCAACAGGAGCTCCACCCCTAATAATTATATCATTTCTAAATCCAGGGTTTGAAGCTACTCCAGGCAGGGATTGAATAACTTTTAAAACGTCCCTATTTCCACCAGGGTTTTTCTCGATCTCAGCAATTCCAACAGATTGAAATGACAAAGGGCTTTCCAATTTTTTTTTAAACAACCTACTCTCAACCACTATTTCGTTTAGAAGTTCATTGTCTTGAACTAATTCAATAATTATATAAGGTGTTTTTTCGTTAGTTACTAAATAATCATCTGACTCTGAAGTTTGATAACCCAAATAAGAAACTTGAATTCTTATGTAGCCCATTGGAGCATTTGGAATCAAAAACTCTCCCATTTCATCGGATACCGATCCAATATTTGTGCCAACTACCACAACATTCACATCCTGTAAAACATTTCTAGTTTTAGCATCAATGACTAATCCCTTAATTTGACCAGTATTTTGACAAAATAATAAACCACTTATAAAAACTAATATAATAAATGAGCAAAATCTTTTAGTGTGAATCATTTTAAAAATATTTTAGACTTAAATGTACAATTATAAAAATATATTAAAATGAAAAAACCTCAAACAAATATTTGTTTGAGGTTTTTTTGTGGTGAGAGAAGGATTCGAACCTTCGAAGCTTGCGCAGCAGATTTACAGTCTGCCCTCGTTGGCCACTTGAGTATCTCACCAAAATTTAAAATTAAAAAACTTCTCATTTAAGAGAAGTTTTTTGTGACCGGGCTGGGGCTCGAACCCAGGACCACCTCCTTAAAAGGGAGGTGCTCTACCAACTGAGCTACCAGGTCATTCTTTTTCCTTTTTAGCGGCTGCAAATATATGGGTATTTTTTAAAAAAACAAATATCTTTTCTATTTAATTTCATTTAAATATGCCTCTCTAACTTTCCTAAATAAATTGGATGAATACACAAAATTTACAATCGCCTCATTCTCAGTTTTAAAAATCTCTTTATTGGAACCTTCCCAAGCTTTAACACCATTTTTTAAAAAAACAATTTTTTCTCCAATTTCCATGACAGAGTTCATATCATGAGAGTTAATAACCGTAATTATTTGATATTCCTGTGTTATTTCCTGAATTAAATTATCGATTACAGTAGCAGTATTTGGATCTAATCCAGAGTTAGGTTCATCACAAAATAAATATTTTGGATTCATTACAATAGCTCTTGCAATTGCAACACGTTTTTGCATACCTCCAGATATTTCAGCTGGAAATTTTTTGTTACAATCAGTCAAATTCACTCTTTTTAAAACAAAATTGACCCTATCTAACATTTCAGAATTTGATTGATCTTTAAACATTTTCAAAGGAAACATTATATTTTCTTCAACAGTTAAAGAATCATATAATGCACCTCCTTGAAAAACCATTCCAATTTCTTGACGCAGTTTTCTATGTTGTTTAATACTTAATTCCGTATGTTTTCTTCCATCAAAAGAAATAATTCCATTATCCGGGACATGCAAGCCAACCAAACATTTTAAAAACACTGTTTTTCCCGATCCACTTTGTCCAATAATCATATTGGTTTTTCCTTTTTCAAAAGTTGTTGAAATACCTTTTAAAACAGGAGTCCCATTAAACTCTTTATATAAATCTTTAACTTCAATCATTTATCCTAATAGCATTTGAGTTAAAAAATAATTCAATAATATTATTACAACACTTGTCCAAACTACAGCTTGTGTACTTGCTCTACCAACTTCCAACGATCCACCTTTTACGTAATACCCGTGATATGCAGGAATAGTTGCAATTACAAATGCAAAAACCAATGTTTTTGTTAAAGCATAGCTAATAAAATATGGTTTAAAATCCAATTGAACCCCGTAAATGTAATCTTCACTATAAAATAGACCTGTTAATGTTCCAGCAACATAACCACCATATATCCCCAAAAACATAGCTAATAAAATTAATAGTGGATAAAAGAACATTGTAGCCATAATTTTAGGCAAGACCAAATAATTTAATGAGTTAATACCCATTACTTCTAAAGCATCTATTTGCTCAGTAACACGCATGGTTCCAATACTTGAAGAAATATAAGAACCTACTTTACCTGCCAAAATTACACACATAAAAGTTGGTGCAAATTCTAAAATAACAGATCTCTTGGTTGCAAAACCAATAAGGTATTTTGGAATAAAAGGACTATCTACATTTAGTGCTGTTTGAATTGCTACAACACCTCCAACAAAAAAAGATATAAATGTAATAATTCCAAGAGATTTTAATCCTAAATCTTCTATTTCCCTAAACAACATTTCTCTAAAAACCGACCATTTTTGTGGTTTCCTAAAAACTTGTTTAAGCATAATAAAATATTTCCCTATATGCTCTAAATAATTCATTAACTTTCTTTTTTGGCTAAAATATTAAATTAATACAAGGATTAATCTTTTTGTAACATAAAATTCTTTTCAACTATTAAAAAAGTGTTATTTTTGAAACTAAACAAGAATCAACACATTCTACAATGAAGAAACTAATTATATTTCTATTTATAAGTCTTACTTTTACACAATGTATTTCCGTTAAATCAACTATTGAAAAAAGTACAACTTCAACAAATGAATCTGGTAAAAAAGAATTAAAGCAAAACAATCCCAAACTTATTGTTGGAATTGTAGTAGATCAAATGCGTTTTGATTATTTAATTAAATTTTACGATAAGTATGGTGAAGGAGGTTTTAAAAGATTAATGAATGAAGGATTCAATTTAAAAAATGTTCATTATAACTTTATCCCAACTTATACTGCTGTAGGTCATGCTTCAATTTTTACGGGAACCACTCCTGTTAACCATGGAATTATTTCTAATAACTGGTATGATAAGTATGAAAAAAAATCTATTTATTGTGTAGATGATGACAGATATAAAACAGTTGGAGCCAACTCTGGCGGAAACAAATCTCCATATAGAATGTTAACTACAACAATTGCCGACCAGTTAAGATTAGCTCAAAATATGAAAGGAAAATCAATTGGAATTGCAATTAAAGATAGGTCTGCCATTTTACCTGCCGGACATACTGCTAATGCTTCTTATTGGTTTGAAGGCAATGATGATGGTAAATTTATTTCGAGTACTTTTTACATGAATGAATTACCAAACTGGGTAAAAGAGTTTAACAATTCAGGAAAAGCAAACAATTATTTAAATCAAACCTGGAACACGTATTATGATATTTCAACATATACTGAAACACTGCCAGACAATAATGAATATGAAAGCTTATTTGAAGGTAAAAGCACACCTACATTTCCATATAATTTAGCCGAATTAAGAAAAACAAACAACAATTATAATTTATTAAAAGCAGTACCTTTTGGAAATTCAATTACTACTGATTTTGCTGAAGCAACTATTATTGGTGAAAATTTAGGGAAAAGTATAAGTACTGACTTTTTATCGGTTAGTTATTCAAGTACTGATTATGTTGGACATCATTTTGGAATTAATGCAAAAGAACTTGAAGATACTTATATTAGACTAGATAAAGATTTAGAACGTCTTTTAACATTTTTAGATTTAGAAGTAGGTCAACAAAATTATACATTATTTTTAACTGCCGATCACGCTGCAGTTGAAGTTCCTGCTTACTTGAATTCATTGAAAATACCTAGTGGTTATTTTAATAACAACAAATTCAAAGAAGCAATCAATAATATTACTTTAAGTCACTTTAAGTCTTCCGAGCTTGTGGAAGATATTTCAAATTATCAAATCTTTTTAAATAAAGAGAAAATTAAAGAATTAGGGTTAGATTTACACAAGGTTTCACAAATTATTGCAGATGAGATTATAGCTTTTGAAAATGTTTACAAATCTGTTACATCACTAACTCTTCAAACTACGAGTTTTAATTCCGGCATATTACAAACTCTTCAAAATGGTTATAATCAAAAATTTTCTGGAGATATTTTAGTTATTCCTAATCCATCAACATTATCTTATGCTAAAACAGGTACAAGCCATGGATCTGGTTATAACTACGATACCCACGTTCCTCTAATTTTTTATGGAAATGGTATTAAAAAAGGAAGTTCAAATAACTATTATCCAATTATTGATATTGCGCCAACAATTTCAAGCTTCTTAAACATTACTGCACCTAATGGTTGCAACGGACAAACTATTATAGAAGTTTTAAAATAAAAAAAGCCCTCAACAAAATGAGGGCTTTTTTTTATAATTGATTAAATCTTAATACCTATACACTATGGCATTAATATTCATTCCAGCTCCAACGGAAGCAAAAATAATAACATCACCTTTTTTTATTTCGTGGTTATCCATCTTACCTTTAACAACCAAATCAAATAAAGTTGGAACCGTTGCTACTGAACTATTTCCAAGTTTATGAATACTCATTGGCATAATACCTTCTGGCACTTGTTTTTTATATAATCGATAAAATCGCTTTAATATTGCTTCATCCATTTTTTCATTTGCCTGATGTATCAATATTTTTTTCACATCAGATATGTCAACACCACTTTTATCAAGAGCCGTTTTCATAGCTAAAGGAACACGATTTAAGCCATACTCATATATCTTTCGTCCATACATCTTAATAAATCTTGAATCAGATTCTTTTGTTTTATCAAAGGACTCACCAAAAAATAGATAATAACATTCATCCATAGCATCTGTTTGGTTTGCATGGCTCAAAATTCCAGAATTAGAATTATCTTCTACCCCTTCAATTACACAGGCTCCGGCACCATCAGAATAAATCATTGAATCCCTATCATTTATATCAACAACACGAGATAATGTTTCAGTTCCAACTACTAAACATTTCTTAGCAATACCCGATTTTATAAATGCTTCAGCTTGTATTACACCTTGTATCCAACCAGGACATCCAAATAAGATATCATAAGCAACACAGTTAGAGTTTTTTATTCCTAAATTATGTTTTACTCTTGAAGCTAAACTTGGTAATATATCACTTTGAATTGACCCATCTCTAACATCACCAAAATTGTGTGCTAAAATAATATAATCTAATTCTTCTTTATCAATTCCTGAATCTTCAATTGCCTTTCGAGCAGCAAAAAAGGCTAAGTCCGATGAATTCAATTCGGATGTTGCGTAACGCCTTTCTTCAATACCTGTAATAGCTTTAAATTTATCAATCACTACTTCATTTTCATACCCAAAAGGGCTACCATCTTCATTTAAAAAATTATGATTTAAAAAGTCTGAGTTTTTCTTAATTAATTTTGGAATATAACTTCCGGTACCTGTAATTACTGAGTGTATTGTCATTGTAAAAAATTAGACTGTAAATTTAAAAATGTATTACTTATTTACCTCTGAAACTTTAATTTTCATTACGGTGGCTATCGACAAAGCTCGGGACTTTATCGCGGTTGAATTCTCGCCTTCAAACAACTCATCAACAGCACCATTAAACATTGATAACCAGCGTTTAAAGTGCTCGTTTTTTAGAGGTGTTTTTTGATGCAATTGTATATGCGGTAACATAGCATTTTTACGATACCCACCCGAATAAAAAAGAATATTATCCCAAAAATTTACTAAAATTTTTAAATGCTCTTCAAGTAGTTCTGGATTCTCAAATTCAACAAAAAAGGACTTCATTTTTTCGTCCTTCATGAGCTTCACATAAAACAACTTAACAATTAAATAAAGATCATCACTATTTGTGATATCCTTTCTCATAAAAAATTTTTATCAAAAGCTATTGGAAGTAAATCTAATAAAGAATTCATTTTTATCACCTCGCCAACTTCACCCATAAAATAAACCTCTACCTTATCTTTTTGCCTTAATTCATATTCAGATAAAGTTTGTCTGCACCCACCACAAGGAGCAACAGGTTCACTTAAAATTTGAGATGATGAACTTGCGGAAATAGCCAGTTTAAGTATTTTTTGATCTGGAAATTCAGAAGAAGCCTTCCATATGGCAACTCTCTCTGCACACATACCTGAAGGATAAGCGGCATTTTCTTGGTTATTCCCTGTTATAATTTTACCATTTTCAAGCAATAAAGCAGCTCCAACTTTAAATTTAGAATAAGGTGCATATGCTTTTTGTTTTGCTTCAATAGCTTTGTCCATTAAATCTTTTACAGAAACTGGAAGTTCGTCAATTGAGTCAAAAATGGTTATTTGAGTTTTTATTTCAAGTTTTTTCATTAAATATTTGCTGTTAGGCCATTAATTCACTTCGAATAATTCTCCAAAATCAAAAGATAGTGAGAATCTCAATGTGTTTTCTAAAGGGTTATTTATTTTTGAAGAATTGAATAAATAAGAAATATCTATTCGTGAACTTTTAAATTTGAATCCAGAACCAAGAGTAAAATATTTACGGGCTCCTTTCAAATCACTTTCATTAAAATATCCTGCTCTTAGAGCAAAAGCATTATCATACATGTATTCAGCTCCCAAACCCCAAGTAAATTCTTTTAGTTCTTCGCTAAATCCATTCGGTGCATCATTAAAAGATTTAAATATTCCGCTAAAAAAGCTAACGTTATCTTGCTGGTATGGTGGCTCTCCTGTTTCAGAAACACTAGGTGTTGGCACCAATAATTTATTAAATTCTAAATTTAAACTTAATTTATTTTGAGCATCTAATATAAAATCAAATCCACCACCAATTTTTAAATTTGTTGGAATAAAGTTTTCTTGTCCATCATCAGAATAAGAAACTTTTGGACCAATATTAGAAAGATTGAAACCTCCTCTCCAAATACCATTGAAATTCCCATAATTAGATTCATTTGATTGAAAGTATCCCGAAATATCAACAGCAAAAGAATTCACCGGGTTAATTGTAGAATTAGTAGATTCTATCCCTAAATCTGAACGGATATAGCGCATTGTTACACCCATTGAATATGATTCACTTAGTTTTAATGAATATGATCCATCAACAGAAAATTCGTTTAATTTTTCAGTTCCTTCAGGTGCTCCATTAATATCGGTTAAGTCGATTTGACCTAAATTAAAATATTTTAAACTTGCTGCCCAGGCACTTCTATCATCAATTCTATTTGCAAAAGTAAAACCTCCCAAAAACACATCATTTGTTAATTCTCTAAGCCAAGGAGTATAAATTACTCCAACGGTAAATTGAGAAGGCATAAAGGCATATTTGGAGGCGTTCCAATGTTGTGAATTTGAATCTGGAGAAGTTGACACTCCCACATCTCCCATTCCTCCAGCTCTTGCATCAGGTGCAATCAATAAAAATGGTGCCGCAGTAGTTATTGGATTTGGTAATTCTTGTGCATTACTTTTTAAAAACACGAATACAACAGTTAGAACTAGTAAAATTATTTTTTTCATTAATTGCATAAATTTAACTTAACAAATATCTTAAAATCTTATTGAAGAAACACTAACTTTCTATATTTTTCTGAATCTAAAGCTAAATCCAGTGAATTTACCTTCAATATAAAAACATTAAAAATTCTTCTTCTTTTTTAATAAATCCCCTTAAACAGTTACAAATAAAACATTTAAAGTGAATTAACATATTTAAAATGTTTAGTGAAAACCAAGTTTGAATTCAATATAATTATTTTTATATTAAATCCATTTCTATTTTCGTTTATATCATACTCTGTGAAAAAATCAAACGTTATTTCAATAAAATTATTGTAAACACATCTTATTTTCTAATTGCTAAATCTGAATATTCTTTCAAAATTCTATTTTAAATATATAATTAAGATTTAGCAATTATAAAATAATGTAAATGATTCCACAAGTTTATCGAATATTTATTTAACATAATCAGCGTATATTTTCATTAAAAAATTGAACCTTTAAAAAATATTTTTCAAAAGCTAGATTTCCTTAATTTTCCTGTTTTTTCTATAATAATATGACATATTATATAATAAAGAATAAAATCAATCGTTATAAAAAACATAATTAATATTTTTCTTGTAAAAAAATTAATTTAATGTAAATTGCGAATCAATAAACCCTGTTAAGATTAAAATGGATATGAAAAATTTATGTAGTGTTACTAAAATATTATTATTGGGAATTTTCACACTTGTTTTTGTGAGTTGCCATAATAGATCTTCAAATAACGCCTCATCACTAACTGGCTGGAGCTCAAAAGATAAAGCAGCTGGAGGATTCACTTCAAACACTAATTATAAAGGCCAAGAAGCGCCTCCTGGAATGGTGCTAATTGAGGGTGGAGCTTTTACAATGGGTCACGTGCAAGACGACGTAATGTTCGACTGGAATACAACTCCTGTTAAACAACAAGTTCGTTCATTTTATATGGATGAAGCTGAAGTCACAAATACTGAATATTTATTTTATTTAGATTGGGTAGAAAAAGTTTTTCCTCAGAGCGATTCTAACTATGGGGAAATCTATCAATCTGCTGTTCCCGATACTTTAGTTTGGAGAGACGTTTTAGGGTTTAATGAATTACTTACTGAAAATTATTTAAGACATCCTTCTTATTCAGATTATCCAGTTGTTGGAGTAAGCTGGGTACAAGCAAACCAATATTGTAAATGGAGAAGCGATCGAGTAAATGAAAAATTATTAATGGATAAAGGTGTTTTAAATCCTTTATTTAAATCTGACACATTAGAAGTTAAAGGTCAAAACCATTTTAATACAGATGCTTATTTAGCTAACCCTTATTTACTTTTTGAAGGAGATTCTTCAATATATAATAAAGGTTTACCAGCAAATAAAACAAGAAAAAAAGGAGAATCAAGACCATCTCGTGGGTCTTTTACAGGGAGACACGTAAAAGTTTCTGATGGTATTTTATCACCAAAATTTAGACTACCAACTGAAGCTGAATGGGAATATGCAGCCAAAGCAATTGTTGAAAACAGAGAATACAACAATATAAGAGGTAGAAAAAAATATGCTTGGGATGGAAAGTATACTAGAAATAAATCTAAAAAACTTAAAGGTGATCAATTAGCCAACTTTAAACAAGGTAAAGGGGATTATAGTGGTGTACCTGGTTGGAGTAGTGATGGTGCTGACATAACAATCTCGGTGAAATCATACAATCCAAACGCCTTTGGACTTTATGACATGTCTGGAAATGTTGCAGAATGGGTTGCCGATGTTTATAGACCAATTATTGACAACGACGCCAATGATTTCAATTATTTTAGAGGGAATATTTTTACGAAAAAAATGATAGATTCTGAAGGTAAAGTTGTTATGGTTGATGATGCTTCTGTTGAATACGATACTTTAGATAATGGAAAATTAATTGCTAAAGAATTACCTGGTAGTATAAAATATATTCCAGTTACTAAGCGTGATGCTTATATGAGAAATAACTATGAAAAAGCTTATAATGTTGATGCTCGTGACGGAGATTTAGCTTCTACTAAACTTTATAATAAAACTGAAGAAGAATTGGAAGCAAAACCAAGAATGTATAATTCACCTGTAAAACCTAGAGTAATTGGTGAAAGTGGTTTATTAATGCAACAATACGATACAGAAAAAAGAAATACTTTAATAAGTGATAAAACAAGAGTCTTTAAAGGTGGTTCTTGGAAAGATAGAGAATATTGGTTAGACCCTTCTCAACGTAGATATTTACCTGAGTATATGGCTACCAACTATATTGGTTTCCGTTGTGCAACAGATAGATTAGGAGCTATGACGTATAAAAGGAGGAAACCAACATCTACAAAAATAAAATACTAAATTTTAACAAATAAAAAAAAGACCTCACTTCAATTTTAGTGAGGTTTTTTTTATATTTATTCTATGAAAATTGAACAATTACACTCTTTATTTACTGAAAGCTATTTAGTAGATACCGATACCAGAAAAATTAGAAAAGGAAGTCTGTTTTTCGCCTTAAAAGGTGATAGTTTTAATGGTAATAAATTCGCATTAGATGCTCTTAAAAACGGTTCTAAATACGCTATAATAGATGAAGAGAAGTACAATACTCATCCTAATACAATTTTAGTAAGCAATGTATTGGAAGCTTTACAAAAATTGGCTAATTTTCATAGAAAGCAGCTTTCAATTCCAATAATTGCACTTACTGGAAGTAATGGTAAAACAACTACAAAAGAATTAATAAATGCTGTTCTTTCTAAAAAATATAAAACTACCGCAACTGTTGGGAATTTAAACAACCACATTGGTGTTCCACTTACTTTATTATCAATAACACCAAATACGGAAATTGGAATTATTGAAATGGGCGCCAATCACCTGAAAGAAATAGAGTTCCTTTGTAATATTGCGCTGCCAGATTTTGGATATATTACAAATTTCGGAAAAGCCCACTTAGAAGGATTTGGGAGTGTACAAGGAGTTATTAATGCAAAATCTGAACTTTACAATCACTTAAGATTAAAAAACGGGACAGCTTTTATAAATAGTGATGATAACATTCAATTAAAACAAGCTTTTGGAATTAATTCTGTTCAATTCAATAGTTCAACAATTCAATTTATTGAAGCAAATCCTTTTGTAAAAGTTGAATTTAAAAACACATTAATAAATAGTAAGTTAATTGGAAAGTACAATTTTTATAACATTGCTGCTGCTATTTGTATTGGAAACCACTTTAGCGTGAACTCATCATTACTAAAGGAAGGAATTGAAAATTATACCCCTACCAATAATCGTTCACAAATTATTGAAAAGGACACTAATAAAATAATTTTAGATGCCTATAATGCAAACCCAAGTAGTATGACAGCTGCATTGGAAAATTTCAATCAATTAAAAGCCTCCGATAAAGTTATTATTTTAGGAGATATGTTTGAATTAGGAAAAGACAGTTTAAGTGAACATCAAAAAATCGCAGAATTAGGCGATTCTTTCAATTTTAAACAGATGATTTTAATAGGAAAAGCATTTTCTACAACTAGTGTAAAAAATGCTTTTATTTATGATAGTTTTGAATCGTTTAAATCCTCAACAAAAAAATTAAATATTACCAATTCAACAATCCTAATAAAAGGATCACGAGGAATGGCACTAGAACGAATATTAGATTTGTTCTAATTTTAATTTTTCTCTGTGATATTCAATTAATCCATCAATAGGACGTCTAATAACTTGTCCTATTTCTACATTATTTTTATTTGCTATTTCAAGAATAATGTCCTTTGCAAAAAACGCAATAGAACCTACAAAATGAACAGGAACATTAGCTGATTCGCTATATTGAAGAATTCTTTTATTAAAAAATTCATTTATTCCTTTACGAAGTACTTCATTAAAATACTCAGTACGGTCATTTTTAAATAAAAATTCAGCGAAATTAGCCAAATATGCATTTGGATTTTCCTCTTTATAAATATTTTTCTTGATAGTATCGGCGTCCAAATTAAATTGTTGTTGAAAAAGATTTGCTATTTCTTTTGGCATAATCCCAAAGTAATAATCTCTAATCAATTCTTTTCCAAAATGGTTTCCACTAGCTTCATCCATTAAAATATATCCTAATGAAGGAACCCTAACATCTACATTTTCACCATCAAAATAACAACTATTAGAACCTGTACCTAATATACAAACTATTCCAGGTTTTGTTGTTACTGCATAAACTGCTGCATAGGTATCTTCCTTTATAACAACTTCTGCATTTATAAAAAATGATTCAAATATAGACTTTAAAAGTGTTGTTAATCTTGCGGTTCCACATCCGGCACCGTAAAAATAAACATGGGTCACTTGGTCTTTACAACTCGCTATTTCCTTATTTTCTTGAATGCGTGCTAAAACAGAATCTGCATTTAATATTTCTGGGTTCAAACCATTTGTTCTTGTTTTAAAAACTTGATTTCCAGCTTTATCTAAACAAATCCAGTCAGCTTTTGTTGAGCCACCATCTGATATTAGAATCATTTTTTATATTGTTTTATTTAATTACTTAACGTTTGAAATGTAAGTAGCTAAATCAACTAATTTAGTTGAGTAACCAAATTCATTATCGTACCAAGAAACTAATTTAAAGAAATTATCGTTTAAAGCAATACTTGCTTCTGCATCAAAAACACTAGTTCTTGGTTCAGAAACGAAATCTTGAGAAACAACAGCTTCGTCAGTATATCCTAAAACACCATTTAATTCATTTTCCGAAGCAGCTTTTAAAGCAGCTTTTACTTCAGCCCATGTTGCAGATTTTTCAGTTCTTACTGTTAAATCAACAACAGATACATCTGCAGTTGGAATTCTAAAAGACATACCAGTTAATTTTCCATTTAATTCTGGAATTACTTTTCCAACAGCTTTAGCAGCTCCAGTTGAAGAAGGAATAATATTTGTTAATGCACTTCTACCACCTCTCCAGTCTTTTCTTGAAGGACCATCAACGGTTAATTGAGTTGCAGTAGTTGCGTGTACAGTTGTCATTAATCCTTCAACAATTCCAAAGTTATCATTAATAACTTTAGCTAAAGGCGCTAAACAGTTAGTTGTACAAGATGCATTTGATACGATTGTATCTGTTGCAGTAATATTTTTATGATTCACACCCATTACAAACATTGGTGCATCAGCTGAAGGTGCAGAAATTGCAACTTTTTTAGCTCCTGCTTTGATATGTTTTCCAGCTCCTTCTATGCTTGTGAAGATACCTGTACAGTCTAAAACTACTTCAGCACCTACAGCATCCCATTTTAAATCTTCTGGGTTACGTTCTGCAGTAATTCTAATTTCTTTTCCGTTTACTACTAAGTTTCCGTTTACAACTTCAACTGTTCCATCAAAACGCCCATGAACTGAATCGTATTTTAATAAATAAGCTAAATGATCTACATCTAATAAATCGTTAATCCCCACTACTTCTACTCCTGGTCTAGTGGCAGCAACTCTAAAAGCGATTCTACCTATTCTACCAAACCCGTTAATTCCAATTTTAATTGTTGACATCTTTATTGTTTTAATTTATTAATCAATTTATTTATACTGAAGTGATTTCAGCAACTTTCAATAATTCTTTATTTATATCGTTATTCATCTTTATGGCTTTATTTAAACCAACAGTTGATATCTGATTGTTTGTAATCCCTACCATTACTCCAGTTGACCGATCTAACAACGTTTCAACTGCAGCTACTCCTAACCTACTAGCTAGCACTCTATCAAAACAACTTGGAGAACCTCCACGCTGCATATGACCTAATACAGAAACTCTAATATCATAAAAAGGATATTTTTCTTTGATATAATCCGCTAATTCAAATACATTTTTACCAATTTTATCACCTTCGGAAACAACAACAATACTTGATGTTTTCCCTTTTTCTCTACTTCTATCAAGAGATTCAACTAACCTGTCTAAGCCTAAGTCTTTTTCAGGTATTAAAATCTCTTCAGCTCCTGCTCCAATTCCTGCATTTAAAGCAATAAACCCTGCATCACGTCCCATAACTTCAATAAAGAACAATCTATTGTGTGAACTCGCTGTATCACGAATTTTATCAATTACTTCAATAACGGTATTTAATGCTGTATCGTATCCAATAGTATTATCTGTACCATAAATATCATTATCTATTGTACCAGGTATTCCTACAACCGGAAAATTATATTCTTCAATAAATTTTAATCCTCCTGTAAAGGTTCCATCACCTCCAATAAGCACTAATCCTCCAATTCCTTCTTTTTTTAAACTGTCATAAGCTTTCGCTCTTCCTTCTTTCGTTTTAAACTCTTCGGAACGCGCTGATTTAAGAATTGTACCTCCACGATTAATAATATTACTTACGTGGCGTGCAGAAAGTGTTTCAAAATCACCTTCAATTAAACCTTGATATCCTCTATAAACTCCTACGCATTCGGTTCTATAATAAGTACAGGCTCTAACAACTGCGCGTATAGCCGCATTCATTCCTGGTGCATCCCCTCCTGAGGTTAAAACTGCTATCCTTTTTATTGGTTCATTCATTAGTTAAAATTATTGTTCAAAGGTACTTTTAAATGGCTTTTTTTCCTACAAAACCACCCATTATTCACTAAAACGATTTCGTTTAATATCTAAAAAAAAGGAGCTAAATAAAAACTCCTTTTTTTTAAATTAAAAATCTTAATATCAAACTGTTAAAACAGTCTTAATCTATTAATATTTTATACTCCCAAGGTTTGAAATTTAGCATCTCACCCTTTAAAAAAGTGATTTTATCTCCAGAAAAATACTCGGTTGAAACACCTTCTTTTTCACAAGTAAATTTAACTTCTTTGTTAGATAAATTGGCTATAAATGTAACTTTATCACCTTCCTTTTCTCTAGTGAAAATTAATATATTTTCATTCTCAGAAGATTGAATTTTCGTGTAAGAAGCTGCATTTTTACCTCCATTTAATGCTTTATTAGTAGTTTTTAAATTACCTAATTTCTCCATTAATGGCCAAACTTTTCCTTTTGTTTTAATGATAGTATCTTTTTCAAAAAAACGTAAACGCTTACTCATATCATATTCCTGTCCGCTATAGATTAAAGGCATTCCTGGAGAACAATATGATAAGGCTAACATCACTTCAGATGCATCACCCATACGCTCTTTTACAGTGCCACTCCAAGAGTTTTCATCATGATTGGTAACAAAGTTCATTAATATATCATCCTCTTGATACATTGAATCTATTTGAGCAATTCTTGCATCCCAATTTTTAACATTTTCTTCTCCTTGAGCTATTTTATTCATTCTATGGTGCGTATCCCAACCATAGCCCATATCAAAAGCATTCTCCATTAAATTAGATTCCCAACCTTCAGCCAACATAAATACTGGTTTAATTTTCTTTAATTCGGTAACAGTATTTTCCCAAAATTCAACCGGTACCATTCCAGCCACATCACATCTAAATCCGTCAACATCTACTTCTTTAACCCAATATTTCATGTCTTCCAACATTTCAATACGCATTTCTTGGTTATCATAATTTAAATCAGCAACATCCGTCCAATCTGTACCAATAGTATGAGTAATCTCTCCAGCTTCATTTTTTGTATAATAGTCTGGATGATCTTTTAACCAAACGTGATCCCAACCAGTATGATTAGCAACCCAGTCTAAAATAACATACATTCCATTTTCATGAGCTGTATTTACCAACGCTTTTACATCTTCTAAATTTCCAAATTCAGGATTTACTTTTGTGTAATCAGAAATAGCATAATAACTTCCTAAAGGTCCTTTACTGTTAGTTGTTGAAATTGGGTAAATTGGCATTACCCAAATAATTTTCACTCCTAATTCTTTTAACTGTGGAATATCTTTAGTGAACTCACTAAATGTTCCTTCAGGAGAATATTGACGAATATTCGCCTCATAAATTATTGCATTTTCCAAATCATTATCTGAAATTGGAGCAATTGCTACTTCTTTAGCTGCTGTTTCATCTTTTTTAATATCTGTTTTACAAGAAAATGTTAAAGCAAGAATTGCTAATAATAAAATGTTTTTCATTTGTTAATTAATTATTTATTGGTTTTAAACTTATTGCGAAACCTCCACCTGTAGCAAGTTTCATTTGTAATTTTGTTTGATTTGTAATTTCTACTTTTCTGATATTAATAGCTGTTGGATTTTTATCCCAATCTGCATTTTCACCATCTTCATAAATAATTGCTTCATAGGATGTATCTGGGCTTAAAAAATCGAATACAACATCCATTTCTCTTGCATTTTCATCGGTAATTCCACCAACAAACCAATTTTCAGAGTTTCTTTCTTTTCTTGCAATAGTAACAAAGTCACCAACTTCTCCATTTAAAACCTTTGTTTTTTGCCAATCAACAGCTACATCATTAATAAACTGAAATGCAGGATTCCCTTCATAATTTTCAATTAAATCAGCTGCCATTTGAACTGGACTGTAAATTACAACGTACAATGCTAATTGCTGCGCTATTGTAGTATTTACCTGATTATCCTTTTTCCATTTATCAAATTTTATATCAAAAATTCCAGGAGTAAAATCGATTGGTCCTGCTAACATTCTCGTAAATGCAACGATTGATAAATGCTCAGGTGGATTCCCACCATCTGATGCCCACGCATTAAACTCTTGCCCTCTTAATCCTTCTCTCGAAATAGTATTTGGATATGTTCTTCTTAAACCTGTGGCTTTAATAGGTTCGTGTGCATTTATTGCTACTTGGTATTTAGCAGCTTTTATTACAGCATTATTGTATTGATTTACCATGTATTGACCGTGGTGAAATTCTCCTTTTGGTAATATTTTACCTACATAACCCGTTTTTACAGCATGAATTCCTAAACTTTGCATTAAAGCATACGCTGTATCTTGTTGTTTTTCATAAGTTTCTGTAGCTGCAGAAGTTTCGTGATGCATAATTAATTCTACACCTTTTTCTTTTCCATAACGTACCACTTCTTTTAAATCATAATCCGGGTATGGAGTTACAAAATCGAATACTCCTTCTCTATCTTCAAATCCAATCCAATGTTCCCAACCAGTATTCCATCCTTCTACCAAAACAGCTCCTATATTATTTTTTGCAGAAAAATCTATAAATGATTTTGCGTTTTCTGTAGTTGCTCCATGTTTACCATGTGGCTTCGCATCTGTAGTAAAAGATGTCATATCTTGATTTCCACTATAATCCCAAGTAGATTTCCCTAAATGCATTTCCCACCAAATTCCTGTATATTTCGTTGGTTTAAACCAAGAAATATCACCTAATTTATTTGGCTCATTTAGGTTTAGTATTAGTTTAGACTCAATTAAATCTCCAGCTTTCTCAGCAATTTGAATTGTTCTCCAAGGAGTATTAAACGGAGCAGTTCTTTTAACTTTATAATCATTATTATTAGAACCTACCAACTCACTGTTCATTGCTAAATTTTCTTTATCAATTTTCAATGTCATACCAGAATAATCTACCAAAGCAGCTTCATGAAAACTCAAATACAAACCATTATCAGTTTTCATTGTTACTGGTGTATTAACGGCATTTTCAGGAATTGACGTTTGTGCTAAATCTTTATTTTTAGCTTTCGATTTTGCATCAATTTCGGTAAAATTAGTTGTACTATATAAATGTTCATAAATATCCCAATCTCCAGGAATCCAAAAAACCTTATGATCTCCTGTTAAATTAAACTGAGTGTTTTCATCAGTTATAAATACTTCAGAAAGATTTTCTTGTTCAGGAAATTCATATCTAAATCCAATTCCATCATTATAAGCTCTAAATACGATGCTTATCTTTCTTTTTAAATTTGATGTTTCTTGTAAATCAATTTTTACTTCAGAAAAATTATTTTCAACAGTAGTTTGTTCTCCCCAAGGCATTTCCCAAGTTTCACTAAAATTGCTTGGTGTAACATTTACAATTTCAAAACCTTCTTTTAGTGAGGGCATATCCTTTAAATCGAAACCAAGTGTTGATGGTTTGATTACATCATCACTTTTATAACTTAGGTGATATGTTGGTTGTCCTTTTTCAGATAATCCAAATTCAATTTGAACATTTGTATCTGGCGATGTTAATTTAACTTGTTCATTTTTATTTTTTGAACAAGAAAAAAGCACTAAACTAAAAAGTACAATACTAAATTTTAAATAATTCATATTAATTCAATTTTATTTATTTCGATTTAACCTTTATTTTCAAGTAAAACAATTGAAAATGGAGTATTCAATTTTACCGTTCCGTTTATTACAGTTACTTCAGTATTTGAATAAGCGTCTTTTAAAATAGTACCATCCTCAAACACATCGCCAACTGTTAATTCCTTTTCTCCTTCAGGAACATCTAGCCCAATAACAACTGCATCAGAATATGTTCCTTTAGAATAATTTCTTTGGAAAACATATGGACTCTCATTTAACATTTTATGAACTCCAGCACCAACAGATGGATGACTAATTCTAAACTGACCTAGTTTTTGCCAATGTGTTAAAATGTTTTTTGTTTGTTCATTTGCTTCAATATCATCCCAATTCATTTTAGAACGCAATGTTGCATCACCAACAGTCCCTTCAATAATTAATGAACGAGCAGATTCATCTCCATAATATACTTGAGAAGCACCTGGACATAATAATAATTTAGTAGCCGTTTCATATGTTTTGCTTCTTTCTTTATCGAACGGATCCCCATCATCATGAGAAGTAGCATAATTTAAAACACCAAATTCTTTTAATTCATTATTTAAAATATTTGAATATCTAGAGAAAAGTTCTTCATAACTATTTTGTGCTGCATTCCATTTGAATTCAAAATTTATCAAACTATTAAATCCGTTTTCAAAATAATTTACCTTTTTATCTCCAAAATCATATAATTGAGCACCTCCAATTCCATAGTTATAAACCTCTCCAACAGTGTAAAACTTATTGTCATCTAAAACTTTTTCAGGATTATTTATTTTCCATTGTTCAAATGCGTACTCACATTCTTTTTTAAACTCTCCCCATATAGATTCTTCAGTATGTTTAACAGTATCTGCTCTATATCCATCAACTCCATATTCAGTAATATAATCTGTTAACCATTTTATTATGTAAAATCTTGGAGCTCTAGGATAACCGGTTCTAGCGAAAAATTCATCCAATTCTTTCATTTCTTGATCATAACGACATTCTGCTTTCCATTTTTCAGCTAAAGCCATAGGTATTTCAACATTTTCATCACTTTCAGTTCTAATATCTGGCAAGTTTTTAACTAAGGTACAAGTAACTGTGGATGCATAATCTTGATATTTACATTGTACATCTGTTCTAACCCAATCATTTGGCCATACCTCATCAACTTCAGTTACCGGACCAGTATGATTGATAACACCATCTAAAACAATTCTTATTCCGTTTTTATGAGCAACCTCAACTAAGTTTTTCAAATCTTCTTTCGTTCCAAAATTTGGATCTAAAGCGGTCCAATCTCTTGCCCAATATCCGTGAAAACCATAAGTAGAACCCGTTCCTTCATCAACATCTCCGTGTATTTGTTCTACAAGTGGTGTTAACCAAATTGCATTGATTCCTAATTTCGTGAAATATCCTTCTTCAATTTTTTTAGTAACACCAATAATATCACCACCCTCAAATCCTCTTAAAGTTGCAACTTCTTTGGTTCTATTAAAATTGACATCATTTGTTAAATCACCATTATTAAATCTATCAGTTAATAAAAAATAAATATTTGCATTTTCCCAAACAAAAGGAGTTTCCATATTTTTTGTTACCAATTCTTTTTCTTGTTTTTTGTTTGAACAACTAACAGCAACCACCGCTAGAAGTAATATTATTAAATAATTTCGCATTGTTAAAAGTTAATTTTTATTAATTTTTCGGACGTATTTACATTTAAAACAGAAATAGTAACTGTATGCGTTATTTCATTCCAAGTATATTTAAATCCTTTTATTCTTTTTGGTTTTTTTGAAATATTATGAATTACTAAGTTAACTGTTTTTGATGAAGTTATATAGTTTGCACCTTGTTCTGTATTGATTTTAATACTTAATCGATTTCGATTATATATACTGTTGAAATTTACAACTTCATACATTCCTTTTTCAAATGCATTTGAAGTTTCACCATCGTCATTATACAACTTCCCAAAACTTGATTTAACATCATTATCAAAATAATAATGCAAGTCAAATGATTTTAAACTATACTGATTTGTATTTTGAATTGGTTGAATCATTGGAATAAAAGAACCTCCTCTTACATAAGTAGGAATACTTTCTTCCTTTAAATTAATAGTTTTGGTTTGGCCACCATTAATTTTTTCATTCGTATAAAAATTAAACCAATTGTTATCGGAAGGAAAATAGACCTCTTGAGTTTTTATACCAGATTTAACAACTGGACTAACTAAAATATTATTTCCCCATAAATAACTTTTATCATTATTAAATAATTCATTATTTAAAGATTCTTCAAAAAATAATGGACGCATTAATGGCGTTCCAAATTGATTATTCTCAAAAGCAAGTGTGTAATTATATGGCAATAAGCTATAACGTAACTCAATAGATTTTTTCGCTAATGCTTTTGTTTTTGGCTCTCTAAAAATCGGTTCAGAAGGAACTTCTTCTTGTGCATGAGGTCTGTAAATTGGTTGAAAAACACCATATTGCAACCACCGGGTATATAATTCATCATCTAAATTTGCTCCTGCAAAACCTCCAAGATCAGAATGCATAAAACCTAAGCCTTGCATTCCCATCTGTAAAGCAATTTCAGGTTGTGATTGTAAACCTCCCCAGCTTCTATTTACATCTCCTGACCAAGGTATTAATCCGTAATGTTGAGATCCTGAATAACCGGCGCGCATTAAAATAAACGGACGTTGATTTGGAAATTCTTTTTGATATCCTTCAAAAATTAATTTTGCCCAATTATGCCCATAAATATTATGAACTTCATCGGCAGTTCCAGTTGCGTGTATTAAATCTGACGGATGTAATTCTGGCTCACCTAAATCTCCCCACCAACCAGCTATTCCTAAATCTGTATGTTTTTTATATACATCCCAAAACCATTCTTTTCCTTTAGGTTTAAAAATGTCAATTATTCCAGTATTTCCAAAATAGAAATCGTAAGTGTAAGGTTGTCCTTCCTTATTTACACCTAGAATATTTTTTTCAACAGCATCGTCCCATTTACTTGAAGTAGTTAATACAAACGGTTCAGTGATTAATATTGTTTTAACACCTTTCTCCTTTAAATCGGAAATCATTTTTTTCGGATTAGGAAAAGAATCTTTATCAAATTCAAAATTCCCCATAGTTCCTTTAATATCTTTTCCAAACCAATATAAATCTAAAATAATTGCATCTACAGGAATTTCTTCCTCTAAAAATTTATCTATTGTATTGATAGTTTCTTTTTGAGAATGGTATCCGAATCTGCTTGAAAAATTACCTAACGCCCAACGAGGAATCATTGGTTGTTTACCTGTTAAACTTGTATATTGATTTATTAAATCCAACCAAGTATCACCTGCAACGACCTGATAGGTTTTTCTGCCAGAAATAGTTTCATATTGTAAAGAATTGTCTTTTTCACTATCTAAATCCAAATAACCAATTGGTGCATTGTCAAAATGAATAGCGTATAGATTTGAAGAATACACCAATGGAATGGTATAATTCATTAACTCTGAATGCGTTTCGTAACCATAATGCGCTTTGTTGTATAAAGGCAATCTATTTCCTCTACGATTCATTCCTAAAGCACGCGCACCACCTCCAAATAATTTTTCATCAGTTGTTAAATTAAAATCTAACAATACATTTTCATCACTTTTAACATATCCTTTTCTTTCTGAAACTAATGCTTTCTTTTTATAAAAATATGACAATTGAAATGGCTGTTTTGTTATTAAAACGGATATTCCAACTGTGGCTAATTGAATTGAATTTTCATCTTCAAAAACTTCAAATTCATCATTATTTGGAATCAAAACTACAGCATGTGAAATTGGGTTGTAACTCTCTCCATTTGGAATAAATGAGGTTTCAATAATTTTATTAGAATATGGTTTTATAAAATAAAAACCATCATTAGTTGTAACTATAATTTGAGAATTGGTTTTTTCTAATTTTACAAATGTTCTATTTTCATTTTGCGCATGTATGAAAGAATAAATAAAAATTAAAAATACTGAGAATAAACTATTTAGTTTCATTTCGCTATTGTTTTTAAAAAACTCAACTTATCCTAAATTATTTGATACAATGAGCTTCTTGAATATTTCTTAGGCCTTCAATTTTTTAAAGAATTTGAGGTGCTATAATTATTTCATTTTAGCACCTCAAATTCTAACTAAAAAAGATAAAAAAGCTTATTTAAGCCTTATTTACCTTTTACTAATTTTATAATTTAGTTGTTAAAAACAACACTCCTTTTGAGTTGATTTTTAAAGATTCACCCCAAGTAAATCTTTCTCCAGAAATGACATTTTTTACTTGTTTTCCGTTTAACCCAACTTCTTCAAATCTGTCTAAATTTAATGTAATTGGTTTTTCATTTTTGTTTAAAATAACTGTAACAATTTCATCATTTAAAACTCTGAATAAAACATAAACTCCTTTATCTGGACCAAAATGAATTGTTTTCCCTTTATGAATGGCCTCACTATTTTTACGATAGTTTAAAACTTTTTTAAGGAACAATTGCATTTCTGCTTGTTCATTATTCAGTCCTTTACCTGTAAAACCATTTACCTTATCACCTTTCCATCCTCCAGGAAAATCTGTTCTAATTAAACCGTGATCTCCTGGTTTAGCAGCATCACTAATTAATATTTCAGTTCCATAATAAATTTGTGCAATTCTTGGTAAAGCTAACATATAACCTAAAGCCATTTTTGTCTTTACAACATCTTCACCAAATTGAGTATATATTCTACTCATATCATGATTATCTGGGAAAATCATAATGTTAGATGGATCTGAATATGAAAAATCATTTGCTAATCCTTCGTACATTTTTACCAATCCAGTTCCCCAAGTTTCATCTTCATTTAATGCGTCAACTATTGCTTTCTGCATTGGAAAATCCATTGAAGTAGTTAAATTTGACTTGTAACCATCTTTACTATTTGAATCTTTTTGCCAATAACCAACCAATAATGGATTAATACTCCACTCTTCACCTACAATACTAAAATTTGGATATTCTTGTGTGATAGCTCCAGCCCAGTTAGACATAAATTCTTTATTTGGATAAGGATACGTGTCTTGTCTTATTCCAGATAAACCAAGAGTTTCAATCCACCAAATACTATTTTGAATCAAATACTTTGCTAACAACGGATTTTTTTGATTTAAATCTGGCATTGTTGAAACAAACCAACCTTCACTCATTAATTTCTTATCAGCTTCAGATGCATATTCATCCTGATTGGTGGTTCTTCTATGATTTGTTGTAACTACATTTCCTTTTAAAAATTCATCCTGATAATTTACCCAATTACTTGTTGGTAAATCTTTCATCCACCAATGCTCAACACCAATATGATTTTCAACCTGATCCATTATTAACTTCAGCCCTTTGCTTTTTGCTTTATTACCTAAATCAATATATTCAGCTAAAGTCCCAAAGCGAGGATCAACTTGATATAAGTCTGTCATAGCATATCCATGGTATGAACTTCCCTTCATATCATTTGTTAAAACCGGCGTTGGCCAAATTGCTGTAAATCCCATTTCATCTATATAATCAAGATGGTTCGAAATCCCCGTTAAATCACCTCCGTGCCTTGCGTAATCATTTTTTCTATCAATTCCTTGCTCGTTTAATCCTTTAACAACATCATTTGATTTTTCTCCATTCGCAAAACGATCTGGAGTTATTAAATAAATTGCATCAGAACTATCAAATCCTTTTCTAAGGTTTGAATTTTCATCACGTTGTTTTAATTCATATTCATAAGAAAAATTATTTCGCCTACCTCTTTTTGAAAAATCAATAGTAAACTTTCCTGAAACAGCTTTTGAAAGGTCTAAATTTAAAAATATGTAATTTTCATTTTCAGTCCTTTTTACTTCAATCAATTGAATTCTTGAATCATCAATGGTTGGTTTATAACTTGCAATATCTTCACCATAAATTAATAATTCTAATTGTTTATGGTTCATATCTGCCCACCAATAAGGTGGTTCAATTCTATTAATTTTTTGAGCATTAACTTGTAAGCCTATAAAAATTAAAACTAAGAGTAAGCGAATATTTTTCATTTTATTTATACTGTTACTAATTGATTTGATGGAATTAAAACTGACTTATTATTTACCATCATTTTTACATCATTACCAGATTCATTAAAGAATTTACATTCAGTTTGACTTTTGTAAACCTTAATAATGTTTCCTCTGAAATTAATTTTAAATGAATATGATTTCCATTCAGTAGGAATTTGAGGTGTAAAAGATAGAATTCCATCTTCCCAAACACGCATTCCACCAAATCCTTGAACAACTGACATCCAAGTTCCTGCCATACTTGTAATATGACAACCTTCGTGAACTTCGTGGTTATAATCATCTAAATCTAAACGAGCCGTACGTAAATATTGTTCGTATGCTTTTGGCATTCTATCAATTGATGCGGCTAAAATAGAGTGTACACAAGGAGACAATGATGATTCATGAACAGTTAAAGGCTCATAAAAATCAAAATGTCTCTCTAATTCTTCTTTACTAAATCTATTTTCAAATAAAAACATTCCTTGTAAAACATCGGCTTGTTTTATATAGCAAGAACGAAGAATTCTATCCCAAGACCATTTTTGGTTAATAGGACGTTCAGATTTTGGTAAATCACTTACAGGTATTAATTCTTTATCTAAAAAATTGTCTTGTTGTAAGAAAACATTATGTTCTTCACTAAAAGGAAAATACATATTGTCTGCAACGTTTATCCACTTATAGGTTTCTTCTCCTGTTAAATTTGTTTTAGCAACAATTCTTTTAAAATCCTGTGGGTATTTTTCTTCAATTTTATTTAAACAATCTACTGTATATTCAATACACCATTTTGCTAAATAGTTTGTATAAAAATTATTATTAATGTTATTTTCATACTCATTTGGACCTGTTACCCCTAAAATTACAAATTGATCTTTGGCTTGAGAAAAATTAGCTCTTTGATGCCAAAAACGAGAAATTGCAATCATAACTTCCAATCCGTTTTTTACAACGTAATCAAAATCTTGAGTGTAATTTACATAGTTGTAAATTCCATACACCATAGCACCATTTCTGTGAATTTCTTCAAAAGTGATTTCCCACTCATTATGACATTCTTCACCATTCATTGTTACCATTGGATACAATGCTGCGCCATTTTTAAAACCTAATTTTTGAGCGTTCTCAATAGCTTTACCAAGCTGATTGTAACGGTACATCAAAAGATTTTTAGCTACACTTGCATCTTTTGTAGCCATATAAAAGGGAATACAATATGCTTCAGTATCCCAATAAGTACTTCCTCCGTATTTTTCACCAGTGAAACCTTTTGGCCCAATATTTAAACGAGCGTCGGTACCCATATAGGTTTGATTTAATTGAAAAATATTAAATCTAATTCCTTGTTGAGCTTTTACATCACCTTCAATTACGATATCTGCAGTTAACCAAATAGATTCCCAAGAATCTTTTTGATCTTTTAATAATTGAGCAAATCCAATTTCTTTAGCTTCTTTTACATTTTTTAAAGCTGCATCAATTAGTTCACTTTTTTCATAATTTAATGAACTAACATAACTTCCATATTTATAAATAGTTGCAACATCTCCTTTGGCTACATTTAATTTATATGAATATGTTAATGCTTTTTCTTCAACGTTTGTTTCTTGTATTGCAGTAACATTTTTATTATTTACTGAGAATGAAACTTGCATTGCCGTAGCAACATTAAATTCAGTTTTTAAAGTTTTAGCTAAAATACATCCACTATTTTCACCTTCAACAATTTTTAAGGTTTCCCAAAAATATTCATCGTAGTTAGAATCTTCATTTTCAATACCAGCATCAACATATGGAGAAAAAGTAATTTCACCTGAAAAATTTAAAGCTTTAACATTATATTCGATTGCTCCAACTTCGTTGTATTTTACACTAATAAAACGTTTTGTGTTCACTTCAATTTCTTCACCAGTAGGAAGAATCGCATTAAAAGAACGACTTAACCATCCTTCTTTCATGTTTAATTCTCTTCTAAAGTTTGAAATTTTACAAGTATTTAAATCAAATTTAGTTTTATTTATTTCTATGTGAATTCCAATCCAGCTTGGTGCATTTAACACTTTTGCAAAATATTCTGGATATCCATTTTTCCACCATCCTACTCTTGTTTTATCTGGATAATAAATACCACCTATATAACTTCCTTGAAAAGTATTACCAGAGTAGTCTTCTTCGAAGTTAGCACGTTGTCCCATTGATCCATTTCCTATACTAAAAAGGCTTTCAGAAGCTTCAACATTTCCAGCTTCAAAACCTTCTTCAATAACCGACCATTCGCTTGGAATAATATAATTCTTGTTCATTTTTCTAATTGATTAGATTTTTTAAAAAATCAGAAGTAATTTCAGTCATATCATTAAAAATATATGCTGCCTCACTTAATACTTTTGCATCTCCGATCCCTATACTTAACATTTTAGCTGCATTCGCTGCCTCAACACCTGCAATAGCATCTTCTACTACCACACAGTTTTCAGGATTCATATTTAATTTTTTAGCACCTATTAAAAACACTTCAGGATCTGGTTTTGCTTTTGAAACATCGTTACCATCAACCAAAGCTGCAAATCTTTTTATAAGACCTACTTTTTCCAATATTAACGGTGCATTTTTACTTGCTGAACCTAATGCGAATTTTATATTATTTGCATCTAAAAAGTTTAATAAATCGTTTACACCAGGAAGAATTTCGTCAGCAGTCATTTTATTTACATACTCTAAATATTCTTCATTCTTTTTTAATAATAGAGGTTGCTTTTGTTCTTCAGTTAAATCAACCTTACCAATTTCTAATAGAATTTCAAGTGATCTCACTCTACTTACTCCTTTTAAAAGTTCATTATGTTCTTCGGTAAATTCAAACCCTAATGAATTTGCTAAATTTCTCCATGCTAAAAAGTGATATTTTGCAGTATCTACTATTACTCCATCTAGATCAAATATGAATGCTATTTCTTTTTTCATTTTTAATTATTTATTACTACTTCGTCATCTACGTCTTTTACTCTGGAAACTAACATTGCTGCAATTAACAATGAAACTCCACTTATTACTACTGCATATATAGGATTATCTCCATATAGATATTTTACTATTGGACCACCAATTAAAGCATTAATAATTTGAGGCAATACTATAAAGAAATTAAAAATCCCCATATATACACCCATTTTTCTGGCAGGAATTGAACCTGCTAAAATTGCATATGGCATTGCTAAAATACTCGCCCAAGCAATACCAATTCCAAACATAGATAGAATTAACCAATATTCATTTGGCATAAAATAAATGGAAATAAGTCCTAATCCACCAAATATTAAAGAAATTGAATGTGTTCTTTTTCTACCTAATTTTTTAGCAACAGCTGGTAAGAAAAAAGCATAAACTGCAGAAACTGCATTATACACTCCAAACAGGATACCAACCCAGTCTCCAGCATTTTGATATTCTGGTCCATGGTCATTTAAGGCCAATCCATAAATATGATGTGCTATCGCTGGTGTTGAAAACACCCACATACCAAATAAACCAAACCACGAGAAAAATTGAACAGAACTCAATTGCTTCATTGTTAATGGCATTTTCTTGAAATCTGTAAAAATATCGAACAAACTAGATTCCTGTTCGTCTTCAACTTCCTCATCACCACTTAATAAAGCCATTTCCTCTGGCGAATATTCTTTTGTAGTAAATACCGTAATTAAAATACTAATTACCAAAACAAATGCTCCAATAATAAATGAAAGCAATAAATTTAGTGGTACTTCTCCAGGCTGAGCATTATTTAAAACACCAAACCAATTAGTTAAGGCATATGGTAACCACGACCCAATTACGGCCCCAATACCAATTAAAATAGTTTGAACACTAAACCCTAAAGTTCTTTGATCTGAAGGTAAAATATCAGCTACTAAAGCTCTAAAAGGCTCCATGGCAACATTAAAAGAGGCATCCATAATCATTAACATCCCAGCTCCTACCCATAAGGAAGGCATAAATGCAATAAACATATCTGCATTTGGCATTAAAATTAATCCCATAGAGGCTAATATGGCTCCAGTTAAAAAGTAAGGCCTTCTTCTACCTAATCGAGTCCAAGTTCTATCACTATAATAACCAATAATTGGCTGAACAATTAATCCTGTTAAAGGTGCTACAATCCAAAACCATGATAATTCATGTACATCAGCCCCAAAAATTTGTAATATTCTACTGGCATTGGCATTTTGCAAAGCAAAACCCATTTGAATTCCTAGGAACCCAAAACTCATGTTCCAGATATCCCAGAAACTTAGTTTCCGTTTTTCCATTAATGTTTCTATTAATTGTTAATACGATTTAAAGCCAATAAAGCCCTAAATGTTTATGTGTGAAGTGTGAAAAATAGTAGTTGTAAAATTACTTTTACCTGACAAATATATAAATTTATATTTAACTTTTATTTTATTGAGTTAAGTTTTTATTGCTAAAAAAACTAATATTCAATACTATAACCTTTGAGTTATTCAAAAAAAAATTATAAAAATTACATTATTAAAGCAATATTTACTGTTTTATCAGTATGATTCTACTTAATTTAGAGTCGATTTTCTAATTTTTAGATTTGTTGAAATTACTTCTTTTTGAAATTCTTTAGGAGTAGAATGTTCAATTCTATTAATTAACAACTCTGCTGCATGCTGTCCCATTAAATAGCCATGTTGTTCTACAGAAGTTAAAGGTGGCGACGTAAATTCTGAGATTAAACCACTAGTAAAACCAATTATTGCAATGTCATCTGGTATTTTTAAATTCTTTTCTTGTGCTATTTTTAAAGCGTTAGCCGCATAAATTTCATTAACAGCTAAAATTGCATCAGGTGGATTTTTTACATTGATTACTTTTTCAATTTGATCATAAAGATTTATTCTGTCATCAATTTTATAAATTAAGGTTTCATCAATTGGAAAACCGTTTTTCACCAATGCTTTCAAATATCCCTCTTTTCTAAGAGAACCTACAGTAATAAAGTCTTCTGTAGTAAGCAATGCAATTCGTTTAGCTCCAATTTCAATTAAATGCTCTGTTGCTTTAAATGCTCCACCAACATCATCAATTATCACTTTATCACATTGTAATTCATCATTAATTCTATCAAATAAAACTAACGGAAAATCATCTTTTATTAAGGCTTCAAAATGCTTGAAATTTTGATTTTCTTGAGTTTCCCTAGCTATGGAAATAATTAAACCATCAACACTGCCGTTGGTAAGAACATTGATATTAGAAACCTCCTTATCATAGTTTTCATTAGATAAGCATACCATAACATTATATCCTTTATCATTGGCAAATTTTTCAATACCGTTGATCACTGTTGAAAAGAAATGATGCACAATTTCGGGGATAATCACCCCAATAACGGAGGTTTTTTGGCTCCTTAATTGAAGGGCTAAACTATTCGGTTTGTAGTTGTAAAAATCTGCAAAGGCTTGAATTTTCTCTCTAGTATCTTCACTAATTTCATGACTGTCTTTTAATGCTTTTGAAACCGTTGATATTGATACACCAAACTCTTTTGCTATTTTTTTTAATGTTATTCTCGGCTTCATAAAACGTGTAAACTTTGTTGCTTTTTACAAATATAAAATTAAATAAATTAGGCAATGTTATTTATTTATTTTTATTTTACAAAGGTATTTATTACATTTAATAATAATTTAAACAAACCTAATTATGATATGACACATAAAAAACCTTCATTTTTATTTCCAATGGTCTAAAATTTAATAGAACATTAGCAACTTACAAACTGAATTAGCCATTTAATTTTACCTAGACTAATTCAATTAAATTCATATTTAACATCAAAATGTTATTATTTATCAATTTTTTCAAATTTTCTCAAAAAAAATACTTCTCTACTCTAACGTTAGAGTTAAAAAGTTGTAAACACGAAATCGTTTGCGTAATCAAAAAACTGATAAACGTCATTGTTAACTAAATGTTAACATATTACTTTCACAACGTGAAATGAAATAAATAGTATAATTTTTTAAACAAACCTTAATTATTAATTAACTTAAAATAGATGAAAAATTTTAAAATTTTTTTGTTTAATGTCCTACTTCTATTCCCTGTCTTAATGTTTGCACAGCAAACTGTAAAAGGTACGGTTACAGAAGCAACAGGTAATACAGCCTTACCTGGAGTTGGCATTATGATTAAAGGAACTATAAAAGGTTCAGCAACCGATTTTGACGGAAACTATACAATAGAAAACGTTAAACCTGGTGATGTATTAGTATTTACCTATATGGGATTCAATACAAAAGAAGTTTCAGTAGGAAACAACACAACAATTAATGTTGCCTTAACAGAAAATGCTCAAGCATTGGACGAGGTAGTTATTGTAGGATACGGTACAACTTCTGTTAAAGATGCTACTGGTTCTATTACTTCTGTTAAAGCAGAAGATTTAAACAAAGGAGCAATAGTTTCTCCTGAACAAATGTTAACTGGTAAAGTTGCAGGTGTAGTAATTACTTCTGATGGTGGTGCGCCAGGTTCTGGAGCAACAATTAGAATTAGAGGTGGTGCTTCATTAACTGCATCTAACAATCCTTTATTTATTATTGACGGAGTGCCTGTTGATGGAAATGGTATTTCTGGGATAAGTAACCCTTTAAGTACAATTAACCCTAACGATATTGAATCATATACAATATTAAAAGATGCATCTGCTACTGCTATTTACGGTTCTAGAGCATCAAACGGGGTAATTATCATTACTACTAAGAAAGGTAATGGTGGTGGATTCCAAGCTACTTACAGTGCTAACTTTTCAGTAAACCAAAATCTTCAAACTGTTGATGCTATGTCAGCTGACCAATTTAGAGATTATGTAAACGCGAATGGTTTAGCTACAGATATAGCTTTATTAGGTAATGCTAATACTGACTGGCAAGACCAAATTTTTGAACTTGCATATGGTACAGACCATAACTTAAGTTTAAAAGGTGGCTCTGAAAAATTAAATTATAGAGGATCTATTGGGTACACAAATCAAAGTGGTACTTTATTAACTTCTAAATTAGAAAGAGCTACATACTCTTTAAGTATTGGTTCAAAATTATTTGATGATCATTTAAAAATTGACTTTAACACAAAAGTTTCTTTATTAAATAACAGATTTGCTGATCAAGGAGCCGTTGGAAATGCAATTTCTTTCGACCCTACAAAACCAGTTTATTCAGGAAATTCAAATTTTGGAGGATATTATGAATGGTTAGGAACTGATGGAAATCCACTTACAGTTGGTGCTCCTAAAAATCCTTTAGCCTTATTAAAACAACGTGAAAACATTTCCAATGCATCTAGAGCTATTGGAAATATTCAATTTGACTATAAAATGCACTTTTTACCAGAATTAAGAGCAAATCTTAATTTAGGTTTTGATAAGTCATCAGGTAGTGGAGAAAACAGTATATTTAATTCTGCAACTTCAAATACAATTGAATTATCGAAATTAGGTAGCATATCTCAATACGAGCAAGTAAAAGAAAATTTAGTATCTGACTTTTATTTAGATTACGCTAAAGATTTAGAATCTATTAACAGTTCTATTGATGTTATGGCTGGTTATTCTTACCAAAACTTCAAAGAAAATGGTTCTAACACTGATAATATTCAAGATAGAACTTTAACAGAAACTTTTGATTATATCAATCAATTAAATTTACAATCATTCTTTGGTAGAGTTAAATATTCTTATGCAGATAAGTATTTATTAACTTTAACATACAGACGTGATGGATCTTCAAGATTTAGTAAAGCAAACAGATGGGCTAATTTCCCTTCAGCAGCTTTTGCCTGGAAAATTTATGAAGAATCATTCATGCAAAATTCAGAAACAATTTCTAATTTAAAACTTCGTTTAAGCTGGGGTATTACAGGGCAACAAGATGTTGGTGGGTTTTATCCAGCAATCCCAACCTATTTAGGTAGCACAAGTACAGCTGCTTACCAATTTGGAGGAGCGTTCATTAATACTTTTAGAGCTGAACCATTTAATACTACATTAAAATGGGAAGAAACTGAAACGTATAATGCGGGTGTTGATTTTGGATTATTCGATGATTTCGTTACTGGTTCTGTTGATGCTTACTTTAGAAAAACAAAAGATTTATTAAACTTTATACCATTCCCTGGAGGATCATCATTATCTAATGCTGGTTTGGCTAACATTGGTAAAATGGAAAATAAAGGGGTTGAATTAATGTTAAATGTAAAGCCTATTAGAACTGAAGATTTAAATTTAAATGTAGGTTTAAACTTTACATATGCTGATACAAAAATCACTCAATTAACTACAAATGACGGAGCAGACTATGAAGGAGTTCCTGTTGGTGGATTTAGTGGTGGTACAGGAAATTATATTCAAAGACACTCTGTTGGTTTTACTCCAAATTCATTTTTTGTTTATGAACAAGTATATGACACTAATGGAAAACCATTAGAAGGAGTATATGTTGATAGAAACAATGATGGACAAATTTCAAATGCTGATAAATACAGATTTGAAAAACCATCTGCAGACTTTACAATGGGTTTAACTACCGATTTAAATTATAAAAAATGGAATTTAAATATGGCTTGGAGAGCTAATATTGGGAACTACGTATATAACAACGTTGATTCTAATTTAGCGTTTAGAGACCAATTATTAAATTCTGCTTTCCCAACTGTAATTGGTAATGGTGTTGAAAACATCTTAGAAACTAGTTTTATTAATGGAGGTGCAGCACGTTATTTATCTGATTACTACGTACAAGAAGCATCTTTTGTAAAATTAGACAACGTAAGTGTTGGTTATAATTTTGGTGATATCTTTGGAAATGAATCAAATTTATCTCTTTCAGGTTCTGTACAAAATGTATTAACAATTACTGATTATGTAGGTTTAGATCCTGAAGTTGGAAATGGAATTGATTATAACATTTATCCAAGACCAAGAACTTATATGCTTGGAGTTAACTTAAACTTTTAATTAACAAGAAATGAAAAAATATTCTTTTAAAATAATATTATTAGGAACCTTAGTAACTTTGTTTACTCTGACTTCTTGTCTGAAAGACTTAGATCAAGTTCCTCAAGATAAAGATATTGTATTGGCAGATGAGTTATTTAATGACCCTGCTGCATACAAACAAGTATTAGCTAAATTATATGCAGGATTAGCAATAAGTGGACAACAAGGACCTGCAGGCATGCCAGATATTACTGGTATCGATGAAGGTTTTAGCCAATACTTAAGACAATACTGGTTAGCACAAGAAGTAACTACTGACGAAGCAGTTATTGGTTGGGCTGATGGAAGTTTACCTGATTATCATGAACATGACTGGACTCCAAGTAACGAGTTTATAGCTGCATTATACAATAGAATTATTTATCAAATAACTTCTTGTAATGCATTCTTAAGAGAAACAACTGAAGCTAAATTAAGCGGAAGAGGTGTTACTGGTCAATTATTAAGTGACATTCAAGATTACAGAAATGAAGCTCGTTTTTTAAGAGCATTAAGCTATTCTCATGCATTAGATTTATATGGGAAATTTCCTTTTGTAACTGAAGCAGATGAGGTTGGATTTTTCTTCCCACAACAAAAAACTAGAGCTGAATTATTTAGTTTTGTTGAAAGTGAATTATTAGATATTGAAGGTAAATTAGTTGCTCCTAAATCTAACGAATATGCAAGAGCGGATCAAGCTGCTGCTTGGACGTTATTGGCAAAATTATACTTAAACGCTGAAGTTTATACAGGAACAGCTAACTTTTCTGATTGTGTTACTTACTCAGAAAAAGTAATAAATGCTGGTTATGATTTAGATAATAACTACGAAAATTTATTTTTAGCAGACAATTATGGTGCTGATGGAGTAATTTTCCCTATTGCATTTGATGGTTTAAAAACTCAATCTTATGGAGGAACTACATTTTTAATCCACGCGCAAGTTGGTGGTAGTATGAATGCTGCAGATTTTGGAATTACTGGTGCTTGGGGTGGAAATAGAACTACTAGTGCTTTTGTGAATACTTTTAATTCAGGTATTGATGTAGATGCTTCAAACAGTGCAATTGGTGCCCCTTCAAACTGGGGAATCGTTGGAGCTGTAAATGGTTGGGGTGGAACTCCAGATTTAGTATTATTCCAAACAGGAACTGCAAATGTATACCAAGCGTATTACAATTTACCTGATGGAGATATTAAATTTAGACCAGACAATTCTTGGGGTAGTGATTTTGGTGATAACGGAAGTAATATTTCTGTTTCAGCTGGATTATATAAGGTTACTGTTAACGTGAGCTCACAAGAATACTCAATTAAGAAAGACCCAAGAGCAATGTTCCATACAGATGGTCAAACTTTAGAAATTGAATCTGTAGGTACTTTTACTGATGGATATGCAATTACTAAATTTAAAAATGTAGATCAAGCTGGTAATGCTGGTTCAGATACTGGTGGAACATTTACTGATACTGATTTCCCATTATTTAGAATTGCAGATGTATATTTAATGTATGCTGAAGCAACTTTAAGAGGTGGTGGAGGTAGCGAAGCTACAGCTGTATCTTATATGAATTTATTAAAGAACAGAGGAACTAATAATTTCGGAACTGTAACTTCAATTGATTTAGATTACATTTTAAATGAAAGAGCAAGAGAATTATACTGGGAAGGTCACAGAAGAACAGATTTAATTAGATTTGGTAAATTTACAGGTGGAGATTATGTTTGGCCTTGGAAAGGTGGTACCCCAGAAGGAACCGCTACACCAAGTTACCTTGATGTATTTCCTATTCCTTCATCTGATATGAATGCGAATCCAAATTTATCTCAAAACACTGGGTATTAATTTTAATCAAGGAAACAAATGAAAAAAATAATAAATAATATTTTAATTTTATTCAGTGCTACCATTTTTATGGTAGCCTGTAATAAAGAAGAATTAACAGTATTAAATCCAACCGCCTCTACAACAGTAAGCTTATCTGCTTCTGATGTTGTTTTAGCTAAGGACAATGCTGGACAAGACGTTTTAACTGTCTCTTGGACAGAACCTGATTACGGCTTTGAGGCTGGAACTAACTTTAAAATTATTTTCACAAGTGGAGATAAATCAATACCTGTTTCAGTTGGTGGTGAATTATCTAAAGTTTTTGAAAATGTTCAATTAAACAAAATTTTACTTAATTTAGGTTTAGAAGGTGATACAGCTACTGAAGTAACAATTCAAGTTGAAGCAGTTTTAAGTGCTTATCACTCAATAACTTCAAATACAACTTCATTCTTAGCAACTGCCTATACTGATAAATTAGATTTATCAACTCCTTGGAGTGTAGTAGGATCAGCAATTACTGGGGATGATACTGGATGGGGAATGGATTTACCTTTATATTCCACAAGCACTCCAAATGTATTTGTTGCTTATGTAACTTTATTTGATGGTAAATACAAAATTAGAAAAGATAAAGATTGGGCTGAAAGCTATGGTATTGATGGTGGTGATATTGTAATTACTGCTGGTACTTATAAAATAACATTTAACTTCGATACTAAAGCTATAACTTCAGAAGCGTTCTCATGGGGAATAGTTGGTGATGCAACTCCTATTGGGTGGCCAAATGATACTACACCTCCTGATGAAAAATTAACGTATGACTCTTATTCTGATACTTGGAAAGTTGTTATAGCTCTTAAAGATGGAGCAATAAAATTCCGACAAAATAATGATTGGTCAGTAAATTATGGTTATTCAGGTGTTGAAGGAATTTTAGGTGGTGATGATATTCCTGTTACTGCAGGGAACTATATTGTATCGGTTGATTTTAATAAATTAGAATACTCGTTAGAAAAAATCGATCATATTTGGGGAATAGTAGGTGATGCAACTCCTATTGGATGGCCAGGAGATACAACTCCTCCAGATGCTACACTAACAATTGATTTTAGTACTTCTGATGTTTGGGTAATTAGAAATTTCACACTTACTGATGGAAATATTAAATTCCGTGCTGATAACGATTGGGGAGTAAATTATGGTTACTCTGGTGTTGAAGGAATCTTAGGTGGTGATGATATTCCAGTTACTGCAGGAACCTATGATATTTACTTGAATTTAGGTGATCTTACTTATGAGTTAATAAAACTTTAATCGAGTGCTTATTCAATAAATAATTAAAAAAAATCTGCATAGAAAATTCTATGCAGATTTTTTAATTTTTACTACTTTTAACTATGAAAAAATCTATATTCATATTACTTTTATTACTTCCATTTCTTACTTTTTCGCAAGTAACAACTTCTCCTTCACTACCAACTGCTAACGACGAAGTTTTTATAACTTTTGATGCTTCAGGAACTGGTTTAGATGGATATACAGGTGATGTTTATGCACATACTGGAGTTACTGTTAATGGAGTTCAATGGTCAAATGTTATTGGTACTTGGGGAGATAATACTACTCAACCAAAACTTACTAGAGACAACACAAACTCAAATTTATATACATTAATAATTACACCAACAGTATATAGTTTTTATGGAGTAGCCTCCACAGAAACTATTTCGGAATTTAATTTCGTTTTCCGTTCTTCTGATGGAACACAACAATCTACAGATCTTTTTATTCCAATTTATGAAGCTGGTTTAAACATTTCATTTACAAACCCAACAAATAATAGTGCGTTTAATTTAAACGAAGACTTTACAATTTCAGCAGAATCTTCTATCAATGCTGAATTAGAACTATTTATTGATGGCAACTCTCAATTAGTAGTTGCAAACACAACAACTATTTCATTGCCCTATGCTTTTACCTCAACGGGATCTCATTTGGTAAAAGTAACCGCTAATGACGGTACAACTATAAAAGAACAAACAATAACTATTTTTATTAAATCGCCTACTCAAAATGCAAACATTCCTGCAGGAGTTAAAAAAGGAGTTAATATAAATACCGATAATTCAGTTACTTTCGTATTAGAAGCACCAAATAAAAACGATGTCTTTTTAATTGGAGATTTTAATAATTGGGAACTTCAGGAAGCATTTCAATTTAACAGAGATATTTCTAATCCAGATTTATTTTGGATAACTTTACCAGATTTAGATCCAGATGTTGAATATGGCTATCAATATTTTGTTGATTTTTCAGTTAAAGTAGCCGATCCTTATTCAGAAAAAATATTAGATCCTTGGACCGATCAATACATTAAAACTGGTAATTACCCTAATTTAAAGTCATACCCTGATGGTTTAACAACAGGGTACGTTTCTACTTTCAAAATAAATGAACCTGTTTACAATTGGGTCGTTTCAGATTTTGCAAAACCTTCTCAGGATAATTTAATCATTTACGAATTACTTATTAGAGATTTTACTGAATCTGATTCATTTACTGAAGCAATTACCCATTTAGATTATTTACAATCTCTTGGTATAAACGCCATTGAATTAATGCCAATTAACGAATTTGAAGGAGCTGATAGTTGGGGATATAATCCAGCTTTATATATGGCTTTAGACAAGTCATATGGTACAAAAAATGATTTTAAAGCTTTTGTAGATGCTTGCCACGAACGTGGAATAGCTGTATTAGCCGATGTGGTTTTTAACCATTCTTACGGACAATCTCCGTTGCTTCAAATGTACTTTGATAGCGCATTAAATAAGCCAGCAGCAGACAATCCTTGGTATAATCAACAAAGTAATTTTTCGAACCCAAGCGCACAATGGGGATACGATTTCAACCATGAGTCACCTTATACTACTTCCTTTTTTAACGATGTATTAAGTTATTGGTTAACAGAATACAAAATAGATGGTTTTAGATTTGATTTTACTAAAGGTTTTTCTAATACACCTTATGGCACATCTAGTTGGGGAAGCCCAAAGGATGCATCTCGAATTGCAATCTTAAAAAATTATGCTGATCATGTTTGGAATCAAAATACTACAAATAAACCTTATGTTATTTTCGAACATTTAGCCGACAATTCTGAAGAAAAAGAATTAGCAAATTATGGAATTATGTTATGGGGTAATATGAACCATAGTTATACTCAAAACACAAAAGGTTATAGCAGTGATTCAGACCTTTCCTGGATGTCTTACCAACAAAGAGGATGGAATAATCCTAATGTAGTTGGCTATATGGAAAGTCATGATGAAGAAAGACTAATGTATAACAATTTACTAGGTGGAAATAGTAATACAACCTACAATGTAAAAAACTTAAATACTGCATTGGCAAGACAAGAAACAGCTGGAATGTTCTTTTTTACCATTCCAGGTCCAAAAATGATTTGGCAATTTGGTGAATTAGGATACAATTATTCAATTAATACTTGTGAAGACGGCTCTGTAAATAACAATTGTAGATTGTCTAGAAAACCAATTCACTGGGACTATTTCGAGAATAGCAACAGAAAACAAATTTACAATACATGGGCAACAATGATTGCTTTTAAAAAGAAATACCCTGAAGTATTTAACACCACTGATTATACATTAAATGTAGGAAATACATTGGTTAAATCTATTCTTTTAAAAAGTACGACAATGGATATTGTTATTATTGGTAATTTTAATATTACTGAACAAACTATTTCTACCCAATTTTCAAAAACTGGAACTTGGTATGAATACTTTAAAGGTGAAGAGAAAAACATTATCAATACAACTGAATCTATAACATTAAAACCTGGAGAATATAGAATGTATTCTACGGTTAAATTATTAGATCCAAGAGGTGGTACTGCTACCGATGATAGTGATGGAGATGGAATTGAGGACACAATTGATCTTTGCCCAAATACTCCAATTGGTATAAACGTAACCGATACCGGATGTCCAATTTTTAGTTTGCCTTTTGATAATTTTATAGTAGAAGCTATTGGAGAAACCTGTACAGATAAAAATAACGGGATCATAAAAATAACTGCATCAGAAACCTATGATTATATTGCGACCTTAGAGGGAACAGATTATGTTTTTACTAATAACACCTTTGAATCTCCAAAGTTAGCACCAGGCTCATATTCTATTTGCGTTTCCATTCCAAGTGAAGCATATGAACAATGTTATATGGTTACTATTGAAGAAGGAACATCTGTTTCAGCAAAATCAAGCGTAACATCAAACAAATTGGATATTGAAATTGAACAAGGAACAGCTCCATTTAATGTTTTTGTAAATAACAAAAAAGTGTTGCAATCAAATGATTATTCATTTTCAGTTAATGTACAAGAAGGAGATTTAGTTCAAGTTAAAACAAATGTAGCTTGTGAGGGAATATTTTCTAAATCAATAAACTCTTTTAATGAAGTTGTAGCTTTCCCTAATCCAACAAATGGGCTTTTCGAAATTTCACTTCCAACGTCTGAAAAGAAAGTTACAATTGAATTATTCAATATACATTCGCAATTAATTTCAAAAAAGGAATACTCAATAAAAAATAAAAAAGTAAATTTATCTCTTAGAAATAATCCTGACGGAATATATATAATTAAGGTTAATTTAGATAAACCAGTTGTCTTAAAAATAATAAAACAATAGAATGAAGAATTTATTACACATAGCTATTTTAAGCATCGTACTAGTATCTTGCGGCGGTGGCGGTGGAACCCCTACTCCAGAACCTACTCCAGAAAATAAAGTTCCTACTATACCTAATTTAGAGTCCCCAGCAGACAATTTATTATGTATTGATAATTCTGTGAATTTTAAATGGACTGCATCAACAGATCCTAACGGAGACTCAATAACATATCAAATTCAGGTAGCAAAGGATAATTTATTTACACAAATTGCTCATACCTTAACAGGTACAGCGCTTACAAAAACAATTTCATTAGAAAAAGGCATTTCTTATTACTGGAGAGTAAAAGCTACTGACAGTAAAAATGGATCAAGTGAATATTCAACAATTTATAAATTTTACACAGAAGGAGAAGGCTTAACAAACCATTTACCATTTTCACCTACCCTTGTTGCTCCTGCTCTTAATTCTGTTGTACAAACAACTACAGCTACTTTAGAATGGACTGGTAGTGATTCCGATACAAATGACACATTAACTTATGATGTTTATTTTGGAACGGTAAATCCACCAATTGAAATTGTTTCAAGTAATCAAACAACCACAACTTATTCAGTAACGGTGGATCCATCTACAAATTACTTTTGGAAAATTGATATTAAAGATAATCATGGAGGTCAAACTGATGGACAGATTTGGAATTTTAAAACTGATTAAATAGCTGAAAAACAAATAAAAAAGCGTAAAATTAATTTTACGCTTTTTTTATACATAATATCAGTTTTTACTTAAACCTATGCAACAAGATTCAAAACCACCCCTAAACAAAAGTAAGATGTAACAATTTTTGTTTATCGCATATATACATAAAAAAAACCACCCAAATTGAGGTGGTTGATTGTAATTAAATAAACTGACATTTAATCTAAAAATTCAAAATTCAGAAAATTCTATAGTTGATTTTCTTCTACATATTAAATTTCTGCATTCAAATCTTCATTCAATTTAATTATTTTAGAGCTTTATAAAACGATATAAAAGCTCTACTAATATTACTTGTATTAGTGATAGCAACACCAATACAAGCAACTAGCACTTTTCCTTTTCTTTTACAACTTCCCTTCTATTAAATATGCCATTACATTTTTTATTTTTCATTTAAAATAAAACTCAATAACATATAAATTTTTCTTTACTTTATTAAAATAGGTATTCTATTTCTGCAAACGGAGCATTTTTAATTACTGAAGCAATCCCGTTTTCCATACTACTTAAAGATTCATACATTTCACTTGAGCCTATTACTTTTCCATTTGAAGCTTTTAAATTAAAAAACGGCTTCCCATTTTTTGATTCCAAACGCTCAAACCTTTTGTCTTCTCTTGCATTTTTACGAACAGATTGAACACCGTTAACACAACTAGATTTTACTTTGTAACCTTCACTAGCTAAAATAGATTGCCCATTTCCCGCTTTTAATCTAAATCTAAATTCACCTCTTTTATCTTCGTAAATTTCAAATTTTGCCATAATAGTATATTAAATTATTGTTTATCGTTTTATAGTATGACACCAACTTTTTTAAAAAAGTCACTTATTTCACACAAATAAATAATAAATTGATTTTTAATAGTAATCATCCTTTCATAAATAATTAATTATTAAAGCATTAACCTGCTTAAAATATATTTTTTAATTCATCTAAAATTTGATTATTTCAAGAAAAAATTGATGAATATTTTCCATTTATGTTCTAAAACTATTCCTCTAAAACAAAAATAATAATGATTTTAGCACTCATTTTTATTAAAACTAATATCTAAATTTTTTAAATAACTCAATAAAAAAAAGGACTTACCCTTACATTATTAATCTTTTTATACAAAAAAAAGCTTCTATGATAATTATCATAGAAGTTTTTAAAAAAATTTACGTATTATTGAACTTTACTTACCCCCTTGAACTCCAACCACTTATAAACACCCCTATAAATATTCATTTAATTTAAATGATATCTTATGGAAATCGAACTGGAAGAAGGAAGTGTAATAGCCGTAATTGGAGGTGGTCCAGCTGGAAGTTTTTTTAGTTACTTCGCTTTAGATTTTGCTAAAAGATTTGACTTATCCATTAATATTGACATTTATGAAGCTAAAGATTTCTCCAAAATTGGTGCTGGAGGTTGTAATCACTGTGGAGGTATAATCTCTGAATCTTTAAGTCAAATGCTCGCCACTGATGGAATCGTAATTCCTTCCAACATAATTCGTAGCGGAATTAGTACATACACTATGCACGTTGAACAAGGAGAAGCTATAATAAACGCCCCAAGTAATGAACAAAGAATTGCATCCGTTTTTAGAGGTTGTGGACCAAAAGGTTGCTTGGATATATCAACACGAAGTTTTGACAACTTTTTATTAAGTCTTTGCAAGCAAAACGGAGCTACGATTATTTCAGAAAAAATCACAAAGGCTAAAAGAGTAGATGATGGGATAATTATTGAATCAAAAGCATTTAGTGAAAAAAAGTATGATCTGGTGGTGGGAGCGGCAGGATTAAACACAAAAACACTTGAAATGTTTAGCTCAATTTGCCCAGGCTACATTCCACCAAAACTAACCAGAACTTATATTAGTGAATTCCATTTAGAAAAAGAAGTGGTTTCAAAATACTTCGGCAACTCAATGCATGTTTTTTTATTAAACCTACCCAATATAACTTTTGGAGCATTAATTCCTAAGGAAAATTATGTCACCCTAGTTTTACTAGGTAAAGACATTGATAAAGAGGTTGTTGCTAACTTCTTGAATGCTGAACAAGTTAAAGAATGCTTTCCGAAAGATTTATTGTTAAGTGATTCTGCGAAATGCATGTGCTATCCATATATTAACATAGAAGCTGCACAAAATTCATTTGCCGACAGAGTTGTACTCATTGGTGATTCTGCATCTTCAAAATTATATAAAAACGGTATTGGAGCAGCCTATATTACAGGAAGGGCAGCCGCAAAAACAATCATATTTCAAGGAATATGTAAAACTAGTTTTAAAAAATCTTACGAACCAATTTGTCGAAATCTGAATATAGACAACAAAGTTGGAAAATTCATATTTTTTGTTACTAAAATCATTCAAAAATCAAATTTTTTGAAAACCGGACTTCTACAAATGATAATAAATGAACAAGATAAAGAATTAAAGAAACAATTAATGAGTTCTGTTCTATGGGATACTTTTACCGGTAGTGCAGGTTATCGTAATATTTTATATCGCTTCTTAAACCCTACCCTTCTTTTAACATTTATTTGGACAATTATTACTGCTAACTTAAAAAATAAAAATTATGAAAGAAAAAACACTCGGGCATCTTTATAAGGATGGTGAAATTATTATTAAAAAAGGAACACAAGGTAACTGTCTTTATGTAATTCAAGAAGGAAAAGTTGAAGTTATTGATGAAAAAAATGGGCAGGAAATAAAGCTCGCAGAATTGAAAGAACCAGACTTTTTTGGTGAAATGGGTCTTTTTGAAAAAGATGTAAGATCTTGCACAGTCAGAGCTTTGGGAGATGTAAAAATACTAACCGTAGACAAAAAGAATTTTTATAAATCAATTCACCAAGATTCATCACTTGCATATCGTCTTTTAGAAAAAATGTCAAATCGGCTGCGACAAGTAAATGAAAAAATAAAATTTTAATCCAATTAATAAAATATTTTAATTACCCAATTATGGGTATTCAGTATAAAAAAAAACTTATGAAGGGAGGGCATAATTACTATTAATTTCAGCTAAAAATAATAGAAAATGAAAACTACACACACAACAAACAATAGTTTAATTTATTCAAAAAATTCAGATAAATTTTCAACATTAAAATTTTTACTAACAATTATTGCTATATTTTTATTCCAATTTACAGTACATCCTCAGAAAGATAAAGATATTCAACCAGTTATTTATTGCGTTAAAGATATTGGAAATGGCTTATATCAGGCTAGTTTCGGATATGATAACCCAACAAAAAAGGAAATAATATTAGATGAAAACAGCAGTATTATTAAGTTTAATAATGGAAAAAAAGTTGCTAAAGGTTTAAACAAATTTAATCCTGGGGCTAATAATAAAGTCTTTACTAAAGAATTTGGCGCTAATGATTACGTACAATGGACCATCATTAGTAATGGTAACACTCATACCGTTTTTGCAAATGCAAATTCTTCTAAATGCGAACCAAATGATGGATTTATTGTCCCAGTTTTCGGAAATGGAAAATCAACCGACTTAGTAGGCCCAGAACTTACATCAATTTGTGACGAAGTTGCCGGTACAGTCCCTTCAGATCTTATTTTTCAACTTGAAGGAAATAAAATTTTGGTTGAAATTGTACCTACTACAACTAATTTTAACGCCGTAATTGGTATCTTAAGAAATGAGTTAAATGTACTAAATGAGGATTATTTGTTATATGATAATTCTTTTGTACCATCAAAAACACCTGAAGAATTTTTAGTTGGCTTGTCGGCCATTGACGTTTATATTGATACAAGTGTTCTTTGTATTTTAAAGAATTATCCCGACTTGATAAATTTTGCTAGACCAGTATATCCATCAATGACACATGTATTTGGTGATGGAAATACAGGACGTGCTGTCTCACAAGGTGATGCCTCACAGACTTCAGATATTGTGAGGGAATCTTTTAAATTAATTGATTCTGAAGGGCATAAACTGCCAGTTGATGGTACAGGAATTACAATTGGGGTAATGTCTAATAGTTATGATAAACAACCATATTCATTAGGAAATCTTTCAAAAGCAACTTTAGATGTTGCGGAGGGTGATTTACCTGGAATTGGTAACACTAGCTATCCTGAACCTGTTGACGTTCTTCTAGATTTTCCATATGAAGCCTCAGATGAAGGAAGGGCCATGATGCATATTATACATGATGTAGCGCCTGGTGCCAAATTAGCATTTCATACAGGTTCTCTGTCTCCTAGGAATTTTGAGGTAGGCTTTAAAGCTCTTGTTGCTAAAGGATCAGATATAATTGTTGATGACATTACTTTTATTACCGAACCATTTTTTGGGGAAGGTAAAATCTCAACCGCTATTAACGAATTTACTGATTCTGGCGGTATGCATTTTACATCAGCTGGTAATTTTGCAGACCATGGTTATCAAGGTGTTTTTAATTCTTCAACATACCTTCCATCAACTAATTTTATTGAAACACCAATAACAACAAAAGCACATGTTTTTGGAATAAATCCTGATGGATCTGAAGATTACTTCCAAAAAATTAGTGTAATACCGGGTACCTATATGATTGCATTGCAATGGAAAGAAGGAGCTGCATCACAATTTAATGATTTGGGTGCAACTAATGATTTAGATATTTATATAGTAGATGATTTTGGTAGATTACTTGTAGGTAGCAATCGTGTAAATATTGATGGAGACCCAACAGAGGTAATTGTTTTTAAAGCTACAGGAAGTGGTGAAGCGAATATTTTAATTACAAGCGCTAATGGAACCACTAATGTACCTTTTAGATATATAGCTTTCCAATCAAATGGATTAACATTACTAGAGTACAATGATGGCACTCCAACAGTTAGCGGACATGCTATGACGGAAAAATCAGTCACCATTGGGGCAATTCGCTATAACCAAACAACACCTGAAGTATTTTCTTCTTTTGGAGGAACATTAACAGATGGAACTTCTGCTCTCGTAGATTTTGCTGCACCCGATGGAGTAGATACCAATGTAGGTTCTATCGGTATAAAATATTTTTCAAATGGAGAACCAACAGATGAAACTCCTGAGTATCCAAACTTTTTTGGAACTTCTGCAGCAGCACCTTCTGCTGCAGCTGCGGTAGCTTTATTGCAATCTGCATTGCCAACCTGGTATCCAGATGTTGCTAATTCAGAAAAATCATCTAAAAGTGTAAGTGATATTATAAACTTGTTTAAGGCAAACGTTAAGGATGGATCATCCATTAATGAACAAGCTGGAGCGGGAATGATTGATGCTAATAAGGTATTTAACAGTCTGGCAGCACAAACATCTAAAATAACTTCTTTTGAATTTGTTCCTGAATCAGATTCAGAAAAAGCAAGTATATCAACTGTTCATATAAAAATAATTGGTGAATTTTTACCGGTTCCTACTTCAACAGAAGAATCAGTGGTTTATTTAGATGGAGAACCTGTTCCTTTTAAAGTAGTGGATGGAGCAATCATTGCAGACATACCACCTTTCTCAGGAAATCCTGATGTACAGATTTACACAAAACCAAAAGAAGGCTCAATAGGAAATGGTGGTTTTTCCGAACCCTATAAATTTTTCCAAGATGGTAAAAATATCTTAACAATTACGGCAAACCCAGTTAATACTAAATTTGGGGAAGAATATAAATCTAAAATGACCTTTGCAGTAGATGGAATTGAGCTCCCTGAAGGTGAAACTTCCTATGCTACTGTTCTTAATACTTTAGGCTTTCCAAATGTTATATTCACAACAATTACTGACAATGTTGCCTATTCAGATGTAAATAACTACACAATAACACCATCTTTTAATGGTGACTTTATAGACTCCGATGGTGACGGAGTAACTAACGTTTTTGATCAATGCCCAAGCACACTTTCGGGCGCAGTTGTAGATGAAAATGGCTGTTCAGGATCACAAAAAGAAGTGACTGATTTTACGCCTGCAATTACTTATCAAGTAAATTTTATAGATGGTAATTTAGCTATTGAAAAAAACTATTTAACAATTAAACCAGTTGACCAGGTGCAAATCTATGGCGCTGATATATCTAATGAATTTATATACCAAGTTACAGATAATGAAGGAATTCCAATTTCACAGGCAGATCTTGAACTAATGTACACAGATATAACTGATTTTTATACAGTTATTAATACAGCGCACAAGTTAGATTTCAATCCAAACTATACAAGTTCTTTAATATTCAATGACTTTAAAGCGCTAATAAATGATTGGGATTGGGCATCAGAAACAAATGATTTCAAAGCCCTTATTAATACATGGAAAGCGCTTATTAATAGTTGGAAAGCCCTTATAAATGATGTAGATGATTCAACTAATGGATCTGATCCATATTTTAATATGATGTTAGAAGGTAGTAGTTGGACATCCACAGAAAACACTTTTAAAGCCTTAATTAACAGTAGTGATAATATAAACTTAGACCCATCTCACTTTACGTCTTATTCTGCCCATTTAAATAGTTTTAAACCATTAATAAATGATTTCAAACCTTTAATTAATGATTTTAAAGCGCTTATAAATAGATCAGAGTTTGCAGGTGATATTTATTTAAATGATTTTAAACCTTTAATAAATGATTTCAAGCCTTTGATAAATGATTTCAAAGCATTAATTAATGACTCTTCTGCGTTGTTCACAGTAGTAAGTACTGATGATGCACCGTCAGTTGAATATCCTGATAATACTATTTCAAAAATTTATGCAGTTAACCTTCTTACTGGTATATATGTATATGATGAACCTCATTATATTTTACCAGGGTCACTTATTAATGCAATAGAAGCGAATTTTGAAATTACTTATGACCCAGGTAGATTAATTATCACACCGGCTGAGCTTACTATTAAAACAGAAAATAAGACAATTGAATATGGTAATGTACTTACTTCAGCAGATTTAACAACTAATTTTACTGGATTAGTAAATAATGATTTACAATGGGAAGTTTTTTCTAATAAAATACCTTACTATTTTACAAAAATAGATGGGGACGGAACAGAATTAGAAATAAATGAACTTAAAGAGTTGGGTGATTACGCCATTAAAATTAGAACACCACAAAACTATTCAATTGTTTATGACAATAACCAAGGAAAGTTAACAATTACTAAAGCTACAATAACAGCTAAAACTAATGTTTTAAATCAATTCTATGGTACTAAAATTAATGCTTCAGATTTAACAACTGATTTCAGTGCTTTTGCTCATGATGAGTTAATAAATGAAGTTTTCCCTAACACAGTTCCTTACTATTTCATTGATAGTAATTCTATTAGATATGAACTCGGAAGTAAAATACCAGTTGGAATTTATTCAATTAATATTGATGATGTTAATAATTACACTTTTGATTATGGAGAAAATCACGGTTTATTAACAATTAACCCTGCTCAATTAACTGTAAAAACAGAGAGTTTTAATGTAGAATATGGTGATTCTGTGAGGGATGCAATTGTAGGTAAAACGGAGATAACAGGATTTGCTGAAGGTGAAGGACCATCTGAAGAATTTGATGTTTTTAATGAAGGAATAAATTACCTTTTTAATGAAGCTGAAATTGAAAACGTAACAGAATTAGGTACTTATAATATTAATGTTAAAGCTCCAACAGCAAATTATTTTATTGCGTATGACCCAAATCATGGTAGTTTAACAATTACGGAGGCAACTTTAACCTTTAATCCAACTGAGATAACAATTATCTATGGTGAAACTCCTGTAATAATTCCAGGGTTTGATGGCTTTCATTATAATGAAAATGAAAATTCTCTAACTGAAGCCATTTATTATTTTAAAAAAGATGGTGATGCTACTGAATATAAAATTGGGGATAAAATGGATATTGGTATTTATGAGATTTTTATTCATGATGATCCAACTGATAATTATTCAATTGTACTAAATAACCGTAGTACTTTAACCATTAATAAGGCCACACTAAATGTAACTATTTCACCAGAGGAATTGATTGTGAACCAATATGGTACTCCTGAGATTTTAGCCAGTTTTGTTGACTTTGTTTATGGTAACAATAAGGATATTGTATTTCCAACAGGTATTCCTTATGAATTTGTAGATGAGTTTGGAAATATATTCTCGGATACTTCTGTACCAGGTGTGTTTACAATAAGAGTTACAGATCCAACAAATTATATAATGGCATATAATAATATTGCTACTTTATTTGTAAATCCGTTTAATGATGAGATTAAGAAAGTACGTACCTATGCTGATTGTGTTAAATACAATGGTCCTTATGATTATACCGTTAATTTTCGCTATGAAAACGATAATACTGAGGCGGTATATGTATTACTAGATACTGAAAATTACCTATCAGGCCCAGCTGTGTTATCAGGTACAACAGGTAAATTACCTACTATTTTTATGCCAGGGAGCGGTACCTTTGAAATTGACTTTAATGGTGAACAACTAGTTTGGAATCTTACCACTTATGAAGGTACTCATAAAAGCTCAGTATCATCAGCAAGTACATCAGGAGCAAATGTATGTAATGCCAAATTAGATGGTGCTTATTTAATAGGTCCTAACCCATTTTTTAACCAATTAACTATTACACAAACTATAGTTGAAACTAGTTGGGTTTATATCTATAATATGTACGGTATTATCACTAAAGGAGTTAATCATGAATATAAATTTGATGGAACAGTTACTGAAATAACAATTCCTACTTCTGATTTAATAATTGGTTCCTTATACGTTGTAAGAATTCAAAGTGAAAATGGAGGTGTAAGATCTTATAACATTATAAAACAATAAATTAAATTAGAAATAATTATGAAAATTAACCACAAAGTATCTTTTACTACTGTTTGCTTGTATTTAGCAACATTTTTGTTTGGTTTTTCTCAAAACAATCAAATAGATAGTTTAAAAAGCATTGTTGAAACAAAAGCAAAAGATACTATAATGGTTAACACCTTAATTGAACTAAGTAATGCTTTATTACAAAATGACGATGTATCAGGATTCTTAAAATATTCTGAGCAAGCAAACGAACTTTCTTCAAAAATTGATTATAAGAAAGGAAAAGCATATGCTCTAAAAAACATAGGAATTTCATATTATTTTAGTGGAGAATATTTGGAAGTTTTTGATTATTGGACAAAATCTTTAGAAACTTTTGAAGCAATTCAAGATACAATTGGCATGGCTAACATGCTTAATAATTTAGGAGGTATTTATTTAAGTCAAGGAAGCAATGCCAAAGCATTAGATTATTATTTAAAATCTTTGAGTTTAGCAGAAAAAATTAAAAACCCCTTCAGAATTACATCTGTTCTTCCAAATATAGGCGGAGTTTATGGAGACCTAGAAGAATATGATAAAGCTTTAGAATATTTTAATCAGATGGAGCAATATATAACCATTCTAAATGATCCGCAAATAACAACTTTTTATTTAATGGGAATTGGTGAAGTTTATAGAAAAATGGGGAACTATGATATGGCGTTAAAATTTTATGAAGAAGTATTACCACTAAATAATGACAATGATAATTACTCCCATATACTAACAATACTTGGGCAGATTGAGTATAGTAAGGGGAATTTTGATAAATCAAAAACTTATTTAAATCTCGCAATTCAAACAGCAAAACAAAGGGGTCAAAAATGGGAAATAATACAATCATTATTAGCTTTGGGTAATGTATACCAAAAAAAGAATAATTCAAAAGCTCTTGATGTGTACAAGGAAGCAGAATTATTAGCGAAAGAAACAGAACCTAATAAAGCTTTACGAGATATTTACCAAGGTTTATCACAAACCTATGCCTCAAACGGAGATTATGTCAACGCTTTTAAAAACCAAAAATTATACCTTGCTCAAAAAGACACATTATTCAATTTAGAAACAAACGATAAGGTAAGAGGCCTTCAATTTGATTTTGATCTTCAAAAGAAAGAAGATCAAATTGGACTGCTCGAAAAAGAGTCTGAAATTCAACAATTAAAAAGCAAAAGGCAAAAAATTATTTTATCTGCATCCATTATTTCGTTAATCTTATTTTTCCTATTGGCTTTAAGTTTATATAAGCGTTATAATTTTGTAAAAGAAACAAATCTGATAATTGAAGAAGAAAAAAACAGATCTGAAAATTTATTATTAAATATTCTACCAGAAGAAACAGCTCAGGAATTAAAAGAAAATGGAAAAGTAAAAGCCAAAAAATTTGATTCCGTAACAGTCTTATTCACCGATTTTAAAGGTTTTACAAGCTCATCAGAACATTTATCTCCAGAAGCTTTAGTGAAAAGTGTTGATTATTATTTTTCTCAATTTGACCGTATTATCGGAAAATATGGTTTAGAAAAAATAAAAACAATAGGAGATGCCTATATGTGTGCTGGAGGATTGCCGTTTCCAACCAAAAACCATGCTATTAAAATGGTACAAGCGGCCTTTGAAATAGCAAATTTCATGGAGGAATCTAAAAAATCACAAGACAAACAATTAACACATTTTGAAATTCGTATTGGTATCAATACAGGTCCAGTAGTTGCTGGAGTAGTTGGGATAAAAAAGTTTGCCTATGATATTTGGGGAGATACTGTAAATGTAGCTTCTCGAATGGAATCGATGTCTGAACCAGGAAAAATCAATATTTCAGAGAATACATATCAATTAATTAAAGATGTGTACAATTGTTCATTTAGAGGTGAATATAATGTTAAAAATAGAGGAATGATGAAAATGTATTTTGTTAACAGCCTAAAAGTTAATAAGTCATAGAACCATTTTGAAGGAGAAATGAGAAGTACTATTTTATGTAATTATGAATTAATAACAATGACAAAATATTTGATAATTGTAATCTTAATTTTATAAAATGAAAGGATATATCAAAATAAGAAAAAAAGCCTTATCCATTTTAAATTCAAAATTATCCAATAAGCTTTTTTATCACGGTGCACATCATAGCATAAACGCACTTAAAGTTTGTAATCAATATTTAAAATATGAAAATATAAATGATCACGATGCCAAACTATTACGAATTGGAGTTTTATTACATGACATAGGATTTAGTGTTTCATATGTAAATCACGAGTTTGAAAGCGTAAAAATAGCAAAACAATTAATGAATGAATTTGGTTTTTCTAAAGAGGATTTTCTAATTATAAAAAAACTAATACTTGTCACAAAAATTCCTCAGAACCCAAAATCAAAATTAGAAAAAATAATATGTGATGTAGATTTAGATTATTTAGGAACAAAACAGTACTATAAAATTAGTAACTTATTACTTGAAGAATTAAAGGTGTTTTCGAAAATTGATTCGATAAATAATTGGAATAATATTCAATTACGATTTCTTGAAAATCATAAGTATCATACTAATTTTGCCATTAAAAACAGACAGCATAAAAAAGAAGAACGAATTAAAGAACTTAAATTATTGAACAATTAAACAACGAAAAAAAACTTTCAGAATTATATTTAAATTTTATTTGAAAAAATCATAAAAAAAGGTAGGGTATTTTGTTCTTAACTTGTTATAAATTTAAGAATGAATCTTAAAAAGATATTAATTATGAAAACAATAAAAAATTCCTTAATTACAATTGCTGTTTTAATATTGGCAATAACATTTTCATGCTCAAAGGATAATACCTCCCCAACAACCTCAGGAAGAATAGAGCTTAAAGCAAAAGCAACCCTTAATAATTTAGCTGCTAAGAATAGTCCTTCAACAAAAAATCTTAGTAATTTAATTATATCAAGCTTTAAAATAAATATAAAAAATATTGAATTTGAAAGAGATATGGACGATGACTCTAATCATGATTCTGACCATGATTCCAATTTAGATGAAGAGTCTAATTTAAATCATAGTGATAGTACTTATACAAATGTAGAGTTACAGGGCCCATTTGAATTAGATTTAGTAGCTAATAATACCTCAATAACTATCGCAACCACAGATATTCCAAATAATAATTTTGATGAAATTGAATTTGAGCTACATAAAAGCACAGACCCATTAAGCAGTATTTACGGTAAATCAATTGAAATTAAAGGAGATATAAATGGAACTCCATTTATTTTCTGGACCAATAACGAAGAAGAGATGAAAGTAAATTGCAATAAATCAAATACAAATATTATTGTAGATGGCTCAACAACTACTGCTATTATTAACTTTGATTTAAGCGCAATATTTGGAGCTACATCTCTGATAGATTTTTCAATAGCTATTGATGGGAATGGTGATGGAATTATAGAGATTTCTTCTGATAATATTGATGGAAATATTGAATTAGCATATTTAATTAAAAACTTACTTGAAGAAAACTCAGAAATTGAAAATGACTAAATTTTGCATTTTTTGAATTTAATTACGTAATAAAAAAACCTATGAAACTTTTCATAGGTTTTTTTATTTTATGAAATGAAATAAGAATCCTTTTCATTATTTTCAAATTCCTTATTGTTTTGAAAATTTGCGCTACATCACCTCAAACAATCATCCCAAAAAAGATCATTATTCTAAATTCCAAGTAGTTAATATTTCGTAATTTTAATTTCTATGAGAAGCAAATAATTTAATGCTTCATTAAATGAATTTAAAGCAATACTATTAAATAAACTAAATACTTTTTATGAGACTTGCATCAATTGATATTCTTAGGGCTGTTACAATGGTTCTTATGATTTGGGTTAATGATTTTTGGACGTTAACAGATATTCCTAAATGGTTGAAACATGCAGGTGCAACAGAAGACTATATGGGGTTTTCTGATATTATTTTTCCATTATTTTTATTCATTGTTGGACTAAGCATTCCTTTCGCTATTAAAAACAGATTGGATAAGGGACATACAAAATTTTCCATTGCTAAACACATAACTATTAGGTCACTATCATTAATGCTGATTGGTTTATTTATGGTGAATTATGAAACTGCACATAATGAAAGCATTATTATTGGAACAACCTATTGGGAATTATTAATGGCATTAGCAGTGGTATTAATTTGGACTGATTGGAAAAGAAGCCCTATAAATAAAAAATGGTATTCTTATCTACAGCTGTTAGGTTTTGGAATCCTATTATTTTTAGCAATCATATATAAAGGTGGTGAAGATGGGTTAAATTGGATGACAACACAATGGTGGGGAATATTAGGGCTTATTGGATGGGCTTACATACTAAATGCATTGGTTTATTTGTATTCAAAAGGCTCTTTAGCTATAATGTCTTTATTATGGGTAGTATTAATTTTATTGGCAATGTTAAATCACTCAGAATTTTCTATTAATTTTAAGGGATTTTCTAGTTACTTTTCAACCATTTTAACAGGAACAATTCCTGCATTTACGACAGCCGGAATTGTTGCTACACTTCTATTTAAAAGAATGCATAAAATAGATGTTAAATGGAGTTATTTGAGTCTAATTGGTTTAGGAATTCTAAATCTAATTTTCGGTTTAGGGACTAGGTCTATTTGGGGAATTTCAAAAATACAAGGAACTCCATCTTGGTTAGGAATTTGCACAGGAATAGGTTTTCTCATTTTTGCCCTCTTATACTACATTGCAGATGAGAAAAAAATTACAAATTGGTCCAAAATAATTGCTCCTGCAGGTACAGCTACCTTAACTTGCTATTTAATTCCATATTTTATTTATCCTATAAGAAGTATTAGTGGCATACGTTTGCCAGATGATTTAAACTACAATACAATTGGACTTATTCTTTCCTTAATTTTTGCGCTTTTAGTTGTAATTTTTACGGGATGGTTAGAAAAAAAAGGATTTAAATTAAAACTTTAATAATCTAAAAAAATGAATAAAACACTAATTACACTCTGCATCCTAATATCAAGTACTTTTTTAACAAAGGCACAGTCTAATTTTCCAGTTGTTGGTTTTTGCATAGCAGCTCCTTCCACCGAAAATGTTGAGGAATTTGTTAAATTTATTGATGAAGATCTAGCTCCTTCTGGAATTAACACAATAATTTTAAGAGTTGATTTTAATTATTCATATAATTCGAGACCAGAGCTTCGTGATGAGAACCCATTATCTTTTGATGATGTTAAATCTTTGGTTACCGTTTGTAAAAAAAATGAGATCAACTTAATTCCACAAGTAAACTTATTAGGCCATCAAAGCTGGGAAAGCACCCTAAACAAGTTATTAGAAGTATATCCGGAATTTGATGAAACACCTCAAGTAAAACTTCCAGAAAATTATAAATGGCCAAATTCTGATGGTTTGTATTGCAAAAGTTATTGTCCATTGCATCCAAAGGTTCATGAAGTAGTTTTTGATTTAATTGATGAGATTGTAGATGTTTTTGAGGCTAAAGATTTTCACGCTGGGATGGACGAGGTTTTTTATTTAGCACACCCTAATTGTACAAGATGTAATGACAAGGATCCTAGTGAATTATTTGCAGGTGAAATCACCTTGCTAAGCAACCATTTAAATAAAAACAATAAAAGACTATGGATTTGGGGAGACCGCTTAATTGAAGGCTCCATTTCAGGTATAGGAATGTGGGAGGCAAGCACAAATAATACAGAAAAAGCAATTGACTTAATTCCAAAAACTGTTGTTATTTGTGATTGGCATTATGAAAAAGCAATACCAACTCCTGCATATTTTTCCTTAAAAGGATTTGATGTAGTCGCATGTTCCTGGAGAAAACCAGATGTCGCTTTTGAACAAGTTCAAATGATTCAAAATTTTAGAGAAAATACAATAACCGAAATGAGTAACAAATTTTTAGGGGTTATGCATACATACTGGTCTTCTACAAAAAAGTTTATGGATGAATATAATGAAATAAACCCTCCAAATAATGAAAAGGAAAATGAAGTAGAATGTTTTAAGGAAATGGTGAAAAGCGTTAAAAATCTAAACTAAATAAAAAAAGCCTCCCAAATTGGAGGCTTTTTTTGTGGGCGATGAGGGGTTCGAACCCCCGACCCCCTCGGTGTAAACGAGGTGCTCTGAACCAGCTGAGCTAATCGCCCTCAGCGGTGGCAAATATACAACGGCAATTGATAATTGCAAAGCTTTTTATTAAAATATTACTTTCTTTTTTTGCTTAAAATTTTAATCCTAAAAAAAAATAAATTTTCATTTTATATATTGCTGACTTACAAAATAATATAGTTTAATTGGTTTGAAAACTATGAAATAATTACTTCTAAATTATCTTTTATATTGTTAAAAAAGTAAGAAATTAAAGTAATAAAAGAATGAAAAGATGTTATTTTCTAAATAAAAAAAGCTTCCAATAAATTGGAAGCTTTTAGCTTTGGTGGGCGATGAGGGGTTCGAACCCCCGACCCCCTCGGTGTAAACGAGGTGCTCTGAACCAGCTGAGCTAATCGCCCTTAGCGGTGGCAAATATACAACCACAATTCATATTACGCAAAGCTTTTTTTATTTATTTTACATTAAAACAAAACAACTTTACAAACTACTAACAATCAATATTTTAATAAATGGTCAAATATTCATTTTTAGAGTAAATTTGAAAATCCTTTAATTTAAACATAATGTCATTCTTATCTTAAACAACTTCAGCTACAACGAAAGTGCTTCCTCCAACAAATACCAAATCGTTATCTGTAGCTTTACTTAAAGCAGCTTTATAAGCTTCCTCAACTGAATAATAAACATCTCCGCTTAAACCAAATTGAACGCATTGTTCTTGTAATAGTTTTTCATTTAAACCTCTAGGAATATTTGGTTTACAGAAATAATAACACGCGTTTTTAGGAAACATTGGGAGAATTGCTACAAGATCTTTATCATCAACAACTCCAAATACAAAATGAAGTGTTTCAAATTTTTCATTTTTCAACTGACCCAACACATATAACAAGCCATCTTTATTATGGCCTGTATCGCAAATTGCTTTAGGATGTTTTTGTAATTCTTGCCATCTTCCTAAAAGGCCTGTATTTAAAACTACTTGATTTAAACCATCTTCTATGTTTTTTTCAGAAATTTTAAAACCTCTTGATTGTAAAACCTTCATGGTTTTAACAACTGTTTTTATATTATTTAGCTGATAGGTTCCTTTTAAATCTGACTCATATGATTTTTTAATAGTATCCGAAGCGACATATAATTCTGAATTTCTTTTTTTTGCAATTTCCTCGAATACTGGAAAAACCTCTTTTTGATATTCTCCAATAACTACAGGAATATTATTTTTAATAATTCCACCTTTTTCAAAAGCAATCTCTGGAAGCGTATTTCCTAAAAACTGAGTATGATCCAATCCAATATTTGTAATTACAGAAACTTCAGGTGTAATAATATTAGTAGAATCTAATCTCCCTCCTAGTCCAACTTCAATAATTGCAATATCTACTTGTTGTTTTGCAAAACAATCAAATGCTAAACCAACTGTCATTTCAAAAAATGACAAATTATGAGTTTCAAAAAATAATTGATTCTTTTTAATAAAGTTTATTACTTCAATTTTTTTAATTACTTCTCCGTTAATTTTAATTCGCTCTCTAAAATCTTTTAAATGCGGAGAAGTATATAAACCAACTTTATAGCCAGCTTCTTGTAAAATAGAGGCTAACATGTGACTAGTTGATCCTTTTCCATTTGTTCCAGCTACATGGATTGTCTTAAATTTAGTTTCTGGAAAATTTAAGTGTTCGGATAGTAAAATACTATTGGTTAAATCTTTTTTAAAAGCTGTTTTCCCTTGCCGTTGAAACATTGGCAATTGAGTAAACATCCAATTGAGGGTGTCATTGTAATTCATTAAAAATTATTGAGATAATGAAAATCTATATTTTATGGTACCTATTTGTTTGGTAGGAGCATTATTATCTGATGACCATTTTGTTTTTAGAGCTGCTTCTTTCGCTTGGGATAATAAACAGTCTGAAGTATTTGTAGACCCTTTAACACCTGGAGTTGCTTTAATAACTCTTCCATTTACATCTACTTCAATACTTACAACTACTAAACCTTCTTCATTACAAATATAATTAGGCTTTGGGCGACTTACCGGTTTTCTATTCCCTAATTGATAATCACCATTTCCTCCACCTCCACCATTTCCATAGTAACCACTTGCATTAGGATCTCCAGTAATTTTACCTTTATCTCCAGCTGTATTGTCATCTCCTTCTCCTCCAGTTGCCTTGCCATCAGAATTATTAATTCCTCCAATTAAAGCATCTAATTTTTTCCTTTTAGCTTCTTCTTCGGCATTTTGTTTCGCTATGGCTTCCTGCTTTTCTCTTTTTAATTTTGCTTCTTCATCAGCCTTTCTTTTTGCATCAACTTTCTTTTGAATTGCAATAGCATCTTCAACATTTTGAGTTATAACATTTTCTGAAACAGCTGAAACTTCCTCCGTTACTTGTTCTTCAACCACTTCTTCTTTTACTTCCTTAATAGTTTCTTGTGGAGTCGATTTTATTGGTTCAGTAGGCTGAACATCTCCCATACCAACTTCTGAAGTCCCAAAATTTACAGCAATCCCATATTCTTCAGGAGGATCCATATATGTCAAACCAACAAAAAACATAGTTACTAATAACAAGCACATAATTACTATTGTTATTGCAGCCGATTTTCTTTGGTTTTTTGTATGTAAAAAATTTGACATTCTTATTTTGGTCTAACAGCTAAAATCACCTTAAATCTATTTCTGTTTGCTATATCCAGTACTTTAACAGCGTTTTCAATTGGAACCCCTTCTTCTGCTCTTAAAACAATTGTTGGACTCTCTTTACCTGCTAAAACGGCAAGCAATTCTTGTTCCAAACTTATTTCATCAATTATTTTACTATCAATATAATACACCAAGTTTTTGGTAATACTTACTGAAATTGATTTTTTATTTTCAGTTTTACCACTCGCTTTAGGCAACAAAATATCTAAGGCGCTTGTAGTTACTAGAGTTGAAGTAATCATAAAAAATATTAACAACAAGAACACAATATCAGTCATCGACGACATGTTAAAATTCGGATTTATTTTATTTCTTCCTCTAATATCCATCTTAAATTGGTTCGTTAAGTAAGTCTAAAAATTCAACCGATTTAGCTTCCATTTCATAAACAACTTTATTCGTTCTAACTACCAAATGATTATATTGAATATATGAAATAATTCCAACTATTAACCCTGCAACTGTTGTAGTCATAGCAGTATATAACCCATCCGACAACATTTTTATATCAATTTGTCCACCAGCATTTGCAATTTCATGAATAGCAACAATCATCCCAATTACAGTTCCCAAAAACCCAATCATTGGTGCAGCACCAGATATTGTGGCTAAAACACTTACGTTTTTTTCAAGCTTATAAATTTCTAATCTTCCCGCATTTTCAATAGCAGTATTAATGTCAGCCAATGGTTTCCCTATTCGTGAAATTCCTTTTTCAATTAATCTTGATGCTGGTGAATTTGCCTGAACACATAATACTTTTGCCGCATCCAGTTTCCCATGTGAAACATGATCTCTAATTTGATTCATAAAATTACTATCGGTTTTTGAAGCCGATTTTATTGTAAAAAAACGTTCAAAATAAATGTAAATGGCTATAGCCAATAACACCACCAAAATTGCAATAATAATTTGCCCTCCTAAGCCACCATCCATTACCAATTTATAAATTGACAATGTTTTTTCTTCAGAAACGGTTTCACTTAAAATTTCATTTGAATCTTGCAGAATAGTTAATAACATAGATTAAATTTTTATTTATTTTTCTTTAACGAAATAACGAGTTGAAAATTGTAATTAAAACTTTTATATATAAAAAAACCCAAGCATAAACTTGGGTTAAAGTTATTTTAAAAGTTCCTTAAAAACATAAAAGCCAGTGCTCCAACTACAAAACCTAAAGCAGCAAGCCAAGCAATATTTTTAAAATACCAAAAGAAATTAATTTTTTCCATTCCCATTGCAACAACCCCAGCTGCACTACCAATAATTAGCATACTACCTCCAGTACCTGCTGAATAAGCAACAAAATGCCATAAAGGACTATCAATAGGTTCTTGGAACATACCCATACTTGCAGCTACAAGAGGTACATTATCTACAACTGCAGATCCTATACCTAACAGTAAAATAACAACATCTGTATTAGGAATTATTGTTTTTAAATGCTCTGCACCAATAAATAGCATCCCTAAAGATTCTAGAGCAGCAACAGCCATTAAAATACCAAAGAAAAATAAAACACTTGGCATTTCAATTCTTGATAATGATTTATGAACTGGGCTATGAAAACCTACCGAATTATCTCCTTCTGTTTCAACAACATGAGAAATATTAAATTGAGATCTACTATAAATTTCAGCGAAAACACCTACAACTGCTAAAGATAACATCATCCCAACATACGGAGGCAAATGTGTAATTGTTTTAAAAATTGGAACAAAAATAATTGCTGTTAAACCCAAATATAACATGGTTGCTCCATATTTACTTTTTGGAGCTTTTTCCTCTTCCTCAATAAAATCTAGATTCCCTTTAAATGGCTTCATAAAAGAAGCTATTAATACTGGTACAGCTACGCATACAAGTGACGGAATAATTAAGTATTCCATTAATTTTGCTGAAGTTACTTTTTTACCAATCCATAACATAGTAGTTGTAACATCTCCAATTGGAGACCAAGCTCCTCCTGCATTGGCTGAAATAACAATTAAACCAGCAAACCATAAACGAGTTTCTTTATCAGTAATAATTTTTTGAAGTATGGTAATTAATACTATCGTTGCAGTTAGGTTATCAATTATCGCTGATAAGATAAATGCTAATCCAGAAAAAATCCATAATAATTTCTTCTTCTTTTTTGTTTTAATATAATCCTTAAACGTAGCAAAACCATCAAAATAATCTATAATTTCAACAATAGTCATTGCTCCAAGTAAGAAAAATAATATTTCGGCTGTTTTACCTAAATGATGCAATAAAGTTTCCTCTAACAAATGGTGTTTTTCTTCACCAGTAAATTCAGAAAATCCTTCAATTAAAGCATGTCCTGCAGAATCAAACCAATTAGTGAAATTATCAATACCAAAAGCAACACAAGCCCAAAGTAAGGCCATCATTCCCAAGGCAGGAATTAATTTGTCTAATTTCAAATTGTGTTCTAAGGTTATTGCTAAATAACCTAAAATAAATATTATTACTATAAGTGTTTCCATGTTATAAATTAAATTAATTGACTCAATGCTATTTCTAAAGCGGTTTTACAAATTTCTTTTTTACTCTTATTTTTTGAATATGTTTTTTCTAATGCTTTTCTAATTGTATTTGATGTATCATCAAAAATTTGGCTATCCTTCATTGGTAAATCAACTCTAGATTCCATCAAATATGCAAAAACTCTTGCTATACCACAATTAGAAATAAAATCTGGTAACAAACTTACTTTTTTATCAGTGAATTCCATAATTGGCCCAAAAAATATTTCTTTGTCAGCAAAAGGAACATTTGCACCTGGAGAAATTACTTCTAATCCAGATTCTATCATCATCATTACTTGATTCTTAGTAACCAATCTTGATGCCGCAGCTGGAATAAAAATTTCAGCTGGTAAATTCCAAATTTTTTCGTTTATTTCATCAAATGAAATTAATTGTGAGGATTTTAATTTGTTTTTATCTTTTTGAAGAAATAATTCAGTCATTTCACTCATTGAAAAACCATCTTCATTTATCACCCCGCCTGAAATATCAATAATACCAACAACTTTAGCCCCAAGTTGAGTTAAGTAATAAGCTGAAGCGGCACCAACATTTCCAAATCCTTGAATTATAGCTTTTTTTCCCTCAATTGAACCTCCATAAATAGAGTAATAGTGTTTAACTGCTTCCGCAACACCATAACCAGTTAACATATCTGCAACTGTATATTTTTTTGATAAATCTGGAGAAAATCTTTTATCTTCAAGTACCTTAATCACACCGTGGCGTAATTGACCAATTCTATTTATTTTTTCAGCTTCTGTTGGTTTAAAATGACCATTAAAAACTCCTTCTTGAGGATGCCAAACTCCGCAATCTTCAGTAATTGGAATAACATCATTTATTTCATCTACATTTAAATCACCACCAGTTCCATAATAATATTTTAATAATGGAGTAACAACTTTATACCAACGTCTTAAAACTTCTTCTTTTCTAGGGTCATTTGGGTCAAAATTTATTCCAGATTTAGCTCCTCCAATAGCAGGGCCCGAAACTGTAAATTTAACTTCCATCGTTTTCGCTAATGAAAGTACCTCATTCATATCCAATCCTTTACGCATCCTCGTTCCTCCACCAGCAGCTCCTCCTCTTAAGGAATTAATTACTGTCCATCCTTCAGCTTCTGTTTCTTGATCCTTCCAATGAAAAACAATTTCTGGTTGTTTATTTTCATATTTTTCTAATAATTCTCTCATATCTCGTAAGTAAATTTTAAACTATTTTTTACAACTCTATCTTTTGTTACTATAATAATCACGGCATGTAACGTCACATTTGAGTCATAATTAATATAGCTATTCTGGAATTATTAAAAAATGGTTATCTATTTCAACAAATATAATAAAAACTAAATTTGTTTAAGAAAGATTTTACCAGAACAATGGTCTTTTTTTGCTCCGGTAACACTACTCAAACAATTCACTTTATTTTCATCTCTTAAAACACCTAATAAAGAAAAAATTAATGCCTCTTTATAATTAATAATATTATTTTCAGGGATCACAATTTCAATCTGTGTGTTATTTTTTATTTCATCAATTAAGAAGGAATTAAAAGCGCCACCTCCAGTAATTAATAACTTTGAATGATTTCTATTTTCCAAACAATTTGTTAATTGAGTTGAAATATGAGCAACAAAGGTTCTTAAAACATCTTCAACTTTTAAAGAATAGCTATCAATTAATGGGAAAATAAATTCTTTAACAAATTCAAAACCTAAAGATTTTGGAATTGGAGAAAAATAAAAGGGTAACTCATTTAAATCTTTCAATAATGAATAATTAATATTTCCCTTTTCAGCAAGAAAACCATTTTCATCAAACTCATAACCAATAAGTTTTGAATAATAATTTAATACAATATTTACAGGGCAAATATCAAAAGCTATTCTCTTACCTTTCTTTTCAAATGAAATATTAGCAAACCCTCCCAAATTCAAACAATAATCAAACTCAGAAAATAAAAACAAATCACCAATTGGAACTAACGGAGCACCTTGCCCACCATATTCAACATCTTGTGTTCTAAAATCACAAATTACTTTCAACCCTGTTTTATTACTTAACATTTGTCCATCACCAATTTGCAAGGTATATCCTTCATTTGGTTTATGAAAAATAGTATGACCATGTGATGCAATAAAATCAACTTTATTAATTTTATGTTCTTTTAGGAATTTATTAACAACATCTCCTAAGTACAAACCGTATTCATTATTTAATTTTGATACAATATCTTCCGATTCACAAAAGGCACTCCTTAACTTAAACTCCCAACTTTTTGGATATTTAATTGTTTCACAATCATAAATTTCAAAATTATAAATTTGATGCTTATATGAAATACAAGTATAAATAATATCTAAACCATCTAAAGATGTTCCAGACATTAAACCAATAACCATCCATTTTTTTTCTTTCATATAATTTTTATAGAGTTGATTAAGAACTTACATATTTAATAAAATTAACTCAAAAAAAACCTATATTTGAAAAATAATACACGTTAATTTATAACTTTTATCAATTATGGATTTTAATTTATCTGAAGAACAAATAATGATTCGCGATGCAGCTCGTGATTTTGCTCAATCTGAACTTTTACAAGGGGTTATTGAAAGGGATGAAAATCAACAATTTCCAACTGAACAAGTCAAAAAAATGGGAGAACTAGGGTTTCTAGGAATGATGGTTGACCCAAAATATGGAGGTAGTGGATTAGATACTGTTTCATATGTATTAGCAATGGAGGAAATTTCAAAAATTGACGCTTCCGCTTCAGTAGTAATGTCGGTAAATAATTCATTAGTTTGCTGGGGACTTGAAACATTCGGTACAGAAGAACAAAAACAAAAATATTTAGTTCCATTGGCAAAAGGTGAGATAATTGGAGCTTTTTGTTTAAGTGAGCCAGAAGCGGGATCTGATGCAACATCTCAACGTACAACTGCCATAGATAAAGGTGATTACTATTTATTAAATGGAACAAAAAACTGGATTACCAACGGTGGTACTGCTAGTGTTTACCTTGTAATTGCACAAACTCATGCAGAAAAAGGCCATAAAGGAATTAATGCCTTAATTGTAGAAAAAGGAATGAAGGGTTTTGAAGTGGGAACAAAAGAAAATAAATTAGGTATACGAGGTTCTGATACTCATTCTTTAATGTTTACAGATGTAAAAGTTCCAAAAGAAAATAGAATTGGAGAAGATGGTTTTGGATTTAAATTTGCAATGAAAACTTTATCTGGTGGAAGAATTGGAATTGCTTCCCAAGCATTAGGAATAGCCTCTGGTGCATATGAATTAGCATTAAAATATTCTAAAGAACGTAAAGCATTCGGAAAAGAAATTAGTAAACATCAAGCTATCGCGTTTAAATTAGCAGATATGGCTACCCAAATTGAAGCTGCAAGACATTTATGTATAAAAGCTGCTTGGGATAAAGATCAAAAACAAAATTATGACTTAAGTGGAGCTATGGCAAAATTATATGCAGCTGATATGGCAATGCAGATAACTATTGAAGCTGTTCAAATACATGGTGGATATGGTTTTGTTAAAGAATATCATGTAGAACGTTTAATGAGAGATGCTAAAATCACTCAAATTTATGAAGGAACTTCAGAAATTCAAAAAATTGTAATTTCTAGAAGTATTTTACAAGATTAAATAAAAAAAAGCCTATTTAAACAAATAGGCTTTTTTAATTTCATAAGTGATTTACAATCTATAAAAATCACTTTTCCAATTCTTAATTGATTTCTTAATATCTTTTTCAGATAGATTTTCTTTCAAGGCTTTTTCCACCAAACTTGGAAATTCTTCATCAGAAGCAAAACGCAATCCAATAATTTGACGAGTTTTAAGCTCACTACTTAAGGGCTTTCCTGTTAATATAAAGTATCTTAACTTTTCTTCCGCTCTAATTCCACGGTCTTGAGCCTTAAGAGCAAAAGCTCTTAAATAATAGAACACAAATAAAAAAATAAATGCAATTAAAACAATTAGTGAAGCAGAATATAAATGTTCATCTGATGAATTTATTAGGTTTCTTATGGAACCTATTAGTAATAAAAGGATAAACAAAAAAGATATTACGTGATATCCAATCACCCATTTACCATGATTTAAAAAATTTTGTTGTTTCATAATTTTGAATAGTTAAATTTTTAGTTAACGTAAATATAAATTAATTAGATTAAACAAAGCATTTAATATATAACCATAAAAAAACCTTCAACGATTTTGTTGAAGGTTTTCAAAAGAAAGGCGGTGACATACTCTCCCACCTAGTGGCAGTACCATCTGCGCTGATAGGCTTAACTTCTCTGTTCGGGATGGGAAGAGGTGAGCCCTATCGCTATAACCACCTTAAGTTGTTTCGGTTACTAACCGTAAATTTTATAATTGTATTTATTTTCTTTACTCTTTTAAAAAAAAACCTTCAACAATTTTGTTGAAGGTTTTCAAAAGAAAGGCGGTGACATACTCTCCCACCTAGTGGCAGTACCATCTGCGCTGATAGGCTTAACTTCTCTGTTCGGGATGGGAAGAGGTGA
>Ga0208023_1000025_pt1 | contig 80381 bp, 103 predicted proteins | sample Colrivmet1370A02_FD_187625 | JGI IMG/M metagenome (GOLD analysis project Ga0208023, IMG submission 187625) | Estuarine microbial communities from the Columbia River estuary - metaG 1370A-02 (SPAdes) (version 2) | ecosystem: Environmental > Aquatic > Marine > Intertidal zone > Estuary | place... | reverse complement strand
AAGTATGAACATTATTGGGACAGCTGTGGGTATTAACCAAAATAATCCAAAAGCAGCTCTAGATGTCGTAGGTCGAATTTTAGCGCGTGGTGCGGTCACAAACTTCACCGGGCAGCACAGATGTGTTCCCGAGGGCCCAATGGAACCCGGTCTCATCGTTTCAGCGGACAAGAATAGGTACGTCAACATGAAGGACGGCCTCAAGACGGGCTCCAAGGCGATCACCATCGACGAGTCCCTCCCAGTGGTGGCACTCTCCAACGTGTCCCAAGACAAGAGCTGCTTTGGGGTGGTCTCCTCCGTAGAGGGGGTGGGCACCTCCCGCTCGGAGACTAAGGGTGGTTTTATTTCAGAGACCCCAAAGGTCCTAGGTGACAACCGCGCCATCGTGAACTCCCTAGGGGAGGGTGCCCTATGGGTTGTAAACACTGGGGGACCCCTAGAGTCTGGGGACTACGTGACGACCTCCAATGTGGCGGGCTATGGGCAGCGACAAGATGATGATGTCCTCCACAACTACACGGTGGCCAAGATCACGATGGACTGTGATTTCACGGCGTCCAATGTGGCCACCCAAGCCCCCAAGAAGGTGGAGACTTTGGTCACCGTAGAGGAGGGGGTGTGGAGCAACCTCTCGGCCTACAATAGGTCCTCCGAGACCCAAACTCAGTACATCAACGGAGAGAACGTGGTCCTCACGGAGGGTGAGTGGTCCAACTTGGCCACAGAGGAACAGAACACCTACTCCGACACGACCATCACGACCTACTACGAGATTCGTCGGGGCGAGAACCTCTTTGACGAGAATGGCAACATCCAATGGGAGGACACCGATGGGGTGGAGCCCGGCTACAAGGTGAGATTCCTCACATCTGATGGCACCCAAACAGACGAGGCCAATGCGGTGCACATCGCAGCCTTCGTGGGGTGTACGTACCATTGTGGTTGAGTCCCGATTTGAGACCGAAGGTCTCTGGTCGTACATGAAATTAAAAAACTTTACAAACTGCCCAGAGTTTCTAAAGTTTTTTACCGGGTAATTCATTTCTTACCCTATAGTAGATGTCTATAGAATCAGCAGACAACATTTTACATGTGAAGAACTCCACCATGAGGATCAGTAGGGTTGAGGTTGGGCAAACACTGTCAGTGGGGAACATCGAGTTTGAGAACACAACCACCCTAACCTCGGTGACCAGCAATGGCAATAATACCACCCCCTACACCATCTCGTCCAGCAACGTCACCACTGGTTTGGCGACCACCGCCAACGTGGTTGTGGGGGGGGACCTCGTGGTCTCTGGGAACGCCACGGTGACCTCTAACCTGGAGGTCGGCACCGCCAATCTCTACGTGGATACAGTGAGCTCTAACGTTGGTGTGGGGACGAACCTCCCCCTAGCCAAGTTGGACGTGAAGGGGGACATTGGGTTGGTGGGGAACATCTACAGCGACTCCAACCTCTCCGTCCAGTACACCACTGAGAACCCGAGTAATACCTGGGCCCAAGTTGGGGGGGACTTCTTCGGCGAAACTGCAAATGATCGTTTGGGGTTCTCTGTAGCTATATCCGCCGATGGTTTGCGAATAGCTTTAGGTGAGTATCAACATAACAGCAATGCTGGTCGTGTGATAGTGTTTGATTGGAATGGAAGCACTTGGATTCAAGCTGGTGTGGACATAGATGGTAGTGGGGAATTTGGATATGGTATATCACTATCCTCTGACGGAAAACGATTAGTTGTAGGAGCACCTGGCACCACTAATGGAAACGCTAAGGTATACGATTGGAGTGGTAGTGCATGGGTTCAGGTGGGGGGGGACCTAACTGGAACCGCATCCGGGGATCGGTTTGGTGTCGCCGTCTCTATAAGTGGTGATAAAACCCGAATTGTGGTGGGTGCCATAATCCACGATTCGAGTCGGGGTGAGGCGAAGATTTACGAATATCACCAAGGTTCGGCGACTTGGGTCCAACTCGGTTCCACCCTTGACGGAGAGGCAACCGGGGATCGTTTTGGCTATTCGTCAGCTATGTCTTCCAATGGCTCCCGCGTGGCCATTGGTGCCGACAACAACGACGGTGGTGGTACAGACGCGGGCCATGTAAGGGTCTTCGATTGGGATGGAAGTGTTTGGACTCAAGCTGGTGCCGACATCGATGGTGAGTCTGCGGGTGACCTGATGGGTCACAAAGGAGAAGTAAGCCTATCTTCTGATGGGTTACGACTGGCTGTCGGTGCTAGAAGGGATGATGCAACTGGAACCGATGCGGGTCACGCGAGGGTCTTCGATTGGAATGGGACTGCTTGGGTTCAGGTTGGTACAGATATAGACGGTGAGGCGGCGGGTGATGAGTTTGGGATGTCAGTTGCCCTCTCCCCAGACGGTTCTCGTCTCGCGGTGGGTGGGCATTCTAATGACGCCGGTGGTTCCGATGCCGGTCACGCGAGAGTCTTTGAGTACATCGGCGGAAGTTGGACCCAAATTGGGGCGGACCTAGATGGCAATGATCCCAGTGGTTTATTTGGCACAGCCGTGGCTTTGTCATCCAATGGTTCGAGGCTGGTTGTTGGTGGTCCAAGGGTTGACGGATCTGGTGGTAGTGAAGCTGGAGTAGTGAAGGTCTTCGACTACGACGGTGTTCTCAAAACCAAACAAATCATCAAGGAGGACATCGTGGAAATCCCCGGGGACCTCAGGGCGGGGTGTCCGGTGTTCTTTCAAGCTGCCGCAACTGGAAGTACTATTAATGCTACGCAACTTATTCCGTATAACAATGTATTGAACAATAAAGGTGGGGGGTATAATCCAAGCACTCGTCTTTTCACCGCACCCATAGCAGGTTTCTATCATTTTTCATTTTATCATATGTCAAACAACGCTCAAACAGAGGGTATATTTACTTTAAATGGCACTTATGTTAAAGCTGGTGGTACCCCTATCCGTGTTCATAGTAATGTGGGCAGCGGCCACAGCCCCGTATCGGCTTCTTTAAACGTATACATGAATGCGAGTGATACAATGGGAATCAGTTTAACTTCAGGTAATATGTACATGTCGAGCAGTCAGTATGCTGGATTTAATGGTTTTTATTTGTCTTCATAATGTATATATGGACGACCAAGAATTACAACAACTTACCTTCGTACAACAAATTTTAGATCCAATTCCGGGTGGAAGTGCTTGGGGTACAACTTGGGAATCCATAAAGTTCCCCCCCGGCTATGAGAAGCCCCCAAAGGAGGAGTTTGAGGCGAAGTTGCAAGCCCTGGTGGACGCCCAACCCCTAAAGGAACTCCGCCAGGAACGTGATAGGAGGCTCCAAGCAGTGGATTGGGTTGTGATCCGAGCAACCTCTACAGAGACCCCAGTCCCAGAGGCTTGGGCCACCTACATGCAGGCCCTCCGCGACCTCCCAGCCAATACGGAGGACCCCGAGAACCCTGTTTGGCCCCCCGTCCCCGAGTGATCCCAATCACTCCCTCCCCATTTAATAACAGGTAAAATCATTTCTTACCCTATATTAAATGTCAGTGATAACACCAGAGGGGACATTAATAATTGAGAACTCCCACTTGGATGTGAGGGGCAATGTAAATGCGGTGGCCCTAAAGTTGGGAACCGCGAGGTTGACCCCTTCCTACGATCTCGCCGCGGTCACCGGGGTTGGGAATAGCACCCCCTACACAGTAGAGTTTAGTAACGCCACCACTGGTTTGGCGACGACCTCCAACCTCCAAGTTGGGGGGACCCTAAAACTTGGGGGAACTGTAGACTTTGAAAATCCCCTAAGTCTGGCGGCCGTCAGCCTTGTGAGCAACACCACCCCCTACACCATAGAGTTCAGTAACGCTGCCACTGGGATAGCGACCACCTCGAACTTGGTGGTTGGGGGGGATGTCCAGATTCGCGGAACCACGTTCATCAAGGCGAACAGCAACAGCAACAATATCGCCATTGGGACTGAAGCGGGTCAGACCACTCAAGGCGAATCCGCCGTCGCTGTGGGGTACCAAGCGGGTCAGACCTCCCAAGGCGCCGCCGCCGTCGCTGTGGGGAGGAAAGCGGGTGAGACCTCTCAAGGCGACAACGCCATCGCCGTGGGGTGGTTTGGGGGTCAGACCTCTCAAGGCGACAACGCCGTCGCTGTGGGACTCTCTGCGGGTCGGACCTCTCAAGGCACCAACACCGTCGCTGTGGGGTATAAAGCGGGTGAGACCACTCAGGGCACCCAAGCCGTCGCTGTGGGGTATTTAGCGGGTCAGACCTCTCAAGGCGACAACGCCATCGCCGTGGGGTGGCAAGCGGGTAAGACCTCTCAAGGCACCAACACCGTCGCTGTGGGGTATGAAGCGGGTGAGACCACTCAAGGCAACAACGCCACGGCCGTGGGGCGCTTAGCGGGTCAGAGCAATCAAGGCAACTCCGCCACGGCCGTGGGGCGCTTAGCGGGTCAGAACAGTCAGGGAAACAACGCCGTCGCTGTGGGGTGCGCCGCGGGTGAGACCTCTCAACATGCTAATTCCATTGTCCTCAATGCTTCGGGTAGTGCATTGAATACAGCCGGTGCTTCGAGAACTTATATCAAACCCCTCCAAGCGGGGGTGGTCGCGGGGAACATGATGGCCTACGACAGTACATCCGGGGAAGTGATCAACTATACCGGAGTCAGTGTAAATGCTTCTGGTAATATGGATGTAAATGGTGACATATATGCGACTGGTAACATTACCGCATATTCTGATAAACGCGCAAAAAGTGATATTCAAAAGATTGAAAATGCCCTAGACAAAATAGACCAATTAAATGGATACACATTCACTATGAATGATAAACGCTACACTGGCGTCATAGCTCAGGAAGTTCTTCCCGTTCTTCCAGAAGCCGTCACGGGGTCCGAAGAGACAAACTATGCCGTCGCCTACGGAAACATGATGGGTCTCATCATTGAAGCGATTAAAGAGCTCAAAGAAAAAATCGGATAATACTATATGACTATATCTTCATCAGGTCCTATAAGTATTAGTAATATAGCTACAGAATATGACTTAAGTCTAAACGAATTAGATTTTGATCGATTATCGAAAATAGCGCGATTACCAGCGTCTCGAGATATAGGTTCTTTTAGAGGTACGAGTTCTAATAATTTCACTGGAAACGCGGGTTACTACCAACGGGTAACTGGTGTGTCAAGTGCCAATTCTGCGGCTCTTAGTAGTGCTTTAGGCGCGGCGGCCGTCAGGGCATTAGTCAATATGAGCGATGCGACAACTGGGGTCATTTTTGAGGGTGGAGGGACTGGTACTGGGTTCGCGTTGTATGTTCATTCTGGTACAATTTACGCACAATACGGAGACGGTGATGTAGTTGGCGGAGATTATGAAGTTTCTTATACAGTCCCTTCAACCTGGACGACGGATGACACACATGAAATAGTCGTTTCATGTGATTCACGGGGGTACGGTCTCGCGAGAATGTATATAGATGGTATCTTGGTGAGTACGGAATATAACGCCACACCTAACAAATCTAAGGTGGGAGGCTCGGGCGCGGCTGGTAGCGGTCAGGTTTATAGTAATATGCCCTACACACGAATGAATCCAACAAATGGTAGTAGTGATGGTGCATTGCCCTTCACTGGGGGTACTATCAGAAGTGTGAGTACATATAGAGATGTCACAGCGGTACCATTTGTTGATAGTAGTGTGTTCGGTTCAAGTACGTATACATCGGGTGTAGCTTCAGCCACAAATATACTCGATAATCAGAGTACATGTACTATACTCACGAATGTGACTATCGATAAAGACCGCACGGGTGTCATATACGAATCTGGTGCGGATGGTTCGGGTGTAGCATTATATGTACATGGTGGTAAGTTATATATAGAAGGTGGGGCAGGAGGGGTAGTTGGCGGAAATGTATCTACGAACTGGACCATACCCGACTATTTTTCAACAAACGATAGAACGGAAATCATCGCATCAGTGGAAATAATTTCCACCGGAAGCAGTGCTAAACTGTTTGTAAACAATAGGGAAGTCACTTCTAATACGGCAGCTGGAAGTGGGAATGAAATATCAGGTAGTGACCAAGCTGGAACGGGTGAGGTACATGATGCATTGCGTTTCACCCAATTGAATCCAACAGATGCTAGCAGTGATGGTTCACTTCAATATACGGGAACTATTTACGACACACAGGTGTATTCTGGAATGCTTCACGGATATGCTGACGGTGGTACAATAACCTATGCGACGATTGGGAGTAATACATACCGTATTCACGCTTTCACATACCAGGTATTCGGACCTTCGCACACTTTCTTTGTGACTTCACAGGTGGAATGTGATGTTCTCCTCGTCGCAGGTGGTGGTGGCGGTGGTGGTTCAGGAGGTAGTGGTGCATCCGGCGCTGGTGGTGGCGCGGGTGGTTTAATACTTGATTTAAATAAAACTGTATCACCTGGCTCGTATTCTATCGTCGTGGGCGCCAACAGTCAGTCGATCAACCCGGGCTTCGACCTTCAGGGTCCAGATGGAGGGGACACCAGCGCGTTTTCTCTAACCGCTGTCGGGGGTGGTGGCGGTGGATCCCGTGTGGATGGCAATGCCAATGGTCGTGATGGTGGTAGCGGTGGTGGCGAAGGCTCACAAGGTGTTACCACTTCGTATGGTTCGGGGACATCTGGACAGGGGAATAGAGGTGGCCTTAATGGGTTTTCTGGTGATGGAGGCGACGCCAATGCTTCCGGTGGTGGTGGTGGCGCTGGTGGTGTAGGTGGTGACGGCTTGGATGATAATTACTCTGGCGATGGTGGTGCTGGTTTGGATATGTCCGCATATTTCACCACATCATTCGGTGACAATGGATATTTCGCGGGTGGTGGTGGTGGTGGTAGACCTGGTAGTGTGACTAACGGTTTTGGTTCGGGTGGCATCGGTGGTGGTGCTGATGGAGGAAACAACGACGCTCCCGAATCGGGTATGCCAGGCACCGGTGGTGGTGGTGCTGGCGCTGGTTCAAACAATCGAGCCGGTCCTGGTGGATCTGGTATCGTCCTCATACGGTACAGGGTTTAGGTTATCGCTACTTATATATGGCATCGACAAACGTCCAAGCTTTTTCAGGGGATGTGGAGATTGGGGAGGATTCGAAGTTGAAAGAGTTGGTGGACGCCCAGCCCCTAAAGGAACTCCGCCAGGAACGTGATAGGAGGCTCCAAGCAGTGGATTGGGTCACATCGAGAGCAACCTCTACAGAGACCCCCGTCCCCCAAGAGTGGAAGACCTACATGCAGGCTCTAAGGGACCTCCCAGCCACCACCGAGGACCCCGCGAACCCTGAGTGGCCCCCCGTCCCCGAGTGATCCCAATCACTCCCCCCCATTTAATAACAGGTAAAATCATTTCTTACCCTATATTAAATGTCTATAGAATCACCAGACAACACTTTGAATGTGAGGAATGCCGTTATCAAAGTCAGTAGGGTGGAGATGAATACCCTCTCCGCTAACACGATAACCTCAGATATCACCATCTCTGGGAACGCCACGGTGTCTTCGAATCTCACAGTCTCTGGGAACGCCACGGTCACGGGTGACCTCAATGTCTCTGGGGCTCTAGGAATACTGGACGCTATATACCCAGTGGGCACGATTATAGACCGCGCAGCTGCGATCACCGATACCCACCTAAACGGTAAGTATAAGGCGTTCCTCGCAGCCCCTAATCAGGAGTGGGAGTTAGTTTCAGATGGTCAAGACGTTGTTCCGTTGGAGTATTTGTCTCAAAATGGAGATAGTACCAATTACTGTGATCGCGGCACTATGTTAGCCTCAAGCGCGTTACAAAACTTGACTACTACGTTTGAGACCATAGAAGGATCTGAGGTTACTGCTTTTACTCCTGTACTTGGCACAACTAAACTTTTATATAAAGTTGTTATCGCGTTTCATCATGGTAGTGCGGCACCGTTGGGGAATTTTGTTATTGAAATGAAAGAAGGTTCTGGACCTTGGACACAAATATCCAAATCTACGGATTCAATGTATTCCGATAGTGATTTGAATTCTCCATTTGAATGTTCTGCTATCGTATATTTTGGTGATAGTACAAATGATTTATCACAAGGCCGCACCAGTACTGTTCGGCCTACTATTGGTTTGAGAGTTATAGGAAGGGAGTTTACTTCGGGAGGCAATGCAGCAGTTGTTAATGTTGTCGATTATGTTTTGACTGGTAATGTTGATACTACTCATGTCGAGCGACATGTACCTCCTCGTGTTGATATGATATCACTTGGGCCCGAAGGTATTTTGAAGTACAAGCGCACATTGTAGACCCAACTTGTAAAAAGTCAGCTTAAAAATAAACTCTCACTATAATATAAAATGTCTGGTGGTATTGCCCAACTCGTTGCCGTCGGTGCTCAGGATGTCCACCTCGTTGGCCAACCGGAGGTCAGTTTTTTCCGATCGACCTACAAGCGTCACACCAACTTCTCCCAAACTGTCGAGCGTCAGGTCATCCAGGGCAACGTCTCGAACAATGGTATGTCCACCGTCCGCTTCGAGCGGAAGGGGGACCTCCTAAACTATGTCTACTTGGCCCCTATCAACTCCACGGGCACCGAGGCCCAAGACGTCGCAAATTGGACGAGTGTGATCTCCAAGGTCGAACTCCTCATCGGTGGTCAGGTCGTGGATGAGCAGGACTCGAACTACTCTACCCGTATCGCCCCAACCCTCTCAGCGACCTCTGCCTCCAAGTCGGTCTCTGGTGGTATCTACACTGGTTCCGCCTCGGAGCGTTTCTACCCCCTCCGCTTCGCCTTCTGTGAGAACTGGCAGACTGCGCTCCCTCTCATCTCCCTCCAGTACCACGACGTCGAGCTCCGCATCACCTGGGGTTCCACGGCGTCGGCCTACAGGTGGGATGTCTACGCCAACTACGCGTACCTCGACACCCAAGAGCGGGAGGTGTTCGCGGGTCAGCCCCAGAACATGCTCATCACCCAGGTCCAGAAGGCGATCTCTTCGGGCTCTAAGATGCAGGAGCTCAACTTCAACCATCCCATCAAGTACCTGGCCTCTGCGGATGGTACCACATTGGATATGCTCGCGGACACGAATAAGCTCAAGCTCCAGATCAATGGCACGGACGTCGCGGACTTCAAGTTTGCCAACCCCAACTTTACCGATGTCCCCCTCTACTACCACACATCGAACGCCTCCAGCCCCGCCGCCAACACCCTCTTCGTTTACCCATTCTGTCTGGACACTGGTAAGCTCCAGCCCACGGGTACCCTCAACTTCTCCCGTCTCGACTCGGCCCGTATCATCAACGATACGACAACATGCGACTCGGACATTTACGCGGTGAACTACAACGTCCTCCGCATCGAGAACGGTATGGGTGGTCTTTTATATTCTAACTAAATAATAACTATGTATTTGGAAGTCATCTTCCTCCTCGCCATCGTTTTTGTATTGACGTACGATCCCAAGTCCAGGAAACTTGAAAAGTTTGTTGGTCAGCCGACACCCTCCACGGAGAAGTCGTGTCAACCTACGCATTACGAAGCCGTCCAATTTGCCCAAAGTCCCTATGAGTGTCCAACCTCAGGGAAACCCTTGATGGGTGTAATTACTTAAAAGAGAGATGCTCTTTACAAGTATAAATGATTCCAATTAACCGTGAGACGATGTTGATCGTCGGTGTGATTATATGTGCCGCCGGTATTATCTTCCTCTTCAACGAACTGAAGAAGACTAAGGAGGAGGTCAACGAATTTAAGGGTTTTTCGGAGCAGGTTGTAAAGCACCTTAATGCACCAGCCCCTAAAGTTGAAGAAGTGGAGGAAGAGGAGGTAAAATCCGAGGAATAAACTTATGCCCCTATTATAACTTGCGAATGCGCAATGAAAAAGTACAAAGCAATTGCAATACCGGTTAGCTTCGTGGACGATAAGCCAAGGTTCCTCACTGTGAGGGATTGGCGATTCAAGGATTGGATTTTCGTCACGGGTGGATGCAGGCGGAGGGAGATTCTAAATCCTCTCAGGTGTGCACTTAGGGAGTTGGAGGAAGAAACGAGGGGGGTCGTGTCCCTAAAAAATGGAGAGTATACGGAGTTTAAATTTACAGTCAAGGAAAGTCCCACGGTAGATCTAGAATACAACGTTTACATATTTTTTGTTGATTATAACAGAGCCGAACAACATTCACAGGTCAAGAAGTTTTACGAAGAAAAGCAGAAGACAAGCCTAAAGAAGTTGATGAACCAGCCCATTAAGAAGACCCACGATGAAAACGATTACATGAGTTATGACACACTAGAAGAATTTAACTCACGTAAGCGTTGGAAGCTCATAGTGGATAACGTTTTGAAGAATCCACAATTCTACGCCTGTATAACTTCTTTGAATAGAAAAACATTTTCTATAAAATAATGAAGTCAAAGGCTTTCATTTTGAGGCAGATTGAAGAATTACTGAAAAGTAATAGAGGTCTATGTGATCAGGAAATTCAAGAGTGGAAGGAGGAGAATGGAGATAGGACGGTCTATGAACTCCTGACTATAAAGAAGGAACTTTCTGAAACCCAAGAATATCAGGATGTATCTTGTATGAGGTGGTTTAGAGAATAGGGTCTCTACCTAGGTATGTTTAATAAGTGGTGCATTTCCCAACAATTTACTAACGCATCCAATATATCACATGTGCGAATGGACGGTGGTGTCCTCTCGGTACCATTTGATAGATTGAATGAGTTTCATGAAAAGTATGTGAAGGCGGTGGGTTCGGGGGAGAAGTTGTTTCTCGTTGAGCAGAAGAGCCCGACCTATAACTTCTTCGTCGACATAGACTATAAGGATGTCGAACCCTTGACGATGGAAGAAATCAAGGACATCTGCAAGGTCATTTGTGACAAAGTCAAGAGACATGGTGGTAAGAACTGTCTCATCTCAGTTTCACCCCCCAAACAATGTGGTTCCCTCGTGAAGACAGGGGTTCATCTAAACTGGCCAGGTTTCGTGGTGGACCAGGCGTCCGCGATAGCTCTCAGAGATCATATTTTGGTTGCACTCTCTATAGCTAAGGGTTCCCTAGATTGGAATGAAATCATAGATGCAGCTGTCTATGGGAACGTCCAGAGGGGTACAAAGGGGAGTGGTTTTCGTATGATTTGGTCCCACAAGATGGCCAAGGGGGTGGAACAACTCGCATATCTCCCGGTATTTGTATATACCCATGGACCACTCAGTACTATTCTAAAAATTGACCAGAAACCAGATCTAGAAATCCTAAAGATGTCGGTGGTTCGAACTGACTCCCCCCAGACACATGTGATTGAACCACCTTCTGTTACCATTGGGGAGGGGAAATTTACTCGTGAGCAAACGAAGGATGAGATCCACAACGAGGAATTAAAATATCTGATTGAAAGATTTGTAAATAAAAATTTGGAGGGACAGGGGGGTGCCACGATTACAAAAATATTCAAACACAATCTTTTATATTTAGTTTCAACAAATTCAAAATATTGTGAAAATCTCAAAAGAGATCATGGGTCCAATCATATATGGTTTATAGTCAGTGGTCGGCATATCCTCCAAAAATGTTTTTGTAGGTGTGAAACTATTTTGGGGAGGAGGGATGGTTTTTGTAAAGACTTTTGTGGTCGTCGTCATGAACTTCCACCTAATATAGTCTCCCACCTGTACCCAAATATTTCGGAAGTTAAAAAATGTAAGGAGATCAAGAAGTTTGTCGAACCCCCTAAAATTGAATCTGGGGGTTTGAACACTTCGTTAGAAAAATTTATACAGCTCAATAAGGAGGGTCAAAGTAATACAAAAGTTTTGAGAATTACCTCGAGTACCTATGGTTTCAATGTCACAACAAACTCAGGATATTGTGAAATAATCAAAGGTGTCCATGACGATTCTACAACTATGGTCTACCAGATTAAAAAGAGGAAGATGATTTCCCAGTACTGCCCGAAGTGTAAAGAATCGAAGCGTGTTAGAAAACATGAGCTGCATTCTAATATAGTATCTAAACTGTTCTCTAAAGGTACTTAAACAGATGTAGCCTAAATACAATAAATGCCCACTGTCACGACACGCTCAGGAAGAAAGATTAAAAAGCCGGAAAACTTCGTACCCACCGAACACAACGTTGAAGATGATTTTGGTGACGATGAACACGATTCCGAATTTGATTCGGACATCGATACCTCAGACGAAGAAGACTTTAGTTCAGAAGATGATGAGAGTGACATGGACGAAAATGGAAATCTAAAAGATTTTGTGGTAGATAGTGAAAGTGAAAGTGAGGAAGAATAAGCTTAAAAAAATAGAGTGCAGTATTAGAAATGGAAACTGATATAGGAAATCCCATTGATTACAATCCTAACATCGACCCCCTTATACAGGAAAAGATTGATGAACCTCCACCCCAAGAGGAACAACCGTACTACTTTCAACAACCTGAAATGAATTACTTACCTCAACAACCCGAAAAGACAGACTTTTTTTCGTCCGTAGACAAATCCACTTGGATCGTAGCATTTGCTGTGTTTTTACTTGGGTTTTTCATGGGTAAGACTATGCAACCCGTCATTCTCAGATACAACTAAATCTTACTTCTCAAATCCTTTACGATTTGAGCAATAAGGTTCTTTTACCCATTTACTTATTTTTATATTTATGCAGATGGCTCCTCAGGCTCCTCCTCGACTGTATTGAGGGCCGCCGCCGCCTCTCTTTCTTTACGACGCTCTTCCATCTCAGCAGCGACAATTGCATCAGCCTCCTTAACAAGATCCTCCATCTGGGCATCCGGCTTTTCCTTCTTGAGCTTCTCTATAACCTCCGCTGGGTGGCTGATTGGCGCCTCATCGGGTTTGGTGTAGAACTTGGAGTTTTCGTCACCGGGTGTGTAACCAGTCTTGGTATCCATCATTCCCTGCTTACGCTCAGCAAACATCCTCGCAGCGTGGGACTGATTCTCTTTGTAGCCAGTCATGATCTCCTCAAGTTTCTCATTGGTGTAGTGTACATCCTCAATGCTGGAGGAATCTGGTGGAATGAGGAGCCACTTGTACATATCTACAACGTAGATATCGAAAGTGCTATCCTCTTTTTGGAGACGTTTAGCATGGTTCGCTGCCTCATCGCGGGTCGAGAAAGCACCTCGGAGTTTAATACCAAACTTATCAGTCTTTTGTGGACATTCAGGACCAACGATAGAGATGCAGGCGAACACCTGACCAGGGACGGTTGTATAATCTTGTTCAAGAGACATTATATAATTTGAATGCTTTAAAACTTTAAGCTTACTTAAAAGGTTGTCGATATATTGTATATATGCATGAATTTTGGGACACTCAACCAGTGCCTAGGGAGGGAGTGGCACCCGGAGAAATTGAGAGGGGTAGGGAATGTAAATCGGAACCACTCCCACTTCCAGATGATTTCATGTGGTCGTTAAGTACATTGGATGAGACGCATCTCTTTTTATCAAACTACTACGTTTCAAATGATACTTTCAGACTCACTTACACTAGGGATACTTTGAAGTGGGCCATTCAGGATCACGTTGCCATTCGTAAAAAGGATACGAGTGAACTTGTGGGGTACATTTCGAGCGCCCCCCTAGATGTGAAGATTGAGGGTGAGACCAGGAAGATGGTGCAAATAAACTTTCTATGTATCCACCCCTCCCTGAGGTCTATGCGTCTGGCACCCATTCTGATTGGTGAAATTAGGAGACGCGCAAATAGTCTAGGGATTTGGCAGGCCATGTATACAGGGGTTTCCAGGATACCCACACCCATCACCAAAGCGAACTATTGGCATAGATTTTTGGACGTCAAAAAACTCATAAAGTTGGGGTTCCATGAAACAAATCGTCCTAGGGAAAACTACTACGAAGTTCGGGGTCCATCTAAATATTCATGGAGGAAGATGACCTCCAAGGATGTCCCTAGGGTGACCCACATTCTCAAAGAGTACACCAAAGATTTCAAAATTGCCCCAGTCATAACGAAAGACTATGTCAAACGTTGGGTCCTACCAACCCATGCCTATGTGAATGATCAAAGTGACACCTTCATATCCCTCTATAATATTCCCTATGAACGCATTGATGGAGAGGGTACGGTGAACCAAGCCTACCGATTCTACCTAGTTGGTGATGTATACAACGACGCCTTCCTCATAGCGAAGAATTTGGGATACGATGTTCTAAACTCACTTGATGTGGGTGTAGGTAGTAAGTACCTAGAGGACCTTAAATTCATGCCCGGTTCGGGTCATGTGTACTACTATTTGTTTAATTGGAACCTAAGTGAATCAATTGAAACAGAAAGTATATCCCTCATTTTACCATAATGAGGACTGGTGGTACAGGTGGTGCGAACACGAATAGAACGGGTCTTCGTTTCGAGAATTGTCTTCGACGCCATCAAAACGGTGAAAGATATATCATTAATGATATAACTTTTTTGTATTTAGAGAAAGGTAGACTTGCAGGGGAACTTCCTGGTCATGAATATAAAAGAAATCTCCAACCCGATGCCGCATACATAAATGAAGAAACAAAAACAATTTTTATATTTGAATATAAAAATCAGACTGTTCCGGGCTCGACCGACGAAAAAATTCAAACTGGACCAGTTAAACTTAAGAAGTATGAAAAGAGATATCCGGGTTATACATTCTATTTTGCATATATCTTGAGTGAATGGTGGTATAATCGGGAATGCTACAGAGATGATATTGAAATTTTGAAAGAATGTGATATTGAAATCTTTTGGGGAAATACAAAAAATGATGATTTAGTTGTAGAAATGGTAGTCCACGCGGGAACGATAACGCCTAAGATATATCCTCGAGAGTACGAAACTGATTTCGATCTTATCGATTCATGGATGACGAGACGAGTACCTCGGTCGTCCTAGATTCTGGGTTCTTACTATTGATGGCTCTACGTGCTTCTAGTTCCTTAATTTTGTAATCTGAAAATGTGTTCACAACTAAATCAACCTTTGCGTTGCTCATCACAAAGTCTACACCAGATTTCTTGGTGAGTTCGAAAAGTTCCTCATGATCCTTCAACCCAAACCCATCTTTGGTGTAGCCCACGAAGGATGTTTTCGTCTCAGGTGCGTAAGGTGGATCCAGGTAGGTAAAGTCTCCACGCCCCATATTTTCAAAAGCCTCTCTAAAATCACACTGTCTAAATTCAACATCCTTGATGAGTTCACTCACTTCGGTCAGCTCCTCTAGGGTAATTTGGGCAGGTGTGGTTTTATAATGACCGTAAGGTACGTTGAATCCATTTGGTCCCTCCCTGTACACACCCCTAAAGCACATCTTGTTGAGGAATATAAACATCGCTGAACGTTGGGGTGTCTCCACCTTTTCTGTATTGAATCTCTGTCTTACCCAGTAGTAGTAATTCTCCTTGGATTCCTTGGCTTCCTCCAGGGTTTGGGGTTTTCTATTCACCACCACCCCCGAGCAACCTTCATATTCTTCGTACAACTTCGTGAGGTGGGTGTGAACTTCTATGGGGGTGGATTGGATATTCTTGTACAATGCGATGAGTGACCCATTTAGATCGTATGCAAATACTTTACCGTGGACGAGACCCCTCGAAAGTACAGATAGCAGAACACTCCCACCACCCACAAAGACTTCATGATAGTTTGTAATATTTGAAGGAAATAAACCTAAGACCTCTTCAATAATTTGAGTTTTACCACCAACCCATTTAATAAACGGTTTCATATTCTAATTTCAAATTAAAGTTTTAAGCCGTTAATTGAATATGGAAGAGATTCGTCGGAACCACAATGATGCCAAGAGGTCCCTGATACAGTCTGTCGCTCAGAAGGGGCAGTGTATTCTGGATGTTGGGTGTGGTTTTGGTGGTGATCTTCAAAAATGGCACAAGTGTGGGGTCAATATAAACATGTGTGACCCAGAGCCATCGGCCCTAGTGGAGGCTAGGTCCCGTGCGAAAAATATGCACCTACGGGTGAACTTCTACGAGGGTGACATACACCAGTGCCCGAATAGAAAGTTCGATGTGGTGTGTTTCAACTTTTCTTTACACTACATCTACAAGACGAGGGAATTCTTCTTCAGTTCTCTACGGGAAATCAAGAAGCGTATAAAACCAGGTGGAAAATTGATAGGTATCATCCCAGACTCTGAGAAGATTGTGTTTAGGACACCCTACCGAGATGAGGATGGGAACTACTTCCTAACACGCGGTGGGTATGGAGAATATGGTGAGAAGATGTTTGTACACTTGGTGGATACCCCATACTATGCGGATGGTCCAAAACCGGAGCCTATATGCTACAAAGATCGCCTTGTCACGAGTTTAGAGGAGATGGGATTTAGACTAGAACTTTGGGAGGGTCTCACAGGAAACCCAATCTCAGAGTTCTATAGTAAATTTATCTTTGTTTATAAGAGATGATAGCGTTTATTGCATTGATACTCATCAACATCCTGATACTCCAGAAGACCCACGAACCCCATGAGTTTAAGGAGGTCAAAGAGAAGTATCGTATTCTCAGGAAGCACCTCGAAGACACCAACAGTGAAAAGTTCCATATGTTGGTGCGTCACGTCCCAATCACAGGATATACACGTATGAAGGATACGGTGGGCTACAATACAAACAAGGGTGGTGAGATTGTGGTGTGCCTCAAGGGAAATTCCAATGAGATTTTCCATGTACTCATCCATGAGTTGGCTCACTGTACGGTCAAGGAATATTCCCACTCCCCAGAATTTTGGAAGAACTACACGGAACTTAGGGACATGTGTGTGGAGTTGGGTATATACGAAAAGATACCAGAGAAGACAAAGTTCTGTGGTCAGCACATTCAGGATAAATAATCTTGGGATACATTAAATGAAAACACCCGTGAGTGTTTTAGTTTCAGTCATAGCATATTGGTTGGCTATATTTGGTGTGATGTTGATACCAACATTCACTAATGTATACTGGTTCAACCTTATCTGGTTAACTATGGTTATACCAAATGTTCTCCGTCTCATCGTGAACACGATTCCCCGCCTCGCGGTTGATCGTATATTCTTCTTCGCGACAACAATGTTGTCTATGATAGCCATGTATTTCATTAACCGGATTTGGGACAAGTCCAAGTCGGCTGTGGAATCTACCCAAGATGACAGGAAAAAGAAGCAGATTTTAACCTTCTTGTTGATGTCGACTTTCGCCGGTGGCGCTCTTATAACATATTTTGCGGGTATTGATAATTCCATCTACAGTAACCTGGGATGGGAACGTTAAGGCTTAACTATGTAATCCTTCACAAAGTAAAAAACGACGGCCGCCACCACACCAGTGGAGGCGAGACCAACCATACTTCTACCCCCCTGTTCGTTAAGGAACTTGGGGATAGAGGTCGCCAACTTATCTTGGACTGGTTTGCTAATAGCGAGGGCGGTGCACGCCGCGACGATGGCGGCGGTCATTTGATCATCAGTGAGGTTGAGGGGATTCTTGCTTTCAACCTTGGTCTCCGCTGGTGGAGCATAACTTCCCTGGGGTTGGGGAGCAGTCATTTGGGGCATCATACCCTGCATTTTTGGCTCGTCCGTCATCATAGGGGGCTCCATCATAATATCATTAATTGGTGTAGAATCCATGGTCTCTTTATTTCCCTGAATATTATTTTCAGGGTGATTATTCACAAATGATGTAGTTGGATTGGTGTTGATTGGAACCATACCATCACCGTTGTCTGATAAATTCAATGTATTCACTTGGGGGGAAGCCATTTATTATATGGTACGGTTTTTGAAGAAAGTAAGAAACGCAATTATTTCCTTTTCGTAATTGTTAGGGCCGTTTTTTTGGTGGCCTTCTTGGCATCTTCCTCCTTCTGTTCAAGGTGCCGGGGGTTATACATCTTCTTATGGAGTCTCCACAATTCTGGTCCCCCAACCCTGAAGTTCTTCCTGAGTGTTGCCTTGTACCAGAATACACAATCTTGAATCTTGTTAGACTTTACTGTATTGTCTAACACGAGGCATTCGTAGTTTTCTGTACATGCGTCCATAACCTTACAGAACATATCGAAGGAGGGGAAGATACCAAAGAAGGACTTGTACAACTTTTCTCTATTTTGAATAATGTTTTCCCTGAGTATAAAGACATAGTCGACATTGGCGCGAAGTGCTGGTGGAAGGTCCATTACGTACTGCATAGTCAACATGAAGAATATCTTCCAGTGACGTCCATTCATGAAGCACTGGCGGATACAGGTATCTTTTAGAAATTTAGAGTCGTACATACAGTCATCTAGAAGCATGAAGGCTCCACAGTTTTGTTTACCAGCACCCACCAATTTTCTCTGCCTGGCCATGACCCTCTCTATAGCATCTCTATCATAATCACCATAGACGAAGAGATCTGGAATGAATTCAGAATAAAAGTGATTACCTTCCTCTGTCCCCGAAAGGACAATCCCCGCTGGAAGATGTTTTTTATGGTACATGATGTCTTTTACTAAAGTTGATTTACCCGTATTTCGCTTACCTATGAACACACAAACCCTGTCATCTGTGATCGTTTCAGGTTTGAATTTCCTCAACTGAAGGTTCATTCTAATGTAGTGTCTCGTTTTATTTCACAAAATTTTACTCATATAGAATAGGAATGGCTGGTCGTTTAAGACTTGCTGCCACTGGTATTCAGGACCGTTGGTTGACTGGTGAACCACAGTTTTCATATTTCCTAATGAATTTCAAGAGGCACACTAAATTTTCCATAGATTATGTAGAAAACCAATTCGATGGTGATATTCAATTTGGTCGGACGGTAGAATGTACACTTCCAGGGGATACCGGGGATCTCATAAAAAATATGACCCTGAAAGTGACACTCGAAGATCCCCAACCCGATGCACTGCCCACCAATTCATCCGTGTGGTCCCCGGGGGTTATATCCCACCTGGTGGAGTATGCTGAGCTTCTCATAGGTGGACAGGTTATCGAGAAGATAACTGGTGAATACATTAGTATGCATCAACAACTCCATAACACCGACGACGATGTGAACCAAACGTTGTACTTTTTAAACGGACATCTTAGACAGTTACCTTATACACAGACATACACATATTTCATGGACATTCCCTTCTATTTCTATAGAAATCCCACCCTCGCGATCCCGATATGCGCCCTGACAAAACAACGGGTGTCGGTCAGAATTAAAATTAGGCGTTTACAGGAGCTTGTTTTTGGTGGTGAAACGACATTTAACCAGTACTTTAACCCTAGTGGTCTAAATGACGGTGATGACGCTCTTGGTGATGGTTTGGAAGATAGGTATGAAAGAGATATTTCTGGGGTAATCAAGCAATTTTCGTTGGACACAGATGTGGTATATTTAAGTGAAGATGAGAGAAACTTTCTCATGACCCGACCCATAGACTATGTTATCACCCAAGTACAAATGTCTCAATTTAAGATGAAAATTGGGGATGTGGAGAAATCTGTCATGTTGAATTTTAAACATCCAGTCAAAGAACTTTTATTTATTTCTCAATCGGAAACTGATAAATTAAATAACATTCCTATGGACACAAATGAAATTGTTAGCGCAGAACTTCGTTTCAATAATGAGGTTGTTTTTAATCAAAGTGGAAAGTTTTTTACATATGAACAGCCCTTTAAATATTACATCAATAGTCCACTTTTAGATAACAAACTACCAACGCAAGAAGCAAACTATGTATTCCAAAGATTTGGAATATATTCATTTTCACTTTATCCAGAGCGCCATTATCCAACGGGGCAGGTCAATATGAGTCGTATTTCCCACAAATTGTTTAAAATTAAAATTATTCCATTTGACGATGGTGTGACAGCCAACGATACCCGAATATATGCAGTAAACTATAATATATTAAGTATTGAGAGTGGTTTAGCCGGATTAAAATTTTAGGTGGATATAATAGTAATGGCTGGGCGTGTTCAACTTCTGTCATCAGGGCCCCAAGATATATTTTTTACAGATAATCCAGACTATACACATTTTTTAGAGGGTTTTAAGAAGCATACCAATTTTTCTAGTCAACATGTTGATATAAAATCTGATAATTCGGGTGATTTTGGAAAGACGACCCGTTTTACAGTTCCACAAAACCTCGGAGACCTCTTAAATACCATGAGTCTTAAGGTTACCCTACCGAGGTTACCCACAGTTAATATGTGCTACATAGAATCTGTGGGTCATGCTCTCATAGAGTATGTAGATCTCATCGTGGGTGGTAAAATCATTCAACGTTTGTCTGGTGATTATCTTCAAATATATTCTGAACACTACGTGACCCAAACAAAACAGAATGCCCTCGAAAGACTTATAGGTAAATATCCTTTACAAACGGGTGGTTCGAGGGTTTCTACAAATGGACTTATAAATCGTGGTTCGTTGGGTTCAGTAACGGATGAAGAATTTTACATAGACCTACCTTTTTATTTTTATAAACACCCGGAACTTGCTATACCTCTATGTGCAATTACCAAACAAGAAGTGGAGGTAGAGTTTAAAATCAGAAATGCACAGGACCTTGTTATAAATAAGACAAATGGTGATTACATATCTTTATCACAGGATATTGAAATAAAGGATTTTAACTTGTGTGCGGATGTTATATTTTTGGATTGTGAAGAAAGATTTTTACTTCAGAACACGAGGAAGGACTACCTCATAACCCAAATTCAACAGGATATATTTAATGTAGATGTGGGTGTAAATACAGGTAAATTCAAACTAGATTTTGTAAATCCAGTGAAGGAGCTGTACTTTATCATTCAACGTACGGGAACCACGGGTGATGGTACCACGGCTGGTAATTTTGTAACACCCTTCGACTATGACAATACCTCTGATATACAAGATGGTAGGTACATACTTTACGAAAACCTTGACCACCTGACACTCAGTTTGGATGGTCAGGACATCATTACCAAGGATACTGGGAGTGTGATATTCCTAAAGGCCATTCAGGCAGCCATTCATCATTCAAAGACCCAACTTATTAGGCGATTCTATTCCTACAGTTTCGCACTTCAGCCAGAAGAATGGTACCCAACGGGGCAGGTAAATTTCAGTCTTGTAAATGAGCAAATTGTAAACCTAAGTCTGACATCGTGCCCCGATTTTAGCAGACAATTTCGTGTCTACGCCGAGAGCTATAACGTTCTTAGAGTACACGAGGGAATTGCACAAACTCTTTTTGATACTAAACACTAAAGATGAACATGCAAACTGGTTTCGGTGATGCGGGGGATACCCAAGCCACCAACTACATGAACACGATGATTGACATCATGATGCCCGTTATGGAAAACAGTATGATTTTGGCCGCTGAATATTGCAAGGCTTGTGGAAGAGATGTAATTCTTCCAGAAGACATGGAATATGCATCCAAGTATTGTGCTATGAATACAGTCGGTCAGACGATTGGCTCCATCTTCCCAGAGGTGTACGATGATGAGGAATCTGATGAAGAAGATGAGATTGAAGAAGTTGCAGAAGGCGAATGCCCCACCTTTGTTAGGTACTCGGGGGGTGACCCCAAATTTATCCAAATGAATGAAGCCTATGATCGTTGGCACAGCTGGGAACCCCAGAGTCCGGCAGAACAGATGTTAAAAAATGCTCTTAATAGTAATGAGCACATGGGAGCCTGATTCATGGACATTTTTGGGTGATAAACTACAATCTTGTGATCTGGATACAAGCTCTAGTGATTCTTCGGATGATGAACCGATGTTCACGAAAACAAAAACACTCAGGAAAACAAAGTACAAAAAATTGGAAAAGGAGGACTTACTTCCAGAATAATTTTCCTCAACTATAGTATAAAACTTACACAATGGCTGGCGTTATCGATACCGCTATGGACACTGTCACCCTCGTCGCGGCTGAGCTTGAGACTCAGTCCCTCAACTCCGTGGTCGCGGGTTTCTCCTTCGCCGCGGCGATGTCCTGGATGGACTTCGTTCGGTGGGTCATCACCCAGGTCGTGAAGGTCCCCAAGAACGGTGGTTCCCAGTACGCCCTCACCGCCCTCTTCACCACTCTCCTTTCGGTGATTGTTTACAAGGTTGTCTCGATGGTTTCGACTCGCGTCTCGAAGCCAGCGCAGCCAGTCTTCGCGGTCACCCGCTAATTGGGTTTTCGTTTCATCAGGGTAAGTACGAGGGTACCTACCAAGACGATAATCAAAATATAAATATACTCTTTCCATTCATAAGCAGTCTCAATTGTGGGAACGCTTATGTGTGTAACCTCCTTCTTTTCCACCTCAGGTACAGGTAATTTAGCAGTACCTTCCAGTTTATCAGTTGAACACTGTATTTCAAATTTTAATATATGTTCCTGAGAACCAAAATTATATGATTCAAGATTTCCGTTGTTCATATAGAGGAATTCAAATTGAAGATCTTTAATTATTTTTTGTGAACCAGAGTGAAACCGATGTACTAATGGATCATCAGAGCCGTTAAAGGTTATGGCAGTTGTGTCGTTTAAGAGAATTTGTCCAGTGTAGTGTGGCGTTGACACATATACACTTTGATTAAATTCATCTGAACCAGAAGATAGTCTTAAAATGAGGGATTTGGGTCTAATAGGTGTAGTTTGGGGTGTGGGTATACGAGCAGATACAAGTCTAATTTCAGACACATCATAAATTGGATTTTCGAGATTAATCACATAGTTATTAGGGTTCGGGTATACAACTGTATCCCTTTCATTACTATCTATATATAAGGTATGGACCTTCATTAAAATATAGGGATAATATTTTAATGACTGTTTTTTTCAGTAACCGTTTAAACTAATGGGAAAGAGAATGGGCGAGGGGGTTGTTCTGGAGCTGCCTCTTCGCAATGTCTAGGGAAGATGTATTGGGATTCGCGTAACCCTTGTAGGAGTTGAACTGGTGGAAGGGCTTCTGTTGGTATGTTTGGGTCCACCCACCATTCGCCGCATTCATACGACCATCCACCCGAGATGTATCACTGCGAACTGTAGTGAGACGCCCACCCTGTTTGAGAGCACTCTCACGGACATTCATGCGACCAGCGTTACCCATCCGGTTGGCTTTACCGCGACGATCTTCTGGACGGAAACCATACTTCATGAGTTCCTCATTGGAACGCGCTGATGCAACCTTCGCCGCCGCCGTGTTGGTGTAAGCACCCCTGAAGTTGGAAACACCGGGGGCTGGTTGATTATTATAAATATATTGCTCATCATTGCGGTCATTTCGGAAACGGGTGGGGTCCTGGGACATAGTTTGAGCGGGAACGAAACGTTTAGCACCATTAAATCCTAGCCCGTCTGTACGGAGACCTGTCTCTGAACGGTTTGTGGTTCGTTTGGTTTTCTCATGCTCGTTTCTCGGAACAACACCAGACATACCCTGTGCACGCCCAGGCATCGCAGGTAAACGGGTTGGGAGATGAGCCGTGGTCTCTGGTTTATTGTGGGTCAACTGACCAACAACGGCGGAACGACCACCAGTGGTATCCGCAGCTGGACCCGAACGACCGGGTAAAGTTGTAAGCCTATACTCACCCACATTTACGGGGTTCACCCTTAACATTTGTTGATATCCACCCGTCGCTGGGACATTTGCGTCAACACCTAGACCTGGACCAACAAGCTGCTTCTCCACGGGGGAGAGATTGTTCATTCGCCCATGGTCATACATACGATTCCTCATGTCAAGAATTTCCTGACCACCTGTCCGTTGTTGTATCGATATGTCAGCGAACGAGTTCATTTCCCTCTTATGTGGAATACCCGTTCGGGTCAAAAAGTCATTTTCCTTAAATTCTACATCTATTTCTGGTTTAGGAACAGATTCAATTTCGGCCTCCGCCTGTGGGACTTCAGACTTAGTAGTTCTACTCAAGTTTCTACCAGCGTACACAAGACCTGCTACAGCCATGAGCGATATGGGATCAGCCATTCTTACTTCTTGTTAATATTTTTATTAACGTACCTTTGCTGAAAGAGACCATTTTGGACATCGGCTCGAGTACTCGATGGTTCGTACCCCATGGTTCGGAGTGGAACCTTGCACTCCATGTTGGTAAGTGGGAATAGTCTACGCTCGTAGGTCTGAACAATGTTTTTGTTAAATCGGGATGTACTTTGGGGACGGAGTTGATCACTGGTATCTATGTACTGTGCTGGGGAACCCTTACCCGCTCTGTATGGGGCAGTTCCATACAACATTGTATTGGGTCGACCCCCATCACCATTGAGTGTGCTGGGCTGAGGATACACAAAAACCTCATCAGTCGCCTTCACTGGGGCGATGGCACCGGTATTTTGAACTATGGAAAGACCAGGTTGGAGCTGATACGCCATTTATTATTACACAAGAATATTAATCTAACTATAGGTTCCGCCACGGGGACCTCTGATATCCCCATCACCACCAATACCAGCGAAGGCCTCCAATTGGACCCCCCTCATATTGGGGTCGCACAAACGTGTATTACTTTTACACATGGGTCCATTTTTTGGACCATACAACCATTCTGCAAACGCAGTTTGATCGCCTGGAATATTCGTAACGGGGTTCGAAACAAATTGACGAGCGAGACCATTACGCTGATATTTGGGTAGAGGGGATCTAGAACGTCCGGAATCGTAGGAAACGGTCGCACCCGCATTAGGTTTCACGGTGGCATAGTAGCACGCCTCTAGTCGATTTGGTGCATCCGTGTAATCCGAAATGAGAACGTTCCCCATTGGGTTGTCTTGACTGGGCTTTTGACACTTTTGACCACATACAGTCTTCATACCGTACCCCTCCTTGACCATCTTCGACTTGTAAAGAACATATACCACTGAGAGTACCGTCGCCCCTAGGACAAATACTCTTGGGTCACGGCGGGTGAGGTAGAGAATACAGGTTGTATAAATCACAAAACGAGAGGTGGCGTTTACTCTATCTTCTGGGGTTTGTTCACCTGTTGGCCAAAATTCAGAAACCTTATCGACATTCAAAAGTTCTTGGGGTTCGTCAAACCAAGCCTTCATTTAGTATAGGCGAAGGTTTATTTTTTTGGGAGACCACCAAGCATTCCACCCATCATCTTCATCAGTGCATCCTGGTCAATACCACCATCTCCATCCTGCATCTTGTCGGCACATTCCTTGGCGATACCCTCAATCATAGAAAGTGTGTCTTCTGGAATAGAAGTAATTGTGGTACCAAGCATGTACAATGTCTGTAGATACTGCCACGTCACGTCACGTGTGTTTGCAGTCATGCGTTCCCAGTATCCCTTAATGTTCAGATCCTTCAGGAAATCGATAGTCTCAATCTCCGTAAGTAGGAAGGTCTCATCCTTTGCGGAAATCTTATCCGCATAGGGGGTGACCCCCTTCATGAAAGCATCCACGACGAGGCGTGGGTTGGTGCTCTTGAGTAAATCAAAAGAAGTTAACATCTTCTTGATGCCCTTTTCATCTGGAAAAGTCTTGTGCAATTCCACAAGAAATTGACTCATCATGTCGTTAAACGCGGTAACGGACGCCATTTCTTATTTCGGGGGTGTAATCTTTAAGTTTAGAAAGGGTCATTGGAAATAGCCTCCTTCTTACCAAGTCCTTGTGAAACTATAAAGAACACGAGGATCGCATTGAGGACAGCGGGCTTCATGTACTTGTTAAGTTCCAACTTACCTTCATTATTGAGAGTTGCCTTGAGGTGAATGTAAGCAGCGGTGATACCACCAGCTATGAGACCAGCGGTCATTGGGTCACGTAAATAGTCGGAGAGTTCCATTTAATTATACCTGGGATTTTTTGTACGCCTCTCAGGTGCATCACCAAATAGGACACCTTCATCTTCATCCTGGGGTTCCTGTTCTGGTTCTGGAACCGAAACATTCGTAATAGTCTTGAACTCATTTTCGAGTCCAGTGGGGAGGGGCTCCGCACCCGTCTCCTGTGGGGTAAAGTCACCCATTGGGGGCTCCTCACCCCCCATTGGGGGCTCCTCACCCCCTATCGGAGGCTCCTCACCCCCCATCGGAGGCTCCTCACCACCCATTGGGGGTGCCTCTGATTCCGGCGCCCCAAATGGATCCGCTTCATCGAATTCTGGGTCTGGGGTGTCCTCAACATCTCCATCCAGGTCGATGTCCCTGGAATCTTGGCCCATGTAGGTCTGGAGAATCTGTTGTACGGGGATTAATTCCTTCACAGTGGCTTCGATGCACCCACAAAATCGGAGAGATAACTTCTCATCCCGGGTATATTCACTCTGTTCATCATGGAAAATGTAGGGATCCCTATAGAGGTCCTTTGCGACATTATTGTAGCAGGTCTGAATGAACACCTCATTTGTTGGGAGCTTGAGGGCAATCTTCTTGTTGTCCGACTTGAGGCGGACGGCGGAGAGAATTTTAGTACATGCGACGAAAACAGCAGCTAGGAGGTCACTAAACCAAGCACACCTATTCGCGATATTGTCAGAATGTTGCTTAGACATCGCGTTGGACCAGTTTGGCACCTCTTTGAGGAGCTTCTGATACATTACGAGAACCTTCCTCCCCTTCGACATGGTGACGGATTCGTTGTACATATCCTGAAAAACTTCAATCATAGCTGGACACATAATGAGACAGAGCTGTCCCATATACTCTTTCTTGGCTTCTACGAGTACGTTCAAATTGTCCATTTATGATTAAGGGGGTTTTTAAAATCACTTTTTCCTACGCACCTCCCCGCCTGTATTGATTCGCCATCTTCTTGAGGTTCATTAGATTTGGGAAATCACCTTCATCTTCACTTTCCTTCTTTTCCAGTTTCTTTTTCGTAACTATCCAACTCACATAGATGTCGTACTCACTGACGAGACGGACCGTGAACCCACCTAGGTGGAACTGCCTGGCGATGTACTTCGCCGCCGCAGCCCTGTCAAAAACGGGGTACCCAATCAAAAAATAGGGGATGGTCATGAAAAGTTGTTTGTGACCAAGTTCAACAGATTGTTTAATCTTAGCTGCAAATTGTTCGTATATCTTTGTATAAATTTCTTTTTTGATTTTCCTTTTCTTCTCATCGATTTTCACAACATCGTTGATGCTAATCATTACAATTACTGTAACTTATTTTTGACAGAATCCAACTCACCCTTGGATGGTACAGCCTTCTCTTTGACGAGGTTGTACTCAATAAATTCCTTACCCTCTGTGTCATTTACAAATGGTCCCACGTTTACAGGAACCTGGACACCCATTGGCTGGGAACGGAGGGAAATAAGTGTCGGGGGCTTGCTGCCTAACACCTCAAAAGTTGCGACTGTAGAGAAACCAAATGAGAATCCACCATTCTTTACAACCATAAACATACATTCATATATAGTACCCTTCCCACTGTCTTCACCAGTGTATACATATTTCTTGATCGCTGTGGTTTCGATTATATAGGTGTTCGCCCCTGTGCGTCTGGAGATCTCTTTATTTGCCCGAAGAACAAACTCCTGCATCATATCATTGTCGATATTCGCCTCAGATTCATCATAGTCGGAAAGGTCTGGTCTGGGATCATCCAATTTGATATTTCCGATTGGTTTGGTATACCCAGCGAACCCGAACATCTCCCTCTTGGACATCAGGATAAAAAACAACACAACCAATGGAAGTATATAAATATATTTCATCTTTACTATAATGCGTTAATATTTTTTTAGAAAATACAATCTATATAATATATGTCTCTGCTGATATACAGCCCGAGGTGTAAACATTCAATGGATGTAGTTGAGTATATTAACAAACATCAACAATTGAAACAGCTTGTACATTATCACAACATAAACACACAGGGTATACCACCAAACTATAAGACCAAGATAAACCGTGTCCCCACCATGCTCACAAAAAATGGTAAAATCCTCGTGGGTAACGAAATAAAAAATTGGTTAGACTCACTTCTACCTGCACGTGAGATAAGTTCCGGTGGTTTGGGTGGTTTGGGATGCTCAATGTCTTCAATCGATGGGGGGGCTGAGTCAGACTTGTTTACGCTGGACGAATATGGAAAATCACTTCAGCCAGCGATGACCAAGGAGCTTGAAGAGAAAATCAGTAGGGATGTTTCAAAAGGTGATGTTTATACAGATTTAAAGATGTGACGCATGTAATTTATTAGATATGAAACTTGTCACCATTCAGGCATCAGCTTTTAAGTCAACATTTGAGGTATTGAAAGATATTTTGAATGATGTAAACATCTACTTTAAACCGCAAGGGATGTATGTCGTTACTTTGGACACCGCGAGAACTTCACTCATTGATATGTTTTTAGCTGCCGATAATTTCGAAGAATATGAATGTACCCAAGACGAAATTATTGCGGGAATAAATATTTCAAATACTTTTAAACTTCTCAAAACAATTACAAATAATGATGTACTCAAAATTGAAATCAATTCAAAGGAATACATGGATATCGAAATCAACAGTGAAAGTAAAAATACTCAAACAAAATTTCAACTCAAATTGTTGGACATCAATGAAAGTCGAATTGAAGTCCCCGAAATTAATATGACCACTGTGACCACCCTCCCCTCTGTAGACTTTCAAAGGCTGTGTCGTGATATGGGTAACATTGGTTCCGAAATAGAAATAAAACGGTCTGGAAATAAAATTAAACTTCGTTGTGAAGGTGATTTTGCAAATCAGGAAACAATTATCGATTGTCAAGATGAAAGTCCTGATATTATGGGTCTTTACAGTTTGAGGTACCTGAATATTTTTACAAAGGCGACGAGTATGTGTGCGTCTGTGCAAATTATACAGGAAACTGGAAATAGGTTTTTAATTTTAAAGTACAATGTTGCAAATTTGGGGGAACTCAAATTTTACCTAGCAACTAAGGTATCTGAAGATCAGTTGTAAAACCGTGTAAAGTGGACACAATCTTTTTCATTCCCAAACTACCTTTGAGCATTATTTTGGGAAATCTCTCTTTCAATGTTTCTATATCGTAATACAAAAAATGGTAAATGGAAACCTTTTGTCCATGAAAATCATTCCTGGGTCCCCTATAGCGTTTCACCTTTTCAGTAATGTCTCTGACTGGTTTATCATCATGGTCAATCAACCAGACACTATTCAAAGGGATGCTAAATTTCATGTCCGTATTCTCATCAACCCCGGGTTTAAAGTTTAAATCGTTCGTGACAGCTATGTAGGTGTGTCCATTGAACGAATACTTTACACGGAGGATCGTATACTTTACATTTTGTGGGATGGTTGTGTTCCTAAAGTTTCGACGTGTGGCATTTACAAAAAACTCTTCCAAAGTACCATCCCAATCTTTACTCTCCTTTTTCCAGAAATCATCCTCAATCAGATACTTCATGTCAGGCTCTATAGCATATTCAATCTCTTCGGACAATATATAGTTGTCTGGAAGTGTTGTTAATTTCCTGAATATATGATAAATAAAGCTTAAAAGTTTGAGTAACATTTCTTTATATAATGGAAGGAAACTTTTTAAGTAGATACAACAACAAGTTGGAAGAATGGACGACGGCCATATCTACAGACCCAGCCAATAGAAACAGGTATGAGCGCGAAATGTCAGAATATATGATGAATTGTATGCCCTACATGCATCAACATATTGATGAAGGTGAAAATGAAACACATACAGATAATGTTTTCAATGTAAAAGAAACAATAGGTCTCAAAAGAAAGGATATTTTTACAGAATATTTGATAGATGTAGAAAAAATGAACATAAACCGACCATACATAAAAACTGTTGTAGATAGATGTAAAACATGTCCAGATAGTAATATACTTTCTCTGTATGATACTAGTGACCTTGTATGTGATTCGTGTGGTTTAGTTATAGCCAATTTAGTGAACCAGGAACTTACATATAGAGAGGAACAAGAAACATCTGAAAAGGTTATCAATTATTCGTACAAGAGAGAAAATCACTTTAATGAATGGTTATCACAATTTCAAGCACAAGAGATGACATGTATTCCCGAAGAGGTCATTGAACAGTTAAGATCGGAATTGAAGAAGATGAAAATCAAAAAACTTGAGGAAATTACACATGCAAAAATTAGGGGTTTATTAAAAAAACTAAGACTTAATAAATACTACGAACACGTTCCCTACATCACCAATATTCTTAATGGCATTAAACCTCCAAATATGCCACCAGAATTAGAAGAGTATCTACGACTTATGTTCAAGGACATCCAAAAACCCTTTGATGATAACTGCCCCACAGAGAGGAAAAACTTCCTCAGTTACTCCTACGTCCTCTACAAATTCTGCGAACTTTTAGGAGAAGATGATTACCTCCAATACTTCCCACTCCTCAAGTCGAAAGAGAAACTGTACCAACAAGACGTCATATGGAAGAAAATATGCCACGACCTCCGATGGGAGTTCATTGCAACTGTTTAGGACACCTAAGTCGATAGAATCTGGTGATATTTTATACCAAAAATGTCAAGCATGCAACTTGTTTCCGGTGCCTGGGAGATGATATCCCCTAACATTAGCCCCTACCCAATCTCACACATCTTGAACACCTCCAGGAATCGCACCAAGGCTTGGCAGCTACACCCCAGACATCAACGCTACGACCACACATGGACCGAGGAGAACCGGGAGCTCTATATCGATAGTGTCGAGAAGAACATCGCACAAGCGAGTACAATCACGCTGTCAATCAAGATTGATGCTCAAGGCAGAGAGCAAACGTACATCCTAGATGGTGGTCATCGTATCGATACCATCAAGCGCTTCTGTGGTGAGAAGGGCGAAGGGTTCATGTTTCGTGACCCACACGGACGTCTCTACTCCGACTTTGACGATGATGTCAAACTCAATTTTGATGGTAGGCTCATCACAGTTGTAACCTACCGCAATCTTACAGAGGAACAGGAGGACCTACTCTTCATGCGCATCAATCGCCACCTGGAACTTGCGCAAGGTGAAACCATCAACGCGCAGAAGTCGGTCCCCATTTGCTTAATCGCTCACCAGATGGCTGAAAAATATAAGCATGTTCTCTGCAATAAGAAGGTAGGCCTATCTAACTGCAACGGAGAACGGATGGAAGAGAAAGCATTTACGTTTGTCCTCTGCATCAACTTTATCATCGGAAGGGTCGAGATCTATGAAAAACCTGGAACCAAGGTGCTCTCTAAAATTGAGAGGTACAGTTTCATTCAACCGCTCTCACTCAATGAGAAGACGAAGCTTGAGAAGGAATTTGTTACACTTTTCAACACTATTAACGTTCCAATGTCCGGTAAATTCAAATTTTACGATCTACTGGTGGCTCAGTGGCTCATGCTGAACGCACCTGAGGAACTTTCCATCTACAAGCGGTTTATGAAGGCGGTCCATCTGAAAAAGTCAATTTGGGCCGACAAGTGGAAAGATGCAGTAAAAAATGATTCGGAGAGTAACCACGCCCGCATCGCAGGGTTGGATGAAGAGAATCTCTCATCCCGTGTTCGTTTTTTTCGTGAAGTGTTTATTAACCAGTGATAGCGTATAAAATTGTAATCTGAAGTATATATTATGAAGCCCAAAGTTATCATCCCCCTCAGTAACTCTGGTATCCTCAGTGCCCACGGCTATGAAGGTGTCAGGGAAAAGTCCGAACTTGCACGACACCGTGCACTCATGCGTGTCGTGCGAGCTGGAGAGCCACCCCTTGGTCTCTTCCGCCGTCTAAATGTCCTCATGATCCTCTTCAAGCGTAAGGATCCCAAACTCTCTAAAATTTTTAAGGAGGATAGAGATTGGGTCAGAGATAAACTATTATAGATGATCTTCATAGATAGACTGGTACGCTACTTTGCAAAAGACGTCTACTTACCATTGAGGTGTTATGCAAATAAACGGCAACTCCTAAATAGGAGGGACTGCTGTAATTGTAAAATTTATTGTAAAAAGCCACCAAATGGGGGAACCCCGGCACTCCAAGAGATTATGATACTTAAGTACAATGATTCTATATTTTATAATAAAAATGGAGCAAGCACTCTACGAACTGGAAAATCAGGTCCTTCCGCATTTAGAAGACGTTAATCTAGAGAACCCGGAGGCACAACACTGCCTCGAAGAAGTTAGGACTCTTCTTGGTCGGGCGCGGGAACTCCTTCATGGAACTCTAACGAACCCAGAGGCTCAGTACCAAGAATCTCTACAGTTCTACCGGAGTCTGGCACAGGTCCTCCCCCTAATGGTTCTACTTCAATCTTTCGAATCTCCGCCTCACGATCCCGACACGGTGGATAATTTACCAGATACGCAGTCTTCAGACCTGTCAGATGAAGATAGTTTCTGGCCTGGCACTCCGCCGCTTCGTTCAGAGACTTGATGATTTTGAATTCTAGAATAGTGGTGTTGTCAATAATCATATCTATCCTCAAATTTCCAATCACGTGACCCTTGAACTTAATCAGTACAACTCTCTCAGACTCGTAGGGGATCCCCCTCTCCCTAAGTAAAACTTCCATAGCATTGTGATATACTCTCTCACTGTACCCTGGACCCAGGTCAGAATATATCTCTCGGGCAAAGTCCTCTATGTTCATTAAATAGTTTTCAAATTATTTCTCTAAATAAAGTAAGATGACATCCAAAAGGTCAATAAGTGCAAAAGAGAGGTTACGACAAAAAAGGGAGTCTGTTAATCGGGCGATTGATCAACTGGCAAATAAATTTAAAAGATTGAATGTAGTTAAAAATCGATACAATCTAGGTACCATCACCAATGCAAACAATCGATACATGACCGTGCGTTTAAGTCGAATTCTCATCGATAGACTCAAAGAAATATACACCAGAACGTGGAATCAGAGAGTTGAGTATGTGGGTAGCATTCGCTTTACTATAAGCAATACACGAAACTATGTGAGATTTAATCAACCGACCACCAGAACAAATATGCAACTGGCTTCTGTGATGCCCACACAAGAAGAACTAACTCAGTATATAGTATATCACACACACCCCGTGCCCCCACACGGTACTCCACTCTTCACATACCCCAGTGAAAACGATTTCAGAGCCTACATAAGTAATTATCCAGCTGTTCAAGCAAATATCATCCTCGAAAATCAAGGATACTATGTTATAGATCTTATTGAAACAAACATGAGAATACCAAACGCCACAGCTGTTGTTAATCTTTTTAACCAACTTATGGATGGTCGCGAATTTCAAAGGGTGAGAGTTGTTTGGAGTTCCCTCGTATATATAACCACCACCACAGAACAATGGAAGAGAGCTGTGAATAACTACCTGGATCCCATAATGCGGAAACAGTTTGGTATTTCCGTTAGATACTACACGTGGGATGAACTTGGTAAAATTACACTACTAGATAAAAATGTTCTTATGAATATATGAGTCTCCACCTCATCCAACTCCCTACCCGACTCGTGAAAGACCTAAAGAAGATTAGCCAACTTTCCAGTAAACATAAATGGGAGTATGGGGGGAAATTAATTTTTGATGATACGTATACCTATAAAGGTTTAACCAAAGTAACATCAAAAGAAAGAGCTCGTATAGATAGTAGTGTTCTAGAGCCCGAATGGTATTCAAATTCAACGTTCACCTATCACACCCACCCGGGTATCTTCTCGCGCGCAAATAGTGGGTGTGAAAAATGGAGCGTCTTCACCACCCTCCCCAGTAATTCTGACTTTGAAGCCTACATCAAGGGATACCCCGAAATGAAAATCAATTTTATTTGTGATGCACATGGATACTACATCATCGATGTCCTAAAAGCTCAAGAGATGAACACGTGTGTATTACCAATAAGTATCACTTCTGAGATGAAGACTATACGATACGAGGACTTTCTTTACGAACGTGGATTTGGAGAAGATAGGTGTGAATATTTTTTGACAACATTGCCTCACTGGAAAATGTTCATCAATCAGGAGTTGTATCCCCGCATGATGAACTTGTATGGAATCTCTATCCACTACTATGGCTATGAGGATGAACCACCAATGGTTATCATCGACGCATGAGTGAATCCTCCAACTCGTCCACTTCGTACCAAGCGAGGTGACATTCTTCGGAATGCACATCCAACTCACAAATCTCCTGTGCTTCTTCTATGGCTTCCTTGAACCGTATACGAAGTCTCGGATTATCCGGTGGTGCGTCATCCGGACGAATAAGCCGTGGTCGGTAGTACAGCCCATTTAGGGTTCTAACCTGAATCTTCCTCAACTTCATCTTGTGGAGAATCTGGTTTTCAGAAAAGGTGGCTAAGCATTTCATATTGACCTATACTATATATTTTCTAAGCTTGTAATAAAATGTCCTACAACGTCGAACCCTGCACCTTCAAATACCGCGTCTCCTCCCTAGAGAAGGTCGTCGATGGTGACACTATCGATGTCAATATAGACTTGGGCTTTGATGTGTGCACTAAGCAGCGTGTCCGCCTCCTAGGTATCGATACCCCAGAGTCCAGGACCCGTGACCTCGAAGAGAAGAAGTTTGGTCTCCTCTCCAAGAAGAAGTTGAAGGAATGGTGCCTAAAGGCTGTCGCATCTGAGAAGGATGATATAGAGATCGAACTCAGATGCCCAGAGGCGGATTCTAGGGGAAAGTTTGGCCGGGTCCTCGCGGAAATTTGGGTGTCCGAGGATGGGCAATGGACCAACGTCAATAGGTGGATGTGTGAGGAAGGCTACGCTGTCCCCTACGTAGGACAAAATAAGGCGGATGTCGAGGCCCTCCACATGGCGAACCGGGAGAAGGTCAAGCATCAGTTATAGGGTACTTCCGAACCCATAAATTACAAATCCATTTTTCACCAGACTTTACAGGTCTCCCACCATGTAAAGCCTTGGATGTATCAAATTCGTAGTTGTCCAGTGTGTCGAAGAAGATGGCATCCCCCGCATTCAATTTGTAAGCTTTTTTTAGTTTAGGAAATACTGTTTCCCCACCCTCATAGTCGTCATTCAAAGCTAAAATGAATGTATACATTCTCTGATTTGTAGCATTTGCTATGATATCTTGGTGTGGGATGTAATGACCACCCTCCTCGTATCTGAGAACTTGGAGTTTTTCACAGTTGATCAATGGTCTATCTGTATAGCGTAGGCATCTATCGGCTACACCCTTAACAATTGGGTCGTCGAAATCAAGCCACGCAGTCTCACTTTTTCTAACTTTTTCATCAACTTTTCGTTCCGTTGATACAGTTGAAGGTTTGAGTTCACTTTTCGCTTTCCGAATAATATGCATCCTTTCATCTGGAGTTATAAAATTATGGAAAACCCGTGGTTCCTGGTATGTAGGTAAAAGGTAGATAGTCAGTATAATGAGGACCACCAGTATTAACATCTTACTATATCTCAATATTTTTAGGTGACACACTTATATATCTTTTTCGTATGCTGGAAAATATTTCATTTCCATAGTTAAATATTTGTTGTATATGGTCAACGATTTCAATATACCTGGTTTGGTCTAGAACATATTGTCTCAAAAGATCTCCACATGAATGAATAATAACTTCATATATATTCGACATTTCTCTACATTTCTCTCTATGTTTTTCTTGTCTCTGTAAAAAATCTTTTAAAATATAATCATTGAGATAATTCATCATGTAGGATATACGAACACGTGTGTTATCTATAGGTGGTGGATCTACCATGAATATATTTTCATTTTCTAAATTTTGAACGATAATTAAATAATCCAATAACGATTCCGGGGCTCCAATCTGTCGAAGTTCTCTAAAAGAAGGAATACCTCCACAGGGAATATCACCATGCTCTCTCGATATCATATTTTTCCTCTTAAATTCTATGTAATGTGGATTATGTACACGACCCGAAGATATTTCACCCGTTCGCCAATCAAATGCTGTATGACAACTAATACACCACATTTGAGAACACCCGTTTAACTTTTGAATAACCATCCCACATTTTGGACAAGATTTACTATCTCGGTTTAAAAGTTTCATCGTCTCGACAACACCTGGATCACATTCGTGGTCATCAGCCACAGGTTCATTACAATCTTTACAAAAATATTGAACGCATAAACCACAATACCAATCTACGTTTAAAAATCCTTTACAATTTTCATTTGGACATTGCCTCGTAAAGGTAGTGGGGATGGGATCACCAACATTTTTCAATCTTGAAAGTTCTCTATATGTTCGCTCCATTTCATTGTAGAGTATTCCAAGTTCTGGAACATTTTCACCCGCCTCGTGTAGCTGAAAAAGTCTCTCTCTTTGTTCTCTAGCTAAACGCTGTAATCTCCGTATCGCCAAAAGTCTTTCAACCTCAGGTTGGGTCGCTGGCATTAGAGCCTTTTCCCTTTCGAGTAATACATTTTCACGATGAAGTTTTAGATCTTTATTGCGAAATTTTACAGTACAAAATGAATCTATAAATTCACGATCCCATCTCGTTTTACAACCCATACAATGAGGATCTTCGAAAGAAGAAAGTATATACCTTTGTGAGCATGCCCGACAACTTGTTAAATCACAAAATGGACACTTGACTTTTTTGTGATTTATCTTATTTATCTTCTCACAACATACCTGACAACATTCCATTCTTTAAATAAAGATTTACCTCTTTAAATTAATTAGAGAAAAGAAACTCTATTGTCTCAATCAATTGGCCACGGCCAATAATTGAAGAAGTTGATTAATTACATGCTACAAAAGTTCTAATCATATCTACACAATCATCTCTCTCATACACCGTTTGGGTAAAAAACAAAGTCATTTCTGCATCTTTATATGACAAGTAGGTACCTCTGTACTTCTCATATATTTTAGCAATCTCCTCCAAATTGTCGTCACACCATTCGATCACATCCTTGTCGGTCATGTCTCGGTGGAGACCCTTTTCAATGAAATCTCCAACTTCATTGCTGAGGGGCATTTCGGTTGTGACGGTGCACTCGTCGTAGTCCATTGTGTATGAAAATATCTCAGATTTTCAATCACTTAGGTTGTTTTTTACTTTCAATTGTAGCTCTTTGGACGATAGCATCTAGACCCGCTTTAGTTTCCGCGCGTTTAATCTGACCTTTATAGACAGTTCTTCTTGGTTGTGGTAGCTTTTGTAATTTGTTTATGGATGATATTCCACTGCGCCGGTCTTCATTTGTTAGAGGTGATGAACCACTTTTAATAACTGCACCGGGGCGGGGTGCCGGTCTCATAACATCCGCAGCTCGTTTAGTTTTGTTGGATCCACCTCGTTTTGTTTGTTCAGCTGCTAGGTCACGAGCCAACTTGACCCTTTCTGCACCCTGGGCTTCACGTATAGCTTTTTGTTTTTTAGCAATATTGGCAGCGTTACGAATACCTTGCATTTTCACATTTGTCACAGTTTGGCGACCCACATTCTTGAAAGAACGCTTGGGGGGGGTGGGTGGTAAAGTTTCCATAGTAAAAGCGGGATTGGGTTTCGCACCTGGAATTTTGTTATTTTTTGCCAATGGATTGTTGTATGTTTTAAAATTTCCCATTGGAACCTTCTTGGGTTGTTTGGAGATGAGATCATTTATATCCTTCTCAAGTTTATTCAATTTGTTGATAGTATTCGAATTGTAGTACTGTTCTTTGAAACCAGTTAAGCGTTTTTCTTTCATTTTATTGGCCAATGCCTTTTGACGCGGCACCGCATTGAAACGGTTTTCTAAACTGGTGAGCGTTCGCTTATATTGTCTCGCATGATTTTTTAGTATTTGTTTTACACTTCGTTCAGAACCTGGGAATTCACCATATTCGCGGGTATTACTCTCAACTCTGTTTATGAAGTTACGTCGTTTGTTAAGTTCTGAACTTATGGCATTTAATTCTTGCGACGTTCGAGCACCATCGATTCCTCTCTTCCAATTACTGAACCTATATATCCCCCCTTTGAGAAAGTTTTTAGCTTTATCGTGTGTTTCTTTCTTTTTATTTTCAATTGAATTTGTTGCTTCGAGAGCTTTGTTCCTAATTTTTTTCTCAATATTTTTACCTTTATTAACATTTGTCAAGGCGTTTATTTCAATACCCCAAAATGGGTTTGTGTTCAACTTTGAATTTTTGACCAACTTCTTTAGACGATTCTTTTCGGCATTTAACTTTACCTTTGTCAAAGCATTGTTTACAAGTTTTTTAGAGGCAACCGCAGCTTCTTCATTTTTTAAAGCCTTGTTAGCGGCAGCCTTGTTAGCGGCAGCCTTGTTAGCAGCAGCCTTGTTAGCGGCAGCCTTGTTAGCGGCAGCCTTGTTAGCAGCAGCCTTGTTAGCGGCAGCCTTGTTAGCAGCAGCCTTGTTAGCGGCAGCCTTGTTAGCGGCAGCTTTTTCAAATGCCCGTGTTTTAGTATCATAATAATCTTTAAAGTTTACAAAATTAGTTTTATTTCCACCTTTATTAGGGTGGAATTTCTTAGCACCCATTTTATATGCTCGTCGTAATTCATTAATGTTAATGGCAGCATTAAGTGAAGCAAATGCTTCCTTTTTTTGAATCTGTCGTTCTAAATTATTTTCAGCATCCTTTTTAGCCTTCCTAATATTTGCTTCCAGTGCATTGGCAGCCTCAAGTGTTTGAATACCTAATATTCGATTACCAAAATCATTTGTGAACACAGTCGCTGAAAGTGCACGAAGTTCCTGTCTTCTATTCTCCAACATCCGATATTTTTGACTTTCATTTTTGAGAACTTGGAGTTCTCTCTGTGCTTCTTCGGCTATCCTTTTAGCTTCTATATTTTTAGAGTTTTTGGCTCTTTGAACAAGAAGTTGAGTTTCACGTTGAGCGTTTTGAAGTTCTTTTTGTCTTTCTAACTTTTCTTGATTTAATTTATTTCTCAAATTTTTGAATTCTTTATTTTTAAATATTTGATTTTGCTTTGCTTTATTCTTTGCGTTCATGATCTCCTTTTCCAATATTGATGCACTAGCTAGATTGGTGAGACTCGATATTTTATTTGAGAAGTTTACACCACTGTCCGCAGACAAGGTGCTAAGTTGAATTTGTTTATTTTTTAATTGTTTATTTTTAGCAGTATCGTTTACAAGTTTGTCATAATTTCTTTTGGCATTGTTTGCAATTCTCTTTGCTTCCGCAGTTTGTTCATTAGCTGCCTGTTGTGTAAGTACACGCACTTCTTCTCTGGCTTTATTGATATCTTGTTGCTTTTGATTTTTCTCCCGGGTTAGTTCATTTTTCAATTCATTGGCAGCTCTTTCAGCTTCAAGTCTAACTCGGTTAATATTAGATTTAGCTTCGATAATTTCTTGTTCTTTCCTTGAAGCATTATTTTGTGCCATTTTAAGATTGTTTCTCAATGTATTCAAGTTTACGTTCTTTTCTTGTAAGTTTCGTATCAAATTATTCTTTTGTTGACTGGTAGTCATGAGACTGACCTTCAAGTTTTCAACCTCCCTTTTCGCATTGTTTACATTCCTTTGTGCTTCCGTGGTTCCCTCAGCCTTAGCTCGAGCTATCTTATTCTCGACATTCTTTTGGGCATTCTGGAGTTGAGTTCTAATGTTTTCAATGGCGGCATTCTTTTCTTGACGAGTAGAATTGAGAGTGGCCTTCAAGTTTTCAACCTCCCTTTTCGCATTGTTTACATTCTTTTGTGCTTCAGCAGTTCCCTCGGCCTTAGCTAAAGCTATTTTATTCTGAACATTCTTTTGGGCATTTTCAAGTTTATTTTGAATATTTCGTATTTTATTTTCGGCGTTATTCTTCTGTCGTGTAATCGCGGCAATGTTGGCATTTTTCTGTCGTTCTAAATTTTCAAGACTGTTCCGTGTAGTTGTGAGAGTTGATTGTAGTGCAAACTGTTGACGCTCCAAGTCTTCAACCTTTTTCTTTGCACTGATCGCAATTTCTTCAGCTTTTCTACTACCCTCATTCTTTGCTTCAGCAATTTTATTTTCTGCATTTTTTTTAGCATTTTCAAGTTTAGTTTCAATATTTCGAATATTGTTATTTTTAGACGCTAATTTATTTTCCAAATTTTGGATCTTTTTTTTTAGAGCATTATTTGCGTTGGATCCATTGGGCACGTTGGGCTTGTTGGGCTTGTTGGGCACATTGGGCTTGTTGGAAAAATTGGGCTTGTTGGAAAAATTGGGCTTGAACGGTTCGCGTTCGGGTCCTTGAATGGGGCGAGCTGTATTTTTGTAATACCCAATCCCTTTAACGTCCGTCTTAAAAACATATCCCTTTTTTTCACCAGTGAACTTCTTGGATGGAATAAATTCTGAATCCTTTTTCTTACCGAAAAAACGTGACATAAATCCGGGTTTGTTATTATAGTTATCGTAATTGTTGTATGAATTGTTACGTTTAGAGGTGGCTCGTTTAGTACCACCTAGAAACTTCGGTCTTTCATTTCTTACGTACACACCATTCTTTGGAAATCTTGGTCCTTCAGAATTATTTCCACCGCGATTGGTTTTACTTAAAAAATTTGGTTTCATGTTCAACTTTTTGGGTTGATTCCCGTTGTTCTTGAACCCGTTGTTATTGAACCCATTGTTCTTGAACCCGTTGTTATTGAACCCGTTGTTATTGAACCCGTTGTTCAACAAGTTAGCGTTATTGTTCACTGCTGTGTTGTTCGCTGCTACGTTATTCGTTGCTACGTTGTTCACTGCTGTGTTGTTGAAATTCATGGGGGGTGAAGTCTTAGTCTGTCTTCTCGCAAACTTGACAGGTTCATGAATGTTCATGTAACGCAACCTCTTACCGATGGCATCTATGATTTGAATTTTCGTCAATTGTTCTAAACGTTTGATTCCAACTTTACGTGCAATCCTCTTGAGGTCGCTACGTTTCGACGATGAATCGAATAGAACATCATAGTCTCCGGGTTTCAGTGGTGACTTTTTATCAATCAAATAGGTTCGGTTTGAACTCATGATCAAAGGGGGGAGGGGTAACTTCCCATCCTGGATTTCGTCATACACTTGACACATTTCTTTTTTTGTTAGTGTAAGGTTGTCCCCTGTATTCAGCTTAATCAGCCTTCGAAGGGTTTCCATATCCGCGTCTGGATCACACGCGTCTATCATATATCTTAAACTAACAAAAAAGTATTCACTTCAAATATCCCATATTAAATAATCTAATTTTCTCTTCATAGGTCATACTAAAATTAAAAATATCTGTATCTCCCACGTTTACTTCTACAACTTCTATAGACTTATCGTATTCAGTTCTATTTGATAATGTGGATAAAATTAGGGCTTCTATGAATTCTTTTGGATTGGATATATTTTCTTTAAAAATTTTATTTAATTTAATCTTAATACAAGTAATTTCATGGGGTTTTTTATCTAAAAATGGTGCGAGTGGGTATTGTTCCATTGTTCCACCATCAATGTACGTATTTCCACCATACGTACCACATGCGAATATGACTGGCACTGCCATACTCATACACACCGCGTCTATAACCTTCATATCTGGGTGGGTATCTTTAGAGAAGTACACCGTTTCAGATGTGTTTAAACAAAACGCTGAAATATATATTTTCATATCTAATTCATTGAATGTTGGGTCACGTCCACATATTTCCACCAACTTTTTCCTGATTGGGGTTATATCGACAAATCCAAATTTACTATAGAATGAGGTAATCCGTATTTTCATTAATTGTGAAACATCTAGGGACAAAGATATTTTCAGAATTTCGTCTACAGACATTCCCACCGCCAAGAATAGAGCGATGATTGAACCCGCCGACGATCCAGAAATTTCTTTGACGTCAACGAGACTACTTTCTCTCGCCTTTAGAGCTCCTATAAGTGAATAAATTCCCATAGAAGCGGGTGCCAAGACGAGATACTTCATCCTCTTATTTAGTAGAATTGAGGAAATTGACGACGCAAAATCGCGAACACGAGGGCGAACACCACCGCGTGGGTAAGAGCGGCTGGGAGGCTGGTCTGACCAGAGCGGACGACGCCACCAGACCCTGGTGGGAGGGTGAGGAGGAGACCTGGACTGAGAGCCAAGAAGAGGGTGGTGGTCACGAGAAGGTCGGTCTTGGTGAGGACGAGACCCATAGCCTTGGCGATGAGACTGTACACGAGGAAGAACACGAGAGCGTGGAAGAGCACAGCCATTTGGTTGGTCTTCCCGTTCTTGAAAGCGATCTTTTTGCCGTCTGTGGTGAGAAGAACACCTGGGCTGAGCGCCAAAAAAAGAGCGGCGGGGATGGCAACTTTTTGAGATGTGAGGTCTGGGAGCATTTAATATACACGGATACTATTTTTTGCAAAGTCCATGAAATCGTATACATTTGCACCCCTGAACATTTCCTCATAGAGTCCATTTTCCATCACACTTCGTCTGAGGTTTCTCCAAATGTGACTAAGACGTTCTTCAAACCATATGGTCTGTTCCTGGTATTCCCAATTCACCCGCGTCATAGTACCGTCGTGTTCCGTAAAACAAAATTCTACAAAGTCCCAGTAGTCCCCTGAGTAGGTGATACTGGCGTCTTCGAGTAAGGTTCTGATCATATTCCAGAACATTGTGAGTTCATCTGAGTATTTGACTTCCCAGTCATGCATATTCAGAGGAGTGTCATCGTTAAATTCTTCGTCATCACTGGCATATGATTCTAGGCCAGTGGTTGCTTCGTATACATATTGGCTCCAAACCATTTGTACTACTTATCTTCTTTTTCAGGTTTTTCCTTTATACCAGTTAATGAGATTGTGGTAGATTCTTTTACTTTTAATCCATCCTGGATGGCATTTAGGGCTCCTTCGACCTTTGCTTCGTCTCCTGCAAAAAACTTCAAAAGTCCATCCTTGATTGCATCCTTACTCATACCAGATTTCCTGACACTTTTACGGATACTGATTTTACCCTTTCTGAGGTTAATGGTATCAATACCCTGACCAACCATATGCTTCTTCACAGCCTCTTTGAGGCGCTTCTCCTCCTGGTTTAGAATCTTGATATCAGCTTTTGCTTCTGAAAGTTGTTTTGTAAGGTCGACGAGCTTTGAAACGCTCTCCGAAAGTTCATTAGGCACAGTGGTCATTATTATATACCTATGTCACTTAATCTTTAAGCGCACAAACCACGCTGCATTGTGTCTGGTACAATTGTAGAGTTGTTCCAAACGAAGGGGTCCTTGGGGTTGGGGGGATCCGCGCGAATCTGTTGGTTCGCGTTGCGGAGGTTACCACCCACAGTCTCTGGGAAACCAACCTGTTGACGGGGCTCGAGGAAGTTCTGACCCTTGAGGATGTCCTCTGGGGCAAATTGGCCAAAGTCCTCATCAGAGGCAACTTCCCGGGGGAGGAGGGAGGACGCGAGCCCTGTACCCTTGTTCATGCCAACGTTACCGGCCTCACCTGGAGCCGCCGATGGTCCAGCACCTGGGAAGGCGGCATATTCCTTAATGCTGTAGTCAGATTTGTCCATGCAGTTGAATAGGAAGTACACTACAACCATGACGGCCACGATCATCACAAGTTGTTGAACACGAGCGTTCTTCATTGTCTTTTATATATCTTTATATTATTTTTTTTTAATCGGTGAATGCATATCCTTCTGGGTATGTATCCGTGATCGGGTCATCGTGAACCCTGATCTGAACAACATTCCAAGATGGACCGAAATTTTTCTTGGCGAACCAAAGTCCAGAGAACTCGAGGATAACATCACACATTTTACCTGGTTGTACAGATTCAATGTCAATACACTCCTGTTTAGAATCATATACCCTGGTGACATCGAGGGGGTCGCCTGTGATTTCCTGACTGAGGTGGCTGGAGGTATACGCCGACGTGATTACATTATCTGATAGTTTTCGGTTAAACCAAGTCTCACAATTCTCGACAGCTGCCACGAGGTTGCCTGTGTCAACTTCTTGGATCTTGTTCATATTATCGTTAGAGGAGAGATCGAAAACAAACTCCCCTGATACATCTACAACCTTAACACCATTGACTTGCACGAGGCACTTACGCTTTTCATCAGTCAATGCCTTGACAAAGTAGAGACCATCATCACCTTTTACTGGGGGATTGTATAACATGTTATACCTGGATTATGTCTCATTTCTTTAAACCGATGAAGGGTATAGCTGCAGCTCCCCTGAGAACTGAATTTGGAGCCCAGTTATTTCTACGAGCCTTATACCCGTACAGAGTTTTCGACGTGTTTATATTTTTGGGAATTTTTAGAGCCTGCTCTGTACGAAGTTTGAATTCATTCTTCACATACGCATTTCTATTGTTCGTTTTCCACGTGAGTGAATTCAGATTGAATCTTTTATTTCCATTTGTATTTTGATATCCCTCAACTTTTGTGTTTTTGACTACAGGTTTTAGTCCGTGTACGAGTTGTTTGGATAAACGTTCATCTGATGGTTTCGTAGTGAAATATGCATACCTCGCTGGGTTAATCTTGGTGGCCCTGGTGACAGAGACGTGTCCGATGGGTGGGGTCCGTTGTGTTTTTTTGACAATCTTTTTCTTAACCCTCCCGAAGATCACGTCAATTGAGTTACCCCCTTTGATACTTTTATCAACCATCTGTGCTAGTTTTACAAGACGCTGTCGGTCCCTCTCCTTCTTTTCGGGACGAAGTTTGAGTCTATGCATGAGGTAGATATCCTCAATTAAAAAGTCTCTACCCGCTATAAAGACATTTTTGTTCACTATAAGTTTATTTGTGACTACATTTCGGTATGTTATACCTTTACGCTTCGTTAGAGCAACCTCATATCCAAACTCTTGGGGTCTCATCAATGGAATGTCTAGGATTCCACCAACATTGAAATCTTCAACACGACCAGACTTTGGTGAATACAAACGTATATTGAGGTCAAGTGCGAACAATTCCACATCGATGAATATGTCACCTTTTGAGGGTATGTTACCTTTTTGGGTTTTCTTCTTCTTGATGAGTGTATACCTCCTAGTGACATAGGGACCAGACTGTTTGAACCCAATACCAGTGAATTTGAAAATCTTGGGATTCTTCTTATTCATCGCGATGATACGATTCTTTACACGCATGTTGAGATTTTTCGCGATTTGCCCCAATGTATTCCACAAGATAAGTTTGACTGCTTGAAGTTTTCCAAAGTATTTGGAGTTCATCTGCATACGGGGAACAAACTTAGCATCGATATCACTGGTGACAATGCGGTCCTCATAGGGTACATACATGTTAAATGCTTCACCGCCACTAATGATGAGGTCCCCCATGGTTTTCACAACTCTGTTAATTTCACTTACAGTTTCCAAAATGATATCTCGAATGGAATCAGTGATCACAACATACGCAATTTTCTCAAGATCTTTGTTTGGATATTTGGTATGTAAACGCGCCCTGAATTTTCCTAAATCTCTCTGTTCGTTTCTCTCGTAGTACTTTTTCAACTTGACATCCTTGAACAGAAGATTTTCATCTATATATTTGGAGATGGTCGTCTCTGGGTAAATCTTATCATCCATTAATATAGAGATATATAAAAAAATATTGACTTAAAGATTTCACCTGTAAGAAAGATATAATGTCTCTCGAAACCATTCAAACCGAACTCGCCGCTCTCCGCAACGACATCAAGACTCTCACCAAGCTCGTCCGCAAGGTCAAGAACACCCAAGAGGACCCGGATGGTGAGAAGGCCAAGAAGCGGTCTGAGAACAACGGCTTCAACCGCAAACAAGAAATTACACCTAAGTTGAGGCAGTTCCTGGCTCTCCCAGAAGGCGAGCTCATCTCTCGTTCTGAGGTGACCAAGTTCATTAACAAGTACATCATCGAGAAGGGCCTCAAGCACCCCGAGAACGGTCGTCAAATTATCCTTGACGATACACTCAAGGAGCTTCTTTCCCCACCAGCTGATACGCAAGTCACCTACCTTAACCTCCAAAAGTTCCTTTCCCCTCACTACATCAAGAAGGAAAAGGCTTAAAAAAATAACACATCCTTATAGTAAGAATGTTTGTTGAAAAAACTCAAATCGAACAACTTGTTGGTACAAAGATCAAAAACCTTGATTTGTACCAAAAGGCTTTTACTCATAAATCTGCTCTAAAAGAATATGAACAATTTACTGAGTCTTTCGAGACTTTAGAATTCATTGGTGACTCTGTCCTAGGTTTCGTTATTACTAAGTTTCTTTTCGATCGGTACGAAAGTCGCCAGGAAGGTTTCCTCACGAAGGCTCGTACAAAGCTCGTTCGTGGTGAAACTCTGGCACATATTGCAAAACACCTGGGACTTCAGAACTATATCATCATGGATGAGAAAGGGATGCGTAACGGATGGAACAATAACCCCAAAATTCTAGAAGATGCCTTCGAAGCCCTCATTGGAGCCATCTATATGGATATTGGTCTCATCCATGCGAAAGAGTTTGTATTGAGAATCTTTACGGACCCCAACATTGTGGATTTGAACATCATCATGATTGACGATAACTTCAAGGACCACCTGATGAAGTACTGTCAAGTGAACAACATGGAGCTCCCGGAGTACAGAGTGGTCGGTCAGTATGAGGGTCTCTTCTACATAGACATCTATATTCAGAACGCGTGTATGAGTAGAGGAATTGCGAAGAGTAAAAAACAAGCTGAGCAAAATGCTGCTTGTATGTTCTTTCAGGTGAAAGATGAGCTTAGAAAACAGGAAGAACTTAAAAGTAATAGTCCATAAATTTGTAATATGCATCCGAATGTTAAAGCTGCCTTAGATCGAGAATATGCGGCACAGAAATCTGAAGAATGGCTTGCTCTCCGTGGTAAGATGTTAACAGCCTCAGATGCTGCCACGGCCATTGGTAAAAATAAGTATGAAACACCCGATGCACTTCTCCTAAAGAAGTGTGGTCTTGGTGAGAAGTTCATGGGGAATGCAGCCACCAGGCATGGTGAGCTCTACGAAGACGAGGCGAGGATCCTCTATGAAGAGCGACACGGAGAGGTTGTCCATGAACTTGGTCTCTGTCCCCATCCCGTATATGACTGGCTCGGTGGGAGCCCAGATGGTGTAACTGAATCTGGTAAACTGGTGGAGATTAAGTGTCCACCCCAAAGAAAAATCATCCCTGGGGAGGTCCCCGAGCACTATATGCCTCAGCTTCAACTCTGTATGGAGATCTTAGACTTGGAATCTGCTGACTTCATTCAATATAAACCAGCCGAGACTAATTGGCCTAGACCGGAGGAATTTGACGTTGTCAATGTCCCCCGTGACCGAGAGTGGTGGAAGACCTACCTCCCAGTGATGAAGGAATTTTGGGACAAAGTACTGTACTTTAGAGAACACCTGGATGAACTTCCACAACCTAAGTTGAAGAAGACCCGGAAGAAAAAGGAACCTGAACCACCACCTCCCTGTGAGATTGAACCACTCACCGACGAAGAACCCTACAATGACGATTGAAGAACAATACACACATGCTAAGAACACCCTGAATGGTCGGCTTTTCGCCCCATACCAACGCGAAGGTGTTCTCTGGATGCTTACAATGGAACAACAACCGTCGGGACCCAAGGGGGGGTTTCTCTGTGACGAGATGGGCCTCGGAAAGACGATCCAGTTGATCGCGACGATGTTGGGTAACCCCCAAGAACGCACCCTCCTCATCGTACCCAAGTCTATCATCACCCAGTGGGTTGAGGAGATTGCAAAGTTTGCACCGACCCTAACTGTGGGGGTTTTCGATGGACCTGACCGAAAGCTTGGGGATCACGATGTCACGATCGCACCCTATTCTTTATTGAGTGTGAAGGGTGGGAAGGCTGAGGCAGTGACCCCCCTCCACAGGGTTCAGTGGGATCGGGTGGTGTTGGATGAGGCCCACGAGATTCGGAACAAGTCTTCGAAGATCTCCAAGAGTGTCTGTCGACTTCAATCTGGCATCAAGTGGATTGTCACTGGTACCCCAGTCTTCAACTCAATGGATGACTTTGTGACCCTCTGCCGGTTCCTCGGTATCGATAAGTCCCTAGTGCAGGGGATGACTAAGAAGATCAAGGACATCTACATTCTCCGTCGCACGAAGGATGACCTGGCTAAGATCAACGAACGTCTCAGCCTCCCTCCGTGCTACTTTGAGAATGTGGAACTGGATATGTACCCAGACGAGAGGGATATGTATGAGTTTGTCTTCAAGGAGGCCCAGGATACGATCAAGGACACCTTCAAGGCGGCAACCAGTCTCAACTACAAGAACATGGTCATTTTGGAGTGCCTTCTCCGGGCGCGACAGTGCATGATCTGGCCCCAAATGTACCTGGATGGGGTTGCGAAGAAGAATGAGACTAAGCCTGAGCAGTGGGTTGGGCGTTCCCACAAGATGGAAACCCTCTTCGAGATGATTGGGGGGCACCCCCAAGAGAAGACTCTGATTTTCTGTCAGTTTGTGGGTGAAATGAACTACATCCAAAGTCAATTGGAATGCCCTACATTCAGGATAGATGGGTCCGTCTCCAAGGAGGACCGGTGCACCCAGTTGACTAATTTCAAGCGGGCACCACCGGGGTCGGTCTTCATCATCCAGATCAAGTCTGGTGGTCAAGGTCTCAACATTCAAGAGGCTACCAGGGTCTACATCATGGCTCCAGCTTGGAACCCCGCGACTGAGCTTCAGGCAATCGGTCGGTCTCACCGAACGGGTCAGACCCAAGCGGTCTACGTGAAGAAGATGATCTACAGGGAGACTGAGACATTTTTGAGTGTCGAAGAAGAGATGATGGCCCTCCAGGGCCACAAGTCCATCGTGTGTTCGGAGGTTTTGAACGATGAGAGGGTTAAAACCCAGATTCCTGTAAAGCGGATAAACGACAAGATTTCAATCTTGGACATCAAGAAAATTTTCAGGGCGTAATATAAAGATGATTGGTTCCCGAGCCGAAGTTTTCCATGGCACTGCTGACATGACCGCTGGTGGTCTTGAAAAGAAAGACCTCAAGATGAAGGATGGCCGCATCGTCTCTAAGGCGGCGAGTGAGGCTGCGCTCAAGCGCATGAAGGATGAGGGTAAGAAGGCGATGGTTAAGGTCTTCAAGCCAGCGAAGAAGGGTTTCAAGCTCCAGCCCAAGGAGGGTACAGCGGCTTACAAGAAGCTCATCAAGAAAATGTAGATGTAAAGTAAGAATGACTCTCTCCAAGTGGGAAGATTCAGTGAAAATTGCTAAATTAAAGTTAGGCATAGACCCAAAGAGGTTTACCAGGGTACAGGGTAAACTTCTTAAGGAGGCTCAGAAAGTATATAGTATTTTGCTTTTGAATAAATCTAAATCTAAAGAATAAATTGAAATCCCTTCAAATTTTGTGGCTCGTGAACGACGAGTTGGTAGGTTTTCCATGTGCACCCAAACTTCTTATTCAAGAAATACACGCTATTGAGTTCCACAATAGCCTGACCTGAATTCCTTGCGTACAGACCGTTTATTGCTTCATCCTTTTTAGGATTTTTTTCTGCATCATAGACATTTGGTTTAATATTTCCGTCAATATCTGTATCGATCTTTACTCTGAATTTTGGTTCTCTATCGGGTGACATTTTCACATTAGAGTTAAACATCGGAGCGAGTTCCTCCTTAGACATCTGACTTCCAAAGATTACTTCACTTTGTTCGACGACGGCGTCAATGATTTTATCTTCAAGTTTGCGAACACTCTCATAGAATTTCTTCATATAGCTGTCTTCCTCGTCATATCCCTTGATTGCGAAGTCTATGTTGTACTTGGTGGGTCCAACCTCTGGGGTGAAACCGGAGACCCCGAATGGCATATACATCCGAGGGAATTGGACACGAAGGGGTGTACCTTGTTTGGTGGTTAGAACAATCTTTCTATTATTGAATTCATTGATTTGGAGGTTATCGATTGCCTTGTCCATGTCTTTCTAACTGAATATAGGTTCAAAACTTTAAGCCGAACACGCCACACAATCTGGTTCTAGACTAAACTGGATTGGTCGGGCTTTTGCCTTTGATCGTAGGTAGTACATACCAGTCTTTAGTCCGGATTTCCATGCGTACATGTGCATTGATGAAAGTTTAGACATCGTGGGACTCTCCATGAAGAGATTCATGGATTGGGATTGGTCGATGTATCGTCCTCGGTCGGCTGCCATATCGATGATACACTTTTGGCTAATTTCCCACACAGTTTTGTAAAGATCCTTAATTTCCTTGGGGATGTCTACAATATTTTGGATTGAGCCCCCAGCCTTAACCATGAGGTCCTTCATCTCTTTTGACCATAGACCGGCCTCCTTGAGGTGGTTGACTAGGTGCTTGTTGACCACGACAAACTCCCCGGCTAAGGTACGCCTCAGGTAAATGTTTGTGGTGTAGGGTTCGAAGCATTCGTTATTCCCTAGAATTTGGGCCGTCGAGGCTGTGGGCATGGGAGCCATGAGGAGACTGTTCCGCAGTCCCTTAGTCTTCACACGCTCCCTCATAGCGGACCAGTCATACATACCACTCATCCTAACCCCACCCTCCCACATATCCTGTTGGAGAATACCTTGCGACGCCGGGGACCCCTGGAAGGTTTCGTATGAACCATCAATTTCAGCCAATTCAGAGCTCGCCTCCAGGGCGGCGTGATACATGGTCTCGAAAATGTGTACATTCATGAGGCGGGATTCGTAGCAATCGAAGGGGAGACCACAGAGGATGAAAACGTCGGCGAGACCCTGTACACCTAAACCGATCGGGCGGTGCTTCATGTTTGAGTTCCTCGCAGTCTCCACTGGGTAAAAGTTGCGGTCTATGACCCTATTCAGGTTCTTCGTTACAGTTTTTGTGACTTCGTGGAGTTTCGCGTAGTCGAATGTCTTGGTCTCCACGTTGACATACTTGGGGAGGGCAATAGAGGCCAGGTTGCATACCGAAGTCTCGTCTTTGTCGGTGTACTCTATAATTTCCGTGCATAGATTGGAGCTCTTGATGACGCCCAAATTCTTCTGGTTACTCTTCTTGTTGCATGCATCCTTGTAGAGCATGTAAGGGGTACCTGTCTCTGTTTGGGACTTGAGAATAGCCTTCCACACCTCAGTGGCTGGGACTGTGGTGGTGGCGAGACCCTCCTCCTCATACTTTAGGTACAACTCCTCAAACTCATCACCATAGACGTCGGAGAGCCCCTTAGCTGTATCGGGGCAGAAGAGGGACCATTTCCCACCTTCTTCAACCCTTTTCATGAAGAGGTCTGGAATCCACAGGGCTGAGAAGAGGTCCCGGCACCTCGCTTCATCGTCACCTTGGTTTAGGCGAATCTCTAGGAAGTCCAAGATGTCGGCGTGCCACGGTTCTAGGTAGACGGCGATGGATCCCTTCCGGCGACCAGCTTGGTTCACGTAACGCGCAGTGGCATTGAAAACCCTGAGCATTGGGATGATACCATCGGATTGTCCATTGGTTCCCCTGATGCGAGATTTATTGGCCCTAATATCGTGGATATGCATCCCGATACCCCCCGCCCATTTGGAAATTTGGGCACACTCTGTGAGGGTCCCGTAAATACCATCTATGCTATCTGCCTTGTTGGCGATGAGAAAGCATGAGGACATTTGTGGACGGGGTGTCCCGGAATTGAAGAGTGTTGGGGTGGCGTGGATGAAGTAGCCTTGGGACATTTTGTCGTAGGTCTCTAGAACAGCGGGGACATCGGTACCATGAATACCAATAGAGACCCGCATAAACATATATTGGGGGGTTTCGGTGAGCTTTCCCTCTAGGCGTTGGAGGTAGCTCTTCTCTAGGGTTTTGATACCGAAGTACCCAAAGTCAAAGTCCCTCTCGGTCTTGATATCATCTTTGACTTTTAGGGCAACGTCTACAACTTCCTCTGTAACAATTCCAGCTTTATGAAGTTTCTTCATGGCGATGTGGAAGTTGTTTGGACAAACCTTCTGGATATTACTCGCGATAATCCGGGTGGCCAACGTTTCATAATCTGGATCCGAGGTGATCATACCAACACAGATTTCAGCAGAGAGGGTGTCAATCTCTTGGGTGGTGATGCCATCGTAGAGGGATGAGAATACCTGTTGTGCAACTTTCGTGGAATCGCAAGTTTCGGAAAGTCCGTACGTTAAGTTCTTGATCCTATTGGTGATGCTATCAAATTTCATATCCTCAATACGACCTGAGCGTTTAGTGACCCTCATATACTTTTTATTCCACTTTTATTTTTAACTTACTTCCCACACTCGAGATCTTTGCTCCGGACGGGGACTGGTCCAGCAACCTCCATTTTACGGTTAGGTTGGAGAAGGTAGGTGTTCACGAAGAATGGTCCAGTCTCCCCAGCCTTGGCTACTGGGGCATACGAGCCAACGAAACAGGCTGGGGGTTCACATGGAATTTTCTCGACATTTTGGGGTTTGTTGGCATAGACTTCATTGAAGTCAGCGTAGTCTAACATTTAGTATCTACGGATAATTTTTTTTCGGGTGTTATATTAAATGGGGATTCTCGAATCCATCAAGCAGTGTGAGACTCCACTGAATACTCTATTCTTTTCGGATTTCAATAGAAATATTCTCCAGCGTGGGATTCGTCAAGCGTTCAAAAATAAGACTGGTATTTCTATCGATTACCAAAACCCAGATGACCTGTATGGTATCATGAGGGTCGTTTTCATAAACAACTCCGGGGATCACCACACCAAGGTTAAGGAACAAGTTAAGGTCATGAACATGCGGGTCATCGATATGGCGTTATCCCAAATTCAAACGGGTGTTTCCCAATACATTGCATATGCCAATGATATTGATACTATTAGTATGCCCCTAGATCAACCACTAAACACGAGTACAGTTGGGAAAAAGATAGATTTCAATAACAAAATTGGAATCAATTAAAGATTGGAGTATCAAGTATGATAAGTGATGAGTCTCAACTACTATAAAATAGAAACTGAAAAAGTATGTAAATCGAAGGGCTGGGATAGGGCAGCCATTGATACTGTGTGGCTTCTTCTCACAGAAGAATTTGGAGAATTAGCATCAGCTATCCGTCAGCACAAAAAGGTCTTCAAGAAGATGAATTTGAAAAAGGAGAGGGGAACAGATGTCATGATGGAGATGGGGGATGTGTTTAGTTACCTGTTTCAACTAGCCCATATGCTAAACGTGGATCTTGATGAAATGTGGAATGAACACAAACATAAAATGACAGACAAAAAATATAATCTGAAGTAATACTAATAATGAGTGAGTTTATGCTCAGTGACCAAGATACAATTGACGACGTGAACCCATTTGTCTCTCGCGATTTCTCCCTTCCAGGAGGTGTGAGACAGACAGGTGATTTTGAGGATTTTGAGGAAGTTCGTCCGGTAAAAAAAGTCGAGGCATCTGGCAGTGTTTTCTGTGAATATGGTCTGTGTAGCACTGAGAAGGAGGGTGATTCTCGAGCCACTTTCGATAATATCCACCCCCGTAGGAACATAGATTGTGGGGTTGCACCCAAGAAAATCAAGAGTGCTCCCATTATCAGTGTCGGTGAACCTACCGCGCCAATGTTTGGTATGATTTTATGTATAATCATAATGGTGTATTTAGGTCTATTGTACGCAAAACGTTAAAGAAATATGACAGACGTGACATATTTGTACATCCCTGTATGATATCCTGTATAGATTCGTTGCAGAATTTCTTCATGAATTCCACTTGCCAAGCACTCTCCTTATTTATACGAGGTGGTTGAAATGTAGGATCTAAAATTTTACTTGTGTGTAAGAGGCGAAGATAAACGTTATCTATCCGCTCGTATGCCAATGTATTTTCAAGTAGAACTTCACACATCCGCTGCCTCACCTCCAATGTTTTTTTCACCATGGCGTCGAGGAATTTTTCGTATTGAATAGATTGTGTGTTTGACTCTAAATATACCCAATCAGCGAGGGGCTCTGTATTGATGTAATCTTTAAAAGTCGCATATTGCCCTACACTTCTAATATAGCGTTCGTATTCAATCTCAACATATGAAAGATCAGACTCCACGTCATAAATATGTCGAGCAGACTTAAAAAAGGAGGTCATTTGATTTAAAGACGTTTTGTTTCTTTAAACACCTAAGTGGCTCCTGTCTACGTGAAAAGTATGTACTCTTCAATCGCTAATAACAGTTTTTCCTACCTCCTCACTATAAATGATTTTCGAAATCAATTACCCGAGGAGTTTAAACCCTCGTGGATAAAGATTACCACAATTACGATGGTCTCGAGCTTTGTCCAAAAAATTGATATCGACAGATTACGGAGCACCTTTGAGAAGATTGGTTCCTACAAGATGAGGCGACAAGGATCAAAGATGGATGGATTTGAATGGAAATTGAAGCCAACTACATTTTACAATCAGGTCACACTTACCTACCACGATACATACAGTACGAAGTCTGTAAAGGTGTTCCCAAATGGAAGTATCCAAGTTGCAGGGTGTTGTGATCTCTTCGATTGTAAGCGCATCATCACCCAACTTATTTTCATTTTCAAAAACTTTTTGGGTATGACCAACACAGCTCCAGTGGAATCTTTCCGGGTTGTAATGATCAATTCGAACTTCAGTCTCAATTATAACATTAACCTGATGCAAGTTTCAGATTGGTTTGAGAGGTACAATGACATTTTTAAGGTGTCTTTTGAACCAGATAGATATTCGGCGGTTAAGATTAAGTTCAAACCAGCCCATGATATGAAGGAGATTACCTGCAGTATCTTCAGCACAGGGAAGATTATAATCACTGGGGCAGAGACCCTAAAAGAAATTGCATTTGGGTACAATATAATTAATCAGCACATCAACGAGAACCCCAGGATTAGGGTTTCTCGAACTACAGAGACGGATGTTTTTGATATATTTTTGGGGTACAGGTGTGACCCCTTTGTGAAGGTTTTGAAAGAGAGAGGTTTTGAGTCATGGATGAAAACTATATCCAATAGACAAATTAATTTCTAGGTGTATTTTAATAAAAGATGTCTCAACGACTTGGCATGGCCGATGGTCGATGCTTCACCATAAACACGTCAGCCCAACTGTTCAACAACTATGTGATGAAACAGAACAATATTTCATTCGAGGACAACTATTCGTACCGCCAGCTGCTCCAAAAGTCTGGACCAGAGATGCTCTCTAAGATCCAAGACGAGCAGGGGAAGACCAACTGCAATGACTGCAACAAACCACTTGTCAACGCCTCCAAGATTTACTAACTGAGCTAAATTTGGTAAAAAACTTTACACCCATACTATAGAATGTCAACATGTTCCATATGTCTAAACGAGGTCAAGCCGACTCGGGCAAATCCACCGACTCGATGCGGACATATGTTTCATTCCCACTGTCTACAGGAATGGAAAAATAAAGGTAAAAATACTTGTCCCGTATGTAGAAAAGTTTTTGATGCTTCGCAATTTAAAATTACAGTCACAGTACAGAACAATCACACAGCAGTGTCAAATACTGTGTCATTGAATGAAAATACTACAATGGAGGTTATCGATCTTTTTGACTTGTCCTTCGACGGTGTCGAAAATTTGATGGATTTAGATAGCATTCTATCGGACCTTGGGATGAGTCTTTCCGACTTTGATGCCGGAATTCTTGACGCAGAATGAACTACAGTACTTCTCATAGTTTAGACCTGGGTAGTTCCTAGAAGCTTTGCGGGGATCTTTTATCATACCCCCCTTGGCGTCAGTCAGAAGTGGACCCGTAGCCCACCCCCTCTTGTGACTGAATACGTTAGCTTTGAATACAATGCGTTTCCCAGTTTTGAAGGTTCCAGCCTTCTTTATCCTTGACTCTGGTACCTTGAAGAACTTAGCCACCGATTTTATCGTGTCCCCGGGCTTCACTTTGTATTCTACAACACTATGTTGCTTGTAAAAGTGAAAGTCACCCTGACGAATATAGTTAGTTGGTCGCCCAGGGGAAACAAACATCATGACCTTGAAGTAGCCCTTTTTACATTTTGTATTCGCATCAACCTTGTAGACCTTTTTGGGGTTGTCTGATACGACGCGGTTTGGGAGACCTGTACAGTGGGTATAGGTGTGATTACCATTTGACAATCCAGATCTATCACCTGGTATAGATTTCTGCCAACGATAGGCTTCATAGTCACCAACAGCGTACGCATAACAATTATTGTTACCTATACCTATACTTGTCCCCCATCTCCTATTTGTAAACCTACTTTCTGACCCACTCAGGGGGAGGTCTTTCATTTGAAGTAGGGATAGAAAAAAAAAATATCCACCCCTAATAAATGATCAAGGAGGTTTCCAAATCCGAAAGTAAGTCTGACATTCTCTCTGAAATTCTCATCTTCGTGCTCACAATCCTCATCAGCACCTTCATCCTCCGCCTCGTGTGGAACAGGTCGCTCGTGAAGCACATCTCTATCCTCAAGCCTATCAAGAACTTGACGGATGCCCTCATTCTCGCCATCTCCATGACCGTCATCCGTGGCCTCTAAACTTCATTGTATCCAACTAATTGTTTACCATTGGGGTCTACGAGTGTCGGGAACGCATCCATACCAGCACATGATTCTTTATCACAATCGATAAACGTATGAGGTATGTTTTTCTTATTCATATATTCTAACTGCTTACGAGTCCATCCACAACCCATGGTCCCGTAAACCGTCCATTTCTTACCGTCTTTTGGTGGAGCCCGTTCAGTTCGCATGAGAATCATGATAACAACAATCAATAGAATCACGAAAGCAATCATATTTTATTATAGGTAAATATTAAAATGTCTTCAACTGAATTTACTATTGGAACTAAGAATGTCACACTCAAGTACACCAGGAAAATGCCCCGTGGTGAAGTTGAACGGATGAAATCATTCGTCACTAAGGATGGGGTGAAGCTCACCAAGACCCCAAAGTTTAAGATACTCTCCGAAGTTGATGAGGGCACTAAGCGCGTCTTCAAGATCGTGCTTTAATCACATCCGTCTGCGAGGGATTGGCTTGGGGGAACGGGGACCGACTTCCCGTTGTTTTTTCATAACAGCTACCGCCTTCGCATATGCAGCCGCCTTATTGATTGGTGTACTGGATTTCTTTTTTGGAGCTATGGGGGGTTTCACAAATTTTCGTGGCTTTGGTAGGGGTAAAACCTTGGTTTCACCCGTGAGGAAGGGTTTAGATAAAATATTTTCAAACCCCGGTAGGTAAAAGGTGTGAGCGACATTTTTACGGTCGGTGCCAATCAATCTAAAGTCTTTAATAACCGTGCTTCTGGCACCCAAATACATGGGTGGTAGGAGAGAGTTGATAAAATTCCTCACCCCTGGGTTTTTCGTTTGCGTGGTCATTTCGTAAAGACTGTTCAAGAAAAAGTGTATATCGTATAGTTTGTGAGAGTTTCTGGAAATTCCAATATTTTTAAAGTAATTGTCGTTTATCAAAGGGTTTTTTATACGAGGGAAGAGTGAAAATCCAAAATCAATCATCACAGCCTCGATACCACCATTTGAAATTGTATACGTTTTGTTGTTTAACTCAACTTTGATATTCTTTTCGGGTACCTTTTTTATCAAAATGTTGCCTCCATGAAGATCGTGGTGTCTGAATTTTGGATATTTTCTATGGATCCTGTAGAGATTGTAAATAATTTGAACTATAAGAGACTTTTGTTGTTCTAATGTTGGGTTGGTATTCCACCATTTTCTTAATTCTACACCATCGATGTATTCCATATAGATGATGACTTTATCACTGCATGTCTTGTATATGTAATTTTCTGGAACACCGAAGCCCTTCAACTTTTTCGCAATTGTGTATTCCATTCGAGCTGGATTTTGTTTGATATAGTTCTGCAATTCAGCGAGGGTTGTATTATTTCCAGGTAACTTAACTTCTTTATAGGCTACATATCTCTTACCATCCCCATTCACATTCCCTTTGAATACATTTCCATACTCTCCAGATCCAACTTTCTTTGTTGAAGGTAAATACTTTTGGGGTGAACACCCCTTTTTTCCTCTAAGAATCTTCTTGAGATTCTTCTCTATGTTGGACATTCTTACTTATTCGTAAGAAGTTTTTTTCTTCTTACCAATAGAGATTGGATTTTTTTTGTTTTTTTTAGGGACATTAGACATCAACCTCCTCATCAACCTCCTCCTCGTCGTCCTCATCTTCTGGCTCTGGGAGATCGAGGCCCTGGAAGGCGAAGGACGGGAGCTTCGTAGACTGCTCCAATAGACATTGGTTGAGCCTCATGGTGACACCGAACTTGTTATCGATGAACCAGATGCTACTGAGGTCGATGATGCACATAACCTTCTGACCCTTCTCGATGGCGTCGACCGTCGTAGGCTCACGGTTCATAGTGTAGGCCTCGGGGACAAATGTGCCATCGGGCTTGGTCGTAATCTTCAGCTTCATGGTAGAAGGGTACTGCTCCTTACCTGGGCGAACCATTGGCTTGTAGAGAGCCTCCTTGAGAACCGCGACGTTGAACTCCTTACCGAGCCACTCCTTAGAGTTCTTGGCAACGGTGTTGACGATGATGTTGTCGAGCTCGGAGAGCGTCTTGTGCACCCCCATAGCCTGCTCGTTATCGGGATCAAACGAGAGATCGAGGGAGTAGGTGGTGCGTCCAGTCCCCTCGTCAGTAAAGGCACTGAGACCGAAGGGGGATCGCATGAAGGGGAGTTGAAGATAACATTTTTTGTTGCCGCCGGCGTTTAGGTAGACGGTTTTACCGCCATTCTTGTTCTTACGGAGGTTCGAGAAGCCCACGGAAGCGGGGGAAAGTTCGGAGATTTGTTGAATAGAGAGCGACATTGTTGGTTGGTTATATCTATCTTAGGGGGCTCGACTTTAAGTAAGTTTTTTTGTTGACATATATCAAAAGTATAATGGGTCTCTTTAAAGACTGTGGCTGTGGGTGCGATGGTAAGAAACAGGAGGACAAATTTATAATTTCTATAATTTCTGGTCTTACATTCTTTGTCATTGCCAACCCTGAAACTTTCCGCCTCGTCAGGCGAGTACTTGGTCCAAGTATCGCAACACCAAATGGATGTCCATCTACATTTGGTCTCGTTGTTCACACGATCGTTTTCACTCTCATCGTTTGGGCTATGATGAACGTGAAAAAGGAGGGTGGTAAGAAGAAATCAGGGTGTGGGTGTGGTGGTAAGAAGGGAACAAAGGTTTCTGTCGCAGCACCAGTTCCCATGGTTGACGCTCCATCCCCAGAACCCGATTTTGGTGAACCAAGTATAGACCTAATTGACAGTGGTCGAAATCTCGAGTCCCACGCCCTTGACTCTGACGGAACAATGTACTAATTAAAACTCTTCATCAAACCCAATATCATCCGAGGTGTCATCCATCTTTCCGTAGTCTCCTACCCTCTTCTCGAAGAAGTTGGTTTTTCCATCCAGGCTGATATTTTCCATAAAATCGAAGGGGTTCTTAGAACCCCAAAGTGTAGGCTGTCCAATCTGCTTGAGAAGGCGATCCGAAACATACTCGATGTACTCGGACATCTTCTCAGAGTTCATTCCTATGAGGTTGCAGGGAAGGGCATCCAAAATGAACCCCTTTTCAATTTCCACAGCCTCTCTAACTATGGAGTGAATAACCTCAGTAGAAGGTTTGTTACGGAGTTGTTTAAACAACTCGACGGCAAACTCTTGGTGGAGGCCCTCATCCCTAGAAATAAGTTCATTCGAGAAGCACAGGCCGGGCATCAGGCCCCGTTTCTTGAGCCAGTAGATGGCACAGAAACTCCCAGAAAAGAAGATTCCCTCTACACAGGCGAATGCGAAGAGGCGCTCGGCGAAGGTTCGGGACTTGGTATCGAACCATTTTAGGGCCCAGTTGGCCTTTTTTTGAATACAGGGGACGGTTTGTATAGCCTCGAAGAGGTGTTTTTTCTCAGTAGAATCTTTGATGTATTTGTCTATTAGTTTAGAGTACGTCTCCCCGTGGACCATTTCATTGTGACATTGGTATGCATAGAATGAACGGGCCTCAGAGATTTGTACCTCATCGGCGAAATTGTTATTGATATTCTCAAAAACAATTCCATCGGAACCAGCGAAGAATGCCAGGATATACTTGATGAATTTCTTTTCATTATCGTTTAAATTTTTCCAGTCTTCCATGTCACTAGACAGATCTACCTCTTCCGCTGTCCAATTGGACATTTGAGCCTTCTTGTAGAGTTCCCAGAGCTCAGGATACTTCAGGGGAAAGACAGTAAATCTATCGAGGGTTGATGCTAGGATGGGTTCGTATTCATCTTCAATGTATTCCTGGTATTCAAAGTAGTTTCCGATATGACGTCCGTCAATAAATATTTGAGGGTAGGAATCGATACTGCCACCACATAATTTTTTTAGTTCCTCCTTTTCTATCAAAATCTTTTCGTATTCGAGACCCTCCGCTTCACTGAGGGTCACCGCGTGGTCGCAATATTGACATCCTTCCTTCGAGTAAATAATAACTTTCATCTGTGATATTATCCCTGATTATTTTTTGTGAGAAAACTCTAAGCATGATTGTACCATCTGAAATAAACGAAAATGATATAGTTAAACTATTTGTAAACGAAGACGGTGTTGAAGACCAAATGTACGGTGTCGTTGGAATGAACACTGGCCTGACCCTCGGGGTCCGGTATCTCAATCCAACTGAACTTATTTATAAGTCCGCTTGTGTCTACAAAATAGACGACGGGGAACTGTCCCCCGCACCCTTTGAGAGTCTCATGGAGCACTACCCAAGTGGGACGACATTTAAGGATCTGGAAATGAAACCCCTTGGCACTGATATGTTTGCTTACTATTCCGAGATTGACGTCGAGGACACTGACAGTGACATATACGACGAGGGTCAATCTGGTTCCGATTTAGACGATTTCATCGTATCAGACAGTGAAATACAAGGTTCCCCACCACCCGGGCATGAGATGATTGATAAAGAATGGGCTGGATGGAAACCCTCAACTTCAGGGGGGAAAAGTTTTAAAGAAACAGTTGATATGATTGAAATGCACGTCAAAAGCCTAAGTCTGTAAATGCGTTTTTGAAAAAGTAAAAAAAAATACAGTATCTAAAAAAGATGCTGGCAGCTATCTGGACTCAATTAGATTCATTATTACCAAAACAAACCGAAGAAAAGCCAGTTAATATACATATATGTCGTGAATGCTCGGGTACTAAAATTATTTCACCCGAAGGATTACCAACTTGCTCAGAATGTGGACTTGTAGATGACAGGTTTATCGATGATACCGCAGAATGGACGAGTGGGATGACGGACGATGGAAAAGTGAATGATCCATCCAGATGTGGTAATCCTAACCCAAACCCAGAGCTCTTTTCACAAAATTGGGGGAAGGGAACTGTTATTTCAACACAGCGTTCTTCAACATACGAAAATAAACGTATGGCTAAAATTAACTTTCATATGTCTATGAATCATAAAGACCGTTCTCTTTTTCACGCGTATAAGGACATCGATGAGGCGTGTAACACTTTACCAGATTCAATCCTCAAGGATGCCAAGATGATGTATAGGAAATTTAATAATGAGAAGTTGACACGTGGCGCTGTACGCTTGGGTATAAAAGCAAACTGTATTTTATATGCATGTAAATTGGCAAAGTTTCCGCGGACAACCAAGGAGGTTGCGGATATGTTTGGTATCCAGTCTAAGGATATTAGCCGGACAACCCAAATATTCCAAGACGCTATAGCGGGGAAAACTGAGAAAAATTACGTGACGAAAGCCTTTGATGTGATGAATCGTTTGCTAAACTCTTTTGAAGTGACGAGGGATGAAAGATTCCGATGTAATAAAATGTGTAACGCAACTGATGATTGTGTGGATTTGATGAGTAAAACACCAAATAGTGTTGCATCAGCAATTATTCACATAGTTTTGGGAAGTAAAGTTACAAAGGCGGAGATGTGTGAAAAGTGTTCGGTATCTATCCCAACACTAAATAAGATAGAGGGTATTATAAAAAAACACTTAGAGGTTAAAGATGTAGATTAGAAAATGACCAAGTTGTTTCTCTCTACACCATGTTATGGTGGCCTATGTTTAGAGAAGTATATGTCTAGTATTATTCAGCTTCAGCTACTTTTAATAAAAGAGGGAATTCAACTTTATCTCGATACAACCGAAAATGAATCACTCGTTCACCGCGCCCGTAATGTGTCAGTAGGTCGTTTCATGCAAAAAACTGACTGTGAATATTTTATGTTTATCGATGCCGATATACACTTCGACCCAGCATCAGTAGTCCGTCTCGTCAGGTCTGGACACGATCTTTCTGTCGCATGCTACCCCAAAAAGGTCGTCATGTGGGACCAAGCCGCCAAGGCTGTTAAGGGTGGTGACGACCGAGATATGTCGATGTTGTCTTCAAGTCTCGTAATCAACTTTGGAGCTCAAAATCGCCCCGTTGTGAATGGATTTATTGAAATTTTAGATGGTCCAACAGGTTTCATGGTTATTAAACGTTCGGTTTTCAAGACCCTAGAAGAAAAGTTTCCAGAACTCTGGTGTAAGAATGATCACCAAAACAGGGATTTTGACGACTACCACGCCGCCTTTGATTGTATGATTGACCCAGAGACTCGTAGGTACCTCTCCGAAGACTACGCATTCTGCCGCCGTTGGCAACAAGCTGATGGTAAAATATACGCAGATGTGAATACAACTCTTGGCCACGTTGGAAACTTACCATTTAGTGCTTGTCTCAATGATAGGCTTAAGGTTTAGAGTATATATACGACTATGAACCTTGTTACCATAATTGTTACCCGGTCGAAATCCTGTAGTGTGAAGACACTTCATTCCATTCTCAAACTCAATATTCACTGTATACAAAAAAATATTAATAATGAGATTGTGTATGTCAATGACGATCCTTATGAAAAGGCTGATATGATCCAAAAGCAGATGAAAAAATGTGATCGTATTGTTTTCATAGATTTTGGTATCGGTGTAGATGATGAATCATTGAATCAATGTTTTCAACCCCACGAGGGTGTGGGATGTCTGGTGTTCCCCGGGGTTAAGGAAGGTGTAGATTGGGAACTTTTCAAAACTAAAGTTATAAGTGAATCTAATGAACCTGTTAGTCAAATGGGTCTACACTTTGATACATCTATTGGTAAGAAAATCGCAGATGATATCTACATCGTGAACCAAACTTCTTCGTCTTGTTGGATGATGAACACTAAGAATGTAATTAAGAGTATCAAAGACAAAAAGTCTGGCTCTTGGAAAATTACCCCCAAAATGTTTGAAAAATTTAAAGAAAGCGGGACGAAGATTTATGCATTTTCAGCATCTAAGTTAACATTTATGTATACACATGAATGTATAAGTAACATCTTAAACGCCGCAGGTGTAAAAGTCAGTTAAAGTTTTATACACACATAAAAATATGTCTATCGGTAATAATTCACCACTTTACAAACACGTCGTGAATTATATCCACACCTGTTGGAAGAGTAAGGACTACTTCCCGGGACCCCAACCTATATCAATTGAACGCCGACATTTCCCAATTCTCAAGGGTGCAGAGTACCTAGTGTGTGAGAAGACGGATGGTGAGAGATATATGATGGTTGCCCTTATGTTCCAAGGTAAAAAGAAATGTCTCTTTGTCAACCGTTCGTTCAACATGTTTGAAGTCTCAATCAATCTGAAAAAAATGGCCTATGAGGGAACCATTCTCGATGGAGAATTGTACGAGAATACCCTCATGGTATATGACGCGGTTTTTGCCAATGGTGAACCAGTTTGGGATTTGAATCTGATGTTAAGATTGGAAGCGTGTAAGATTGTAACCGGGTCTATAATTTACATGAAAAGTGATAGATTCCGTCTCAAAGTCAAGACGTTTCATCAAATGAGGGACTACGACAAGTTCTTGGATGTGTACCTCCCCACCGTTACTCAACGTATCGATGGTCTCGTTTTCACTCCAGTGAATGAACCAGTTAGGATTGGAACCCATGAGACGATGTTTAAGTGGAAACCGAAGGAAAAGAATACGGTGGATTTTCTCATGAAGAAGGAACCTTCATGGGAAGTGCCGGGCACCGTTGGGGGTCCCCTAGCGTGGAGACTCTATGTCCAAGAAAAGGGAAAGTTGGTATTTGAATCTGAAGTTGCCATGGATCTCATGAATGAACCATGGTTTGAGGAAGGGGCCATCGTTGAATGTGAGTTTGTGGACGATGGGAAGCGTATGTGGTGGAGACCCCTAAAGAGGAGGACGGATAAGACGCACCCCAATGGTAGAAGGACATTCTACCGAACGATTGTAAATATTAGGGAGGACATCAAGATTCAGGAGTTTTTAGATTGTAAACCATAAAGTAGAATCCAGCCTCTTCAGGTAATGGACATATTTTAATATCATGATCGTTTATAAAATGCCACTTGTTTCTACATTTTACAAATGATACATAGTGTCCATCATTTTGATCACCCTCGTGAAGCGCGGTCGCCACGAGATTATATTCAAATGAATCGATAATAATAGTCTCTATAATTTTGATGTTACTCTTGGTGTCAAATGAAATCATTAAAACTTGGGGGAGCTCCGAAAAGAGGGATCGCGTCGTAGCCACGTTGTGCACCTTACCCTCGGTGTCCTCAAAGTTTTCTAGTACATTCCAATCCATACTCTTCTTTAGCATCTCCCCCAACTCGTTACCATAGGAAGTCACCAAATGAACACTGAAAGGTTCTTCACTCGTTGACTTGCCACCGGGCCAAATAGTTTCTTGAACCTTCTTACCGTAAAACCACGGTTTTATGAAAGGCTGTGATCGTTCAAGAATGTCTATGATGCACAGTATTGCTTCCTGGACGTCGTGTTGCTCCCTAGATTTAAAACGTGGGAACTCTTCTCGGAATCTAGCTAGGAGTGTCAAGAGAGATAATTCTGGACGACCACTCGTCCAATAGACGGTGACAAATTTAGAATATACCTGGGTAAATCTACATTCCCCCTCGTACGGGTTTTTCAAAAAGTAGTTTGTGAGAACTGGTGTATGTAGAAGGCACTGAACAGCTGTATTAAAATAACAGGTGTTCCCAAGGTTGGTAAAACCCTTCATTACATTTTATCGATAAAAAAGGCTTAAGTAAATGACGCAAAGTATATTTGTTAAGTAAAAATCATAATGGATATTAAGCACATCACCGATACCATCCTCCCCTCCTTCGAGGCCCTCAAGACTGAAGAGAATATCGAAGTTGAAGTTCGCCTTGGGAAGCACAATGGTTCCCTCTTCGACACCAATGTCGGTAAGGAAACCTGGGAACGCGTCCTAAAGGGGTTGAAGAACTATGATGGGTGGGAGTCCACCAACTATACAGAGTCTGACGTGTACTATAACGATAACAGCAACGTGCGGATCACCTCCAACGAAGACACGGGGGAGCAGACGATGATCCAAAAGATCAGTGTCGTCAAGGAGGACTTCAAATGCGATCCCCTTGATGTGAGGGTGTGCATCGCTCGGGAGATCCCCACCTCTGGGGAGTATGAGATGGATAGAAAAAGAACCAAGGTGCGCCACTCTTTCGTGCGCAAGAACCTGAGCATCGATATGACCATCTCTTCGGGGGACAACGTCGATATGGACTCGGAGGAGGAGGCCTCATATCAGATTGAACTTGAGATTGTGAAGCCAGGGGACGTGGACTCCGTCTACAAGTTGTTCAACATCATCAATAAGGTGGCGGACCTCGTGAAAATTATGTGAACCTAAAATATGTTAGTCGTAGTGACTGTCACTATTTTAATAATTATATCAGTCGGTATTTTTATGATGTATAGACCCAGACCAACTACCGAGAGTGATGCCGTAGTTGGAATTGATACTGAGAGTGAAAGTGAAAAACCGGGACCCACCCCTAAGAAGGTGGTCCAAATCCAAGGTTGTAAAGGAGCTAAAGGTTACTGGGGACCCTGGAGTGAATTTTCTCCCGCGACTGTGGAAAATGACTGTGTCCGAAACCGTACTAGAAAAATGATAATAACAGACCTAGGTGATATGCCGTGTGTCCGCCGAGAATTTGAAGAACGTCGCTGTGGTATGACGAGGAGAAATCCACCGAGTTGTCGACAATGTGGTTAGTGTTTTTTTTCTTACCTTAATACATGTTACTGATACTTGTTATATTATTACTTGTAAGTTCTCTGGTAACTGGTGTGTACTTCACTATGAATAAATCAACACCGGTACAGGTCAGTTCAATATCTCCCGAGTCTAAACTCGATCTAAAGGTCCCTCCCACATCTCCCGTGGTTAAACCCCCATTACAGGCCATGATTCCCGTGGACTGTGTGGGTAAATGGGGTCCATGGTCTAAATGTTCTGCTGGTTGTAGTGAAGATGATAAACAGCCGGATGGTAGCCAAAAGCGTGATTGGATTACACTTAGAAAGGCTGAGAATGGCGGTAAGGCATGTGTGTACGATATCAACAAAGATGGATTTAAGGTGTGTAAGGGGAGCATTGGTAGTTGGACTGGGTGGTCGAGATGCAGTAGAAGATGTGGAACGGGAACTTCAACTAGAAAGTTTATTGTGAAAACGAAGGGTGATGATGGTGGTTCAACATGTCCGGGTGGTGCCAATGGTAAGACTGGGAGTAGAAAATGTAATACCCACGGTTGTCCATCTAAGTTCATTCATAAAGGTCATGATTTATGTGGTAGGTGGGAAGATACGCGTGGAAACTGTGACAATGAATGTTGGCGACGTGGTTGGTGTAAAGCATACATGCGCACAGGGGGATTATGTAGAATGTACGATAACAGTGGTAATTGTGGGCCCGCACCAGGGGGTTGGTCTGGTGCTAAAGTACGAAATCCTAACTATTATGCACCATAAATAATATCAGTATACTTTAAGATGTTCTACATCATAGCGGGTATAATTGTGTTTTCAATGATCTACGAGAAGACTGTCAGGTCGGAGGAGGTGGATGTTTCTAAAAACTTCTATCTGAGCCAAGGTATGTCTAAGAAGATGTACAATCGGATGAGGGGGGACGGGGTTTCCGGTCAGGAGTTAAAAAAGTTCGTGCAATTGGAGGATAGGTTTCTCCAAGTTGAACGAAATTCAGTGTGTTCGGGGATGCCCCGCTTCATAGATGCCCTTACGCTTTCAGATTTAATAAAACGAACGTTCCCAAAGTATGATTTTTCCTATCACACGATACATCTCAAACAAACTGCGGAACCTGAAAAGATTATAAACAAGAGCATAAAGTGCTGATCATCTTCTTGTGCTTCGGGCTATCAATTCTGGTATAATTGTCCAGAATATACATAATCAATCTATTATCATCCTTCCTGTAATAGTCGTTAAACTCTATTTCAAGTAGGCTCTTATGTTCTTTACCGTTTCTCCCAATTCTAATATAGTCGGCTGCCACGTAGATTATGCCATCTAGAAATTCCTCCCTAGCCATCTCCATCCATGAGTTTGTACGGGTCCCCCATGTCCGTGTATCATCATTTACCCGGACACCGTGATTATACTTTCTCAACCCTAGTTCCAGCCGGGAAAGAAGTTCTTCCGCGGGCGGCTTTGGCGACAGTGTTCCACTTCTTTCGTGCATTATTTACATTCATATTAGCTCTAAACTTTAACCAATATTTTCTATAGTCGTCCAATTTCTTTTTGGTTGGGGGGTTCTTTTGGTTCATGGCGTAGTTTGCAACCGCGCGACGATATGAACTTTTCAAATTATAGGCGATACCCGTAACGTTTGCGGTGTTCATGTAAAACTTCTTTTCGAGTTCCCTCTTTCTCTGCATTTTCCACTGAGAAACCATATTCTTTTTGATGGCATCGACATCCTTCTTGAAAGGTACACCCTTTTTGTTTACCTTTGAAATAGAGTTTATTTCCTTCTTAACATTCCTTACATCTTGGTTCAGGGAAGGTTTATATCTCTTCATCCATTTGTCCCCATAAAGTTTGGTGAGATCCTTTCGGATAGAGTTATCATTGAGTCGTCTCTTCCTAAGAGCATTTTGTTGAATCATAGTCCGCTCTAAATTTGCCGCAAAGTTATTATTGTTATTATTGTTGCTATTTGGGGACTTTGGCTTTGGCTTTGGCTTTGGCTTAGCCAGTTCATTCCGAGCCTTTTCAATCTTCTTACATATAGAAACTTTGGTTTCTTTAGGGTCTATGGCTATGTTTAGGATAGTCGCGACACGGATGAGTTCCTTTTTGGGATAATCGATGCACGTTTTTTTACCAACGCGGAATTTAGAACCCGTACCCGCGAGACGTACATTTTTACCACTGTTCTTAAATGTGACGTTCTTTTTGTTATTTTTGGCTTCAATCTTTTTACATATCTCCACCTTCGATGTTTTTTTGGTTATGTCTACGATACCCATTTTTTTGGCCATGTCTAGGAGTTCAGCCTTTTTTAGACTCACACACTTTTTTGCACCAATCATGAACACGAGGGCGCGGACTTGACGCCCACGTGGTTTGGTCGCTTTGGTGGGTCGAGCACGGGGCATTGTGATTTTCGTCGTCTTTTGAGCCTTTTTGGGAAATACACCTGTCACATTGATGAGACTATTTCGATATAAAATCTGAATAAGTTCCCCACCTGCATTGTAGGCCTCCATCATGTCCTTGGGATTCTTGGCTCCCGAAATCTGTATGTTTCCAGATTTGGACAGAATGAACTTATGATTCTTGAATGTCATATACAAGAAGGGAGCCAACTCGGGTTCGTAGGAAACGTAGGATATTTCATACTTATTTTGAAGTCTCGCAACTTTCACCATATCCGTGAATATACCATTGAACATAAAGGTTCCACTGAGATTGTTGTACTCAAATGGATTGTATAAGAATGATTGTTTTTCTGTATACTTCCCTACGACGAAATTTCGAATAAGCTCAGCTTGATTGGAAATATCACTTCCAACGAAGCCCCCTGAAAACCGAATCTTACCGTTTCTATAGATGTTCACGGTGCCTCCCTTAGATTCCATGTCATTAGAGATTTTCAATTTGATTTGGACGGTAGAAAAGTTTAGGTTTATATTTCCCTTTGGTCCGTAATTTTTTGTGTGAGAAAAACCAGTCTTAAATTGACCGTACACACCGCGAAGGTCTTCAGTGTCTACATAAAGACCTTCACTAATGGGAGTTCGACCAACTGGTGGTCGCATAAGTATGGCTTTAAGATCTACACGATTCCCCGGTCCAAAATTCCTGTTTACTGTGGCATTAAACATCCCTAAATTTAACTTACTCAGAGTGACGGGTACAACTTCTGGCGCACCCACCTCATTCAAAAAATTTTTCATTTCGTTTTCGTTATTTAAAAATTCAGAAAATTCACCATATTTGGTATCGTTTACAATATTTCTTTCTAGTCGAGGGGGGAAAGAAGAATTACTTGGTGTGATCTCAACACCAGAACTTCGTATAAATTCCCTGGCCTGTTGGCTCATATTACTATTGGTGAGTATTTTTTTTTTAAAAGTTATCTGAGAACTCCACGGCGTCTTCGGAGATTACATCTAACCCATATATAATTGGTTGCTTGGGGTAGGTCCTACCCTTGTAGGTTACAACCTCATCCCTTACTTCAATTTCCCTAGAACTGAATGGACCGGCATAGAAGTCCTGGTGAAATTTATGTTTCCCAAGGTTATTCGCTTGGCAATGTTGATTGAACACCACTATAAACATCTTCTGTGGGACGAATAGGTCTGCACCAAAGTTGACATTTGTAGACTCTAGGAAGTTCGTCAGGGTACTCGCAACCATCGCCACCTGTTTCTGAATCTTCTTGAAGTATGCAGGTACCACATTCCAAATGTCCTTGTCGTTGTACTTTCTCGAGTATTCAAGATACGCTTTGACGCACTTGTATAAAATGATGGGCAACTCCTTATCAAGCTTCTTGTCCAACTGGGGGTCTGCGTCCTGCACCTGTTTACTGAAGTTCCAAGGTAAAATACGGCGGAGAACGGATCCAGAGTTATCCTTCCAATTTGGAACTTCGTTACCACCCAGTACTCCTGGGACAGTCCATTCAAAAGACATAGCAGTCTTATTCTTCACCGCGATGGAAACATCTTCCCCCGAAACGATGGACTGGAACTCCGCCTGTTCTAGGGCTAGGTCACCTTTGACCTCTGGGGCGATGAACATGAAGGAGTCCTTGATCGCCGAGAGTCCAAACTTCTTCTCGATGTTGTTCGAGAGGGTCCCAACGTCTTCACTCTCGTAGAACTTCTTGAACACCTTGGTGATGAGGGTGGACTTTCCGGATCTCGCGATACCCTTGAAGAATGGGATAACCTGCCACGAATCCATATCGTTCACATCGAAGCAGAGCCGACCACCCATGACATAGGCCCAATTGCAAACTTCCTCCTCAAATTTCTGGTACCTCAGTACACTATCAAAGTAGGGGGTTGGGATGTCCTGCCACCTTTCGATGTCCGGGAAGTCGTCAAACTGCTGGTCAAAGTACTTACACGCCACAATGGTGGGGTCGAGGCACATAAACTCCTTACTCTTGTAGGGATAGAACCGACAATCGTATATATCTTCCGCGATATACTGTTTACCAACGAATACACCGTTTCTGAAGGACCAAACGTGTCGTCTCTTCTCGATCTGCGGAAATTGGTGATCGACACACTTTGACACATTTTCAATTACATCCCTGAATACTGAACCTCTACTCGTGAAGTTTTTCCAGTTGTTGAAGTCGTCATCCTTCTGTGAGAGGGAGTGTACAAAGTCCTCGATGGTAAACTTTGGGTTCCATGCACGCGTTCGAAACCCTTCGATGGTCTTAATTTCTTCACAACAGTATCCCTTGTATCGTCTGTACCCAGACTTATAGGTCTGGTCAAGGGTGTAGAGTAGACATTTCTGGAAGGGGGTGGCACTCTCAATCTCATCTTCATCCATAGTGGAAGGATCTGCACTTGTGGTGATTTGGGGTATCGCGGTGGGGTTGACGACACGCTCAAAGGATGTATAGTGCCTTCGGATATTTTCATATCCATCATTTACCTGTTTGAAAACATTATTAACCCTTTTAATAAGGGGGACTTCGACATCATCGGATTCCTTCTTATGAAGCTTCGTTTCCCGGATATAGTTCTTTAGATCGGAAAGAAACCTTCGATGTCGATTTTTGATATCTTTGATCGCGAGTATGTCTATCCTCGATGGTTCGGGGTTACCCTCAATACTGAAATTATCAGGATGAATGTACTGTCTGTACCCCAACTCACGGGCGTTCCTATAATCACCCGTCCTCAGGTCCCATCGAAATTCCAAGGAATCAACCGTCCTATAAATTTGTTCCATATTCATCGAACGGATTTGTTGCTTGTGAAGTTCCGCCAAAGCTTCATAAGTATTAGGTTCCTTGTCGATGAAGTGGGTTTCTTCCATTTATATTTACTATACTTTATTCCTTAAGCATTTTGAAGCTTGCTCAAAATCTTTATGAGTATTTTATTTTGGTTCTGTAGTTGAAGACCAATGTTGACTAGGGCTGTACATACTGTATCCCCTTCTGGGGTAGCGAGTAGAGAACCCATAAATTCCGCCATGTCAATTCCCTCTTCAATTCCATGATCTTCGAAAAGATCTTCCTCCTCTTCGGTTTCCGTGTCGGATACAATTTCTCCTTCTTCGATTTCAATTTCTTCTTCAGGCTGTGACGACATTTAAACTTGACTGAGAAAAATTGGATCGCGAAATTTCGCAGAATTATTTTCTCTGTATATAGTACAACAACTCTCAAAATGGCCGGTGGTCTCATGCAACTCGTAGCGTACGGCGCCCAGGATGTTTACCTTACCGGTAACCCTGAGGTGACCTTCTTCCAGGCGAAATACAAGCGCCACACCAACTTCGCGATGGAGAACATCGAGCAGACCGTCAACGGTACCGCCTCCGGTGGTGGCCGCGTGTCCGTCACCGTTGCGCGCAACGGTGATCTCGTCGGTGACATGTACCTCGAACTCAAGTCGAAGGCGGCCGACTCCAAGGTCGCGTGCTGGGTCGCGGAGCGTGCGATCAACAACGTTGAGCTTTCCATCGGTGGTCAGCGCATCGACAAGCACTACCAGAAGTGGTGGCGCATGTACTCCGAGCTTTACTTGGATGAGTCTAAGAAGCTTGCGTGGGGTAAGATGACCACCGCGGCGGACACGAAGACTGTCTACCTCCCCCTCATCTTCTTCTTCAACCGCAACCCAGGACTCTACCTCCCCCTCATCGCCCTCCAGTACCACGAGGTCCGCATCGACTTCGACCTTGCGTCCGACTTCGGTACCTACCTCTACACCGACGTCTTCAAGGTATGGGCGAACTACATCTACCTCGACACCGAGGAGCGTCGTCGCTTCGCCCAGAAGGGCCACGAGTACCTCATCGAGCAGGTGCAGCACACTGGTGTCGACACCGTCGATTCCACCAAGCAGGTCCGCCTCTCCTACAACCACCCCGTTAAGGAGCTCGTGTGGTGCTTCTCCAAGCCAGCTGCGGTGAGCTCCCTGTGGAACTTCACCACGCGTTCTGACAGCGCGAACGTCGTTATTGAGTCCGACCAGACCATCGCGACTTCCAATGCGTTCATTGCCCCAGCTGCGCAGGGTTCCCCCCTCCTCAAGCTCGGCACCGATGGTGGTAACGAAATCTATTCGGAGGAGGTCGCCGGTCCCCTCGATACCTTCAAGCTTGTCCTCAACGGCCAAGACCGCTTCAAGGAGCAGAAGGGTAAGTACTTCAACCAGGTCCAGGCCTACCAGCACCACACTGGCGCCCCCTGCCCCGGTATCTACTCGTACTCCTTCGCGCTCAAGCCAGAGGAGCACCAGCCAACTGGTACCTGCAACTTCTCGCGCATCGACAACGCGCAGGTTGCGGTCACCCCAGTTGCGGCGCAAAATGGCGCGACCTCCATGCACATGTTCGCGACCAACTACAACGTCCTCCGCATCCAATCGGGTATGGGTGGCCTCGCGTTCTCCAACTAAATTGCTTACCGCATTTTAGTAAATAATTAAATAAAACTTCATTTTTAAAATGCACAGTACCAATGCTGTTTAAAAATGATTAGCACGCCTAAGTTGACCTATATTTTTTTGTTTTCTAAACTAAAATGCGCAACTTTTCACGTGCCGAATTGATTTCTACTCTGTCTATGATGTTATGCACCGTAGAAAATAACCCTGATATGGAAGTTCGTAAAACTATGGCACTGTCTATCTTTGAGGTTACAGTCAGTTATTACAATCTTCTCACACAGGAAAAGGGTGATAAGAAACTCATTCAGACCTTTTATGATAAGGCAAAAGGGCGTAGTGATTCCAGATTTACAAAGTATGTTCATAAATTCGAAGAACTTACTAGGCCGCCGCCGCCACCCCTGCGCCGATCGGCCCGGCTACTTAAAAACTAAAATTTATATTGAAATATCATGATAGCTGTAGGTCAAACCTACGCCATCGGAAGACAACGCACCTATCGACAACGAAAAAAAGCTGAGAAAAAACCATGTATGGAGAATGCTGACGCACTTTCATGTGCAATTCGCCATACAAGATGTTTGGGGTGTCCGTATAATAATTTTTTTAGACCCGATAGAATCACCGCGAAGACGAAGCAGGACGAAGCAAAAAAATAACTAGACCCAAACCGAAAACCAATCTTTTCCTGATTCTCCTCAAAAAGTTTTCTCGATTTCGTCCTTTAATTTTGTGATGAGCATTTTTAAGAGCGTTACATATTTCTAAATACTCACCATCGGTCAATCTATATTTATATTCCTCGACAACCTTCATTAGATAACCTAAGTCGGGATCCATTTATATAGATTGATAATTTAATGATCAAAAGACTTCTCGACATTTTTGTTAAAGTAGAGAAACCCATGTTGGGACGTTGGAAGGTTAAGACATGTGAGGATCTGACCACCTCTATAAACTCCGTTTACCAAAATAGAGACCATTGTGGTGACATCATTTGTAAGACCCCAAAGAAGGCTGTTGAATATCACGAGTTAAAAAAGAACGACAATAAGTAAGTATGTACGAAATTTACACAGATGGAAGTTGTTTGGGGAACCCCGGTCGCGGTGGTTGGGCTGCTATTGGGGAGGGTATGAAACTTGGAGGTAATCTGAGGGACACCACCAACAATGTAATGGAAATGACCGCTGTCGTAAAGGCTCTTGAAAAGTGTCTGGAATTGGGAATCCTTTCGGTGCGTATTTTTACGGACAGCAACTACGTGAAACAGGGAATCACCACGTGGATAAAAAACTGGAAACGGAATGGGTGGAAGACTGCGTCAGGGACGCCTGTGAAAAACAAGGAACTTTGGATTGAGATTGACACCCTCACTCATAAAATGGACACCATCGATTGGAAGTGGGTCAAGGCCCACAATGGAAATCCCCAGAACGAGGCGGTTGATGCCTATGCGAGAGAGTGTGCAAATATTCTCAGCACTTAGTAGATATGGGTGAAGAGGATGTGCCCCATTGTTGGTGTGACAAACAAGAACAATTATTAGTCAAATGGGCAGAGAAGGCGGCTGGATACCGCTGGCTTCACAATCATGCTAGATTGTATTACAAGAAGCAGAATGATAGACTTTCATATCCAAGTATTATCATAGCAAGTTTAACGGGTGTTGGTGGTTTTGCTGTCCTATCCCCAACTAGTGGTGGTTCTGATATGAGCTCAGGTGCGCGTATGAATGTAACGATTATTCAATACATTTTTGCCTTTTTTAATGTAGTCGGGGGGATTCTCACGAGTATTTCCAAGTTTAGTCAATGTCAAAGTTTATCGGAATCTCATTCTTTGATGTGTATTCAGTATTCAAAGTTTTACAGAAACATAGATATGGAATTATCACTTGAAACCCAATATCGGGTGGACGTGGTAGATTTTGTTTCAAAAGCGAGGGAGGAATTCGATAGACTTCTCGATGATGCCCCCGATATTCCGGCAATTTCTATACACGCATTTAATGATGAATTTCCTAATAAGGAACACAAACCCGATGTATGTAATGGTTTGAGTATTATAACCGCATGTGAAACACCCAAAAAAAATAAGAATAAACTTATATCGAGGTGGTTTGCCGGACAGAACAGGAAGAGTGTAGATGTATCAAGAGAGATGACCGAAATAAATATTCAATAATACTATAATGACACCCATTGAAAAATTTAGAGTTATTATAACTATTGCATTGTTATATGGTTTCCTTTATAGTATGATGGACCCAGAGGAGTTTGGCTTCAGGTCGGCTATCGATCCCTACTATTTTTCATTTACAACGATGAGTAGTGTGGGTTACGGTGACTTGAGTCCCAAAACTGATCGTGCAAAGGTGTTGGTAATGACCCAACAGGCGTTCATTTTTGGTGAACTCTTAAAGTTATTGTTTAAACGAAAATCTAAATAACTTAGAGATATTTCTTCATACTATATAAATGAACACTGGAATCCTGATCGCTGGTGGCGCATGCCCGGGTGTCCATAACCTTGTAAATAAACTTACCTTATATGAAAAATCACAGGGTAATAATGTGTTTGGATTTAGACATGGATTTGGGGGGCTTAACATCAACGATCGTTCTGAAATGCCAACACTTTCACGTGAATCAATGAAACTCGAAATGGCTGTACACAGTTTAAAGGACATAGAACGCCTATACTGTCTTTGTGGAAATAAGTCTATGGAGAGTGCTGGTATACTCGCACTCGATGAAAGAGTGGATACGAATATTATCGGTATAGCCAAAACTATGTTTGATGACATCACGGGATTTGAGTCCGTGGGCGCGCGGAGTGCGGCGTTAAAGTTTGAAGAATACGTGGAGGAATCTTATTCAAAGGCTGTATCAGACCACTCAATCGTCTTAGTTGAAATGCCATCTGAAAAGATGATGACGAGAAATATTTACAATAAGGTTACCGATATCGTGAATGGTCTCACAGTAAATAAGATTTCTATGCACCAAATCAAAAACAATTACGATACGAATGGTTACGCCTTCGTTCTCATAACTGGAACGGACGACTATTGGGATATTGTAGAGTTTCTACAGCAAAATACTGACACCGATGTCTGTATCACCAGTCCTAGTTTTATAACACGCGAAATAGAGCCATGCCTCTATGATAAGATACTATCTGAACGGGTAGCTCGTGAGGCGTTTGAACATGCCCAGATTCAGACGAACTTTATCATCGGTGGAGGTGGTACTGTGAAGTTTGAGGATTATCTTGATATAGTATAGGTATGTTCAGAGAGATGTTCAATAATCCCAAGTTTGTGGGTGCTCAAACATCTCCACCCAACAACGTCGTCGTAGTAACGGAGGATGGGATAGAACATTACACTACACAAGAGTTTGTGTTCAAATCAGAGGCTATAATAGATAAACAATCTAAAGAAGTTAAAGGTACCCCACGAGGTAAAGAAAAGATAGTCCAACTCTTCATCGAACCGACAATTCGAAAGAAGGGGAGGTTCACCGTCACGATGTATGAGTTTTGATCCAATAGCTCAGTTGGTTAGAGCGTGGTGCTTATACACCGTATGTTTGAGTGGAGTCACATCCACATAAGGCACGCCAAGGTCACGGGTTCGAGCCCCGTTTGGATCATTTTTACATATGTGTCCCATATGTAAAAATGTTTTGAGAACCTAAGTTAATATTTATATTGTTTAAAATAAACAAAAACAATGACACTTAACTATTCCGACGACATTACTCTCGCTGAACTTGCGCGTCTCCTGGCGGAGGAGGAGTCTACTAATGGGAAAATAGACAATGGGAAGGACGAAGGGGAACCGGAAGTTTCTTCTGCTCCTCCGATACAATTTGTCGACGAGATGGAATTCTACGCAAGAAAGTTCTAAGTGATTGTATGAGCCCATATTGAAACGATTTAAAAATAAAATTTCAGATATATATATAATGTTACCAAAAAATCAAATTTTCGTATTCGAACATATGGTATCCGATGAAATGTGTGATAAAGTGATATCATTATTTCAAGAAGTACCATTACGTGAAGAGAAGTATGGTAAAAATTGTAACGTTGAATGTAAAATTTTTAAAGTGAATGATATAATTGACAATTTCAAACGTACATTCTTTGATAAAAGTATATTTGAAATTGTAGGAAATATTGTAAAGGAACTTCGTTCTTATAATATTGACATTTTCGGGGATTCCGGATATCAGATTAGGAAGATTCACGGACCTACAAGAATACACACGGATGGTGTATTGACTGGTGAGAATGTAAATCCAATGGAAATTCGAAATATGAGTATTATCATGGCACTAAATGAAGATTATGATGGTGGTGAATTATGTTTTCCCGAACAAGACTTTACAATAAAGTTAAAGAAAGGTCAAGCTGTGGCATTCCCCCCCTACTGGACACACCCACATTATACAAATGAACTGAAAAATAACACCTTTAGATATACCATAAATACATGGTTATATGGACGTTAAGATTTCATTATATAAGCAAGTGCAAAGTATGGTGGTAAGTTTGCATTAGTTCCACTTACACCCGTATTGTCTAATGACATAGCGTGAACGTGGCCATCATGTGTTGTAGTAGGTCTGGTCACAGTATCCGAGCCACCATTGTCACCTTTAGAAAATTGACGTTGATTGTTACCATCATCTACACCTGCTTGTTGTCTAGAACCCGACCACGAGTGACTATGTGCACCACCTGTCGCGGTTGAACCAGTGTGGGTGTGACTTACAACAACAGCGTCGGAACTACCACCTGTATCATTCATGCTATACAAGTTCCCTGCCCCGACAATGAATCTATCTAATAAATTGGGGGTTCCATTTTGGCCATCACATAAATACCACCCAGTTGGTACCGTAGCAATTGTACCCGACCACATAACAATAACACCACTCGGCACAAATGGATTACCCTCACCTGTCATTATCAATACATTTGTGGTTACAGTTTCAGCATTTATGTTTCCTGTCGTAAGATTAGAAGACACCACATTACCAGTTGTGGTTAATTCACCATAGACCTTAAGTTTCAAATCTTCTGAGGTAATTGGTACTACAGAAGAAACACCCGAATGACTTTCGGTGTAAGCCATTACAAGTTCATCGCTGGCTTCTAAAAAACTGACGGCTACATTTGATCCCGGTCTAGTCATAATAATACCCAAATCCGTTCCCAAAGAATTATTCTTCCCCAGTTCTATAATTGGATCTTGAATATTGAGGTTAGTTGTTTCCACTGTCGTTGTTTCCCCCTGGATTATGATATTACCTAAAATATTTAGGTCTTCTGTTATATGAACATTACCTTCTACATGGAGGGTTTTAGACGGATTATCCGTTCCGATCCCCACACTCCCTTCGAAGGATTGTAAACTTGTCGTGACCATTATAATAGGTCAAGGAAATTAAACCTGGTTTAACTACAAAACGAAGTTCTGGAACATCATACCAAATATCTTGTGCGATGAGACCATTTTGGGTTGATTACATCGTTTTCATAACGCTTTGAACGGCGACTGAACTGACTGAATTGACGAAAGACATCCTACTATTCACATAGATATTTAAGCTGTTCTTCGGTAGTAAAGGACAACTTGGTATGGCTGGACTATCGGGTGAGATTGACCGCTGCCCGCGGCTACGGAGCGACCAATCATATCATACTCTTTCATCTGATTAGAATTACCATCGGCAGCTTTAGGATTAGGATGCGTCCAAGTACCTAAATCATCGCTACCATACTTATTGAGATTAATTTGGTGTTGATGACTTGGGATTTGTGCTATGGTAAGTGTATGCGTTTTAGACCCGCCAGTCTCAAGTAAGGTATCGAAATCGGAGTCGTTCGTATCCTGCCCGACGAGTGTTTTCCCACTTCCAAAAAGAACCCAAGTTTGCCCCGAAAATCCAGACCACGCCGAATACATAATTTTCACGCTTCCAACAGGATAAATATCATCTACAGTAGCTCCACCTCCCGCTGATGAAATGGCACTATCTACCTCGGTCTTGGTGTAGGTAGTAGATTGGGGTGCGAAGTCTGTAGTATTCATAATTTCTCCAGTCGAATCATCATAGGTTAAGACACGACTTCCACTTGCAACGGATCTGATAGGCTTCACGTAGAATCTACTAACACCGGTTGTATCCAAGACAGTACCAGTAGCATTGAAGACAATGGAATTGTCATGCTGATTGGTCTTACCAGCCTCGTACCCTATGGCGATAGAGTTGGAACCTTGACCCGAATAACCCGCGGTGAACCCCATGGCAACAGAGTTGGAACCTTGATTTAAAAAACCCGCATTGTACCCCATGGCAATGGCCCTGACTCCCTGAGTGTATCGAGCACAATCTCCTCCCACAGCGACCCCACCGAAACCCTGATTAAACCGACCAGCCAACCAACCCACAGCGACACCTTGATCTCCCTGAGTATCCTGACCCGCTTGATACCCTATGGCGACGGTACCAGTTTTCTGATCTGTCTGACCTGCTTGGGACCCCACTGCGACGTTTTCATGTCTTTGAGTTGTCTGACCAGCTAGACGCCCTATGGCAACAGAGTCACGACCCTGTGCTGTTTGACCTGCTAGGTTCCCTATGGCGACGGTGTTTGCCCCCACTGCACCAGCAGATGTCCCTATGGCTATATTAGACACATCTGCGTCAAATCCAGTGTCAATTCCAGTGAGACTTGAACCATCACCGATAAATGAAGTCGCCGTAACGTTGCCCCCAACAACTATATTACTATCCACAGATAGACCTGTGGTGGCATTTGTAAGTTGAAGGGTATTCGAGGTTGTGTTTCCGAAATCGGATACGGACTGTAGTGTTGTAACTATACCAGTGAGTTCACTCCCGTCACCGTGTAGGTAGGTGGCTGTGACGTTACCAGTTGTGGTCAAGTCACCATAGACCTTAAGTTTCAAATCTTCTGAGGTAATTGGTACTACAGAAGAAACACCCGAATGACTTTCGGTGTAAGCCATTACAAGTTCATCGCTGGCTTCCAAAAAACTGACGGCTACATTTGATCCCGGTCTAGTCATAATAATACCCAAATCCGTTCCCAAAGAATTATTCTTCCCCAGTTCTATAATTGGATCTTGAATATTGAGGTTAGTTGTTTCCACTGTCG
>Ga0208023_1000022_pt1 | contig 83788 bp, 119 predicted proteins | sample Colrivmet1370A02_FD_187625 | JGI IMG/M metagenome (GOLD analysis project Ga0208023, IMG submission 187625) | Estuarine microbial communities from the Columbia River estuary - metaG 1370A-02 (SPAdes) (version 2) | ecosystem: Environmental > Aquatic > Marine > Intertidal zone > Estuary | place... | reverse complement strand
AGAGCTTATACCGAATAAAGAGTTCCTCGAGTTTAACGGAAAATTCACCAGCCAGGGATATCTACTCTCAGATTACCACGTCGCCCTCCGAGCAAACCTCCCCACATTCAAGACTATTTTGACGCATCCATTCTTAACTGATGAGAAATCAACGAATAGACCAAAGACTCTCTCAGAGGCTCTCAAATTGATCGCTCCTAAGCCCAAGCCTAAGCCTAAGACTCCTCCTAAGGCTAAGACTCCCAAGGCTAAGACTCCCAGCCCCAAACTCTCAACCACGGAAAGGAAGAAGAAGATGAACAGTGCGATTAAGAGGGCTGCAGCTGTACTTGCTAAGCCCAAACCCAAACCACCTATGAGGAGACCTGGTGTTGCACGTCCTAACCCAGTCCCCGAGATTCAAACAGCCAGTCCAAGCCCCAAGGCTAACGCACCTTATGCTGTGATGTCCCCTTCCAATATGATGGAATATGCAAGGAAGATTGAAAGTGGGAGGAAGAAGGCTGCGACCAAGTTAAATGCTAGGATTCAAGCCATCAAGGCTACCAAGGGTAAGACCCCCACACCCGTTCGTCTCAAGGAGAAGTTCTCTTTCGTCAACTTAAAGGGTAAGAAGCGTGAATTTGTCAGGAAGTTTGCATACGATAGGGCTTTGGCTAAGAACAAGGCTGAGAGAGAAAAGACCAAAGCCAAGACCCCCACACCCAAGGCCAAGAAGAACGAGTACTGGAGGTCTTTCGTTGACGTAAACGGTAAGAAGCAGGAATTTGAAAGTAAGTCCGCGTATCATGAGGCTAAGCAAAAGAACTTGAAAGCTTACGGTGACAAGATGCAAGCAAAGATCAATCGTCAGATACAACTTGGGCGTGATGCGCGGTACTCGTTCGTTGACGTAAAGGGTAAGAAGCGTGAGTATGTGAGAAAGGGTGCATACGAGACGGCTCTGGCTAAGAACAAGGCTGAGAGGGAAAAGAGGGCTCGGGCTAAGACCCCCACACCCAAGGTCAATACCAAAAAGATAAACAACTACGTGAACAGTCTGACAAATAATGAACGCAATATGCTCAAAACTAAAATTTGTAAATAATTTATATGAGTATTATAAATGAACAAAGATAAGTTACCTTTTATGGCAACCGTAATTGGTCATCTTATTTTTCAGGGTTTTATGGTATATCAAGGGGTAGAGGCGGCACTAAAAAATAGTGAAGTTTCGGAGTTTACTGAGAAGAACCGTCTTCTTCTCATTATATCCAGTATAGCTTTGATGTTAACACTTATACTTGCTAACCTTGGTATCAAGAGCAAGTTTATTCTATTTACTGCTGTTTCTCTCATTACTGGGTTGTTATATCATCGTGTTAGAGACTTACGCGAAGCACTTTTAGAAGCGGTTGCTATATTCATTTCCATGATTATTGCGGGATTCATCTCGGTTCAACTTGGTCTCAATCTTAGAACCATGGGCACTGTTTTATTTTTTGCCCTATTAGCTCTTCTCATCGCACGTCTGTTCAGACCTGGTGACAAGAATCTCACTAAAATAGGTATTCTTATTTTTGGTCTATTTGTTCTTTATGATACAAATCAGATTTTACAAAGGAATTACAATGGTGATTTCATAGATGCATCTGTTGATTATTTCACAGACATTATTAATTTACTCGCCTTCTCTTCGGAAGAATAATATTTATGTATAATAAACTATGTGGCTTCTCGCACTTCTCATCATTGTGAACATTTACCTGCTGACACAGACGGGTAAGCATCACGTCACCTCCAACGGTGAGAAATGGACTATTTACGGGACCATGGGTTGTGGATGGACTCGTAAGCAGTTAGACTACATGAAGAAGGCTGGTAAGCCTTACGAATTTATTGATTGTGATAAAGGTGGTTGTTCAGGAATGGATGCCTTCCCAACCACTATTGATCCTAATGGTGAAAAGACTGTTGGTTACCAAGAGTTTTAAACACCCTTGAGGATGTTGATGGACAGGGCGAGGAAGAAAGCATCAAGCATGGTCTTGATGGGCTTGAGGGCGGAGATGTGGGGGACGAGAGCCCTGTTCCACGCGACGCGGAGGATGAAGGTCGCAATGAGAACATTGAGAACGAACACGAGAAGCTCGGTGAGCATATCGGACTTATTTTCAGCCTTGACGATTTCCTTAAACATTTATTAGATACGGATATTTTTTTCTGTAACAATATAAATGAAGAACCTACCTTTGAGTGGTTCGGAAAGGAAATATACCAATAAGCGTTGGGGTACGTCTACTGGTGTGGGTAACAACAACTGTTACGCATATGCGGTAGGAGACTATCAGGCGTATAGATGGCAAAAATCCATTCCTGGAGATCGGTCTGGTCTTTCAAATGGAAATCATAACTATACCCACTGCACCGGACTTCCAAAGCGCGTTATTTCAGATAACCCAACTAAGATATATGCTGCGAAGGCGAATGAAAAATGTAAGAAGGGGTACTACAAAGTAATGATGTTCGTCTGTCCTGGAAGACCCACAAACTATATTCGTCAGGGAGATTTCCACTTCTATGTTCAACATGGAGTCATAGAGTATCGTATCAAACCTGGGGACACTCAAGAGTCTGTAGCTAAGTTCTTTAAGATTCCCGTTTCTCGGGTAAAGAAGGGTGGAAAGTTTGCTCCTACCAAGCGTATTGCATTCAGAGCTAATGTATTCAGTCACAAGAGGGGGTGGGCTACTGGTCCACTTCTGACTGATGCATCTGGTAAATCTATCGGAGATCCCCGAAAGGCTGATAAAAACTACCCTGGTCTAAACTATGAGAAGTACTGCTCATCCTTCTGTGTCAAGGACAAGGGCATCAAGGTCGGTAAGACTCACCCCAAGGTCCGCAAGAAGACTGTCTAAATCTACTGTATTTTCAACATCAAATGACATATCAAAAATATCCATAATATTGAAGATAGCTTCACTCTCCAATGACACAGTGTTAGACTCCGCTGTGTAATTGTTCTGAACTGTCAATGTAACTTTAAATTGTGAAACATCAAAAACTTTTCTACAAGTTGGGCAAGTGTTCTTACCTTCATCCTTCCACTTTTGTATACAGTGGGAATGAAAAATATGTCCACAACGGATGGGTGTGTTGGCCCTTGTTGACCTTACCTCGCCGAGACATATTGCACATTCTGGCATTCTATAGTATAATTCTAAAGTTTTTATTAAAATTTATCACACCTAATAAGTTTTAGACATGTTGGTGTAAGGGTGGCACTGATCACACTTATCACGGGACTTCTCTGTGAGCTTGTTGAGAAACTCAGGTCCCTGCTTCTGCATCTCCTTGCGGAACGAATAGTTGTCCTCGAAGCTAATACCGTTCTGCTCCATGAGATAGTTGTTAGTAAGCTGGGCTGAAGAGTGTATGGTGAAACACCTTCCATCGGCCATTCCAAGTCTTTGCGACATTCTGTATTAATGTATCGTTAGAAATTAATTTGCCTGTTTGTAATTGTCTGAATCCAGGATTTGAATCCCTTATTCTTTAAATCTTCAACCATTGGTTCACATCTATGACCAAGGAACACATCAAAAACATCTTTCTCGATTGTGGGTTTTACACGAATGGTGGGCTCTTCATTGATATGCTGGTTGATGATGTTGTAACCAAAAGCAATTTCCTTGAGGGTCTCAGCGCCTGTAATGATAATTTTACCAGTTGAAAAGATACTCGTGGTAATCTCTTTCATATCTTGAGCTGGACGAAATTTGATTTTGACAGCGCTGTATCTGTCAGGTTCAAAAGAAACCTTAAATATTTCTGGGTGATTCTCAAAGTGTTGTGCCACCTTCATGAGGTTGATATCATAATTGAGACTGAAATTTGAGTTGATCATGACAACCCTGAAAGAGTCAACAGGGACTTTGGACTCCATTCCCAAGAAGGTCTTGAAGATGTAGGTGAGCTGGGTGATGATCCTCTTACAGTCAAAGAGGTCACAGCATCCAGCTACCTGAATAGAGCCGTTTGGAAAAACCTTCACAGACTTGGTACTGTACGAGTCGTGATAGGTGAGAGTAACCTGATTGTAGAATGTTGTAGGCTTCAACTTCCACTCAAATCCACCATCACCCTTGGTACCGGAGCGCTTCAATTTGAAAGACTCTAAGTTCTCAAAAATGGAACGAAGTTTTTTGATATCAATTTCCTGAATAAAGCTTGATACCATAGTGATCGTAGTAATCTTTATCCATGAAGGTCTTGTCTCATCGGGAAAACCCTTCCTAAACTCATCAAGAGTTAGAAGGTATGAAAAACTGTTGTTGGCTATAGCCGAATACATCTCTTTTATTTAAAGCCCTTCGTCTTTATCTTGTTTTATACTTAAAAGAGAGCGACTTAGGTAATCTAAATGTCCTCCTTTCTCGAATCGGCAAAAGCCGTTTACGACGTTGATTCGGATTTGGATTACGTCGCTATTAGATATGAGCGTTTTGTAAAGGGGAAAGGATATGCGACTTACGTGGATTATATTCATACAAAACCTCTGGCGGATTGGACATATCTGAGGTCACAAACACAGTCTATTCCATATGAGAAGTTTCTGGATACGATGTGTGAGAAGACCATCGAAGTTCGTCAAAAGATGGCTGAACTTGCACTTCAAAATATCGTAGCTGATAAACAGACTATTCATACATGCATTCGCACAGCCTACGCTTCTAAGATTCTAGACCCCACGTTTCAACCACCTTGGATAAATACTAAAAGTGCTTGGCAGAGGGAATTTATTAAAAAGTTTTGTGTAGACACACTCGCCGATCTCATTCAACGATGTGAAGATGAATCCAGGTTAGAGTATTTCTTTAACGTCTTGCGTAATATATCATCGTGAGAATAGCGGTAAGAATAAGACCACCACCAATCATAGAAAACTCGGGGTGATTGGAAACACCAACTTTAACCTTTTCAATGATATTCTTTTTCTTCTTGACGAAACCCATGTCAATATTCCTTCTTGGGTGAAGAGGTCTGGATAAAGAGCATGATCCAACAGAATGTTCACATAGACAGAAGTCACAGTATACACTTTTCTTGGGATCTTCAATTCCGGGTTCCTTCCTAAACTCAGTAAAATCATCAAATCCACCACTTTGTCTTACACTTCCTGGAAGAGATACCTCACCGTGTCTGACAAAAGGGTTGATCTTATTAATTGCTTCTTCGTCTGTAAGCATCATAGTTACTGTTACTTCAGATTATATTTCTTGGTTTTCATTTTACATTTATGTTCCTCCCACATCTTGTCCAAGTCTACATTTAACATATGTGCTAACTGGAAGAGGTAACTAAATACATCCCCCATTTCCATCATCACATCTGTACCCCTCTCCTTTTTGAGACCCGTCTTCTTATAGGTCTTCTTGTACTGGCGAATGGCTGAAGCCAGTTCACCAAACTCTTCTGTCAGAAGAAGCCATACGGTGTCAACAGCAGCGCGATCCCAACCTTTAGATTTACACACTTTTTCCGTTTCGTCTTTGTAGAAGTTTAAACTCATCTTATAAATGTATATAATCAAAACTTTAATTGATTCCAATCTTCATATTCTTGGGGAGTTTTTTACCAACTGTGCTTGTGTTCATGGGTTGGTCGAGGGGTACGGCAATTGTATCAATGTCTTGGACATAAGCCATATATTGAGACACACCGGTTTGGATTTGACCAAGGGCAGCTTCGATGACCCGAGTATTCATGACCTTAACCTGTTCATTTACACGTGCATGGTGATCACCTGCGTTGTTAATAAATACAACGCGCATCATAGTGTATAGGTCGTCGGGGTTCTGACGATCTATGGCAATACCAGTCTTATTCTTAAACGCCTGACGGATACCACGCTGAAGAAGATTCTGATTGAACTCGGAAAAGAACAGGGTATTGAGAGGTGTTTCAACCTGTTTGAGAGAATCGAGGTGGAGGTTATCACACATTTAATATACCCTCGGAAAAAAAACTTAGTAGATATTAAATGTTGAACCTTGCTGATTTTGACGAAGCTTATAACAACAAACCAAACAATGTTGAAGAGATTCCATGCCAAGCTCCAGCCTGCTTTGTGGGTTCTTACGCTCCGGTGGCTCGTCCAGGTGAGGATGGTAAATTTTTTGTGAACACTTACCTTCTTCAGCCCGATCGTAAGTTTGAAACTGTGGGCACCGTGAAGGTTCGTAGCTCCGATCTCGAGAAGTGCAAGAAGTAAGTTAAAAATAAAACAAGTAGAATAATTAGAAATGAGAGTTGTTAAACGCTCAGGTCGTATTGAGGATATGAGATTTGATAACATCACCAATAGGATTAAGAATTTAACATACGGACTCTCAGAAAATTGCGACTCTTCCAAGGTTGCACAACAGGTAGCTTCTTCACTTTATGACGGTATTAGTGCTCAGGAAATTGACACCCTCTCAGCGGAAGTGTGTGTTGGAATGATCACTTCTGATCCAGATTATGAAACACTCGCAACTCGTATTGTCGCCAGTAACATTCAAAAGGTTTGTCCTAATAACTTTCATCTCGCAATGAAGAAACTTGCCAAGGTAGGCATCGTAACAGAGGAAGTTGCACGAGTTGCTGGTATAGTTAGAAATGATATCGTGCCAAAGAGGGATTTTGATTTTGGGTATTTTGGTCTAAAGACTCTTGAAAAGAGTTATCTTCAACGACTTGATGGTATACTGATGGAAACACCTCAGTACATGTACATGAGGGTATCCATCGGTATTCATGGTGATGATATCCCCTCCGTACTTGATACATATGATAAAATGTCCCAAGGTCTTTTCATTCATGCGACCCCTACCCTATTCAATGCAGGCACCCCAAGACCTCAGATGTCAAGTTGTTTCCTAATTGCAAATAAGGAGGACTCCATCAATGGTATCTACGGTACTCTAACAGAGTGTGCCCAAATCTCAAAATGGGCCGGGGGTATCGGTATGCATATCAGCGATATTCGCGCCAATAAGTCTCGTATTAGAGGTACTAATGGTCAGTCTGATGGTATTATTCCCATGCTTAGGGTATTCAATGCAACCGCGCGTTATGTTAACCAGGCGGGGCGCAGAAAGGGGTCTATTGCCGCGTATATTGAACCATGGCACGCAGATATCATGGAGTTCTTAGAGCTACGCCTCAACCAGGGTGATGAGGAAGCGAGGTGTCGCGATCTTTTCTCAGCCCTCTGGATTCCAGACCTTTTCATGAAGAGAGTGGAAGAGAATGGACAATGGTCTCTCTTCTGCCCCGATAAGGCTCCCGGTCTATCTGATGCAGTGGGTGAAGAATTTGAAGCTCTCTATACCAAGTATGAAGAAGAGGGTCTCGCTAACTCCACAGTGCCAGCTACTGAAGTTTGGAAGGCTGTTCTCAAGTCTCAAACTGAGACTGGAACTCCATACATGTTATACAAGGATGCGTGCAATAAGAAGTCCAACCAGAAGAACTTAGGAACTATTAAGAGCTCCAACTTATGCACGGAAATCCTTGAATATACAGACAAGGATGAAACGGCTGTATGCAATCTTGCTTCAATTGCACTCCCCAAGTACGTGGATGTAGAGAATAAGACATTTAATTATGAAAAGCTCCATGAAGTTACTAAGACTGTAACCAAGAATCTAAACAGAGTTATTGATAGGAACTTCTATCCCGTAGAGACTGCACGAAAGTCTAATATGAGGCATCGTCCAATTGGTTTGGGTGTCCAAGGACTCGCGGATGTGTTTATTCTTTGCAGACACGCATTTGATTCCGATGAAGCCAAGGAAATTAATGCTCGTATCTTTGAAACTATGTACCACGCCGCACTCGAAGCCAGTTCCGAGCTTGCAGAGGTTGATGGCTCTTACGAGACCTTCGATGGTTCTCCAGCCTCTCAAGGTATGCTTCAATTTGATATGTGGGAGGGTGAGACTAAACTTCACTATGATTGGGATGCTATGAAGGAGCGTGTGAAGACTAAGGGACTTAGGAACTCTCTTCTTATGGCTCCTATGCCTACAGCCTCCACAGCTCAGATTTTAGGTAACAATGAATGCTTTGAGCCCTACACGACTAACATCTATCTTCGTCGCACCTTAGCTGGTGAGTTTGTAATTGTTAACAAGCATCTTGTCAATGATTTGAAGGAGATTGGTCTTTGGTCAAAGGAAATGAAGGATCTAATGGTGAAGGCTGGTGGGTCTATCCAAACTATCGTAGACATCCCTGAGGATATCAAGAAGTTGTACCGCACCGTATGGGAGATTAAGATGAAGGATGTCATTGATATGGCTGCCGACCGTGGACGGTTCATTGACCAGAGTCAAAGTATGAATCTGTTCATGGAAAGCCCCACAATGTCCAAACTCTCCTCGATGCATATGTATGCTTGGAAGAAGGGACTCAAAACTGGTATGTACTATCTTAGATCTAAGGCGAAGGCTCGTCCAATCCAATTCAGTCTTGAACCTGAATGTGTGGCTTGTTCAGCTTAAAGTTTTAACCATATATTCATTCAGTACAATGTCTAAAATCACCGACGCTATTGAAAATTTGGAAATTGCCGAGTTTAACAACCGAAAGATCGTACTCTCCACAAAGGAGGGTACTCCTATGAGGATTCACTTTCCTCGTCTGTACATGCCTTTCGGTGTATCCGGTTTTACCCCCGAAGTCGGTCCAACTAAATACAATGTAGACCTGGCTCTCAAGGGGTATGACGAAGATGGTAGTTACATTAACAAGTTTTACACATCTATCCGAGCTATCGAGGATAAAATTATTGACAATGTAGTTGAACAGAGTGAAAAGATTTTTCAAAAGAAAATGACAAAGGAGGAACTCAAACCAATGTTCAATTCCAACGTAAAGGAAAGTCCTGATCGTGAACCAAAGTTTCGTCTAAAGGTTGATACGGATCATAATGGTCTCATCAAGGCTGCCGTCTATGACACAGACAAGAATCCAATCAAGACTGAAGTTTCTAACGGTCTCTATGCAAGAAATAGTGGTCACGCTATTGCTGAACTCAATAGTGTATATTTCTTGAACAGAAAGTTCGGTTGTACTTGGAAACTTAATCAACTTGTGGTGTATGAACCACAAAACCTAAAGGGATTTCAATTCCAACTCTAATATAATCTTTTAGTTAAACTTGTTCCGGGTTTGTTCATGTATTTAGCGATGGGTTTATAATTTCTGTACCCACCTGGCATTTTAGTGAACATAGCCCCTCTACTCGTGGCATAAATACGCCTCTTCGAGCTGTCAAGGAAGTTTGTATTAGTTGCGACCTTTTTAGCGCGATCGATTACGTTTTGTACACTTGACATACTTATTTATTGTTTTTATTTTTATTCATTAGGAGAATATGATATATGATCTGAGCCTCTCTCAGCAGTTTACCCTGAATTTTGGTAAACTCCTTAGGGTCTTTTCCCAGCTTAATCTTAGCCAGACGCACGGACTCGTTCCATGTAGCGAGAGTCATTCTTATAGTACGCCCAGATTTTTTACGCCATCTTCGCCATCTTCTTGTCATAAGCCTTGGTACCCTCCTTGGGTTGAAGCTTGAAACCCTTCTTGGTAGGCTTGAAAACCTTGACAAGATGCTTCTTACCCTCCTTCTTCATACGAGCAAGCGCAGCCTGCTGAGCAGCCTTGCTCTTAATCTCACCATTATCGAGGATGAGATCCTTCTTCTTGAGACCACCCGCAGTTTGGTCAGCAGTTCCATGGAAAACCTGAGCACGAGAACCAATCATTTTGTTATACATTAAGCTTTGAAAATTTTCTTGATGTCCAAAATGGAAATCTTTTCAGACGTTCTCTTTACTGGTATTTGTCTTTCAACCCTCTCATCATTGAGAACTTTTGAACACACTATAGATTTGTGACCTTGGAGAGCCATCATTTCTTCTTCCACGGAAACAAATGTATCAGTCTCTCTGTATATGAGTTTCTTAACAAAAACCTCTTTAGTCTGCCCTGTACGGTGTGCCCTACCAACAGCTTGTAACTCTGTAGCAGGATTCCAAGATGGTCCAGTAATATAGACGCGGGTAGCTTCTTGAAGGTTGAGACCCTGACCCCCAGATTTGATCTGAATAATAAACACAGAACCTGGTGGAGCCTTTTTGAATAGGGTTATTTGTTTGTCCCTGTCATCCTTTGCCACTGAACCATCAATCCTAAATGTAGGACATTCCATGTTACTTTGAATATAGTCCATCTCACCCCTGAATTGACAAAATATAAGAGACTTTTCCTCTGGGTGGGAGTTAATCATACGGAAGAGTGTTTCCATTTTATTGGACCTCCCAACCCATTCTTCTGCTTGTGTTCCAGTCTTTTTGGCAATCCCATCGAGATACATTTGAGGCAACACCATGACCTGCCTCGCACGGAGTAGGCACTCCAAAATGACCATATTCTTGGAGTTGAGACTGACTGCATTCCTGAAAGCTTCTTGAATGGTAGCCTGTGCATCGTGAAATACAAACTCGTAAAGTTGCCTCTCATCTGGGAACATATCAAGCTCAACATTCTCAAAGTAGCAGTTCGGCAGCCTCAAACGCTCATTGATTTTAGCCAGGTCATCCTTGGTTCTCCGAAGGATGTAGATATCTTTAATTTTATTGGTCATCCCCTGAACAAGGGCTTTGTCAATACCAAGGAAATGACAAAGAGACACAAAATCTTCCATTGAATTAAAGACGGGTGTACCTGTAACAATCCACTTGATCGCGGAATTGATACGGTATACACTCTTGAATAGCTTTGATTTCTTGTTACGAATCTCATGAGCTTCATCAAGGATAACCCTATCCCAATTTTTTTTATGGATGGGTGTGTCTTCGTGGGTAGATAGTAGAGAATAGGGCATGATCACAACGTCAGCCTCCTTCAGCTTCCTGTCTGGACCATCAAACACATGAACAGACATTTGAGGGGCAAACTTTGCAATTTCATTCACCCATTGTGTGATAATAGATTTGGGTACGATGATTAGAGTGCTTTTTTGGGGATTTCCTAACATTGTAGAAACCACTTGCACGGTCTTACCCAGACCCATTTCGTCACAGAGGAATCCACCCTTGGGACCGGATTCCTGATTTTCCATCGTAAGCATCCAAAGAACACCTTCTCTTTGGTAAGGTGCAAATAGCCTACCATTGAGGTTATCTTTGGCGAGGTTGTAATGTTCTTCAATTTTCATGATAATCGTCTTCGTCAGAAAGTGTTTGAATTTCACACTTGATTGGTTCAACTTCCTTTTTTTTACGGGTTCGCTTTGGCTTAGGTTGTGGAAGTTCATCTATGTGTTCTCTAAAATATAGAACTTTCTTCCAAAATTCGTCCATCACGGGGAGGTAGGTCTCGAACCATTCGCGATCCCTCTTTACGTTTACTACATCAAACTCTTCCGGCTTAGGCCAGTTAGTATAGGCAGGTTTGTACTGGATGAAGTCAGCTTCTTCCAGATCTAAGATCTCCATACAAAGCTGCAGCTGTGGCATATAGTGTACTGGGACTTCCCCTGGGATGATAGCTCTCTGTGGAGGGCATTTGATCTCTACAAGCTTACCCGATTCAGAAACACCATCTGGACTTCCACCAAGCCATTTGTGCACGGGGTGGGGACATAACCCCAATTCATGTACTACTTCCCCATGCCTCTCTTCGTATAGAATGCGAGCTTCGTCCTCATATAACTCACCGTGACGAGTGGCTGCATTTCCAGTAAACTTTTCCCCAAGACCGCATTTTTTGAGTAGAAGGTCTTCGGGTTTCTCGTATGGGTTCTTTCCGATACACGTAGCACAATCAGATGCTGTAAGCATGTTGCCACGAAGAGCGAGCCATTCCTCACTTTTCTGGGCAGCGAACTCAATTTCGAGTAGGGCTTTAACATTCGGATGCATATTTAACTTAACATTGTGGGTAGTTTTTAAGTTGTTGAAAAAAGATCATAGCTGCGAGTTGTTCGGCTTGCTTCTTACTTTTAGCGTATCCTCTACCAGCAAACTGATTATTTACGAGTGCGTCAATGAAGAATACACCATCTTCATGAGACACCACACGATATTCAGGTAAGGGTAGATTGTTAACTTGACAATATCGCATTAATTTATCCTTGAAATTGTCATCAATCATGATGGAATTGAGATCTATATATTTAGGATCTTGGTAGATTCTGAGGACAAATTGTTTCGCATGAAGGAGACCCAAATCCATGTAGATGGCACCTACGAGGGCTTCAAAAACATCTTCGAGAATCTTTGGGTTGTTATTCCATGAGTTCCTCATACCCTTCTCATCCATGAGAACTAAATCATTGAGACCTAACTTTAGGGCTATATCTGCGAGAGTTTCAGAACGAACGAGTTTTGTACGAGCCTTGGTGAGAAATCCTTCCTGTTTCTCTTCGTGGCGATCGAAGAGAAACTTGGTGATGATAAACCCTAACACACTGTCACCCATAAACTCTAAGGTCTCGAAGGATTCTGTAAATTGTTCATACTCTTTGAGGGCACTCTTATGTGTAAAAGCTCTTTGATACAAAGACAGATCTTTGATCTTTGTATCAATAAGTTGTTCAATTTGTTCCTTTGAGACAGACATATTGTAGTTATGTGTTATTTTTTTAAGCCTTTACAGGTTCCGTCTTCACGTAATGTGGAGAGAGGTACTTCTGCAGGTTTAGGTAGGTCACAACAACGTCGGCAGGGGGCTGGAGAAGCTCCTTAAGCTTGTCGTCAAGAATGAGCTGACGACCGTTATCGGGATGCTTGAGACCCTTCTCAGTGATGTACGCGTTGACCTTCTTGGTCACCTCGGAACGGGAGATTAGCTCTCCCTCGGGAAGTCCAAGGAAATCGCGCAACTTAGGTGTGATTTCCTGCTTCCTGTTGAAGCCGTTGTTGGCAGAGCGAGCCTTAGCCTTCTCACCGTCGGGATCTTCTTGGTGAGTCTTCACCTTGCGAACAATCTTGGTGAGAGCCTTGACATCAGCACGGAGAGCAGCAAGTTCAGTTTGAATAGTTTCAAGAGACATTATATCTATATTAGACTGGTAATCTTTAAGTAAGATACGTCAGAAATACGAGAGAGAATATGATCAGTAAAATGAGTACATAAACCTCTGTACTGAACTGTTTACCTTCTAATGGTAATGGGCGTTTTATGATCCTGAAAGGTTCTTTTGGAAAATCCCCGGGGCATCCACCAGCACAACATTCCTTTTCTGGACAGGGTACTACATGGGGTCCTCTCCTTACTCCACAGAATTGTCTTTTTTTTGGATCCCAAACGTCGTCGTATGCGTAGCATCTGCATTCGTCAATTATACTACAGACCATATTATTATGTGAGAATATAATAATGGACACTGATATTTATCCAGAAGCCACTATCCAAAAATATCTGGATGAAAATTTATTATTCAAGGATGCTAAACTGAAAAAATATTACGAAAGGAATGAACAGAGAGATCTTGGAAAATTCAGATACCGTGTAACTACTACTTATAAAAATAAAGATTTTGAGAAGGTTGTATACTTCACTGTCACTAACGCTTTGAGAGATATCATATTAGAAACTACCGGTGAGATTTCTGAACATATGAAGACTATGGGTGATGTAATTGTAAGTGGTGGTGAAGCTTTCAATTTATACGTGGAGTACAAAAACAGGATTGTCACGACTGATATAGATGCAAAGTTTGTTCCACGTATGTCTGTTAACCCAAAGTTTTTTGGTAAACTTCAAGCGACTAAACTCATTCTTTGGGATAAATTGGGTGAGATAGCTAAGCGTTTAAATGCACGCGTTAGAAAGCGGATGTCACTCATAAAGTCTAAAAATCCAAAACTTTTCAAATTTTTGGGTCTCAGTATACCACCTTCTGGTCCAGCTGTGACACGTAGATACACCTTAATCAAAAAGAAGAAGTCTGGTACTACCAACGCTCCCAAGAAAGGGGATGTGTTCATTGATGTTGAATTATTTGCACTTGATTTAAACGTTCGTTTCTTTTCACCCAATAGCGGTAAAATTGAAGGTGTGACCCTCGGTGGTATTCTTGATATTCCATTCATGAGACCAAAGGAGTTTGGATATGAGGTTGTTTTAACCAGGCGAAAGGGTGTAACATATAGGAATCAAAACACTGGTAAATTGGTTACCAATAATAAGGTTTTTGTAGCGAGTAAAGAGTTTCTGATAGAAGATATCTATCTGATGAGTAAACTCAATCTTCGCCCAGAAAAGAAAGAAAAAGATCGTCAACGCCTTATTAAACTCGCGCAACTCCTTGATAAGAAAGTTACTACTTCCAATTCTATTGAGGACATTTTCAAGAGGGTAAAGCGATTAATTACCAGAAAGAGTGCTCCAGCGACAAAGAAAAATGCACAGGTCTCTGTATCTCAGGCTAAACGTATAGATCCTTACAAGTATAAAAACTTTACAACTAAACCATCGGAGGATAAGTTATCTAAACAGATTGTTCATGGATTGAAACCTGTTACAAAAAACACTAACATAAATGGGTACAAAAAGTCATCTGGTAATCAGAAACTGAATCTCAAATCGTTAACATGGAAAAATGTAAACAACAATTCGTATGTGAAGAATGAAGTTAATTTGAGACCTGTGAATGCAAAGAAATTACCAAATAACATAAACCCTATAAATACCCTTTATGGTTATAATCCCAGGAGAAACGCATGGGTTTCTCAAAATGTATTAAATAAGTCAGCTGCTATACCATTTGTTGGTTTAAAGAAATGAGACACAAACCATATATAAAATGCTTTACAACGCCCCAGCTAAAGGTGAAGATGGTCTCTATTTTGTGAAGGCTCTCAACGATTCCAAGCGCAAGTGCCTCGTTCAGTTGAACGGGGTTAAGATTGCCGACGTCTCAGGAGACATTGTTATGGATCTTGAGTCTGAGGTGAACATCGCCAGGATTCAAGCGATTGACACCGAGAATCTTGGTGCCGCTGTTGAAAATGCCGAGACTTGGTTCGGTAAGAAGCTCAGTGAGAAGGTTGTCGATGGTGCATACACTTCCAGTATCGCGGATGGACAGATTACAGGGGAACGCATTGAGGTTATGAAGGTTTTCAATGCCGAGCAGGAGGAGATGGATTTTGAGAATGTTCAATCTGGAAAGTCTTGTGATGTCATTCTCGAGTTTGCGGGTCTCTGGTTTGCCAAGAAATCTTTCGGATCTTCATGGAATGTTGTCCAGGTCAGGGTTCACCCAGACCCAATTCTTGACACTTACCCAGACGGATTTGCTTTTGTTGATGATGAACAGTAAAAAAAATTGTTAACCTAATATAAAACATGATGAAGAAGGGTCGTACCCAAAACTTACTTATGGTCCTCGCCGTTGTCGCACTGGTCTATGTTCTCTTTACTCTTAACAACAAGTCCGAGTATTCTATTAAGGAGCGTGAGTTCGCCGCTGTCGGTGCTGGTCCCTCCGCTGGACCCACCGCCGCGCCCGTTGCCAACGGTGGCTGTGGTATGGAGAATGGTGTTGGTCTCGCCTCTTCTCTCCTCCCCCGTGAGGTAGCGTCCCAGGAGGACTTCGGTGAGTTCGCTCCCGAAGATATCCTCGCTGGTCAGAACTTCCTTGAACCCCGTGCTCAGATTGGTTTCCCCGAGACTGTTGGTGGTGCCCTAAGGAACGCTAACCAGCAGATCCGCGCTGAGCCCCCTAACAACAAGGATCCTTTCGTTTGGAACAACTCCACCATTGTCCCTGATACTATGATGCGCCCTCTCAACTAAGAGCGCTTAAAGATTAGATTTTAGAATTATATAATAAATATGTCAGTACCAAGTGAACTTTCTGAGAGCGTCTCCAAGCTTGTAGATCTCACAAAACAACTTTCTGAAGCAAAATCTGATATCAAAATCCTAAATCAAGAGGAAAAGAGACTGAAGGAGTCTGTGAAGAAGCATATGATTTCTCAGGGTATCGATACCATTAACCTCAGGAAGGGGAAGATTAGCATTCGTAAGAGTGTCCGAAAGTCTGGAATCAATAAGGATGCTATCAAGGATGGACTTCTTAAATTTTTCGGTGGAGATGAAGCCAAAGTAGAGGGTGCTTTAAACGCCATCCAGGATGGTCTAAAGACCAAAGAGTCCACTTCTATTTCGTTAACCGGTATAAAAGATAAACCTCCTAAAGAAGATAAGTAATAACCATGGTTTGGAGCCAATACGTATACGAAGCTACCGCTTACAACGATGTTGTCGGTGGTAGTGACGACGACGAATACAACGACGACACTCCTCTTAATATTGAAGACTGGGAAGTCCAATATTCAGATGAACTACGATACATGTGGAATATGATTGACACATTGACATACGATGCTCAAATGAATCACTCAGGGAAGTTTTGTGATTTTGTAGAGTTTTGTTCTACAGAGCATATGCCTCACCCAGAACGCACTATTTGGGAATACGAAGAACAGACCGGGTGGTATGAAGAGAGACTTTCCCACATTTGGAGAAATCTCAGGCGTGCTATTAATGAAAATGGTCTTCATGAAGAAATGATGAGAGGTGCTACGTTTAATAACTTTACTCATTTCGTCAAAAATTATATGCATATATATTAAATGTTCCTCCCCGATATCACCTCGCAAAAAGTTGCCCTCCCCGCCGCCCTTTTTTTGGCTCTAAGCCCCGGTATTCTCGTGACTACCGCGGGCAAAAACGTGAAGTTTATGAACGGCAAGACCAATCAGATGACCGTTATGTTTCACGCGCTCGTGTTCTTCCTTGTGTTCAGCCTCGTTGCTCGCGCGATGGGTCTCGTGCTCACCAAGACCGATCTTCTCGTGACCACCGCTCTCTTCATCGCCCTCTCCCCAGGTCTTCTTCTTACCCTCCCCCCTGGCTCGGGCGGTGTCTTCCAGTCGGGACAGACCAGCATCCCTGCCGCTGTGACTCACGCGGTTGTGTTCGCTGTGGTGTTCGCGTTACTTCGCAAGCAATTTCCTCAGTTCTACTAAGTAGGAGAATGAAGTACCTTGTTTTAGGTCCCGCTTCAATGGGAATATTCTCAATGATTGGAGTCTTAAAAGGACTTGAATCTAAATTAGTAGATGTGAAGGAGATTTCCGGATCATCAGCTGGTTCAATTATAGCTTTATTTTTAGCATTGGGGGTATCTATCGATGAAATACTAAATATCTCACTCACATTCAATATCCCCGAATTTGTTAAAATACGTATAGGCTCCTTCTTTACCAAATTTGGATTTGTTGATTTAGATCCTATACGTGACAAAATGGTCGAATTGTGTGGGTGTGACCCTACATTTGAAGAATTAGATATGAAAATATACATTTCAGCGTACTGTTTAAATACTTCAACAACGGAGTATTTTTCACGTGATACTCACCCTAAAATGAAAGTAATTGACGCTGTGTGTATGAGTATGGCTATACCTCTTATATTTGCATGTGGTAAATATGAAGGTAAAACATACGTTGACGGTGGTACACAGGAAATATACCCCCTCTCACCATTTTTAGATAAAAAGCCATATGAAATTACATGTGTTAAATTAAAAATGGATAAGATTTACCAAGAAGAAATAAACACACCAAGACAGTTTGTAGAGTCCCTCGTTCGTGCAACTATTGTAAATAGACGTGAACATAATAAGGATGTAAACTTGATTGAAATTGACATCGGTGAAACTAATGTATTTGATTTCAATATGTCGTATGAAGATAAAATTAAACTATATAATTTAGGATATAAAACTATAAAATAATTCGTTACACTTTTTTGTTAACTTAATATATATAATGGATGCGTGTGATCCAAACGCGGATATAGCAAATCTCCGCCAGCTGATCAAAACGAACATCGGAGTAGATGTTAAGTTAACAAAAGATGAAATATGTCAGGCGTACGAGGATATCCAGGGAGGTAAGTTACCCTTACCCCCTTTAGTCATGAACTCCAGTCGTACTTATCTGGTGGATAAGAAGTCACCTTTAAAGCCAAATGATTATGAGTTACTCTTTGATTCTACCACAAAGCGCACAGACCTCAAAAGGATTGCGCGTAAGGTTGATCTTAAGAATGTTGATCAAATGACTAAAACTCAGATTGTTACCGCAATCGGTAAGCGTCTGCGTTACATGAAAGTACATGAACCTGTCAAGTTTGCCAGGAAGTCTCGTGTAACTGTTAACAAATACACAGCAGTGAATGCCAGTACCAACACAGCAGTGAACAATGTTAACAATACTAACTTAGTGAACAACGGTTTGAACGTCAATAGGAACAACGGTTTGAACACCAATAGGAACAACGGTTTGAACGTCAATAGGAACAACGGTTTGAACGTCAATAGGAACAACGGTTTGAACGTCAATAGGAACAACGGTTTGAACGTCAATAGGAACAACGGTTTGAACACCAATAGGAACAACGGATTCACGGAACGCGCACGGACAAATTTCAACAACAGCCCTCGTGCTTCCAATGGTGCCCGACCTAACGTGTTTAGGAGGAACACGACTCTTAACAACAAGAATGTGTTTAAACAGGGAAGAAAACCCGCCTTTTTAGGTGGTAATCAACGCGCTGTCCGCGAACCTATTGTTGCACAGGTGAGGAGAAATAACGCTCCAGTAAACGTTGGAGTGAACAAGAAGCCCAGTTTTCTTGGAGGTCTTTTTGGCAAAAAGAACTATATTCCCACCAAAAAGTTTAGTGGTGAGAAGAAGGGTTATGCTTTTAAAACCGGCAACAAGGGATTAGGCTACTATAAAAATAACGGCGGACCGGAACCCACTGTGGGTCCACCCCAGGGTCCAGCTTTACCTACCAAGAACAATCTTAAACCAGTCCCAACTACACTTCCAAATGGAGATTTAACCGTACAAAACGCAGTTGCAAAAATTAAACAGATGGGTCTCAGACGTGAGAAGAAGTTTTTAGAAAAGTTAGAACTTGGAGGGGTCGCGAAAAAGGTGGTAGTTGCTGAAGCCGGACAAGCATTAGAAGAGGAAAAAAGATTCCTCGCTTTCATAGATGGTCTTAAACTACTCCCAATAGAGAGTGAATACATCAAACAGCGTATGGCTGTAGATGATCTCCAACAACTAAGGGTTGAAGCTCAGATGAAGGCTGATGAAGGAGCTAACATAGAAAGGAGTAATGAGGAGAAGATGGCTATGTTTTTAGCAACTACTCAACTTAGCCAGGAAGACAAAAATGCTTTCTTAGCGAGAGCTCGAAGAGGTAACTCCAATGTTGATAATTTGATATTGGAAATTAAGAAATTGATATCCAATGAGGTTAATCGTGTTCTTAACAAGAAGAGACAGGAGTTTAAGAATCTTCTCAAAGATTACAACAAATTGAGTGATAAGGACAAGGAGGATCTTGTTAAATCGGTAAGTCAAAATACAACCACAAACTCTATGAAAAATATGGCTGAAAAACTAATTAAGAAGAGGATTGATGAGAAGAAAGCCATCATGGCTCAAAATCTTCTTTCATTTCTCACACCCCTCAAAATCAACCAAGCTAACAAAAATCAGTTTGTGAAGCGTTTCAAGAATGATGATGTTAACGTGAATACTCTAAAGAAGGAAGCCCTAAACCTGGAAAAGTCCCGGATGTCTGGAAACGTTGAGAATCTCCGTGTGAAGCTTAATACACGCTTGGGTGAGATAGGTCTCAATCAGGTAAACCAAAATGCAATTATGAAAAAGTTCCGCAACGGTAACCTAAATGTTGAAAAATTATTACAAGAGGCTAAGCAGTTGAAGGCTATGAGAAACGCGGAATCTGGTAACAAAGCTACACAGGAATACATTTCTTATTTGGGAACTCTCACCAATCTAACAAATGAAGATAGGAAAGAATTACTAAGAAATGGTAACTTAAACCGAAACAAGGCTCTCAACCTTTCTAAGAAGCGAGCCACTGAAAAGAAGGAAAATGACAAGAAAGACTTCATCGGATTCCTCGCTGAGTTGGGTCTTACTAATGAAAACCGAACCACCATGATTAACAAGTATAATGCAAATACAGTAAACGTTGAGGTTCTCAAAAAAGAAGCTATTGGACTTAGAAGCGGTAAGATTTCCGAGAAGAAGGCGAAGCTTTTGGCTCACATGAATACTCTCGGTGAAGTTCTCACTTCGGAAAATCGTGGAAAATTATTGAATCGTATTGAAAATACAAACCTTAATACTCTAAAGGCTAACGCCAATGGAATTGCCAAGAAACGAAAGGGTGAAAATGCTGCAAAGGAAAAGCGAGAATTAGAGGCTTACATAAATAGTTTAGGTCTTACTACAAACAATAAAATGAATATTTTGAATAAAAATCCTAACTTGACTGAAGGTAAGCGGTTGGCTAACAATAGAGTTCAAATGAAAATCAGGGAAAAGAGGAATAAGAATAAAATGGCTTTATCCATCTACCTCAATAAGTTGGGTCTCAAGAATACCGAGAAGAACCAATTTCTTACAATTATGAATAGTCCAAATGCAAATGTGAATAATATTAAGCGGAGGGCTAATGCATTCATTCAAAATAAGAAGACGCAAAAACAACGATCAAATCGGGAAGAATTTGAAGAATATCTTATGCAGATGAATCTCACTAACGAAGAGAGATTTCAATTCATAAATATAATCACACAGACTAACAATACTAATATAAGTTCTCTTAAGAGAAAAGCTAATACATACCTATCTGAAAGAATTAAGATTAGAAGAGATACGATGCGTCAAGAACTTGCTGCCTATATACAAGGTCTTACCAATCTGACTAACAAAAACAAGAATGACATTATGAGGGAGTTTAATAGTACTAAAACAAATGCGGGTATTCTCGGGGCTCGTGCAAATTCTATAGCTAAGCAGCGAAAGAATCAAAAGAAGACCACTGACGAAGGCGCCTTCCTGAACTTCCTCGACACTTTAACAAACCTAACCGCTAACAACAAAACTCAAATTAGTTCAAAATTAAACGGGTACTACACAGATTTTGAATCTCTTAAAAAGGCTGCTGTGGATTTATCTGTACAGAGAGCCAACGAAAAGCGCACTAAGATAAGGGAAGAACTCAAGGCATATGTGAACGAGATAGGTCTTACCAATAAGTACAAGGCTCGCATCATGAAGGCTCTTGATAATAAAGTAGCAAACCTCAATACTCTAAAGACTGAAGCTAATCGCATGAAAGATGAGATGGATGAAGAATCAAGAAGCGGAAAGCGTAAGAATCTTCTCAGACAATTAACACAATTCAACATTACCAATGAAAACAGATCGGAACTTATGAAACAATTTGGTAATACCAATAATTCCGCTATAATAAACCAAGCAAAGAGAGTTGAAGCTAATAGGAGGAGCACTAAACGTGACGAGCTGTCTTTATTCATGAGTGAGTTAGGTCTTGAGCAAAACGACAGAACTCTCATTTTAAAGAACTTTGATGCCAATCCCAAGAATACAACTCTTAGGAACAAGGCTACAAAGCTTAAGCAAACCATAAACGCAGAAGATCGCGCTAAGATTCGCCGCGAACTCAAGGAATATCTCAATACACTAAACCAATTGAATAAGTCTAATAAAAAGAGATTACTGTCCAACAATACGAGAACGTACAATAATATTAAAGCTGAAGCCAATCAGCTTCAAGAATCTAAAAGAAGTGCAAAGCGTGCTGCTAACACCAATGGTATTAAAAGAGCTATGAATGGTCTTGGTGAAGATGATCAACTTCTCATACTGAACAAGTGGGAGACTCAAAACGTGACTTTAGGTGATATTATAAAGAATGTTCAGGCTTTAAAGAAACAGAGAGCTACGGAGAAGAGGTCTGCAAATCGTCAAGAACTTCAGGATCATATGAATGGTTTGAGTATCAGTAACAGTAATAAACAGAAGATTATCAAGGCGTACGACAGTCAAAAGGCTAACGTAACAACATTGAAAAACCGAGCTACACAGCTTAATGGGGTAACAAAAAATAAGGAGAGGCAGCGTGCGGAACTTTCCAACTATATTGATGGTTTAGGAATCAATGGTGCTCAACTTCTCAAGAAGTTTAACGATGGTAGGTCAACCCTCAATAAACTCAAGACTGAAGCCAATAAAATGAGAACTGTGGCTAACGCAAGTCTCGTGAACTCTAAGAGAAATCAGTTACGTACCCACATGAAGAACACTCTTTTGGATGATAAGAATAAGAAGTCTTTCATTAATCGTGTAGCTGTGGACACGAATATGAACTCTCTAAAGGGTGAAGTTAACAATCTTAATACTCAATTGAAGACTCGCGATGAAACAGTAGCGGCTAAGAAGTCTGAAATCAGTGTGTATGTAAATACACTTAACGATCTTAGACCTGAGAACCGTAAGACATTCATAGCAAAGGTTGTGAATGCTAACACAAATGTTGATGTTCTCAAACGTGAGGCTGCTACCATGAATGGGGCTATTAAGGCTAGAAAGGTTGAAAAGGAGCGTCAGGGAGAGAAAGAAAAGGAGAAGGAGGAGAAGAAGAAGTATGAAGTTGACAAGGCACGCCTTGGTAATCACTTAATGAGGCTTAAGCATCTCACAAACCCGGAAATGAGAGATTACATGAAGAGTTTCAAAGAGAATGGTGCCAAGATTGAAAATGTAATTGCAACTTCAACAGCAAAGGATAAGGATAATGAGAAGGATAAGGAGACTCTTAGGTTCTACATCAGAAATGCTAAGATTCCACAACTCAAGAAGAATACCTATCTTAGAGCACTTCTTCAACCCCATGTGAACATAGCTGAAGTTAAGTCGGGTGTGAATATAGATAAAGAACGTGAGAGATTGGTGGGTGAGCAGTTGAGGGCTCAAGTTGCAAAGAAGATTCAGGCTTTAACGATGCTTACTCCCAATAATAGGGCTAAGCTTGTGAACAGTCTAAAAAATAAGCTTCCTGATGAGGTTCTGAAGGAGGCTCAGAAGCTCGATGCTGAGAAGAGGGGTGTTCGTAACAAGTCTACTAAGAATGTTGCAAACCAACTTAGTAAACTCACCGATATCACGAGAAACAACCGTGTTGCGTTAATGAAGCGTCTTCCAACCAATGGTCCTGAGAAGGTATTAGCCAATGCTAAGAAGCTCAATCAGGAAAGGAAGACTGCAGCTAAGCAGAAGGAGGAGAAGGGTGTTCGTAACAAGTCTACTAAGAATGTTGCAAACCAACTTCGTAAACTCACTGATATCACAAGAAACAACCGTGTTGCGTTAATGAAGCGTCTTCCAACCAATGGTCCTGAGAAGGTCTTAGCCAATGCTAAGAAGCTCAATCAGGAAAGGAAGACTGCAGCTAAGCAGAAGGAGGAGAAGAATAAGAGAAATACGGAGAGTGTAGGAAAAGCTGACCTCATAAGAAAGGGTGTTGAAGATAAGTTCCGTAGGATTAACGGTTTAACTAAGCAGGATGTAAAGGATTTCATGGAGAAATGGAATAAGACTAAGAATAAGAGGTTATTTGACGAAGCTCGTAAAATGGGTGCAAAGAAGGCTGAAGAAAATAACGATGCAGCCGCAGAAGCTTCCAGACTCTTTAATGCTGGAGGTAATGTCAAGAACCTCTCTCGTGGTAAGAATGATAGGGGTGTTGATAAGGAACTCCTTGAAACTGTGAGAAAGTTTGTTGGATTTGGTATAGGTGGTAAGAGACGCGAAGCATTCTTAGCCCGTGGTCGTGGTATGTCTAGTACAAAACCCCTAATTAAGGAAATTCAGGAACGTAAGCTATTGAGAAATAAGGTTATAGCTGATTTGCAACGCCGCAATGACGGTAAAATGAGAGCGCAATACATAGATCTACTTGAAGATGGTGACAAGGTATGGACTAATGTTAAACAAACTATTGATAGAGGGTTTAAGCGCCGTGCACAGGAGATGGAACAAAAGGAAGCTCAACAAAGGAAGGTTGAGGAACAAAAGAAGCTCGGAGAGGAGAGGGCTAAGAAGATGAAGGAAGGAAAAGCCAAGGGTGATTTGTCAAAGTCTCTCTCTACTCTCAAGGCTCTTAACAGGGCTAATAGAACAGAGTTCATCAAGAGGCTTAATAAGGGTAACACCGCGAGTGCCATTTTACGAAATGCTCGTAAGAGAAACTCTGAAAAGGGTTTAGCCGCATCCAAACCAATTAGTAATCCTATATTTGCACCAAAGAACAACAAGGTTCCAGCCACTAATAATCCATTGTTTACATTGAGTGAGAGAAAGCGTAATCAAGAAGAGGCAGCACGCCGTGGTGTATCTGTCAAGAAGGCTAAGAAGAATAGACAGATGAAGGAAAAGGGTGAGAGAGCCAAGATTAGGGGGGTCGAGGAAAAGAAAAAGGCTGCATTCAATAATGTTATGAAGAAGAGTAATGCCTACGTGGAAGCCAAGAAGAGGGAGGAGGTAGCCAGGAAGAAGGCTGAATCTGAAAGGGCTTTAGCCAAGTCTAAATCCAATATGGAAGCCCGGAAGAGATCCGAAGCTCAGGCTGTCCGTGGTGAGACGGAGAGGCGTCGTTTAGCAATGCTTGAAAGACAAAAGAAAAAGAATGCCAAGGCTGTATTACGAAAACAGAATAAGAAACTCGCCAAGGCTACTGGTCAAGGTGTAAAGGCAACTCAGAAAAAGCAACAAGCTACCCGTCGTAAATAGTTAAAGACTTAAAGCAATTTCTTATTAATGGGAAATTGTGATGTGTGTTGCGAAAAGTTCAACAAAATAAATCACAAAAAGGTTGATTGTCCCTTCTGTGATTTAGACTGTTGTCGGTCTTGTTCACAGAAATACCTTCTTTCTATAACAGATGACCCACATTGTATGGGATGTAAGAACATGTGGAATAGAGAGTTTGTTGATTCATTTTGCACAAAGTATTTCCGCAACACAGAACTTCGTCGTCACAGAGAAAATGTCCTATTTGAAAGGGAAAAGGTACAAATGCCTTCAACGCAACCGGAGGTTGAGAGGATTAAGGCTGTGAGAAAACTACACAAAGTTATAAACGTACAGAGAGGTAGACTAATAGAATTGTATAGAGTTTATAAAATATTTGGTACGGGACACCTCACTGTCATGAATGAAATACCTGAACCTGTACAGGAATTAAGGGCAGAGATGGAAGAAACATACAGAGAACTCTCGAGACTTCGTAATGGTGGTGATATTGTAGATGGCGATGAACCCAAAAAATTTATTCGTAAATGTCCAACTGAAGAATGTAAGGGTTTTATGAATGAAGATTGGTTCTGTGGTCTATGTGATAATCATTTTTGTGAACATTGTAATGAAAAGATTACTACTGATCATAAATGTGATCCAGATGCAGTTAAAACTATGGAACTTCTGAAGAAGGATACTAAACCATGTCCAAAATGTGGAACTATGATTCAGAAACTATCTGGGTGTAGGCAAATGTGGTGTCCGGATTGTCACACAGCTTTTGATTGGGTATCTGGAAAAATAGAAATGGGTAGAATCCATAATCCTCACTACGTGGAGTTTAGGAGGGAACGCATTTCTTCGAGAGAACATGGAGATATTCCATGTGGTGGAATACCAACATTTAGGGAACTTCGTGAGATGAATGCACCCGATAATATCATGCGATTCGCTAACACCTTGAACTTCCTTGATAGAGAGATCGTTTATCGTTATGGTGACCTATATGATCATGGTAACAGGTATCTTAGAGTAGGTTACATGCTTAATGAAATTAATGAACAATTTTTTAAAAAGGAAATACAGAGACGTGACAAACAGAGGGAGAGATTTAGAGATATAAACAACATTTATAGAATGGTTATAGATACAGGTGGAGATCTGTTACGACAGTATGCACTTGAACCAGAAAGATACACTGAAATTATAGACATCTGTAAAAAATTGATAGAATACGCCAATGGGGTTCTTGAAACTATACGTAAGCGATATACTTGTATTCATCCCCAAAATATTTATCTTCATTAATTATAAGATGATTTTGTTGCTGGTCATTATAATTTTGGTTTGGTTTCTCATTCCAAAATATAAGAAACCACAAGTGATACCTAATTTTATTTCAGATGAAGAGATTGATCATATCAAAAAGGAGGTTGAAAGTAAGTTTGAAGTATCTACTATTGATCAAAACAAGACAACTGATAAAACCATCAGAGATAGCGACACCGCGTGGTTAGATCTTGAAGATCCAGTAGTAAACGGAGTTGTTCAAAGATGTGCATCTTTGACTGATAGACCCATTGCTAACTGTGAAATGTTACAAGTAGTTCGTTATAGACCCGGTGGATTTTATCATCCTCACCAAGATGCCTTTCCAAAAGGTAACAAAAGAATGTATACCGTAATTCTCGCACTTAATGATGACTATGAAGAAGGTGAAACTGAGTTTCCAAATATCAAAAACAAATACAAGTTGAAGAAGGGTGATGCCCTCTTCTTTCACACATTAGACAACTACGAAATGATAAGTTCAAAGGCTTTACATGGAGGACTTCCAGTAAAATACGGAGAAAAGTGGATATGTAATGTATGGGTGCACAAATATCCTTATTTAGGTTAAATATTATATAACTTATAATATACTATGAAGTCTGTGGTATTCACATATGGTCGTTTCAATCCACCCCATAAGGGTCACCGACTCATGATTGAACAGGTCATAGAGACTGCTCGTAAATCAAATAAGACTCCCGTTGTTGTGGTCTCACACTCTACAGGTAACACTAAGAATCCCCTTCCCGTAGAGAACAAAATGAGAATTCTCAAGAGGTGGTTTCCAAATGTCACTATCGTGAGTTCTGCAAAGAATCGCAGTATAGCCAAGATCACTGAAAACTTCAACCAAAACTCAATTATGGTTGTTGGTGCTAATCGTCAAAATAGTTTCAAATTTCTTCCATTCAAGAAGGTTGCTGTGCCTCGTTCTAACACCGCACCCTCAGCCACCATGGCAAGGGCTGCAGCCGCTGCTGGTAACAAGAATGCATTCAAAAATATGACTGGTTACAATCTCACAAACAATTTGAGAAATAAGATTGTTAAAGCCAAAGTGAAAAAGTAAAGTAATGTTAGAGGGACACGAAGTTTTTGCTCTGGCTGAAGAAGTATACACACTCGGACCCGGGTATTCCGAGCGTGTATACCATAATGGTATGGAAGTTTTACTACGTAAAGCGGGTATTCCTTATGAAACTGAACGTATAGTTACAATTCCTTTCAAGGATCATGTAATTGGAAATTTAAGAATTGATATGATACTTAATAACGAAATCATATTAGAGTTTAAAACTATTAGAACTCTCAGTGATCAGAATGAGATTCAGGCTCGTAACTACTTGAATCTGACTGGCTTGAAGAAGGCGTATCTGATAAATTTTCCTCCGTTTCCGGGTCGTGATGTAGAGATTCGTTGTGTTGTATCCACACCATGAAGGGTAGAACCTTAGCTAATATTTTATAAAAGTCTTTGGTCTCGTCGTGATACTTTTTAGCATTGCGTAGACCGTCCGTTAGTAACTCTCGGGCTCTCTGTAGATGATATTCCGCCTCGTCTACACAGAACTTTTGGTATTCGTTCATTATATATTATTCACATCTAAACCTTTAAGTTTACAAAGTCTCTCTCTTAGCCTTAACCTGGTACACGGGTTTTGGTGAGGCATTCTTAGTGTTCATGGCGTTACTTAACCATGACTTTTTGTATTTAGCTAATTGAGTCTTAGTTGGGCTATGTATCAAGACATATTTAGTCGCTGCAGCCTTGTATGCATTGACAAATGGGCGTGGTATACCACCTGTATTGAGTGAGTTCATGACATACTTCTTCTCAAGATTGCGCACACGCTCCCTCTTCCACTTACTTACCAAACTCTTTTTAACATCATTCACATTCTTCTTGAAGGGAATACCTGTTTTGTTACCACCAGACATCTTAGCTATGCGACTACGCACTTCACGAATATCATTGTTGAGAGAAGGCATAACCTTATTGTATCTATCCATCCACCTCTTACCGTAAAGTTTAATAAGATCCTTACGGATAGAAGTATTATTCATACCCCTCTTTGTCATAACTTGTGTAGCCTTAACATTCTTCTTTTCTTGTGCCTTTTGTTGCCTTACAACCTTCTTTGGTGGGGGAGTAGGGGGCTTTGGCTTTGGGGCAATCATCATGTTACGAGCTTTCTCGATTTTCTTACAAAGAGTATCCTTGGTTTCTTTGGGAGTGATATCAATTTTCATAATCTTAGCAACCCTAATTAGATCCTCCTTAGTACCATAAGTCTTACATTTGGTTTTACCGAGCTTGAAGTCTTTGTTAGCACCGGAAAGTTTAACGTTTTTACCCTTGTTTTTAATGGTAGCGCTATTTTTATTGACGACAGTATTAATCTTCTTACAAAGATCTTCCTTTTTAGTACTCTTGGTGATACCCACAACACCTAATTTCTTAGCGAGATCAGTGAGTTGTTCTTTAGAGAAACGCATACATTGAATACCATTAATCTGAATATTGAAAACCGAATTGCGCTTTTTCTTTGGTTCAGTCTTAGTCTTTTTAACTGGGGTACGGGGTCCAATTTTCTTCTTAGGACCCCTCTTTTTAGGTGCACCCTTAGTGAGTTCCTTAGGAACCTGTCCGGTAATTTCAACATCACCATTGGTATTCATAAGCTTAATGAGAGCTATGGCATCATTGTAAGCAACGAGCATATCAGCTGGGCTTGGAGAACCAGAAATCTGAACATTTCCAGATTCAGAAAAGTTGTATTTATGTCCCTTGTAATTTACGTACATAAAGGGTGAAAGCTCGGGCTCATAGCTTAATTTAGTTACACCGGATGAAGCATACATTCTGGATTTGCCAGCAATAGAAGATAAAGCTTTAAAATTACCATTAAATCTAAATTGACCACTGAGATTGTTGTACTCAAAGGGGTTGTACAAATAAGCTTCCTTTTCGGTGTAGGTGTTAACGATGTAACGCCTTATGAGTTCAGGTTGATTTGCAATATTAGTACCGATAAAGCCACCAGAGAAGCGAATCTTACCATTCTTGTAAATGTTTACAGTACCACCCTTCGCTTCAGTGCCATTAGAAATGGTAACCTTTATCTGAACTGTGAAGAAGTTCTTTTTAATATCACCTTGCTTTCCATACTCACGTGTATGGGAGAAACCCTCCCTCATCGCACCAAACCTACCTATAATTTGTGTTGTATCCAGATAAAGACCCTCACCAATAGAGGTTCTTGCTTGAGGAACCTTCATAAGTATTTTTTTAAGATCAATGAGATCACCCTGTTGGGGGAACTCCTTATTTACTGTAGCGTTGAACATACCTGGATTTAACTTACTGAAAGCGAGTTGTAAGGGTTGAGTAACTGGAAATCTCCCTGCAATGTTAGTGGAGGGGGCTGGAATGGGTGGTTCAAACTCTCTGAGTACATTGTTAATCATTTTTTTGTTTTCATTTGGAAGTTTGTTATAGTTTGCGTTGCTATTCCAGTTTGAATCAACTGCGTCGGAAAATTCATTATAATTAGCATTACTCATCATGTTTTTTTCAAGGCGATTTGGGAACTCTTGCCTTTTTAACATATTAGCCTCAAGCTCTCTGGCGAAGTTGTTGTTATTGTTGCTGTTATATGACGCAACCGAACTTGCATTGGCAGAAGGACGTAACTCTACACCCGACTGTTTCACAAATTCTTTGAGCTGTTGGCTCATTATTACTAATTAGTAGTATTTTTTTTAGTAGTCGTCTGTGAAACCGAGGCTCTCGTCAACTACATCAAGACCGTAGACTACTGGCTGCCTTGGGTATGTACGACCATTGTATGTCACAACTTCCTCCCTGACCTCAATCTCTCTGGAGCTGAAAGGACCAGCATAGAAATCCTGTGTAAACTTGTGTCTTCCCAAGTTGTTTGCCTGACAATGTTGGTTGAACACCTGTACAAAGAGCTTCTGAGGGACAAAGAGATCCTTGTCGTACTTGATTAGAGTACTCTCCAAGAAGTTGTGGAGAGAGCTCGCCACCATCGCGACTTGCTTTTGAATCTTCTTGAAGTACTCTGGTACAACATTCCAGATATCCTTATTCCTGTACTTATTAGAGTAGTCAATATAAGCTCTCACACACTTGAGAAGAATAATAGGAAGTTCATTGTTCAGCTTCTCATCGAGTTGGGGATCTGCTTCCTTCACCTGCTTCGCAAAGTTCCACGTGAGAATACGACGAAGTACGGAGCCTGAGTTATCCTTCCAATTAGGAACTTCATTACCACCCAGCACACCTGGTGTCGTCCATTCAATAGACACAGCAGTCTTATTCTTCACAGCCACAGAGACATCTTCACCTGATACCATAGATTGGAACTCTGCCTGTTCAAGGGCGAGATCACCCTTCACCTCTGGTGCGATGAACATGAAAGTGTCTTTGATGGCGGAGAGACCGAACTTCTTCTCAATGTTGTTTGAGAGTGTTCCAACATCCTCATTCTCATAGAACTTCTTGAAAACCTTTGTAATTAAGGTGGACTTACCAGAACGAGCAATGCCCTTGTAGAATGGAATAACTTGCCATGCATCCAGCTCACCTACATCAAAGCAAAGACGCCCACCCATGACATATGCCCAGTCACACACATCATCGTCAAACTTTTGATACTTCAGAACTGAATCAAAAAAAGGTGTGGGAATATCTTGCCACTTCTCAACGTGTGAAAAGTCGTCAAATTGTTGATCGAAGTACTTGCATGCAATAATAGTGGGATCTAAGCATCTAAACTCAGCACTTTCATATGGGTAAAAGCGACAATCATACACCCCATGGTCGGGAAGCCACTCTTTACCAACAAATACACCATTCCTGAAACTCCAAACATGCCTACGTTTAGTAATCTCAGGGAATTGAGCATCCATGCATTTGTTCATATTGTCAACAACATCTCGGTAGACGTTACCGCGGCTCGTAAAGTTCTTCCACATGGCGAAGTCATCATCTTTTTGGGAAAGGGAGTAAACAAAGTTTTCAATGGTAAATTTGGGTTTCCATGCACGAGTTCTATGTCCCTCAATTGTTCGAATCTCTTCACAGCACTGTCCCTTGTATCGCCTATATCCGGACTTGTATGTTTGATCCAGTGAATACAAAAGGCATTTCTGATACGGAGTTGAACTTTCAACCTCTTCTTCATCCATCGTAGAGGGATCACCGGAAGTACTAAACTGTGGTAGGGCAGTTGGGTTATCTACACGTTCAAATGATGTGTAGTGACGACGGATATTTTCATATCCATCACTTAGCTGCTTCAATACGTTGTTTATCCTCCTTACAATAGTCATACCATCATCGTTAGGTTCTTTTTTGTGAATCTTCAAGTCTCTGGCATGATTTTTTAGATTAATTAGATAGGTTCGCTGCTTATCCCGGATACCCTTAATGGCAAGGACATCAATTTGACTTGGGTTTGGATTTCCAAATTCGTCAAAGTTGTCAGAATGAACAAATTGACGATAACCCAATTCACGGGCATTTCTAAAGTCGTTAGTCTTCAGATACCATGCATTTTCGAACCTATCCAAAATAGTATTGACCTGTTCTTCTTTCATTGACTGAATGTGTTCTTTCTGAAGTTCAACCAGTGCTTCAAACTTGTTTGGATCCTTATCAATGAAATGGGTATGTTCCATTTTATAATTTAATAAACTACGATTTTTCTTTCTAAGCCGATTTTGGGGGGTGCATTCGAGCAAGCATTTTAATTAGAATTTTATTTTGAGTCTCGAGTTGGAAACAAAGATTGACGAGGGCGGAGCACACAGTATCTCCATCTGGGGTGGCGAGGAGAGAAGTCATGAGACCTGCGAGGTCCATGTTATCCTCATCGTCATCATCGTCGTTAATTTCATACTCATCATCACTTAGGAGGACATCCTCCTCCTCCTCTGACATAATCTCACCCTCCTCGGTTTCCTCTATGGGTTCTTCCTGTTCAGGACGAGACGACATTTAATCTACACTGAGAAAAATCAAAATGAAATATGCCGCGATTTCCCGGAATTTTTTTCTCTGTGTATAGTACAACAACTCTCAAAATGGCCGGTGGTCTTATGCAACTCGTGGCTTATGGTGCCCAGGATGTCTATCTGACTGGCAACCCTAAGGTAACTTTCTTCCAGGCGGTTTACAAGCGCCACACTAACTTCGCGATGGAGAACATCGAGCAGACTGTCAACGGTACCCCCGCTTCGTCTGGTCGCGTCTCCGTCACTGTCGCCCGTAACGGTGATCTTGTCGGCGACATGTACGTCGAGCTTGAGTCCGGCGCGTCTAACTCCCGCACCGCCGACGGTGATGATGCTTGCTGGGTGGCTGAGCGTGCGATCGCCTCCGCTGAATTATCAATTGGCGGACAGCGCATTGACAAGACCTACCAGCGTTGGTGGAGGCTTTACTCCGAGCTCTACCTCGATGAGTCCAAGAAGGCTACCTGGGGTAAGATGACCACTGCCACCACTGGCAACACTGTCTATTTGCCCCTTGTTTTCTTCTTTAACCGCAATCCCGGACTTTTCCTCCCACTAATTGCTCTGCAGTACCACGAGGTGCGCATCGATTTCGATTTAACTACCGATTTCGGTGTCTATACCGCTAACACCTTCAAGGTTTACGCTAATTACGTCTACCTCGACACTGAGGAGCGTAGGCGATTTGCCCAGAAAGGTCACGAGTACCTCATTGAGCAGGTTCAGCACACTGGTTCTGATACCGTCACCGCGGGTACAACTTCCAACAAGCGCCTCTCTTTCAACCACCCCGTCAAGGAGCTCGTGTGGTGTTTCAACGACCCCGCGTCCGCGAACGCTGCCACCTCTCTTTGGAACTTCACCAAGTACCCCGCTGCTACCGACATTATCCTTGAGTCTGATGCCCAGGTTGAGGCTTCCGGTAACTGCTACGTGCCCATCACCCAGGGTACCGGTGTTCCCCTCCTTGCCTGTGGTGAGGACGGTTCCACCAAGAAGTTCACCGAGGAGGTCGCTGGTCCCCTCACCGACTTCAAGCTTGTCCTCAACGGTCAGGACAGGTTCAAGGCTCAGAAGGGTAAGTACTTCAACCAGGTCCAGGCGTACAACCATCACTCCGGTTGCCCCTACCCCGGTGTGTACTCGTACTCTTTCGCGCTCAAGCCCGAAGAGCACCAGCCTACCGGCACTTGCAACTTCTCCCGCATCGACAACGCCCAGGTCGCTGTCACCCTCCCCGCCGCCATTGCCTCCACCACCATGCACATGTTCGCGGTTAACTACAACGTCCTCCGCATCCAGTCCGGTATGGGTGGTCTTGCCTTCTCTAACTAAGCATACAAATCAATTTTGTATTTGCTATTAAAAATAATTAATTAGATCTTCATTTTTAAATCACATGAAAAATGTTATTTAAAAACGAAATACGTAATCATAATATGATCCTTCAACCCTATTGCTTTGTTGGAAGGCGTACATATGCTCAAAGAACTAAGGCTAAATATTGGAAAGCTAAAAAAAATGCAAAGAAGGCGTGTATGAAAAACCCGGATGCGCTTAATTGTGCAATTCGACATAGGCGGTGTGAAAATTGTCCATTTAATAAGTTTTTCAGATCTGATAAAGATACCACTAAACCCACGTGAAAAGCATTTTATTCATTTGTCATGTACCCCAGTTTTGCACCTCTAATGTATTTAATGAGATCTTTTCCGAAATCATCTAGGTGTGCATCGGGTATTATATAATTTATATGAAACACCATTCGTTTAATATCATCGGGTAACCACCATGGGAATTCAATCTCATCGTTCGGTTCCAACGTGTTAATGTCATCCCTTACGAAAAATAGATTTCCCGTTGTACATAAAAATGTGTATCCCTTTTCTTTGGCAAGTTGTTTGATCAGAAATGGGCTTGCACCATGTCCATCGTATGATACATCCTTCTCCCAAAGTGGTGTGGAGTTGGATGGTTCTATGATTACCAACTTTGGTCTCACTTTCTTCAATCCTTTCCATATTTCGTAATCAATACTATCAACGTCTATAGAGAGAAGGTCTAAATCTTCTGGAAAGTCATTATTTAAAATGAGGTCGTCAAGATTTTCACCGGTGACGAAACTTTGAACCGGTGTTATATTTGGGTATTCTTTACATGTTTCAAGTAGATCTTTATACTTATTTTCATCACTTTCGATGTAAAGACCTTTCCATTCTTTATTTTTTATAAGGTTAAATGTATTGGATAGATGTTTTCCATCCCAAGCACCAAACTCACAACATGTACCAGATGTGATGTTTAACTTATCTAAAATATACTCAATGACACCATCTTCACCATTTTGAGAAAATACATTGTTTCTATGATCGAGTATCATATAGTTTATATTCTCAAAAGATCTTTAAGTTAATAAGTTTTTCAGGTCTACTAAACCATGTGAATAGTTATGACTGGCGGTTCATCACTGTATCCGTAGTATCTCATAGAAATACCAAATTGATGCATTAAATCTGTATGTATTTCTGAATTAATCTGTTGTTTCCAATTTTTTAACGTTGTGTTGAAGTATTCAAGTCCTTCATCAGAAAATACACATATACGCATAAAAGGTTTAGAGCGCACTCGTGACATGTAGTTATCAACAGCGGATGGTAATGGAAGTGTGTTGTAGTCGTCTGATTTGATAATGTCAATAATATAGTAACCATGTGCATCACAAAGGATATTACATTGCATCTCAGGAAACCCTTTTATATAGGCTTCAAAATCTTGAGAACTTGGGAGAGTTACATAGATTGGTGTGTTTTCGGTTACAATATCATTCGTCTCTCCTAATCCTGGGTGTGTATGGAATCCTATCTCCGAGTACCATATTTGTTCAATCTCTTTAGATTTTACACAATTACGACATTTGGATGTTACATATTCCGGTTTACTGAATGTAAAATTGTCACGTTCCACCTTACCTGCATACTCCCATCGATTTAAATAAGATAGTTTACTTATTTCTTTTAAATCGTTGATGACACTACGTGTAAGTTTAAGTTTCTTCTTACGAGGTCTGATCATAGGTGTATGAACAGCCTGGACACTTATCATCTGATAGTAACACTTAAAAATAATCTGTTATTATTTATTATGATCTTCAAGAAACTTTTGGAAAGTTTATTGAAGACTGAAAAACCAAAATTGGGGAGATGGTCTCTAAAATCATGTAACGAGTTAGCTACATCTATTAACTCCGTGTATCAGAATAGGGATCATTGTGGTGATACTATATGTAAAACACCGAAGAAGGCTTTGGAGTATCCATCAAAACATACTACCCCCCATCATACCCAACAACGTGGTCATTAGAGTAAAACTACTGGTCATAGAAGCAATGGGTGTTGTGGGAATGCTACCAGCTGCTCTTACAGAAGATACACAAAGACATAAAAGACATAACAACATTAAAATGGGTACAATAGCTTTCATTTTACAATGGACTTAGAAAAATAAATCAATATCGAAGTATGTACCACGATGTTTACACTGACGGGAGCAGTTTGGGAAATCCTGGACCTGGTGGTTGGGGTGTGGTCAGTGATATTTATAAGTTATGCGGTGGACAGCCTGATACAACAAACAATCGGATGGAGATGACCGGGATTTTGAGAGCTCTTGAGGAGTGTGTGAAGAGAGATATTCAAGAGGTCTGTATTTACACGGATAGTAACTATGTGAAGCAGGGGATTACCCAGTGGATTCATAAATGGAAAAAGAATGGTTGGAAAACTTCATCGGGGAATGATGTAAAAAATAAGGATCTTTGGATTGAAATTGATACACTTCGTAATCAACTAAAAGATGTTCAATGGAAATGGGTGAAGGCTCACAATGGAAATATTCTCAATGAAGAAGCGGACAAACTTGCGAGAGACTCTGCAATGACATTTAAATCTTAACATATCTCAAGTTACCATGGGTGACGATGACCACTGTGCGTGGTGTGATAAACAGGTACACCTTTTAACGAAGTGGGGGGAAAAAAGTGCGGGTTACAGATGGCTTCATAATCACTCACGACTTTTATATAAATCACAGAATGACTGGTTAGCATATCCATCAATTATAATTGCATCAATTACTGGTGTTGGTGGTTTTGCTGTATTAAATCCAAGTGGTAATTCTGATGTATCTACAGAAACTAAAAACAAGATTATGATAGTACAGTATTTCTTTGCTTTTTTGAATGTACTTGGGGGTATCCTAACTAGTATTTCTAAGTTTAGTCAAAGTCTGTCTTTATCGGAAGCACATTCAGCAATGTGTGTACAGTGGTCTAAGTTTTATAGGACCATAGATATGGAGTTATCTCTTGATGTAAAACACAGGGGTGATGTAGTTGAATTTATAATGAAATGCAAAAAAGAGTATGATCGACTTTTGGATGAATCTCCAGATATTCCCGCGTGTTCAATACAAGCATTTCTTGTCCAATTCCCGGATAAAGTCAACAAGCCAGATGTATGTAACGGATTGTCGATTGTTGTGAGTGATGATGCAGCGTCTGTTACCGGGTCTACACGTGCTGTTAGGAGATGGTTGGGTGCCCTTTCGGGTGTAAAAACAAAAAGAAATAGTAGAGATGACGACCTTCATAGAATGGAGAGTGTGTAATAAAATATAAAAAAAATATTTTTATAAGCTAAATGTATGAAGATAGCATTTGTGTTTATCGTAAAAGATGGTGAAAAGTATCTTGAAAAGAACTTGAATACTATCAAAAAATACAATCAGGACATTTACGCGGTTGAAAACAACAGCGTTGATAATACAAAGATCATTTTGAGAGACTCGGGTATCAAAAATGTCATCACCCTAGATTTAGATAAGAAACATTCTACTGAGTTATGTACGAAGGAGGTGAACTGCAGCGAACGCGTTCGTCGTCTTGCGTACATTCGTCAAAAGGGGGTTGACGCTGTTATTAATTCAGGTGTTACGTATGATTATGTATGTATGTTAGACATGGACTTTTTAGACTATGATGAAAAGGGTCTTATTGATATGTTTCAGTATATGGAAACTCACAAAGATGTAGATGGAATATTCGGAATGTCCATAGATAGAAACAATATACCTTATGACACACATGTTGTAACTCCAACACATAAATTAGTACCAATTATAACTAAATTAAATAGGTACGTATGCGTTGATTCAGCCTTCAGTGGTTTTGGTATTTATAGATACTCTTCAATGTGGGATACCGGTGCTAAGTATGACTATAAAAACATAAACGAAATTGAACATATACATTTTAATAAGAATTTTAACAAATTAATAGTTGATACACAATTTAATCCAAGATATATATCTTTAGCTGAAGATAAAATGAGGTTTAGAATAATGATAGTGATCTTGATGTTGATATTGTTTTACTTAATTAAAAATAACATCCGTAAATAGATAAATGAACGTTGGTATACTTACAGCTGGTGGTGTGTGTCCAGGTGTCAATAATATTATCCATACACTTACTCGCCTTGAAAATGCCCAAAACAACCGTATGTTCGGTATATACGAGGGTTTTCGTGGTGTGAATAACAACTTACGATTAGACTTGTCCTCTCGCGACAAGATTGATGAAGGTGCGGGATCTGTTTTAAGAGTCTCATGCGACAAAGTTGATATAGAAAAAGCAATTGATAATATTAATGATCTTGACAGACTTTACTGTATATGCGGAAATGAGTCTATGAAAAGTGCAAAAGAGCTTGCTATGGATGACCGAATTGAAACAAATATTATTGGTATTGCTAAAACAATTTTCAATGACATCCCAGGTATTGAATCTATCGGATTTCAAACAGCTGTCCAGGAGTTTGCAAAATATATTGACTACGCATACACGGAAGCCACTACAACTAATTCAATTGTGTTTATTGAAGCTCCGGGTCGCTGCGTAACTGGTCTGGCTACACAAGCTACCTATGCGCGTTATTCTAAAGTTACAGATATAGTTACACCCGATACAACCAATAAAATTAAAATGCATCAGATTAGGAATAACTATGAAATAAATGGTTACGCAACTGTAGTTGTATCGGAGAATTGTGATTATACAGATATACTCAGCTATTTGGAAGAAGTTGAGGCAGATGTAAAGATCATATCACCGGGATTTTCAATTCGTGACGTTGAACCATGTGTTTATGATGTAATTATTTCCCATGAAATGGCAATTCAATCGTTTAAACTTGCACAAGATAAGCGTAATTTCATCAAAGGTGCGACAAATGCTCTCTATTTTGAGGATTTTCTCAACATAGTATAATGTTTAGAGCCATGTACAAAGATCCTAAGTTTATAGGGGCTCAAATAACACCACCAAACAATGTCATTGTGATAACAGAAGATGGCGTTGAAAATTATACAGTAGAAAAACAATATTTTAGATCAGAAGCCCTTATTGATAAACAGATGAAATTACTTAAAGGTACAGACCGAGGAAAGAACAAGTTACGAGAACTCTTCTTAGAACCGAGAATAGAACAAAAGGGGCGTTTTACTGTTACGGTTTACGAGTTTTGATCCAATAGCTCAGTTGGTTAGAGCGTGGTGCTTATAGTAAGGTATACATAGTGAGGTAAAACTCACACGAGGCACGCCAAGGTCACGGGTTCAAGCCCCGTTTGGATCACACTTTTATAAATATATTGTTTGTATTTATAAAAATGTGTATGGAGTATGCAATTAAAATAAGGGACACTACAACACCCCACGACTTGGACAATATGTTTACACATGCTTGGTCATACAACAAACCTATTAGATTTGTTATGGATGTTACAGAATGTAGAAATATATCACTTGGGAGGGTTCTCTCTATGAAGAAGGTTCTTGACAGTCATCGTCTCAACTCGAATAAATATATTGATTACACCACTGTCTATGTAAAGTCACGGTTAGCTAAAACTGTTCTTAACTTGGGAATATCTATAATAAAGACTGAAAGACCTGTCTACATCAGTACCCATACTTAACGTCTTTACGTGTTGCGGAAGGATTAGTTCTGGATATAAAGTCTGGACGCCCATGAGAAAAGTGTCCAATAGTGCTATTATGACTACGATCAATCTTCATATAGCGACGCATATCTTTGTAATATATTCTGGCACCTTGTGAGATTAAATCCTCATGCTTCATGTCTATATGATTATCCATAGGAATGAAATACTTTACATATTTTTTCATATTTTCAACATTAATGAGGTAACATTTGGTACTCGAAATCCATTTAACCTTTTCTAACTTTCCATCTTGTTTGTCGGGAAGACGTGAGAGACAATGAAAGAAACACATTTCAAACTCACCCCCCCTATCATCTATTATATTTTGTATTTCTTTGTAAAGTTGTTCAGATTTAATGATAACATTGTCTTCGAAGATGACTGCATATTTCAATCCCTGATCAAAACATCTCTTGTAGAACTCCATATGTCCCATGAAGCAACCTATAGCCCCTATATTAAAGTAGGTTATGTCGGGGCGCTTTATAGTTGGATCATAGTGCATTTCCAAAGCTTTTTCATAGTACTCACCATCAATCTTATTTTCATATTTTTTAGCACCCTTAACAGTTCGTGTGTCTGGTCCATATATGATCTCAATTGGTATTTCCTGGTTGTGATATTTCATGAAATGATTTCTCCGTTTTTCTTCTGATTTTAAAGTCAAAAGGAAACATTTATAGTCATAAGTTTCAACTCTACGTTTTCTGTAGAAAAGCAAAAATGCTATAATCATTATCACAATGAGAATTGATGACATCTTACTTAAACGTTAGAAAATACTTACGAGTAAGATGAACGCCATAGATGTATGCGGGCTGATGGGATCAGCTTTCATTGTTGTTATGTTCATACCCGAAATTAAGCATGTGTACAAACACAAAGATGCAAAAGCTATAAATTACCACTTCCTACATTTGAACTTGGCTGCGAGTGTTCTGTCCCTCGTATATTCATTCCATTACAACGTCGTACCTATGATCATTACAAATGTTGCTGCTAGTATTTTCTGCTTCCTCATGTACTACTTTAAACATATTTACGAGCTTAAAGAAAAGAATCAAATTACTGATATAGTAGCCGAGGCTCCAGCTCCTATGGTGTAGTTGGTCAACACTGTGGACTTTGAATCCACCACCCCAGGTTCAAGTCCTGGTGGGAGCTCGTTCCGGATCATATGTAGGAGACTCATAAGACTGTTCACCTTAAAAGGCTCCATGAACAAGCATATGTGATGGACCCTTACCCTCTCTTAGCTCAGTTGGTAGAGCAGTGGACTGTAGTTCCAAGGGTCACCTGTTCGAATCAGGTAGAGAGGACCATTCCTCTGTAGCTCAGTTGGTAGAGCGACAGGCTGTTAACCTGTAGGTCATCGGTTCAAACCCGGTCGGAGGAGACACAAAGCACCAATAGCTCAGTGGCAGAGCGTGCGTTTAGTAAGCGCGAGGTCAGGAGTTCAAACCTCCTTTGGTGCAAATCCCATTATTTTTACTAATTGACAATTTCCAAATTGTAAAAATAACTTAAAATAGACTATCGTATATAATACAATGTTGACTATTGCCGAATTCATTTTACACCCTGTTGCGTCTGTAAAAAAACGTTTTAGGTCGCGTAGAGGTGCTGCGGTTCATGATGCACCCCCACCACCCACTGAATCACCAAATGAGTGGGCATTTGGACCCTATTCATGGAAATGCATAATAGATGCTTCCGATAAGGAGGGGCGGGTTGATAGAACTTTCATAGGATTTAGTCAGAATATGAATATCACAGAAAGGACAAAACTTGCATGTGATAGACATAAGATGCCCGGGACTGAATGTGGTGAACCCAATCTTATTATGAAAGGTGGTGAATGTGACGAAGTTATTTACATGAAAACCAAAAAGGATGACAAACTGATTAATCTTTCAAATCCATTTTTTCGGGGATGACGATGGGTGGTGCTTGTATCCAATCAAGTGGTTCTAAAAATTCAGCTGCGAATGCATTGTCTTTTATTTCTTTTACCTGTACAATTCTACAATCTTGGGGAGTCATAATGGGTTTCATTTTGGTGGGTTCAATTACAATAACCGGTTTACAAAAAAGTGCCAACATTATATCTTTCTCTTTAATTGGAAAATATGTTCAACAACTACCGCACACCCCAAAAATGTCAAAATGGGATTATCATACTTCTTTATACCATAGCCCATGATGATAAAACCCCATACGAATGCAAGGAGATCTGTCATGGGTGAAGCTGAAAAACTACAATTTGATTCTGTGGGTATAGACGATTCCATCATATCGTAGTATAAATACCCTGCTACTACTGAAAGTAAAATAGCATAGAAGTGATTGTTCATATAATATAAGGAATAAAATAAATTATAATGTAAAGTATGTCATGTTGTATACGTCCAAACGTTGAAGAAGATGACGAAGATCTTCAACGTTTGAAAAAGGTTAAGCACATAATTTCAAAGTTTCAACACACTGACAGACAATTAATATATGAAGTCATAGAGAAAATTGAAGAATTAGATGATGAGTTGGTAAAGACTCAAGAAGAAAATGAAAGACTTCGTGGTGGGCAGTTAATTAATGTTGCTACAAATAGTCTCGTTGAAAAATTACGCGATCTTGAATACGAGAATGAAATACTACGTACTCGTGTGTTTAACACATATAAACAGTAGAAGCGATTTTTAAGTAAAAAAAGAATGCATCTCAAAGAACTGAAAAATCACTGGAAGACTATACGAGAAGAGTTGGATGATTTACCAATGAATGTTTTTATAAGTGATAAACCCAGACCTACGGGTGAATGGGAAGGTTCAGACGTTCTACGTCAAATTGTTTCAGATTACCATTCTGGTAAATGTGGTTGGCTAAAGGGTGGACAAACACATTTACAAGAGGAGTGGATTAGTTGGCCTATTATATGGGAGAGTAAGATAGTATTGGGCAATTGTCTAAAATGCCCAGAGACATATAAACTACTTTCAAAAATACCAGGTGTTCGTATAGCTGGGTTTGCTCTCATGAAAGGTGGTGTAAAACTGGAAGAACACGTAGATCACGTCGGAGATGATTATAAGTTTACGTATCATTTAGGATTAAAGTGTCCGGATGATTGTTACTTGCACCATTCTGAATTGGGGGATATAAAAGAAGAAGATGGTAAACATATCATTATGAGTTCAAGATTTCCGCATTGGGCGGAGAATGGGTCTGACGAAGATCGTATTATTCTCTACCTTGAATATTATAACTCTCCCAACCGTGAATGCTGATAGGACTTTCTTCACACCATGGGTACATTTCTTCTCCCACAAAGTTCATAGCACCCACACCATTTTCAATACACTCGTTACATGTTCCTATGCTGTCATCAATAAGGCAACCAATTCCCAAGGCTCTACACACGTCAACTTTTTTGACTTCATTCTCTGTGAAACTATTAGTGAGAATGACGTCATCAAATAAACCTGGATAGAACTGTTCAATCCAAAGTTCGGTAGACCCTCTAACAATTTCCTGCCTTCCGGTGAGTATATACATTTTATCAAACAGTACACGTAGTTTTTTCATAGCTTCTTGTGATCCCTCTATAGGTTCTAAGTTACGAAACTCGTCAGAAAAATAGAACTCGTGGAGAATTTCTTGTGAACGTTCTTCTGTGCAATTGAAAACTTCTCTGTAAAGGTAATTGTATTTTGGTTTTTTTGGTAAAGCTATCTTTTTATATTTTGCCATAGGTTTCAATAAGGGTACAAGTACCTCATCTACATCTATGGCAATTTTTGTGTTCATTTATTTATACTAACATTATTCGTAATCGCGAATCGTCACACCTACAGGAAATCGTGGGACGCCGAGAGCTGTTAAGTTTTGAAACCTGACAGTGAGCATCTTTCCCATGTACTTCTTGTAGTTCTTGTAATGTTCCTCTCTCTGAGCAATTGTTCCTTCGGGGCGCACTGTAAACTGTTGACCATTCTCAGTTTTGCATACCCACACAACTGCATCTGCATCTCTACCGTGCCCAGTTTTTGCACCGGTAATCTCATATTCCTCGGTCTGGAAATCCTTATATTTGAGAAGGTAGTTGCTTCGCTGACCCACTTCGTAAACACTGAAGCGGTCACGGATCATGGTACCCTCATATCCTTGTTGTATGAACATCTTGTGATAACCTTCCATATCCTTGTGTTTCTTAACACTGAAGGTATCAACATATTCGTAATGAGGATTGTAGATAGAATCTTTCACGTACTCCCAGCGTTGCTCGAAGGTCATCTGATCTCTAGCGCGGGCTTCAGCTCTGAGATCAAAGAAGTCAAAAACATAAAACTTGAGCTTCAGAGGGTCAGTCTTGAAAGTGCTTGTGAGATCCTCAAAGGTGAGGTTAGGGTCATAGGCTTCACCATCGACGTATTGACCCGGTCCAAGACCCTTCCCAAGAACCTCAGTTCCAGGGATAATCTTCCCAGTCCTTGAGATACCACCATCCTTTGAAACCAGTAAACGAACACCATCAAGTTTGGGTTGAACGTAGAACGGCTCAGAGATGTATTTCTTGCGATCATCCCATTTGTTGGCGAGCATAGGCAACACTTGGTTGCACTTGGTGTGCTCATTGTTCCACATGGTTTGAGCCCGCTTCAGGGCTTTCTCATAACCAGTCTTAACATTGGTTCGTGATTCGGTGAACTTGTCATTTCCCACGATCCCCGATACCTTTACGATATCCGCAGTTCCGTCAATGAGTTTATCAATGCGGATGTCGGTGTAACGTTCACGGTTCATTTTATCTTTATGGATAAGGCGTTCCATTATACAAGTAAATAATTTCTCAACTTTAAATAGGATGTCTTCACTTCCAGTTGTAAATTACGGTAGAATGGAGCGACTTAGGCCACCGGAACCCACAAACGTTCCATTGAATGCAAATACATTGGCTATCATTTTTATAATTTTATGCATTTTGGGACTCTATCGTAGATATGTTATCGTTAATCAAGGGCGTGAGCAATCTTATACTTTAGACACTTTGATGCCGACAAATAGAGGTCTTTCTTCATCAATTTCTTGAATCTGCGTTCTGGAATGTCAGTCTTTTCCATATACATTTTTTTTAGATCCCTCATGAGTTTATCACAGTTCTTCATCTCATGTTTGAGATCTCTATATTCACCCCACATCTCTGTGGAGATTTGATGAATCAGAAGGTATGCATTGCTACCCATCTTACGTTCTGATCCACCCAAAAACATGAAGGTAGCTGCAGAGCAACAAGCACCTTGAGCGATTGTGATAACCTTCACACGTGACTTTTCAAGGATATTCTTGAGAGCAAATCCCGCATATACATCACCACCTTCACTCATGATATTGACCCTAATCTTGGGTTCATAACCAATGAGATCAGCCTTATGTTTGAGGAGTAGAATCTCCAACTTCTTGAAGGCTTCTACGAATTCCAGTGTATTCTCTTGAGTGATCTCACCGTAAAAGTGAAGCTCGTTTCCGATAGTCTTGACGCAATCAAGAGTATCTTCATCCTCGTCAATGAGCTTTTTCTCGTTCGTAGGCATTCTTCAATGCTTTCTTTACTCTTGATACATCTCTCTGTTTTAACTTACTTCCTACCGCCAAATGATTCATCACATCAAAATCTTGCGGGGTTAAACCATACTTAAGCATAGGCTGTAAGTCTCCATTTTCTGCATACTTCTTTATAAGGCATAAATCCTCTATACATAAATTGTGTCCATTCCTTTTCTGAATCTCTTTGTACTTTTGATTTCGCATCTTAAAGTTACCATACTTTGTCCAACAACTTCCAGGTCTTATTGTATCTCTATCCAGAGACTTACCTTGATTCAATTTTGGAATAACAAGTGCATTCAATGTAAAGTATGGCATGAGATTCCAATCACCATTCGTATACATTTGTGTATCATATGTGTCAGCTTCTGAAAAAGCATTCACAGTTGGAACTATGTTAACACCCTTAGAATCCAAGTAATTTTCTGAAAATATATCCCATACATGACCATGCTCGTGAATTGAACTTGGGATACCTATCGGAGCTGGATCACTAAGAATATCTTTGATATACTCCTTAGGAGTTTTAAATACATCTTTCTCGTCATATCCATCAAGATATGTAAAAAAATCTCTAATATTTCCATTACACCGTGCCGCAGCATTCTCAGCCACAGATGATCTATCCTCTGTCAAAGTTAACAGTTTATCTGGTTTGTGTTTTGGGATGAATACGGTTTCAAAGTTTGGAAACATACACATATTAGTTGATGTAACTACAAACGCCCCTCTTGATACACGATCTCCATCCGAAACTCTTTCAATAAGACTTTTAAAGTCTGAATCATAGTCATCAATATATGTATGCTTGGACGATGTTTTTATAAATGTCAGAAAAAGTGATTTAGATTTCAGGTGATCCCTTTCTACTTCTACGCTGTTATAGTCATTCAATACAGACTTCAACACAAATGTCTTACCTACACCACTTGCACCACAGATGAAAACATTCTTCTTCTCTTGAATATACATTTTCAGAAGTTCAATCTGCTTCGTGTGAAGTGTGTCAACAGGCTCATCTTTTTTTTGTTCTATTATTTTAATGAAGGAGTCCATTGATGACCTTACTAATCAAGCCATAGATTTGGTGCTCGAGAATGACGCACTACAAGATCGTATCGTAAAACCTTTAAGAAGAAAAATTTTACCATATGCTGCGTGTGCGGCTTTAACTAATATCGCTATACTTATTCTGTTGGTCTACCTTGCTCTACGTCTTCGGGTTCTTCAGACACCGAGGATTTAGCATCCTCCTCTTCCTCTTCCTCTTCCTCCCCCTCTTCCACTTCCTCTACCATTTCTTCTTCAAACTCCTTAGCCTTCCTGTCATACTCCGCCTTGGAATTCATCATTTCTCCAAATCTGCTGAATGGACCACCCCTTGTTACCGCCCCTGCGACTGTAATTCTTTTAATCTTAGGAATCGCCCTTACATCAAGAATCTCTGGTTTAGTGAAAGTGTTTGCAGGATACTCCTTTTCGAATGCATCCAAAATACCAATAGGAATCGCAGGAGATTGCTCAATGAGACGATCATACTCCGCCTTGCATGTATTTACAAAATCTAAACCATCAGCACTACGTTCGCGACGTGGTAATGCTAACATAAGCCTAATATTTCTGGATAGTAGACCGTATGCAAGTGCTGATGTTTTGTGATTTTCCATTAATTCATTAATCTTTAAAAATTGCATAATAGTTGCTATAAGACCCGCAACCAAGTTAAGACCACCGATCATAGCGGGAACACTTCCTTGCATTGATGCTGGAAACTGATCCTGAGCAAAGTTAGCTGTACCAGTAACAGTTGAGAGAACAATAACAGGTAAGGTAAAACGCAGACTCAGTTTTTTGTATAGAAGGAATGCTCTGTGATTCATATACCTGTAACACCCAGATGCTTCACCCCATTGACGCAATATAGTTTCGTGTTGGTCGTTCCAACTTTTCTCTCTTAAATCAAGTTCTTGTTTTCTGAGTGATGATGGGGTAATACCACCGTTAAAATTTTCTTCACTCATTCTATAATAGATGAATATAATTTTCCTGATTCATCTATTTTTCTTGATTACTGTTTTAATAGTTCCATTTACCAATGATAAACGCAACCTGGAGTTCTATTCAATCTTAATTCCTTTTTTATTCTTTCATTGGAGCGTAAACGACGACACGTGTGCATTAACCCAAGCGGAGATAGCTATAACCGGTAAGAAGAAGGAAGATTCCTTTATGCATCAAATAGTCAGCCCAATTTACAAAATGGATGACACAGAGGCAAATAAACTCACAAAGACTGTATTTTTCGCGCTATGGGGTTTCGTACAGTACCGCCTCGGAAGATTTGATATGTTCATAGACGATTTTAAAGATCTCATGACTGGGAAGCGCATCTAAAGAATAGTCGCATTTAATATCCATGGATAACACAAGACATCTGATTGTGGAGACACCAGATGGTTCTGTTGCGATAGCATTTAACGAAGAGGTTCCACCACCAGAGCCTCCAGAACCACCTCCTGAAATTATACAACCACGACAACGTTTCAGATTATTACTAGAATATCACCCCGTTGCGCGTGCTCTAGCGTATATATTCATGATTTCATCTGGTATAAATTTAGGTCTTTTTAGAAGAACAATAGATATTATCAATTTTGCGTTGATAGTATCTACGACGGGTGCTCTACATAGTGAACATTCAGCATCAATAGGAGTTGTAGTGTTTCATGGTACATGTGCAGGGCTTATGATAGTACCATTTTGTGTACTTCGAATGTGGGAACAAGCTATTTTCCAGTTTTCATCCGCTCTGATGTGTCTCACCGCATTTAATACATGTACCCAAACACTAGAGCAGTCTACTTCTTCTTAGTAAGTTCATGAACACGCTTCATGAACTCCTTGTTACGACTCACTTTAGGATCCGCTTTGATAATGCGGAGTAGAGCAGCTGTTGGTATCTTAGGACTGTTTCCCTTTGGTGTTGGAGTCTTCTTCAACTTTTTACGCGCGTTCTGAATCTGTTTCGCAGTTGGCATTATACTTTAGGTGAATATTTAAATTGATCAAAAAAATGAACCGATATCTTAAAGTTATAGTATAGAAGCATACAAACCGCGTCGGCTATATCATGCTTTCTTTCATATGGAATGTCAATATCAGTAAACTTTTCAGCTAAGCTAACAGTTCTCTCTTTCCTTTCGTCGTAATTTAAATGTCTCATACCAAAATGTGTATGCATGCTCACAGGTGAAATCAACTTCACTTTATCTTTGAACATGTAGTGTAAAAGTATCTCGATATTATTAAACCCAACAGGTGGTTGCCTTTCAATTAGAATCCTCTCAGCCTTGTCAAAAATCTCTTTATGTTCATCTACAAAAAGGGGTATTAAATCAACAATGTCATTTGAATATATGTATTTGTAATCTTCGAGACTTACCTTCTTTATATATTCAATGTCAATTTGAGGTCCATTTCCACATTCAGCGAGAACAAGACCCATATTATGATACCCTATATCTATGGCGAGTATCTTCATATCTTTATCTGAAAGATTTTCCTTAAGTATAGTATATGAAAAACAAGACTAAAACACAACTTATGGGTCTTGCTCTTGTAGTGCTTGTAGCTATAGTGATATATTTATATCAGAACCCCAAAGTTGTTAAGATTCCAGTGAACGTTCCCATGATGATGCCAAGGTTCATGCAACGCACAGAGAGACCTCCCCAAAGCCCTGAGTTTAGAGAACCACCTATAAAGCAGTACAAACCTGGGCATATGCAACAGATGGGTGTTCTAACAGGTGACGGTGATGAGACACTCCCTCTTTACGGTAAGGAAGTGAGGGGTCGTCGTGATCGTTATCACTATTACACTACCACTGGTGGTGAAAACCTATATCCTCTCCCCATAAAGCATGATGGTCGTGATTGTGTAGATGACATCGGGTGTCAAGAGTTATATGGGAATGAATCAGTCAACGTGACTGGTAAAACTGGTTCATTCAATGTAAATCTTTATAGAACAGATAACTTTTTCTAATTACTCCTTCTTTTCACCACCATCCTCCTCCTTTTTACCCATAAAACGGTTCATTGTATCGTCGATGAGTTTCATAGTAGAGGAGCTGGAGCAGCAGCAGGCGCACAGTAACATACCAAGTACGGGTGGTGTCTTGACTGGACTCTTCATTGAAAAGAATATGATCATCATACAACAACACAAGCAAGAAAGGTTTGCACTGAGCTGTCCCATAGACATAACTGGACCTTCACCATCAAAATCGACCATATTAGTTGCTGGTAACACAGACATTTATTATACGTCAACAAAAATTATTACGAAGTCTCATAACTGTATCAACCTCCCTGTTCAAAATCCCTGGATTTCTTGAGAATTGATTTTTCAATCTCAATAATTTCAATATAGTCTCTTCATCCATATCTTTAAAGAAATCTACAAGTTCCATTATGTCACGCATACCCATATCTTCCTTCTTCGCCTGAACATATGGCCATGTTTGTTCTCTGAGGGTTGCAACTTCCTTTTCGAGTTGTCGTATTCTTGGAAGTAATACTTTTGTGATAACCGCGTTAGATTCCATATCATTGCATTCACTTAAAACTTTAATACTATCCTATATCAAATGAACTGTCTGTCTTATTCTGGAAATGATTGTTACAAATACAGACTGGCTAAGACACGTCAGAATGTCCTAAAGGATATTTATAAACGCTGTGATGACATTACATTGAAGAGTCCATACCCCAAACCTAAGAAGCGGGAAAATACCAGACTTAAAATGCGTTTTAAGGAAGCAATACGGGATGCACAAGAAATATGCACAGACGAAGGTGCCAAGTCAAAACAGTGTCATCTCGCGTGGTATGAAGTTGATGAGTTGGAAGATTCTATGAATAGATATTATCCAGATCAATAATTTCTCCATCTATATAAATGGACTACGAGTCCCTAAAGAAACACGCCAAGAAGTTGGGAATTAGGGTGACTAAAGATGTACAAGGAAAACGAGTTAAACTAACCAGGAAGGAGTTGGAGTCTAAGCTTAAGAAGGCAACTAAAAAGACTAAGAGGGGTGGTATGGAAAAACAAGCAAAGAGTGCTTTGAAGTTTATCCGAATTTGTAAGACTGTTTTGAGGGAAGCTCAACCAAATCAGGAAATTGTTTCAGTTCCAACAAGGCGTGTAGCTATGGGACGACCCCCACCTCCACCTCCACCTCCTCCACCCAGACCTATGGTTAACAATCAACGTGCCAAGCTCCTGGCTGAACTGAGAGCCAATCCAAAATTTCGTAATCTCAGAACAAATTAATAACCTAAGTCCCACCCTCACAAACTCGTTTTTCAAGTTGAAAATGATGATCTCACATGAAAAACGACAATTTCTCAAGGTAATCAGCGGAGGTCTTCACATCCTCATGAGCTGTTCCTATAAAGCTGATGATATCGGTATCGACCCCGAGGATGGTATAGAAGAGACGATATCCGAAAAAATGATTGTACTCGCCAATACTATCGCCAATGGTGAAAGATATTGGTTTGACGATGGACGATTTAACAATTATGTTGATGTGGCATCGGACGAAGATCTCATTGAACTTCTGGAATATTTTGACGATATAGACATGGACATGGAACACGTGTACTACGAAGCGAGCATTGCTATTGAATCTCTGAGTGATACAAATTATAAGTTTGCGTCACTCATTGAAAATGAGAAGTTTATTACATTCAAGGATCTAATTAATCACGACCAATCTCCATGCCAGTGAATGGTGTGCACTTGACCATGTTAGAGCTACCGCGGTGAGAGCGAAGAACAACCTCATTGTCGTCCTCTGTGTTAGCCTTGACGTCATAGTCACCAACGATACGAACTGATTTGAAGTTTCCCTCAACGCTGAGAGGAATGGTGTCTGTGTGTGTGTGTATTCCCTTGAAATCACACTCTGAGTAGTAATGAACACCTGGAGCATTTGGATCTATAACAATTTCCTCATCTTCCTCTGGTTTCTTAACATATTCTCTGATCAGATATATTGTACACAATATCAACAGTGGTATAATCACTACGGATGAGAGATTCTGATTCATAGTTATTATTAGTTTACAAAATTAATTCCAAATCTCTTTGACATAAACTTCCTGACACTATCAAAATCTGGATAGCTCCAAAGATACCACCTTGACCAAAATCCTGCACTATCAATACCAGTGATTTTCCATTCCTCCCTATCACTGGAATTGACACCGAGCATTAAAGTTTGTATTCTTTTTGGATCTCTTTCAGCAATAATACGTTTGGGGATTCTTCCACCATGTCTGAGTACATAGGAACGCATACGGGAAGGTGTTTTATGTTTTGTATAATCTGAGTATCCACGCGCTCCAAAATCTACCGTTCTACCATCCTCGAGTATAGCCCTGAACTTCTTTTTACGATTTGGACTTCTGACAACTTTGACTTGCATGTCTCTTATATTTTACGAGGAATAAAATATAAGTAGAGAGTTTTTTTTACAATGATATATATTTACTTACGGCACGCACCACAGTATCCCTCCTTCTTAGGAGCCTCGGGCCAGAAGAAGAGACGCTCGGGACCACGCTTCACGCGGTACATGTGATCATAGAAGTGGAGGAGACCAATAGCGAGCACGGCAGCGCCGACACCAGCCTTGTTAACCTTACGGTTCATCCAGTAGTGAGCAAGGACGAGACCAACGAGAACGAACTGAACAAGGGTGATGGCGGGAAGATTGGGCATCACAAAGCGACGCTCAACAGTATTGACATCATCAGTGGGTTCGGGAGTGTACTTTTCCATACGCTTTCCGCCGTATCCGGGCATTTTTATTTTATACTAAGAAAATAATGCTGACGGTGATACTTGTACCATTTTTCCTGGTACTTCACGACTACCTAAAATCACCCATAGATAGATTGTACTTTAGGAAACCTTTGAGACCTCTGGTAGGTATGAGAAACACGATGATAGATATCATAAACTGGGGTTCTAAATGTTCAGTCAATGATTATCCTGGACTTTGGTTAGTTAAAGCTCACTTTGATAAGATTAGGGGGGAGTTTAAAGAAGTTTCAAAGACTGCCGAAACACATTTATTTCACGAACTCGATCCTTGGTTTGAAGTGAATCCAAACTATTATTATTATAAAGTGAAAGACTTCCCTATGTTAAACAGTCTCATAAAACAAATACCATGTGTGTGTCACGATACAGCTGTATTTGCTGTTATGGATGCACCTACGTCTATAGCACCACACCGCGCTGAAACAAACCTTTGGCTTCGTTACCATCTCACTGTAGAGGGTGGTGGAGATTGCACACTCTACACAGGGAGGGGAGCACATGAACACATGGAGGGTGAGGACTTTCTTTTTGATCACGCAAAAATACACAGTGTCGCTAAGAAGGGTACACAAAAGAGGGTTGTTCTTATACTGGACATCAAACGTTTCTAAAGATGTTTACGACATGCTGCCCTATACATATCAGTCCCACCTATGAGTTCAAGTTCTTTATTATCAACAATCCTCTTTGTAAAAGGACCCGGAGTTCCATCTTTACAATACATACAGAGAGCCGAAAGTTTAGTTACCTCACAAGCCAGTGGAATACAGTCAATAAGTTCACCAAACTTTCTTTGAAAAGAATCAGCATCAAGACCTGCGAGTATTACTTCTTTACCTTCGTAAAGGCAATACTCTACAAACTTCGTGAGACGTGGGAAAAATTGAGCTTCATCAATAGCTATAATATCCACATCGTCAAAATCGTCAGTGTAAATTAGGTCAAATAGGTCATACACTTTATGACAATTAAACTTCACATTATCATGGGTCTTCAAAACTTCATCAGGGGACCGCGTGTCCTTAGCGGAATTGACGACAAGAACTTTTTTACCAATGACTTTCAAACGCTTAAGTCGTCTGATAAGTTCTGAAGTTTTACCAGAAAACATATTTCCCATAATAATTGACAAACCCATCTCGCTGATTAATATAATATTGTATTTTTTATATGGGTGATCTCCACAGAGCTGTATATAATGGTCACACGGGCTATTACAATCCCAAGACAGGGCGCGTCAGATTTGGGAAATGTGTATATTCTGATATTGCTACAGCTATAAAATATCTCAAGAATAATTAAGATGACCCTCACTGATGCTCAAATTGCTCGAAAAGTTGGGAAACTGCGTAGAACAGAAGGTCAAATCTATGCACCCCTCAAATACTTCAGGGGGCTTGAAACTCTCAAGGAGGTTGAAACTCGTTACAAGAAGATGCTCAAGAGGGACTACACCAAGTTCCGAACAGACGAAGGAAGAAAGACGAAGACTTCCTCCTACACCCAAAAGTTCCGGAAAAGGTATCCAGGTGTTAAGTCGTTGCCAGATATTGCGAAGGCTACTGGCATTCCTCTGAGAACTGTCCAAAAAATCTACAATAGGGGACTCGCTGCGTGGAGAACCGGGCATCGTCCAGGAGCCTCTCCACAAGCGTGGGGGTACGCGAGGGTGCATAGTTTCGCCACTAAGGGGAAGACGTACTACACTGCTGATAAAGATCTTAGATAAATTACATTTTATTAAAAGCTTCTATCATCCGATTGATTCTTATTTTTGCCTGACTGTTCAAGCCTTGATTCATCGCTTTCCTTGCCTCGAACAGTTTTAGCTCCGCATCTGCTATATCCTTAGAAGGGATCGTCATTTTTACGACCATCCAGTTAGGAACTATCATAATTCCCTTTATTTGATGAGTGTCTCTCGTTTTGAAATTAATGAAGAGATGAATTCCGTCACGTGCGCCCACAGCTTCTGCACTTGTGCCCTTATACATTTCGGCGTACCGAACACCATCAAAAATGAATTCTGTCGAAGCACCTTTCTTAATCTCAATATCAGTTCCATCTGGATGTTCAGCATCCTTATACCTTGCGTCGATATACATCCACTCAAGTATTTCGGAAATCTCCGCTTCATAAGCGCATTTTTTTAACAGAACTTTTGAATTCTCAATTTTGTGAATACCCTTCAGAATAGAAGTCCGTAGTTTATCATCACCAACCCAATCATATATTTTGGTGTGCTTGTACGTCAGCTCCATATTACTTAAAAAACTAAGAATATATGGAAGACTTAGGTAGTGATTTTCATAATCAGTCAGCGTCGTCAGATTCAGATTCAGAATTCAACCATTGCTCTTGAGATGGAAAATATCGGTTGTATCCAATATATGACCCAACAATTTCTTCGATCGTGTAATGGGGGAATCTTTTGTAAATCTCCTTTCTATATTTAGGATCAATTTGATAGGGTCCGAACTTACACGTTTTAGGGGACGGTACGCTATCGAGATATTTTTGATCAGGTTTCCATTCTCCGATAATCATTTTACTAAGTAGTAGAGCTATATCTTTATATTTATGAAATCAGAATCCTGATAATACCATACATATAAACCCAACTGAGGCTGATAAGGATCTGATTTAAAGACTTGTAAAGTATCATTATTTTTTTATATCTGCGTTAAATACAAGATGGTTCATTTGGAGCGAATACATGAAGAAATACGCGTTCTAAATATAAAAGACGAAACTTTACTCTCGTATCGTGTTTTTGTAAACTTTTCCAATAGAATGGATTTGTTACATGGAATTGAGTTGGGTGTTTTACCTGATCGTAAGAAGCTTACAGAAGAGGAAGTAGAAGAAAAAAATTACCTTGATACGTATTTCAAAACCCTGAAAGAATTATTTCCCCACTTGTACGAGAAGTGGTACAGAAGATCAATTTAAAGATTATCGTGTACTATACACTATGGATACCAAACAGGTTAGGGATGAGGGTTTGGACAAGTTTTATACTAAACCAGAGATTGTTAAAATGTGCATATCTCGGATAAAAGATTGGAGTGTTTGGGACTTGGTCATAGAGCCAAGTGCGGGTAGTGGTAATTTCTTTGAACAAATACCAAATACAAATAAGTATGGATTGGATATCAAACCGGAATGTGATACTATTCATAAGATGGATTTCTTTGAGTATACTCCACCTATTTCGGGTAAAATGTTAGTCATAGGTAATCCCCCATTCGGTAAGAACTCGACGTTGGCAGTAAAGTTTTTCAACCACGCAGCGCAGTGGGCGGAATGTATAGCCTTTGTAATTCCAAGAACTTTTCGCAGAGTAAGTATTCAAAATCAATTAGATTTATCATTTCATCTTGTACATGACGAAGATATACCAATTAAACCGTGTTCTTTTGTACCAAATATGTCTGTGAAATGTTGTTTTCAGGTATGGGAAAAGCAAGATACAAAGAGGGAATGTGTACAATTACCAACAACGCACGCAGATTGGGATTTTCTACCTTTTGGACCGAAGGATGATAAAAATCAACCAACTCCACCCGATGGTGCTGATTTTGCACTTCTTGCGTATGGTGGTAAATGTGGGAGAATAGAAACTACTGGTTTAGAAAAACTCCGACCGAAGAGTTGGCATTGGATAAAATCTAATATAAACGTGGATACATTAAAACAACGTTTTGAAACACTTGACTATTCTATAAGTGAGGATACAGCTCGTCAAAACTCAATTGGTAAATCGGATTTAGTATATCTGTATTCTAATAAGTTTTTCCATAATTTATCACCATAGGTGGGTCTTAGAGCATATTCATAATCGGTGTTTTTCATTATGTTATCCATGGTTATTTGACCCATTTTTGCAATCGTTCCATGTGCGTAGGATCCATATTTTTCTAACAAATCTATCATATCTGATTTTTTTATTAGAAAAACAAACAACTCACCATCATTTTCTATAGTAGTCCAATCCAAATAGTAAGCTGTTAATATATAGTACGTAATAGTATGTGATGGACGGATTTGTACATAATTGAATTTGGTTCTATTTTGTCCACCCAAAGACGCTTTTACTTCTGCATATTCTCCATTATATTTAACATCCCCACAACATTCAGAAGCATTTACTTTACACATACCTCCTTTATGTCTAATATATTTTTCAATCAGGGGTCCAGTTTGTTGTCCAGATAAACGATTTACAAGACAATACTTATGTGTACTCTTTAAAGTCTGACATTTAAATATTTCAGATTCGTGATCTACGTTTTTTGTGTTCAGAATATTTAAAAGTAATGGACATGTCATGTTACCTAAGTAAGTATTTAAAGTTTTATGTTACTTAGTAATAAAATGCCTCCTTTAAGGAACATACTTAGGCGTCCAGTTTTTGATCTCTATTCATCCGATGATGAAGAGATACCTCGTATTTCATGGGAAGATTACTTTATGAAGGCTGCAGATCTCGCCGCGGTTAGATCTCCTTGTGAGAGACTCAAAGTTGGGTGCGTTCTCGTTAAGAATAACAGGCTCATAAGTATGGGTTACAATGGATTTTTAAGTGGTTGTGTACATACTTCAATTGTGAGGGATGGACATGAACAAGCTACGATTCATGCCGAGATTAATGCCATCACCGATGCAGCGAAGAGGGGTGTCTCCATCGATGGTGCCGAAGTGTATATTACACACTATCCATGCCTAAATTGTTACAAGGCACTGGCGAGTAGTGGTATAAAAAAGATTTATTACAAACATGATTACAAAAATAACAGAATCATACATGAGTTAGGATACGGGATAGCTATTACTAAGCTAACTTCCTCTTAATTTCCTTGGTAAATGTGACAATACAGATAGCAAAACTAAATAGATTAACAAATGCTTGCGCACTCATAATATGAAGTCTCATCCAAAAGTTTTCATATTGTGTGTAATACCAATACAAAAAAGAGAGGAGAGTTACATACCACACTCTAATTATTACGTTTGAAGTCATGTATAGACGTCTAAATAACCAGTGCCCTTTGGATATTCGCTTTAAAAGTAGGAGAGTTGTGTCAATTTCAATAAGACCCCCTATAGCTACGATACGAGAATCCCAAGGTCTAAAAAGAGGATACATCAGAAAGGATAAAACAACGAGATGATGGAACTTAATGAGTTTGTGATAAGATGTCAAAACATGAGGACGACGATGTATCCATATTAGATCAAATAACATGTGTACCGTGAAGGCATGTGTGAGAAATAGAGGATAGACTGTGTAGTGAAATACCACTTCTGCTATAGACAGAATAGAGAAAGGAATTAGAAACCCGAGGGTTACAACATCATGAATAAACGATTCCTTCATTATTAGTTCTATGTGTTAGATCTTTATAGCACTTTCACATCCAAATGGAAGTTTTTATCGAACTTCCCCAACTCAATCTTTCCATCATCAATGAGCGACTTAATTTCTTGACCAATCATTAGGTTATCGTTTAGAATAACGTCAAGTTTGGGATCTTCAGGGAGTTTGGGCATGAACATCATGAAGGCGGTCATTTTCTGATCCATTGGCAGCTCACGATCTTGAAGAATTTGCTTAACGATATTGGGAATGTTATTTGGGTCCATTTTACCAATTAGCAGATGTATTTTTTAACCTCATTCTCTCCCTATTTTCTTCCTCATCATACTGATCGGGGTCGTACATTATTTTACTTGTATGTGTCATCTGTACAAGTTTTTCTACTGGTTTTAGGGTATCGGAAGGCTCATAAGGGATAGATGAGTGATGGAGACAAATGCGCACCTTTCCATCGGGGTTACGCTTATAACCAAAGGTATATTCAACATCTGAAATCTCACCCGTTGTGGCACATGTAAACTCATACGTACCCATGGCGTGGGCTACATCACCATGACAATCAATCTGATGATTATTAAATACAACCTTACTGAAACCCTTTTTGGCGTTGATAGCGAACCCCTGATCTTCTATGTATCCACTCACCACAGCATCATTACCAACAAAATAAGACATAGCATCATGAGCTGTAGGGCGGAACTGTTGTTTCGCGGCTTTAGTTGGTTTGAAGAGTACATTAGAATGATCGTACCCATACAATTCACCCGCACGCTCACCCGCGAGACTTACGTAATCTTCACCCGAGAGGAAGGAATCCGAAATATCCACAATTGATTGCGCCCAAAAGTTTTGCGCCGCGATGACATCATATTCGGATACGACATTCATAAGCTTCTCGGCTTCATTTAGCTGAGCAACTGGTTGACTAAGACTTACACGAGAGGATTTTGTAGGTTTACTAAAACCCCTGGCTGCGTTTACTTCTGTATCATATTGAGCGGGATCGTTAAATACTCGAGTTTTAACGTTACGTGTGAGATTAATACGTGCGAGGGAAAAGGACATATTATACATTCATTGTTCTTATTCTTTATTATCCTTATTCTTGTTTGGACGGATAGCCCACTTATTTTCCTTGTTGAACTTCTCGTAGTCAATCTCCTTAATTTTGAAGACATCCATTAGAAACTTCTTCAATGGGTGAGGCTTCTCATCCTCTTTGGGTCTCTCCTCCCGGCTTGCGAGTGCAGAGTCTCTGTTCTCTTTATCACTTGGGATTCGACGCCTCCCCTCACCTGGAGCTTCAGCGGGCTCAATGAAATCATTCTTCTTGGCTTGGGTGCGGATATTGGGTCGTATATGTAAAAGTCTTGTTAACATTTTACTATGGGCATACATTATCTTTAATAGTGTATAATTCCACCAGCTTCTAAAAGTGTTTTGGTCACTCCAATAGCGACAAGTCCAACTCCGATCTCTTTGTACTCCATCTTGAGTAGACGACCCGCGATGGTCATCGGCATAACCCACGAAGTGAGTTGGAAGAGACTGTAGTTGATTAAATCCTGATCAGGGAGAGCAGAACGGACTTTAACATTTCGTACGGGGCGACGAATAGCTTTGTTAGTTTTTGGTAAAGTAACACGTTTGTGTTGTACATGGATAGGTCTGACAAGAGTTAACATTTTACATAGTTTACGCTTCTTATCTTTATGTGATAAAATGTATTTTGGAGACCTAAGTCATTCCCAAACCAGTATAAAAGTATACACCTACAATCAACAACATGACGACCATGAACGCTGCTTCCATTGCTACCTACATTTCCAAGCTTGAGACCGAGAACATGCAGCTCGCTGCCAAGGTTGACACACTCGCCAAAGACGGGCTTGCTATTCGTCTCAAACTTATTCAGTATGAGCGCGAGTTTGACATTGACGACGAGGAATCCGTCTGCTCCAACGATCTTGGTCTATCTTACGACTCAGACGAGACTGACGATACTTACGTAGTTGACAATTCTTACGAATCCGACGACGAGGTATCATCTTATGCTTCTACTGAGCGAACGACTATGGATTCTGAAGATTTTGATGAATGCTACAACCACGAGCTTGTTCATGTCTTGGGAGCTCTCGCTTACCACGAGAAAGATATGCATAAGTCCAATGCTTACGCCAAGGCGGCTGATGCTATCTATGAGCTAAAGTTCAAGGTAGATGACGGTCACGAGCTTGCCATCGGTGATAAGAAAGTCCCTGGTATTGGCAAGAGCATCGCCAAACTTATTGACGAGTTCCTCGAGACTGGAAAGATCAAGAAGCTCGAGCAGCTCTCAGCGGTTGATGATACCCATGACGACTACGCTGATACCAATGAGGAGGTGGCTTATTACCTTGAGACCCTCGCCCAAGAGGAAACTGACGCATTTAAGGGGAAGGCTTATGTAAAGGCATCCAATGCTATTCGTGAACTTGACTTTGAGGTTACCCACGGTGATGAACTTGCTGATGGTCCTAAGAAGGTCCCTGGTATTGGTAAGGGTATTGCCAGAAAGATTGATCAGTTTCTTCAGAGTTGTTAGATCCACGTCGCAGGCTTTGATTTGAATTTCTTCTTTGGTTTACCACTGAGACGTGAAAGCAAATATACATAGAATAGTAATCCGTAACGGATCATTAACTTATTTTAATACAACAAAACAATTTACATGTCAAGCTCCTCCATACCTACTTCTCCGTGTTGCGTCTTCCAATCGGACAAGTCATTGTATATCTTTTCTGATGTGTCATATGTATTTCGTCCGTCTTCAATCATCATATCTCTTACACATTCAAACAGAACAGTTGTAAGTGCAAACTTATAAGCGAGAAAACCAACAAAAGTACAACCATAATCAAAATCAAAAGCAAAGGGGGCATTGTTCCAAGATACTTCAAATGCTGCAAGACTGATAGGTGCGAGAAACTCCTTTTGAAAAATAGACTTCTCAAAATTATCCACCCTCTCAGAAAGTAGAGAGACATAAGCGTAAGATGCTAGAGCCCCGAAGGCTACAGATACACCTTGGTCCGCACCTTGGGTAATGAAATAAGACGCAGATAGCGCAGACCCATATCCACAAGTACTCTTCTTTAGAGTTTTCTTGAGTTTGTTGTAATCATGAGTAGATGCCAGAATTGGAGTAGGTAGCGCGTAAGTGTAAGACATTTCTGAATATTTTACTCAACAAATCTTTATCTGAGTTATATCATAATGCCGTGCCAAAACTGTAAAAAAAAGAAATGTGGTATTACAATGACTTGTAAATATTGTAGTGGTGATTTCTGTATAAGTTGTTTACATTTAGAAAAACATAAGTGTCCAGGTATCGAAGATAAAATTAAAATGGATCGTGAAATATTGAGTAAAAAGATTCAATATGAAAGAGAACCCAAACACTTAAAGATTTAACTTGTAAGATGAATAGGGGACAAAGGTAAGTTTTTTTTGGGTCAAGGTAAGTGCTGGGATGTCCGAGTGGTCTAAGGAGGACGACTTAAGATCGTCTGTGCTATGCACGCGCGGGTTCGAACCCCGCTCCCAGCATCTATGGGCTTGTAGTGAAACGGATATCACTCTGGACTTCTAATCCAGCGTTCCGGGTTCGATTCCCGGCAAGTCTGAACTTAAAGTTTTAAATTAATAAAATAACATGCAAATACGTGTACTCGGATTGCTTCCGTACATAGTTCATTATCTACGTACGGAATCATTAATAGCTTATATTGTGATTAATAACGGAATATTATATCATATATTGTTACCAACAAGTTGGGTTGTTAAATGGTATGATATAATATGCAATGTCTACATGATGGCATTTGTAAATATTCAAGTCCAAAATATAGATGTCTTTACGTGGACTTGTTTCGCAGCTGGATGTTTTATATATAATTCTTTGTATATTAAACGAAAGTTTTTGAAGGGTGTTTTCCATATCGTGGGTGTTCAATTACCTCTATACAGAGCTTTGACACTTACTTCTTTTTAGTGGTCTTCTTCTTTGTAGACTTCTTTTCCTTTTTGATCATAATGGAAGGGCTGTGAAGCGCCTCAATACCACGGATCTTTTTACTTTTATTCTGAATAGCTTTTTGGAATTTCAGGTAATTATTCATTAGATTGTTACCTCCACCACGTGTATTAACCTGGTAGTTGTTGGGGGCGTAACCACCCTCGCTATCCCTCATGAAATACCCTCTCACAAGATCGTTAGCATTCTCATTAAGAGGTGTGAAGATTGGAATTCTTTTCCCCGAATTATTAACCCTGGTCATATTATAGTATATACTAATATTATAATGTGGTTTTTTGCTTTAGTCGCAGGAATTCCAATTATTGTGTACGGCGCTGCATGTTGGGGTTTGATTTATAACTTAAAAAGACGTCGTGATTTGGGTATCTCCCCAAGATGTTCCCAAAATGACTTAAAAGATATAGACTAAACTAAAATAGAATGCCTCTCGGTATCAAGAAACTCTCTTACGATGCTATTCTTCCAACTCGTGGTTCTGATGGTAGTGTTGGATACGATCTATACAGCAATGAAGACGCTATTGTTCCGTGTCAGGCAGGTAACGCTCTCGTTGGGACTGGATTAGCTGTGAGGATTCCAGATGGCTGTTATGGTCGCGTTGCTCCTCGTTCAGGATTGGCTGTTAAGCATTGTATTGATGTGGGTGCAGGTGTAATTGATCCAGATTATACCGGTGAAGTCAAGGTTGTTTTGTTCAATCGTGGGTTTGACAACTTTGAGATCAAGAAGGGTGATCGTATTGCTCAGTTAATTCTCGAGAGGTGTGAAACCCCTCACATTAAGGAAATTGGTCTCCTTGAGGAAACTCTAAGGGGATCAGATGGTTTTGGCTCTACGGGAAAATAAGAAAAACATTAATAAAATAAGAACGAGAAGTCCTAAGAGAGCATAAACTGTAAAAGTCGCAGATGTATCTGTAGTTCCCTCTCCCTCTTCCTCTTCCTCTTCCTCTTCCTCTTCCTCTTCCTCTTCCTCTTCGGGGGGTGGTTCACCGTAACATGTTTCATCAGTGCTAATAAACTTTTCAACTTCTTCTTCTGTACAAGCATCTGGGTCAGCGCAAAGGTTGCATTTTTCACCTTCTTTGCACTTACAACATTGCTTCACAATACTGTTTTCGGGAAATGTGACATTTTCAGATGGAGCCATATATCCCGAAGAACACTCATCTGTACTCACGGGGTGGCAACCTTCGGGTGCAATTTCTACACCGCGTGTAGTTCCATCATCCTGTTGGACTTTTGTATCATCAACCGCACAACTACTCATTATAATTAGTAAGGATTATTTTTATCACAGAACCACATAGCTTCTTGTGTGGGCATAAAAAGCATACCATGTCTCATGGTCATAAAAAGTTTAGCCTTGTTTAAGTTGGGATAAGACCATAAAAGCCACCTTTCCCAGTATTCAGCTTTGAAGAAATCTTCCCAATCTTCCTCTGTACTTTCTTTAACTCTTAACATTTCACGTTGTATTTCATATGGATCAGTCTCAATTCGCAACTCCTTAGGAATGATAGCACCCTTTCTAATAAGATGCGCACGCATGAGTCTGGGATTACCGTGATCTATATAATGCTCAACACCCTTTTGTCCGAAATCGATAGATCTCTGATTAGGTAAAGTCACCCTAAGTTTGTGGGCGACCGAGGGACTTGGTTTCAATACAACGTGCATTTAAATTGTCATAGATAAAGATTCTGAGATATTTACACATAGATGAAAAACTATGAATCCCTGGACTCTATTACTATCCGAGTTGGTGATTCTGCCAAAGAGAATGATAAACTTTCTACGGAGAGTAATCCAAAATATTGGTGGTTACATGTTTCCGAATGTCCAGGATCTCATGTCGTTATATGTCATGAAGGGGAAGTAGTTCCTAAAGAGACTAAGAGGGATGCAGCTGTTTTGGCTGTACAACATAGTAAAGCTCCACCACAAAAGATGACAAAGGTTGATTTTGTTAGAGTTGACCAAGTTTACAAATATGTAAATACTCAACATGGACAGGTTCTAATTGAAGGAGACGTCACCAAACTTACTGTATTCATGAATAAGGAGAAACCAAGACTTGAAAGACTTTTGAAAAAAATCACTTAAATAATAATATCTAACTAATTTTAACGTATGTATAAGACAACATATGATAAATCCGAGTGTCAAACGGGTATAGTTCATATTGGCTATGGTAATTTCCATAGAGCTCATCAGGCCATGTATATAGATGATTACATGGAAAAATCCGGTGATCTTCGTTGGGGTATTGTAGCTGTCAATCTGAGAAACGAGGGATTTCGAGAGATTGATGATTACATTTTAAAGACACCTTCTTCGTGTAGAATTGTGAGGAGTCATCTTGACTATATTGATTGGACCAAGAATAGAACAATAGCTAAGCACATGCTTACTCTTCCAAGTGTTCATTTAATAACAATAACTGTTACAGAGAGTGGGTATGCACCTGGATCTCCCTTATTTGAATATCTTGCGTGTGGACTTAGAAATAGAAACACACCAATAACAATATTGTGTTGCGACAATATTCGCCAAAACGGTAAAGTATTGGAGGCGCAATTTTTAGCATATCTTTACCAAACAAATCAACATGAAATGGTTGATTGGGTGAAAGGTAATGTGAAGTTTCCCTCGTGTATGGTTGATCGCATAACTCCGAGAACCACATCACAGCTTTGTGAGGAAATAGGACGGAGATATCCACATTACATGCATAATCCGGTTCAAACAGAGGAATATTCAAAATGGGTAATCGAGGATAACTTTGCATCGGACTTTCCAGATTTAACACAAGTTGGTGTAAATATTGTGGATAATTTGGAGCCATTTGAAGAAACGAAAATTAGAGTTCTTAATGGTGGACATACATCTTTGGCATACCTTGGTGTTCTCTCTGGCTATCATACATTTGATCAAGTTATGAATGACGAAAAACATCGCGAACATTTCAAGAATCTTCAAAACGAGGAAATTATTCCTTCTATTGAAATGGAAATGGATCTTCCATTTGATATACACGACTATGTAGATACAATTGAAGAAAGGTTTTCAAACTCTACAAACGTTGATGACTTGGATAGGATTTGTATGAATGGTTTTACAAAATTCCACACTTTTGTGGTACCCACGCTTCGTAAATGTCTTGAACATGGAAAACGTCCTAAACACATTTACAAAAGTATTGCGGCTTGGTACATATACGCGAGACGGTTTGCAAGGGGGTGTACAAAAATTCGTTACGATGAACCTAATTGGGTTTTATTGGAGCCCCTCTTAGCAGATCATAAACTGGATGCATTTGTTACTAATGAGAGATTGTGGGGAGATATTCCTAAAAACTATATTACATTCTCTAGGGATCTAAAATCTGTACTAATGTCACATACGTATGAACGGGAAATTGACATGCTCGCGGATTAAAGTAGTTCCTCCTCTGGTACAACATTGGGTTGTTCTATTCTAAAAACACCCTTGGAGATGGCTGCCTTTATAATTTCTATACGTGTATTTGGAATTGTCCAATTATTATCAATCGCAACAGAAACATACTTTTGAACTACATCATTCGCAGCAATATTTGCTCTGTTACGAATAGCGTTGTCTGCCCATTCTTGGGGATCAGCCATTACAGTTCTGGCTGCAAGATGTTCTTCTTCTGACAGTGTTATACGAATTTCTAATGTAGATACTTCTTCCATATTATAACAGTATTATAGAAATTAATGACATAAAAATTGACACGTGGCATTGTTATGTATCGTGGAACCACCATACAAAGAAGCTGTTATAACTCTTAAATCCATATAGTCACCTTCAGCCAGGTAGACAATCTGCACAGAGCAGAAACTCGGGTGATGAAGAACAAGGCTTCTAAAGTTGTTATGAAGTGCTCCCCAATTATGTACAACACCATTTTTATACCATCGTGTATTGGTGCTCTGGTACGTGTTTGTGTGAAGACTCTGAATTGTAAGTTGGTAGAATCCTGGATACCCCGTGGGCGCAGTAAATCTCCCATTTCCGCTATTATACATACTTTTATTATTGTATAACACGGAGTTCATAACAAATGTACCAGAGCTCACATCACCTGCAGTTCGTCCACACATAACGATAGGTTTGTCTCTACTTACCATAGTTGGGTGTACAATACCTGTACCTTCTGTACCCATGTTCTTTGTAGTACTAAATGCTAAACCGGATATATGTATTCTTCCAGATTTGTTTAATATTTTGATTCTGACATAATCTTCTAAACCCGACCCAAGGAAAGTTATACTTGTTCCGTCATAATTGAGACTATTATTAATATTACGAATATCTTGAAATGTATTAATTCTTCTGAGAAAGCACTCATCTCCATTGGATTTAACACCATAGATATCCGCGTAACCTCCACTATTCCAAACTAATTGGGACATATATGCTGATTTCATACCAGTTGGAATAGTATATTGAATCTCACATGGTGCGTCAGCATATCGGCGATGGGTAAAAGTAGAATCAAATCTTGGAGCACCCCAATAGGCATCATTTGCATTTTCCGTCCAACTACCAGTTGAACTATACGGTGAGCTAATATCTATTTCGGTGAACATATTACCAATAGCTATATTATCTGTAGTAGTTGAACCGGTAACATGGAGGTTACCTGTGACAGTGACATTACTTTCTGATGTATTCACATGAAAAAGTGCACCGGTCATATACATTTAATCTACAAAATTAATAGTCAAACTTTGTGGTATCCCGTGTTGTTCTATGTGCTCTCTCAACTGCCCCATAGCTTCGTCAGCTGAGAGAGTTTCATCCTCCTCCTCACCGTCATCCGTTCTTGACCATTCTTCGTGGAGTTCAAGAAGAAACTGGTTAAGACCCGGGTATTCCTCTTGCTCTGTATCAGTTGGTACATACGCTGGTATTGTCATGGGTTCATTTTGATTAACGAGGAAAGATGGTGGTTTCACCTTTTCTCGGATATCTTTTATAACATTGCATATCTCCACGTAATCACCTTCTGGAAGACGTTCCGCATTCTGATCAACCAAATCAATTAACTTGTGGAAGAGATCCATTTTGACTTGTTTTTCATATTATTCGTATTTACTTAGGTTATTAATTTCCAAAAGCGACACCCGCCATACCATTCTTTATACGTAAAATGTTAAAATTCACGGCATACACGCGATGAAGGTTGTTACCTCCAGAAACATTGTTGACGAGAAGCTTGGCGTTATCTATGCGGCTGAAGTTTAGTGTGCCACTGGGCTGCGCCTTGCTCATGGAGAGGCAGAAAGGCCAAGAGTAGGTTGGGAGATCATCCAATACATCATCTGGGAGATCAGTGCAGTGCATTTGGGGAACAATGTTGTGATGATAGACATTGGAACTATTCTCAAATAGAGCTGTACCGTTGATGTAGAGAGAAGAAGTACCGAAAGTGTACTCATCATACCACTTCTGACCTGCAGCCGCACCGGAAATAAGGTGGATAGACTTCACTGGGTGGTTGAAGTAGCTGAGATCCATCTCGGTATCAGTGCTGGTAGCTGGCTGGTATTGGGTTTGGGTGAACAGAATCTCATGCTCGGTCTCGGTGAAATACTTCCTCTCATCGGTATCAACGTATATGTAGTTACCGTAGATCTTGGGAGTACCTTGGGGAGTGTAACCATCCCTGCACTTAATTCGAAGTTCCACCTCATGATATTGTAAGGCCACCAAAGGAAGAGCCTTGGTCCAGTCCTCACCGAAGAAGAAAGGAATCATAAAGTGATTCTGACCATGGTTCTCCTTGGCAACATTGGTAGTGACAGTGCATGAAGCCTTGGCAGAGTTATCGCGGAGAAGGGGGTTGTAAGCACCCTGGATGAAAAGTGAGTCAAGTTCCGAAACCTTCTGACCACCAATCCAGAGTTGGAAAGTAGTGGGGTTGGAGGCATCGGCGGAGAAGAGACCGTCAGTGTTGGTAGCCACGTTGGAAATAAGAGTATCCTCAATCCAAATGTAACTGAGAAGATCACCCTTAGAACGAATGGGTACGGTAATCTCATTAGAGGCACCAAAGGATCCAATGTAGTCCATGCGCTCGGGCTTCATAGAGAAGTTAGTGTGGCGCTTGTAGTTCTGACGAAAAAAGCTGACCTGTGGCTCACCAGTGATGAACACATCCTGGGCACCTTTAGAAACAAGATCAATCAAAGCAGCTGACATATTTACTAATAAAGTATATTAAAATTTTCGGGCGTCAATAACACAACAAAGAAAATGGTAGTTTTTCAGGCACTTACATGGGAGGCTCGAGATGGAGAAGATGAACATTTGATTAGCATATTTGGTAAAACTGAGGATGGTAAGTCGGTCTGTGTTACTACTGCTTTCACACCATACTTTTTTATTAAGCTTCCAAGTGGCGTGGATTCGCGAAAGGTTCAAAGAATTTATGACATTCTCGGCAATCAGTGTAAAGATTCTCTGGTTGCTTATTCATTGATGAAGTCTAAAGATGTATGGGGTTTCCAGAATAATGAGGAGTTTGCATATATGAAAATTAGCTTTAAAGATCTTCAAGCTCGCCGATTGGTTGATTCCTTTTTACGTAGACCACTTGATAGGAGCCCTGAACTGTATGAAATTTTCGGTGTAAGGAATGTTAAGGTGTACGAATCTAATTTGGATCCAGTATTACGTCTTATGCATCGTACAGGTATTCAATCAACTGGTTGGCTTGATAGTGGTGAAAGATGTGTTCGTTCTCACATTGCGAACGTTGATATTGACCTCTTCTGTAACGATTGGACTACTCTAAAGCCAGTTGCCCGAGATGATATTGCGCCATTTGTAGTGGCATCTGTGGATATTGAATGTAATAGTTCTACTGGTAAGTTCCCAGATGCAAATATTCTTGGTGATGCTTGTTTCCAAATTGCTATTTCTCTTTGTAAGTTTGGCTCTGATGAACCATATGACAAGACATGTCTCTGTTACAAACAAACAGATTCAAACCTTGAGGGGTGTGATATTCGCAGCTATGCTACTGAGAAGGAAATGCTTGAGGCATTTCAAAAGTATTTACATTCCAAGGATATTGATATAATTACGGGATGGAACATCTTCGGTTTTGATATGGAATATATTTACAAACGTGCACAAATTAACAAGTGCAACTACGACTTTTACAACTTGGGAAAACTAAAGGATATTGATTCCCAATTGGTGATTAAAAAGCTCTCGTCGAGCGCTCTGGGTGATAACTTTTTGAAGCTTCTTCCGATGAGTGGTAGGTTTATTTTTGATCTCTTTCATGAGGTAAAGAAAGGTTACAAATTGGATAGCTACAAACTTGATAGCGTTTCAAAGCTGTACCTTGGAGATCAAAAGATTGACATGGCACCAAAGGAGATGTTTGCTCGCTATAGGGAAGAAGATCCTGTTAAACTGAGAGAAGTTGCTGAGTATTGTATTAAGGATACTCTCCTTCCACATAGACTTATGAAGAAACTTTGTATTTTGTTGAACTTGGTTGAGATGGCTAAGGCAACTTGGGTTCCGGTTCCCTTCTTAGTGGAACGTGGGCAGCAGATTAAGGTTTTCTCCCAACTGACTAAGAAGGCGAGGGAGCTTGGATTTATGGTTCCGACTATTCGTTATGGTTCCCTCCCTGAAGAACCCTACGAGGGTGCGACTGTCCTTGAAGCTCAAAAGGGGGCGTATTACACACCCATCACAGCCCTTGATTTTGAAGCCTTGTACCCCAGTATTATGATGGCTCACAATCTCTGTTATTCTTCGTATGTCATGGATGAGAGGAAGTATGGTAATATACCTGGTATTGAATATGAGACTTTCAATATTGGCGACCGCACCTACAAGTTTGCACAGGATGTTCCCAGTCTCTTACCTGCAATCCTTTCGGAGCTTAAGCAGTTTCGAAAACAGGCTAAGAGGGACATGGCTGCAGCTACAGGTTTCATGAAGGAAGTCTACAATGGTAAACAGTTAGCCTACAAAATTTCAATGAACTCTGTGTACGGTTTTACAGGTGCTGGTAAGGGTATTCTTCCATGTGTCCCCATTGCTTCTACTACTACTTCAAAGGGTCGTTCAATGATTGAAGAAACTAAGAACTACGTTGAGAAGAACTTCCCAGGTTCATATGTTAGGTATGGTGACACTGATTCGGTTATGATTGAGTTTGATGTCGGTGATCGTACGGGTGAAGAAGCTATTGCCTACAGTTGGGAGGTGGGTGAGAGGGCTGCAGAAGAATGCAGCGCTCTTTTCAAGAAGCCAAATAATTTAGAGCTTGAGAAGGTATATTGTCCTTACTTCCTTTACAGTAAGAAACGATATGCTGCGAAGTTATGGACAAAGGGTAAGGATGATAATATGCATATGGACTATATTGATGTAAAGGGTCTTCAACTTGTGAGACGTGACAATACACCCCACGTTCGAGAAGTATCCAAAGAACTTCTTGATGTAATTCTGACTTCAAGTGATCCCGGTCCACCCAAGGAGCTTGCCAAAGAGAGAGCAATTGAACTTCTTTCGGGTGATGTACCAAATCAGAAGCTTATTTTGAGTCAAGGTCTATCCGATTCTTACAAAGTTGGGGGTAAATCTGTATCTGTAACAAGTTCAGAAAGTGTTAACATTAATCAATCTCATGTGCAAGTAGTCACTAAAATGAGACAAAGGAAACCTGGTTCAGAGCCACAATCTGGTGACCGTGTACCCTACCTTCTTACTAAGACTGGGGATCCAAAGGCAAAGGCTTTTGAGAAGTCCGAGGACCCAAAGTATGTTGAAGAGCATAACATCCCCGTAGATTACCACTATTACTTCCTCAATAAGTTTTTGAATCCTGTGTGTGACCTCTTAGACCCACTCTATGAGAATGTAAAAGAGGAAATCTTTGGTGAAATCATTAACCAACATAAGCCCGTAAAACCTCCCAAGCTTCCCTCTCTGAGTGGTATGAAGAAGGAGGAACTGGTTGCTGAATGTAAACGCCTTGGTTTAGAAGATGTGGGTACACTCGCTATTTTGAGGGCTCGGCTTAAGGAAGCGAGAACAACAAAAGAGGAATCCGTTGAAGACTTATTTAAAAATTATAATCCAGTAGAAGTTAGGAATGAGTCTGTATGATAACGTTGTAAAGCTTATGGACGAAGCTCTCGAAGAGCGTATAAATGTTGTGGTAAATGAGTATGCCGAAAAAATTTCAAAGAAACATGGCATTCCATTGGAACAACTTTTAAAAGATATTCCAGAGTCTTATACGATTACTACGTGTAAAGGTAGTAAAAATAATGGACAGAGATGTGGGTTTAAGGCATTTGAAAATGGATATTGTAAGCATCATGCATCACAGGGTCAGCGTATATGCCAGAGGTCGTTTTCAAGTACAGGAAGTATACATAATCATGGACCTGAGATGATGTTTGTAAGAGGGTGTCCGGGTTGTGAAGCTTCAAACGGGCTTATAGATTTGGGGGTTTAATATAACAATGAACAAAAACGATATTCTACTAACAGCAATAAACAAATTTTACGATGAAGATAAGAATAAAACTATACTATTAAAAATTTTAGACAAGTCAAGTGGTATAAGCTTACGCAATTTGGAGTGGTTTATTACAAACTATGCGAAGAAGAATCACACCGCTTATCAGACTGGTGATGGTAAACTATTCACTGTTCATTGTGCATATAAATCCAGTCTTAACGGTTACAGTAAACAACTGTTTGATCCATTTTGTAGATCACAGAAGTTTGCATACACAGTTCCGGGAACATCTCATGAAATCCATACAACTTTGGCGCAGTTGAATTTCATCAAATGGTGTATCAAGAATAATATTATTGACTATATAAACAGTCACCGAGATACTCTATTTAGTAAGCAAGTGACATAAAACCATTTGAAAATACAAATGTTTGATAGCCTGTGTAGTACATGTTTAATGAAAATGTTTCATTTGCAATGTCAATCGGCTGTGAAGTATCCAATTTAACTTCAATATTAGTTTTATCAGACTGTATCTGACTAAAATCCAAGTTTCCCGATGGTTCCACATTTATCGGATTCAACGAGAAACTATACGTATATACATTTCTAATTGGTCTTGCCAATCTTTTTTGGAATGGAATGAGATATTTGAAATATGAGTGATCTGTTTTTGTTACATTTGGAAGTTTATTTCCATTTATGTTGAAACTCGCTTCGGACATAAGAGGATAAAAGAATGTATTCTCACCTTGAAAATCAAGGGATGAAGAAAAATTGAAACGATTTTGGTACAAACGTTGACCAGCGACAGCTGCACCGTATGGACCTATAGCATCACTTTCATCTTCAAATATTGTATTCCTTAAAAACCAGTGAATGCACTTTACAGGAATGTTAGGAACTAAGTTATTCCTTATGATATCATTATTTAGATCACTAACAATCACGGGGTGTCGGCGTACAAGATCTGTTATAAACATCTGGTCCTTACTCGTCAGAAAGATTCTTTCTTCTGGACTTACAGTTATTTCCTCGGTGATTATATTAAACTGGGGTAGAGTTACAACGTCAGTTGTTTCTGTAAAGAACTCTTGTTTATGGAACTCAAACTCAAACTCTATTTTCTGTTTATAAATTGAACACACGGGGAAATAGGGTCTATTAGGACTATTTGACGAATATTCATCACTTGCAAACTTCCTCGAAAAGAAGAAGTGGATTGGAATAACCAAATCTGAACTATACCTCGCTACAGCAGTATTGTCCGGTGCATCATCAAAGCCGAGGTTTCTATTTACAAGAAATCCATTTGCCACCTTTTCAGACATTTCTAAATAAAGCTCATCATATATAATACCCCAGTCATCATATATCTTCTCTACCTCAATGTCATCTACATACATTGTCACACTTTTGAGAAGATGTCTACCCAATTGATCCGCGTAGTTTCCATCGCTTATAGCGGGCATTGTTACACTCAAGTACATATTACTCAGCAGATCACCCATGCTTCGCGGATTAAATTCAACTTTAACAGTTTTATTAAAAGGCCATGTAACATCCGAATTACCCGGTTTGATTACAGTACGACTCCTATGATATTTTCTAAAATCAGAGTGAGCACGATTATTGGTATAATTAAAGAATGATTCTTCTGGATCATCGGAAAGCAAGTGAGTGTCTTGCTTTCCGATAGCTTTGAGCGAAATTTTCGCAGCTTCACCCATACCTATCTATTGTCTACATATTTTTAATATCCATTTTCCACATTTCAATGTGACTTGTATTCTTCATCACTTCAAGTTCCTCCTTAGCCTGTTTGGATTCCTTGAGGAGATCCTTGACAGATTCCTCTGTGTATTGTACAGTCTTAATGTTGAGGAGATAGTCATAAGTACCACCAATTTTGGGGAACGTTTTTGAAAGTTCTTCTTCAAGGTCCTGCTTCTTACGTTTGAACACCACGATATCACCTTCAATAACCATAGTAACAAACTTAGATTTGTATCCACACATGGTAGCCCTCGTTTCAAGAACCTTGATGAGGTGTGCCTTTCTCTTCACATAGTGATCTTCACGTAGTTCTACAAAGTCCTTGAGAATCTCTTCCGGACTTGAGTACTTGTGGATACCCCTCGTGGGGTGGAAAAGGTGCATATTTGATACACGAAATGTCTTCCTCAATTTTAGATCCTTGAGGAGATCTTTTCCGGTATAATCTTCAATTTCAAAATGAACATCCTCCGTTGTGGAATTATTCGTAAATCCACCAATCAACTTCTTTTCAACGAGACCTTCAAGATATTCCTTGTAATCTTGTGTCCAACGCCCTGGTGGTAATTCAGTGACCACGATATTCATCCCTTTCCAATTCCACACACCTTCCATCATCCATGTATCATCCTCCTTGTGTACTTTCCCTTTGAAGCCCCTGAACCATGGTCTCATGGGTACAACTTGTTTTCCATCCAAGATCCTTCCAATATTATCCTTGATATCCTTAGGGTTGAATGGTGGGACATAGCAACTGAAACCTGTACCAATACCCTCTGTACCATTCACGAGAACCATGGGGATCGTTGGCATGTAAAAGTCTGGTTCAATTGACCGTCCATCATCATCCAAATAGTTAAGAACCGCGTCATCGCGAGGATCAAATATCTTTCGAGCCTGCTTAGTCAGCCTCGTAAAGATGTACCTCGTTTGAGACGCATCTTTACCACCCATGAGACGAGTACCGAACTGTCCACAAGGTTCAAGGAGATTGATATTGTTTGAACCCATGTAATCATTTGCCAGCTTCACGATCGTATCTGCGAGTGATACTTCACCGTGATGATAGGCACTCTTCTCAGCCACAAATGCAGCCAATTGTGCAACCTTCATCTCGGCAGTCAAATTCTTTTGGAAGCAAGAGTACATCACCTTCCGCTGGGAGGGCTTGAGACCATCAGCCACGTGAGCGATGGAACGCTTGAGGTCTGCAAGTGAGAAGTTCACGAGATCCTTATGAACAAAGTCAGTGATGTTCAACTGCTTAACATAACCATAAGGAACTTCAAGTTCTGAGGGATCTTTCGCGGTACTTTCAAGAAGCCACATTTTACGATCATCAGCCTTCTTTTTGTCAAATGCCAAGACAATAGACTTATCAGTCATGATGTCATGTTCAAACTTGACAGTGAGATCCTCAATTTGTTTGAAATACTCACGCGCCTCCTTAGAGGTTGAAGTACCGAGACCCTTGTAGTACTTAATGCGCCACCCCTGTTGTCCATTTCCATACCAGTTTCTGAATGCAGAATCTGTGTAAAATGACTTGGTTTGGGAAGCCTTCGTAGCCTTAATAATTGGTGTTACCATAGATACCACAAAACCCAATTTGAGGAGGCTCGGCCAGAAGTAGTGAAGTTGATTAAGAATCAGACCCTTAATGTGCGAGCCGTCGTTATCCGCATCAGTCATGATCATGAGACGTCCATAGCGAAGCTCGGATACATCTTTGTAGTCTCTTCCTTGTTGGAGACCCAAGATTTTCTTGAGATCATTGAACTCTTGATTCCCGGTCAACTGTGCAACTGATGCATCTCGGACATTCTTGCACTTACCCCGAAGTGGGAATACACCGTAATGATCCCTACCAACAACCGAGAGACCAGCGACAGCGAGTGTCTTTGCCGAGTCACCCTCTGTTATAATGAGAGTGCACTTTTTGGATTGATTTGTACCAGCCTTATTTGCATCATCGAGCTTTGGAATACCTGTAATTTTTGATTTACGGGCTCCACCATCTGTCTTAGACAACTCCTTCATTTCCTTAAACTTTGAGAGTGCCAACAGTTCATCTTGAATACCAGTCTTGAGAGCATTCTTGACAAAGGTCTTATTGGGTGCAAACTTACTTCCAAAGTCTTGCACCTTGGAGGTACACTCAGACTTTACTTGGCTGGAAAAGGTTGGATTCTCCAGTGTTGCCCGAACAAAGATGTTGAAGGTATTTTTGACTTGTTGAGGCTTCAATTTAATCTTCTTAGCCATTTCATCAATGATACCAGAGGCAAGATGAGAAGCCACATGGTCAACGTGTGTACCACCCTTATTGGTGCAGATACCATTTACAAAGGACACTTGCTCAAGTCCGTTCTCGGATGGTCCTACACAGACAGACCAACGATCAGTGGTAACTGAACATAGATCTGTAACTCCTTCGTGCATCTTGGCATAAGCCTCAAATGTTATCTTGGGTAGAGCTTCACCCTGGAACTTGACTTTGCAGTTAGTTGTGCAAATGTTTGCATCCCAAACACGCTTCTCAAAAATCTTGTAAATATTAATATCCATATCCTTCATTCCAAAACGTTTCCAATCCGGGGTGAAAGTTATAGACACTGAAGATGTTGCAGCACTGTGCTTAGTTATTTTTGGTGGATGACAGGTGGTCATATTGTTAGACCACTTTTGGGTATAGGTCTTCTTTTCCTCACCATCCTTGATGACCACAGAGAATTCCGATGAGTAAATATTCGTTAATTTGGCTCCGTAGCCGTTACGACCTCCGACAATCCTCTTTTGGTTATCATCATAGTTTGTACTTGTGAGGAGATGACCAAATACAAGTTCGGGATTCCAGATACCCTCCTTTTCATGCATACGAACACTGATGCCTCCGAGAGGTCCATTGTTCTCGATAGTAACTTCACCGGTTTCTTTGTCTACAGAGACAGCAATTTGGGTAACATTTTTTGGGTGCAGGGAGTTACGATCAATGGCGTTGACGAGAATCTCGTCAAAGATCTTGAGTAGGGCTGGTGAATAAGAGATGTTCTTTTTTTGAAAGTTATTATTCGTGTTATTCAGCAGCCAATAGGACTCATGGGTTTTGTCCACGGGACCGACATAGGAGTCAGGTCTCTTGAGGACGTGTTCAACGTGGGTGAGCTTTTGAACGCTCTCCATCTTTGTTAATTTTATAACGTTTCATTTCTTTACTTAGGTTATTTTTTAGAAACAATTTTCACTACCTTTTCTACAATTTTCAATACTGATACAGCATATGAAAACATATAGAAACATTTAACTGTATGTCTCACATTAAAGGATGGAAGTGGAAGTTTTGGAGATTTCAACTTTACATGTATACGGCATATAGCTTCACAAGTTCTTAAATATTGACCTTCTGATATATGTTCTCTTGTATCATCAACAGTTGACATTATTGTATGTAGATCTTCATCTACTGTCATAACTTAACGTAATAATTTTTCTTTAGATACCTTAAGAGATGTATCTATATCTTATAGCCGCAATTTTCGTGCTGTTTCTGATGATGCAGAACAAGACTCGTGGTATGAACAAGTCGATTGAAAAATTGATTAGACAGTCCGCTCGATATGCCACAGCGGCGCAACAGGACAAATCTCCGGTCATTGCGGTTCTTCACGCAAATTACGCGGCAGCTTATCTATACGCTGTTAAGGATATTGCCAACGAATCTCAAATTCACAATGCCACTGGTATAGATGTGAAGAAGTTCAAAGAGCACGTCACAAATGTTCAGGATATGGTAACCAAGAAGACATCCGAAGAATGCCCAAACTTTGCTGGTGATGTTGACATTTATCTTGCTCAAATTGGTGGTGAAGTGGCATAGAACACCTAAGTGATTATCAAATATGTTAAAAATCAACTAACAAAATGCAAATAATTCGTGATACCATTTGGTCTTCCTGCCTCTCCGATGCGACGAGAATGTACCGCCTCGGAGAGCCAAATGAAAAATGCTACAAGCTGGCTGATGCCACTTGGAAAATGAAAATGCGATACAAAAAGATTGAAAATAGGAGAAAAGAGAACTCTTCTATTTTACTTGATGCTCCACCCAAAGAGGCTGCAGTGGATCAAAGGACAAAACAAAAGATTTGTTGTGCTACAACAATGGCGGGGAAGCCTTGTAGGTTCAAGGCTGTTGTGGGAGACTACTGTAGGAAACATAAAGTTTCGGATATTGGTATGGGGAAGAAGGTGGATGTAAACAGTCTCTTGAGCCAGTTGGATGGAATTAAAATCACTGGCTAATATAAACAATGTATTTAGATCAGGAGACTCTTAGACCTGTAATAATAGCAATGGCTCTTTACCTCGCAATCGGTGTCATCGTTCCCAAAATCGCTAAGAAGCCCACCGGTGTCGGACCCGTTGATGACCTTGTTATGACTATCATGTCTCAACAGGGTTCTTTAATGAGTGGTGCCATCCTTGTTGGTCTTATCATTCTCGCCACCAACTACATTCAAGAGGAACTCCTCTAAGATGTTTTCTTTCCCAACAAGTTTCTTAGTATGATCGTGGTTCATATAGCGTAGTTTCTTATCGTATGCATCTCTCATGAACTCCAAGAGTTGGTTCGGATTTGGTTTACCCCAGACCATTCCTTTCTTAAACAGAAAGTCGTCTTTCTCCAATTCTTGAAGTTCGCACTCAATAGTATATGGTGTCTTTACATACTCGGGACTTCCACCAAAGTTAGTTATAATCACAGGTTTGTTACGTAAGGCTGCTTCAACTGGACCCATACCCACACCCTCTGACTTTGAAAAGCTGACATAGCAATCACAACTATCATGTAGTTTATCCATTTCTTCATCTGAAATCAATCCATTTATAACTTCAACATTTGGTAAGTTTATTTTAACTTCATTGTTGCACGTGGCTTTTACTACAAGTTTTGCATTTGGTTTATTTAACCTAACAAAAGCTTCCAATATTCCCCTAAAATTCTTTCTATCATCCATTATATTTCCGATGTGATAAAATGTATAGAATGGTTTATTGGGTGGTGGGATGTGAGCATGTATTATAGGAAAATCATTCCCAGGGAACTGTCTGGATAGTACACGTTTACAGAACATACTTGGTACCATAATCTTTTTTGATAGTTCCATTATCATACCGTAATCTTCGTGTACGGTTTCTGTTTCACAAACTGTCATAAATGCTAATTTATTAACACGTGTTTTAGCGTAGTTTGCGTATTCAATATGTGATTTTATAGGTAAAAGGAACAACAGACCGTATTCACTTTTGGGTAATTCGGTACCTATGTAATGATAAGAGGCATCATCAAAAACTTTCGTGTATTTGAAAGCATGTTGACCAATGCCACTTCCAAGTTGTGGACCGATTATGATCATATTAGGTTTAAAGATAATCTTTCTTTTATATATATTACAATGGACTCTATCCGCACCGAAATTGAAGCTGAGATCAAGCGCGCTCGTCTTGACAAGGGTCGTCTCTATGAGCTTCTCCTAAAGATTATTGACAATACCGGTACTGGTGGTGCCGGTGTTCCTGGACCCCAGGGTGAAAGGGGTCCCACTGGCGCTCAGGGTCCCACTGGTGTTTGCAAGTGCACTTGCCCTAAAGATGAGAAGCCCAAGTCTACTCCCAAGGAGGCTCCCAAGGAGGCTCCCAAGCCCTCAGCCAAACCCGCGGCTAAGAAGACTACTGCTAACACTCCAGCTAAGAGGAAGGCTACATCCAGCGCTCCTTCCACCGTAGCTTAATTTTATCCCAGTGATAATCTCTCCTATCCTGAAGTGTATCCAGGAGTAACGCCAGTTTGAGTTCTGTCTCAACAATAGTTGCTTCACTAAAACCTTTTCCGATGTCAACGTAGGCTCCACATATCTCGTTGTATGTGGGGACTTCTACACAATTTTCAAACATGTAAATAACTTCGTCTTCAACCATTTCTTGATATTATAACTTTCCTTTTAATATCAAAATTTATTATACAGTAGGACTTTTATTAACCCACCACATAAAACCTCCAAAGAGGGCCGCTAAAATTGCTATAAGGACTCCAAATGAGTACTTCTCTTTTGGGGGTTCTGGTGGTTTATCGGGTAACTTTTGAACATTTTGATTGAGGGTGTCTATCTTACCAAGAAGTTTCTCCAACGCTAGTAGAATTTGGAGTTCACGGTTCTTTGGTTTCTCCTTGACGTTCACAGTGGTAATTTCAAGAATCATATACCACTTTGAATCTGGGTGAAGTAAAACATAATCATTGTCATCTTGATATTCATGTATTTTGAAATTGAGTTTTCTGATAGATATGGGATTGAAATAGTTCGTCTTCCTTCCAAATAGCTTTGCTTGTTTATCACGGAGAACTGTGTGCGATGAGTGTGTAAAATGCCTTTCCAATGGAATGCGTGCTAAAATCTGTCCACGACGTTCGTCTAAAATCTGAGCAACTTTCGGTACATCTGGACATGTAATATCAACATATTTTGCTATATTACTTGGACTACTAGTTGGACTTGCTGCACCAATCTGTGTGATATAGAAATCAACTAATCTAACTCCAAGTACACGACTCATATCTTCAATGTGTGTATTTGATTCAAGTTGTAGATCCAGTGAAAATACATTATTTGTACCATTTACAAAGTTTGAGTCAATTATAACATATTGTGTTTTCTTTGGTATATCGTCTAATGACATTCTGAAGTATACTGATATAAAAAAAATTATGAAACAAATGTATCGTATGTTACACTTCCCACCAGTCGCAAAATTTACAGTAGGTCTTAATACGACATTGACTACGATTGTTTGGATTGATACATATAAAATGATAAAATCACATAAAAAAAGAAAACATAAGTAGTATATAAAATGTACGCACAGGCTATCATTGGAACTTTTAAGTCCCAGGGTCCTCAATATGTCATCAACATATACCGTTGGTTTAAGTCCGCTCTTTACGATGCACCTTATCGTCTCTGGCTCGATATTGAGCTTGAGAGAATTTTGATTGAAAGACACCTAAGTGATCTGGAAGATCTTGAAAAGGAAGACATAAAAATTAACTAATGTCAACTTACGTAATCCCCATCAACGATCTTTTTGCTCGCTCACAGCAGTATCTTGGAATACCAGGACTTGCCACCGACGAATTGAGGATTGCATTTTTGCAAGCTACGAACCCCTTGTGCCGTGACGTACAAGAAATTATTTGGAAAGAAATTTTATATTGTACAGTTCCAGTTGAGCCCCCACCCGCTCCAAAAAAATGTCCAAGATATTACAAGGGATACTCCAATTCTTTACCCAAAAACCTGTTCAATCCACTGTAAATATGTACGATAAGATGGCTAATTTTCATGTGGTCCAGACGACTAACGAAGTTGGTGAAAAGAGATACATAGAAATACCGAAGAGTTCTTCTAATCTTCGTCGTGAAAAATTGGATTTCATTCTAAAAAAATCACAATCTATGTTGAATAACTGTTTAAAAATACAAAAAACTAATGACGACTTGTCCTATGATATCGTCAATTTGATAGACAGGGTGAGACAGTCTTTATATAGGAAGGGAGACATTGAAGAAATAGTTGAAGATTTCAGAGATCTCAAGAAACGAGCTAAAAGTAAAGGTTCTATGTCAAGTTTTGATTTAACAAAGTGGAAAGATTAAAATATATAAGTATAATATAACACCACAATGGTTCAACAGGTGTCACCAGAGGAAATGGAGAAATTAAGACGAGAGTATTGTGAAAAAAACCCAGAGGATGAGAGTGAGCGGTGTGCAGATATCCGGAAGGAAGAAGAGGATGCACAAAAAACCCTTGAGGCGGGAATGTGGACAGTGATGCTGTCCGGTATATCATCTTCTTTATGTTTCATTGTTACATTCGCTTTCTTGATGATGCGGAAAAAGGGAACAATATAGATAAGGAATAGACTTGTAGAAGAAGTAACAAAGATGTCCTATTTCTGCAAGCCATCCCGTGTCCAGATTAACTGCACACATTGCTATCGTCCTAATATCGTAGTCAATACTTATTCTGATTCAGAATCTGATTCGGATTCTGAATATGATCCACGCGATTCTGAGTCCGACTCCGATGGATCTTTTGTTTCCGAGGATGAGTCTGACACCGAGACTGAAGCGAGTGTTTCCGAAGATGAAGGCTCTGAAAGTGAGTCCGAGTCAGATGTTGACATCCGTGAAGTGAAACCTTACCATGGTCAGGGTTTCCGTGTATATTTTGACAGTGTCAAGGATCGTCGTCATTTTATGAGAGCTTTTGGTTTTAACTAACCTAAGTCTAAAATAAACAAGGATCTTTTGCGTGATAATCCTCATGGACAAGTTCTACCCCCCTCTTAAGATTTTGATTTTGGACCCAGTTGATGAAGATGATGATATTGCTGAAATTGGGTCACCTATTAAAAGAGATTGAAGATACTTAGAAAAAACACGTGTTTTGTGTATAAGATGGAAGATCTCCAAAATGTGATGCGAGTCATAGATAAGAATTCCGATAAGTTACCCGAAGGGGATTATCTTGAATTATGTAATCTATTGAGGAATGTTTTCCGGAATGAAGAACGTAAAGTTGTAAATACCATTTTTAATTATGAAAACTTTGATCTACATGTACCCGGACAACATCCCCGTGTGACGGATTATTTTTACGATAACTATTTCACTACTTCCATAAATCATGATAGAATGCTTCTCAGGTCTCAGATTATGCATTTAGAAGATGAACTTGAATATAGTAGACCTTTACAGAGAATATCAAAATATGTGAAGCAGGATGCACTTATACATTACTGTTCTATGAATGATATTAATATTGATGAATGTAACGAAGAGTCTCTCAAACAGTATAAGATAAATAATGGAACATACATAGATGATAGAACTTTTAAGAAGTATATACATACGATTTGTAAAGGGTATATGCATATAGACAATATTTACAGAGCTATGTACTCTAATTTGCTTCTCGATAGGGTAGAACGACTTAGTGCGTGCTTAGATGATTTAGATGATTTGTAACCTAAGTCGGATGGGGTTTACTTAAAATCATATCAAAATGGAGGCTCTATCCAATGTCATGTCTTTGATTGATCAGAATTCCGAGTCAATCCCAGAGGGGGATTACTTGAAATTGTGTAATCTGATGAAGGTGCTTCACACCGCCATCCCAAAATCGCAACCGAGTGTTCCATTTTCAGCTCGCCCCCAAATACCTTTATCCCTTCGAGAAGACTCGGTGAGGGACCAACGAGCTTATGCATTTGCAGAGGAGCGTGTTTTACGTATCAATCAGCAGCTTAAGCGTCTCAAGATTCGGCAGAGGATCACTGTAGGTGTGAAGGAGGACGCTGTTCGTGATTGTTGCAGAAGATTAGGGTTTAACATCACTGACTATAATGTTGAGGCTCTTCGTGAGAAGGGGGTGCTTATCCCAGACGAGCGTGCATTTTACAAGAGTTATTTGGACAAGGAGACTTGGTTTATGACTCAGAAGAGAGAGGAATTGTTGAGAGAGCTTCCCGCTTTGGAAGAACGGAGAGATGAAGCTCGTGCCACGATGTTGGAGACTTTTCGAGCCATAGATGCATATAGAGCTTTGCGTGTTTAAATATGTAGCAAAAATATTTGTAATTTTTAGATGAACCGTATTGCTATTGAACTCGATGAAGTCTTATTCCCCTTTATTAAACCCATGGCTAAATATTATAATAAGGAACTTCCCAAGCATAGATATTTTCATTACCATCACGGAGATATCTTAAATGTGGGTGACCCTGAATGTAGAAAAATGGTGAAGGATTTTTTTAATTCGGATAAGTTTGATATGATCCAGCCTATCGAGGGTTCACAACCAATTCTTCGTCTTTTAAAACCTCGTTTTGAAAAAGTTTATCTTGTTGCTTCCCGTGGCAAGTACATGAGGGATAAGACGGAGGAATGGGTAGATTTCCACTTTCCGGGGATATTTGATGACGTGATATTTGCTGGTAGTTATTTACACCGCCCAGAGCTGGAGAAGATGGATCTTTGTGAGTCTTTAAACATTGACACACTAATTGACGACGATGAAATTGACTGTGCTGTATGTATGAATAACGGTATGAATGTGATACACTTTGCAGGGGACGACGAAGTGTATCCATGGTCAAGATATGATCAGTGGAGTGTTTTGGGTTGGCGTGATTTGTATACGAGGGTTCATGATTATGAGGAACATAGTTTAATTAAAATTGTTTAATACGTTGTTTTACACCACCACCTATTCCCCCCTGAATATTCAAAAAGTATGTGTATAAGTGCACCTGCTATGAAATGTAAGAGGGGGGTTTCTATTTTAAAGTTCATCTGTTTAATACCAAAAATAAGCGCTGTATTCATAACACCTATAACAAGAGCTTCTATCAGGACGTTGGATACCGGGCGATTCATTATTATTATCTTGCAATATATTAATAATGGGAAGGGGACGGGGTCCACCAAAGTCCAGTGGGAAGACCATCTTTATATTGTTCGTAGTACTATTACTATGTCTATCTTCCTCTGCAATCGCTGGAGGGGGCTGGTTCGTATTCCTCAAGCCCCCCGATGGAAATGGTAGGACTTTACCCGGAAAGTCTACGAAGTTTCTTTTAATGAAAGATGGAGGTGTATGGAAGGGAAAGGATATGGCAGAATGTCGTGCGCATGCAAAAAATCTCGGATATCCAGGTGTTGGTCATCGTAATGACACACACCCCAACAATAATTTAAAAAATACATGTTTCTTCTATAATAAAATTGAAAGGAATGATTTTACTGGTGATGAGAAGGATACAGTAAACACCGTTGCGTGCACTGACCCAACTCTTGATTGGAAGGTGTGTTCAAGGGTGGGTGGTGCGGTATCTGGTCATTCTGGAAAACATCTTTCACCTCAAACGAGTGCTAAACACCCAGGTAATTCACTTGAAGAGTGTCGTGCTTTAGCTAAGGAGTGGGGGCACAAGGGAGTGGGTTACAGAACTATTGGTCATGGAAATAACGACTGGAAAAATACATGTTTTTCATACACAGACATAGAAAAGAGTTGGACTGGAAACAGGGAGGATAAAGCTCATGTTTCTGCATGTACAGATCCTAAAAAAACATGGCCTAGTTGTTAGCCCCCTCCACCTAAGTTGAGTTCTGCTACCGCAAAAGTTCAACTAATAATGGAGGAACTACGTGAGGAAGTGAACAAGCTTCGTGAAGAGGTCGCCGAACTCC
>Ga0208023_1000021_pt1 | contig 84051 bp, 98 predicted proteins | sample Colrivmet1370A02_FD_187625 | JGI IMG/M metagenome (GOLD analysis project Ga0208023, IMG submission 187625) | Estuarine microbial communities from the Columbia River estuary - metaG 1370A-02 (SPAdes) (version 2) | ecosystem: Environmental > Aquatic > Marine > Intertidal zone > Estuary | place... | reverse complement strand
ACTTGGACTGGACTGCTGTGGGTATATACCCTTAGCAGGTGGGAACCTTGAGATGGCTCACACACTTTTTGATGACCACGGAGTTTTTAAAAAAACACGCAGGCGCTAGGGGCTACTTAGACTGGGACTTGGACCACAGAGCCCTGATAACCGGGGCTAGGACCAGCTGACTATCACGGATCTTGTATGTGGGGTAGACTGCTACGATAGTCTCTGGTTTGTTCTCTATGGCTTCCTTGATTCGCTGCTCCTTCTCCAGAGAACCCATGCGAGCCCTGTTGGTGTTCATTGCGTGGTTGTAGGTCTGGTCGCTCTGCATCTTGATTATGGGCTCACCAATCCCAATACAAGTCCCCGAGTTGAAACTCCAGAACTTGGCGTCTGGGTTTTTCACATACGGAAGAATCTCGGGACGGGCCAAGAAAGCTGTATTGGGAGTCTCGGTCTGCCCGGCCGCCGGCTTACCCTTCTTCTTCCCGTTCCGATGATACGCTTCCAATTTGTAGCGCCCCTCATCAGATATATCCTGCGGAGCACCACGAGCCTTCAGCGCCCTCTTGATGGACAGTTCGATATCCTGCTTTGTAGATTCCACAGGCATCTCCTTCAGGTCGAGGAGTTCTATGTTGGCCCACAACCACATATTATCCTGCTCCTCCGTTCGAGCCCGACGCGCCTCCTGGCGTTTGTGGTCCTCCACAATCTCTGGGTTGCACATCTGGCTCACCTGAGTAGTCAGACAGCCGAGGGTTCCCAGGAGTTGCCCGTATGTCTCCGCAGACAGCTTACCGGGTGTATTCACAGCCAGGGTCTGGGGGATGATACCATAATTCTGGATCCACGAGCGAGCCTCCTTGGTACACCACACCTGGAGACGCCTGTCTCTCATCCAATCGCCCGTGTTCCCATTGGCCCTAGCCATCCACTGGTAGTAGTCATCCGCCTTCTTGATGTCCGACAGCTGCGCTCTTACATTTGCAAAAACCATGGTGGGTGGGAAGATGGCGTCGGTGAAGTGAAAGTGTTCGGTTTGGATAGTGGTACCACGGTTGATACACCGGTTTCCTGTGAGGGCAACCTTCATGTAGTCCCAGTTATACTGGCTGGCCCGAATGGCCAGAGCTTCCTCGAGAGACCCCAGGGGGTCGTCGAACAGCTCCTGCCTACGAAGGTGTGGGATTATATCAGCACAGACAGATGCTGGATCCGTAATCATGCGCTCCCCGAAGTTCGTGACGGGCGCTTCAGAACTCAGATAGTAGAACGACTTTTCTTCACCATTGACCACCACCACAACTTCAAATCCCATAGCCAATAGAAGGATCATCATGTTGCGATGACTATCAGTGGTAACGGAGGCTGGGACAAACCACGTGGAGTTCTCGGGTATCTCAATTTCAGAGAGGACCTTGTAAGCATACGACATGCAAAGGTCCTGCCCACCACCCTTCATGGCCTTCAGGTTTTCCTCGGACGAGTCGAAGGCTATGTGGTGGTAGGTGTGACTGTCAAATCCACGGAAGATGGGCCGAGGTGGCTTGACGGGGAGGAGATTCAATTCATCCACCCTCAACTTATTGAACACCTCCTGAAGACCAGTCCCGGTCATACCCACAATCTTGTCGACATGGGGTGAAGTGTCGAGTGCGGGTATGAGGTCCTTGAACATCCCGATGTTCTTATCCACCTCATCAATCCATATCTGAATTCCTTCAAAACCGCGCTTCTGAGACCACACCCTGACATGAGTGAGGAAATCCCTGGGATCGACCTCCTTGGTGCGTGTGGAGTTAGTCAGGACCACCAGAGTGTCCCGGTGAGACTCGGAGTAGTCCAAGATCTGACTCACCTCGAGGTAGTTGGAGACCCCGCGGTTATCCCAGTCATACGAGTTGCGATCACCCGTGTAGTTGCTGTTGAGCTGGATGGGCTTGGCGCGGTCCTTGAATTCCTCGGTGTAGCGGCTGCTCAACTGACTTGACTGGAGTATGAAGTTGTCGGTGAACAGGACGTAGAAGAGGCGACGGTTGGTGTTGAAGTCTTTGCGGAGGGACTTAAACTGCTCCCATGTCTTACCGGACTGGCAGTCCTTGTAGACAAGAGAGAACTTGGTGAGAGAAGACATTGGATAGGATGAGTGCTGGTTATATACCCTTAGCCAGTGGGATGCTTGGGATCCGCCAGACATTTTTTGTGAGGGGTTCAGGTTTTAAAAAACGCGCGGCGCCCTAACGCCCCAGAAGGGTGAACCCCCACCACCCACGGCGAACATCATCTTCGATCTCTGCCACCACAGCATCCTTGCGGATGCCCTCCTCTGTCTCCTGGAGGACCTTGTCAGCCAGGGCATCGAACTTCTCCTGGAGGCTCATCAGGGCAACCCCACCGTGGAAGGGTTCGGTGAAACGCTTGCGCTTCGCGGGTGCCCGGGGTGTCTCCTGAGCCGCCTCCACGTCGTACTGGGGAGACTTGGGGACCTCCTCGGGCTTGGATCCCGTGAAGGTCTGGAGGAAGGTCGAGAGTGCCATGCCGTTGTTGACGCAGAAGTCAAACTCTGACTGGTTGGTCTTGCCCTTGGCGAGGGCACCGTAGCGCTTGTGGGAGGGCTGGATGGGAGCCATGAGTAGGATAAGTGCTTCACACTTGGACTGGTTGCTGGTTATATACCCTTAGCACCCCATATACTTGGGACACCTCGGACATTTTTTCTTAGGGGACTATAGATGGACGTCAAGAAACACACAAATCATATGTATATTCTGAAAGATTGGATTCGGAATAAGAACACTAACAGTAACAAGTCCCCCCTGTTCACCCCGGAACAATTCTACGACAACCCAGGTGATTATAAACTAGTTCTTCATTTCATGATGATGATTGATTCTGCTCACGATCTACTGGATCGTAGGTACGACATACACGACGACTTGCTATTCGAAGAAAAGGATTTTAAGATAGGGTGGTCTAAAGTCTTCGGAACTTTAAGATTAGACCTCAAATTTCTCAAAACCATATACGCTCTCATGTGGCTGTATGGTTATGACCCAGCGGACCCCGCAAAGAGTGGTGAGATGGTGAAAGTCATAGAGAAGTACGGACTGATACAGGATGCCCAAGGGCAGGCGAAGAGTGCGGCACCCCCTGCGACAACTATAGAAGGGGCGCGTCTGAGGATGATGGGGCATATAAATGACACCTTTCTCACACCTAAGCAAGTCAAGGGGAACAACGTCAAAAGTATAGCCAGGGAGAGGGGTGGGTACGCCGTAAGAATGATGGGGCGCGCAGAACTGCAACAATTCTTATTAGCCCGGATATTTGCGGTCGACGCTGGATTTTCATCAGTTACCCACCACCTACTGGGAATGACGCTGGCTAGCGGTTCCAAGAATGCGGGGAAGTCATTCTTGACGTCGGCTGTAACTAAGCAGAGAGAGGTGGGGTGGTCTCAACTTACAAACTCAGCCAGCACCACAGAAAACGTAATTCCAATCCCACCTCAATCGGTCAATAATAAGGGGGAGGTCACGGTTCCAACCGTTGTCCTCCCGTATTTGAACTACGTGGGAAAGGGTCCGATCAAGATGACACCCATTAGCCAGTCGATGCAATTTCGCAAGATTACAAAGTATGTCGAGAGTGGAGTAGCAAGCAGAACAAAATTCGAAGTGAGTAAGTCTGGCTCATTCATATTGTACAGGACGAGTGAATTAGACCTGTACGTCACCACGAGCGCGACATCCAATAATGGGAAACCCAAGATTGAGAATTCCGAAGGTTTCGTTCAAATGAATGATCCGAATAACAGAAATGGCGTTAGGCGCATCTACGTCATGGATACGGGAACCAAATTCAAGGGTCCATCCATGGATACCCTGATGCAGATCGCCGTGCATGATAGTGTCAAGAATAACAACCCTATCCGCCCAGGGATCATAGCTGCATGCCTGGACATAAAGAGGGATGGTGACATGGGTCAGATGGAGGCGAACGTCATTCAAAATGCCGAGCAGATGAAAAAAAATGGGCGCCCCGTATTCCTATTGACTGGAGACATCATGGCAATGATTCTAGGAGTGATGAAGGGTGCTTCGACCGTCTTGGTCATGTCGGAAGGTACGTACTTTATGTACTGCCCGTTAGCCGTGGAGTACAAAACGCATTACGTGACATACAGGAAGATGGTTGACCAGTCCAAAGAGTTGTTAAAGTACTACCTCTGTCAGAGTAATGTGGTACCTGTGCGAGACTTTATCAGTGGTGTTTTAGATAACGTGGGGGAAGACAGACGCAAGAGTTCCATATATTCGGCATCAAGGTTCATCAACAAGTTGAACAACGTCGGACCATTCCTCGTGAGTAGTAGTCAAAATCTTTCGACCAAATGGAAGACGCTCAACGCCACAAATGAGGTCACAGCATTCAAGAAGTATTTCAAATATGCTTTGGAGATGCCAACAAGTGCGTTGTACACTGCGGCTATAGAACTATTGTCTGGTGGAAAGAATAGTATATGTACGGGGTACACACGCCCCAACAAAACGACACCCAAACCCAATCTAGTGAAAAACAACACGATCCCCGAAGCACTCGCAGTTACAAGAAACAACGCGAAAAAGATAAAACAAAACAACAATATCGTGGGAGTGAAAACTCGCGCCCAGACGGCACGGAACAATCAGATGGCAAAGAACGCCAAGGCGGCACAGAATGCGTTTGTGGGAGTGAGAACCCGCGCCAAAGCGGCACGGAACGCCAAAGCGGTCCAGAACGCCAAGGTGGGAGTGAAGAGACAGCGTTCGAATCCGAATTCGGCGGGTCCTATGGATACTAGCTAACTCTTAGCACGAGTCAGCGACTCCACGTGAGCCTTCAGACCCTCGGGGACCTCTGTGGGAATCAGACGGTTGCACAACTCTGGGTGGGTCACGGGGCACCCCGTGGCTGCGGGGAGGGCCCACCCCTTCTCCACCAGCCACAACACATCAAACAGACGGACAAGATCCTGTTGTGTCTTTCCCCACTCAACAAGATCCAGTTGTGAAACCGAAGGTTTCAATTCCGGCTCCGGCTCCTGCGGTGCAACTAGTGACTGCTCTACCATCTCCTTGTAGGTCTTGGCGACCACCCCCACCTTGGCGAGGGCGTCCAGTTCCAGGGGGGTCATGGACCACAGGGTTTTCTCCATACCCGCCTTCTTCACGAGGGTCATGTGGGACTTGAAGGTGGCATCGGTGCGACCTTTGGACTTGAGGAACTCTCTGTATAGCTGATCCATTGTTATTACACATCTATGGCTACAAAACTCTAAGGCTAAATCTCACGGACGATTATATTAGTCGCAGCACCATTAGTAAATCCATATAGGATCTGTCCTACATACCCATCTTCACACTCCACGAAGTCGCCAAACATGTTATATCTGCTCACTGGGTCATAAGCCATACGAAACTTCTGAAGTTCTTTTGCCTTCGGCTTTGCCTTTGCCTTCGGCTTTGGCTTTGGCATCTCTTTACCGCTTGAAATCTTGAGGAAGGCAGTTTTCATAGTGCTTTCTGCACCCTCAAAATATTCAGTCCCAGCAATCAACTTATATTTTTCAGTGAAAAAGTCTTTCAAGTTCTGTTCAACCAGACGAGGGTTATCCACCTCCAAGACGCATAATGTCTTTGTACCCTTCTTGAAACCTTTGGTAATTCTGGATAGATCGTCTTTCTCTGACATCCCGACCTTGTATCTCTTGGTTCCGACAAGTTCAGCAGGCTGAATCAGATATACGACACCCATTGCTCTGCTTATATACCCTAAGCACTCCAGATACTTGGGAACACACGGACATTTTTTGTCCGCCCACGGTGTTTTAAAAAAGGAGATCAGGGGTTGAAATCGCACAGGCTGAGTTCGTTCCCCTCGAATGTGATTTCTTCCCACTGACTGTCGTAGTCCTCGATCTCCTCCAGAGTGATGGTGCCGTTCATGAGCATCTCGTACTCCCGAGCGTTCAAGTCAAGTTTGTAGACATCTCGATCCTCAGTCCAGTACTCCTGGTCGGGTCCGCCGTACACCTCCGCAACTACCGAGCGGAGGGCAGTGGAATAGTAGAATGTGTAGTCTGTGCCCCACCCCCCAGTCGCAAGGCAGTAGATGGTGCCCATTGTGTTTACCCACAGCACCCCGAATACTTGGGATGACACAGACACTTTTTGTCTGCCCACGGGGTTTTAAAAAACGGGATCAACAGGCTGACTCTATGCGGCTGTCGACCCATTCGAGCCAGGGGATGTCACCCTCTGGGTCGTACCCCTCATCGTCGTTATTCACCGACAGTCCCAGAACCTTCCCGTCACTCCAGAATCCGAAGATGCCACGACCCTCATCCGCCCACCTGAAGTCCACGGTGCTCACTGTGTTCAGCGCGTGGATGAGGTCAAAGGGGAAGTCGTCGTCCGATACGAACTCCAGTCGCACCCGGGTCTCGGTGTCGCTGTAGGGTGCTACATCGATTTGGAGGTTGTCAACTGGAGCCCACCGGTTGCGGTTGAAGTCCTGGATCAGATTGGAGGCATCGGTGTGGGTCACGAAGATGGATCCATAGTAGAACATCTCTTTTTTACCCACAGCACTCCGAATACCTAGGGTGCCACAGACACTTTTTGTGGACACGCGGGGTTTTAAAAACGGGTGAGATCACCACTCCATTGGTTGGGTCTCGGGGTACGCCACCCACTGCATGAACCCGAGGAACTGATCACGCTCCTCCTGGTCATTAAACTCCATCATATTCATCATCTCAACCTGTTCAAAATCACCGAGGAGGTTGCGGATGATGGTGCGGGGGCTCGCTGGGGGTTCCCGCCACTGCTTGGGGAGGACATCTGCACGGCACATGGGGCAGGTGCTGTTGTGGCGTCCCCATTGGATGCAGCAGCTGCCACATACCTTGTGTCCACACTTGAGGGTCGTTATCTTATGAGACTTGCCTGGGAAGGTCTCATAACATACGGGGCACTCAACGTCTGGCTTTGGGAGGTGAACTCCGCACATCTCCTGCCCTGGGCGGGACTTGTATCGGCACTGGCATCCCTTCTTGGTTATGGCGGTGCACTGCATGGTTGGTCGCTTTATACCCTTAGCACCTCAAACACTTGGGTCGCCTCAGACACTTTTATATCACGCAGCTGCCTGAAAAAGGTCAGCCACCAGGGTTATGAAGCGCACCTCTAGCTCCTGTTCCCTGGTAAGGCTGACCTGTGGGGGGCAACAATCATTCCATATAAACTCTGGATCTATCACGGGGGTTCTACACGTTGGGCATGTTGGAGAGGTCTGGAACCACTTCTCACGGCATGTGTCGCACAACTTGTGACCACACCGTAGAACATCCATTTCCTGCTTTTCATAGCAAACAGGACACTCTTCCATTACCTACAATACGTCATTCGTCTTTAATCTGAGGGAACATCTTCCTCACCCATGCCGTTATTCGCGCTTGAAGATCCGGTGGCATCCAGGTTCACGATCTTCGCCTCTGGGCGGTTATCATATCTGCAACTCATCCTACCGAGTTCAAATTCACCGTCGCCTCTTAAACCATAACCGAAACACATGCCCCCGATATCCTCAATGATATCCCCGTTCATATTGACATCATGACTGAACGTTCTACTATCGAGGCACGGGTGACGTTCGAGGTTGAATGATTTGGTGTTGAGTTCTGATGTCGTTTTAATTTTATTGTTCTTGTCAACAGATTTTTGGAACGGGAAGCACACACCACCCTCATCCTCATCCTCATCCTCATTTCGGACAAGCCTGTTACTTAAGACACCGACACGCGTTGCCTCTTCTTCGTTGCTGACCAATTCGACTTTATCACGATGACTGAACTTGACAAACTCCCCGCTATTCAACTTGATGATACCCGAATTTCCTTCGAAAGATGCACCCTTGAAGGATGATATTTCATCCTGCATATCATCATTTTCCATCATCTTTTCAATCTTGCGAGCATCATGGTCTCGCAGAGCTCTCTCCACGTCAGATGTGCCGGATTTTTTCTTATACACCTTGCCATTGATTATCGCAAGAAACGTCATTGAATGATTCACGTTCTCATCCGGGTCCGGACCTGGTTTCCGACCGGTATAACTCGTGTGCTTATTGATTAGAACACTAATGTCCCCGCCCGTTCCCATGATTTCCTCAGCTTTTTCTAATGCCCTTGCCGCATTATCTTTTTGTTTTTGTGTAGCCTTCTTATTCCATTCGTCAAAGGTAATGGACTGTTCTGCCTCTGTCGGAAGTTCACTTTCTAGCCAAAAATTAACAGTCGTACTGCTTAGATTTCCTGCACCAACATCGTCTGAGTCAAGCATCATATAGAAGAGGAACACAACTACGAACACAATCGCAGTCACGATGAACCACGGACTTTCGTAAAATTTTTTTTTATTAATAGCGTCAGGGGGGCGAACAGCTGATTTTGAATTCATCATATATAATTACTCTACATATATTTTACGAGTGTCTGGCAGCAGGCAGTTTCCGTTGATGAGACAAGCGGTGCACGGCTCCGAACCCTCCTCACCGAGGCGGTGGTTGTGGATGGGCTCGATACGCTTCGGCTTCTTGGGAGCCTTGCGTTTTTTATGGGGTCCAGGGACGAAGTCCTGATACTTGGCGACAACCTCGTCAAACGGGAGGTTGTAGTCAGAGCATAGTTTAGTCAGGATACCGAGGTTGATGGTAGTGATCTCACGTCCGAAGATGGTGTCCATGGTGCGTTTGTATATACCCTTAGCGACCCAAAGCCTTAACTACCCTGAGACATTTTTTTTGTAGGCTCGGGATTTTTAAAAATTGTCGTCCGGACGTGTCGAGCGCTATAGACATGCCCCTTGTCCCTCTTCTTCAGAACCGCCTCACGCTTCTTGCGGGGCTGCGGGGGGTCCATCGCCTTTTGTATATATGAGAGTTAATTCTTAAGTATGAGGTTGTCAACTGCAGTATTGAAGCGAGACCTCTCCTCTGCGCGTCCGCACATGCGCCACCCATAGAACGAGTATTCCTTGGAAACCTCACACGCCAGAATGGCTTGTTCCTCTAGGATATTCATGGAGAGTGCGATACGCTGACGGGGCTGGACCCCCTGGATGAGCACGGAGACGCGCTCCTCGAGGGAGGGTTGGGGCTGATCGGAGTAGTAATCGTTCATCTTTTTACAAGTATGTCTACAAAACCTTAAGCACAGGGGGCGTGTATCCCCTGGGCGAACAGGAGTGCTGTTATGCCCCCTACTATGACAAGGGTCGCCACCCACCCCACGCAGGTCTTGAGGAGGATGTTCCAGTCCAGACCCTTGCTACCCTCCATGAGAGCCACAGCTGTGGTTGCCCCCACCTGGCAGTGGGTGGTGGAGAGAGGCCACCCGTAGCGAGACCCCGTTATGACCACTATGGCTGACCCCAGCTCTATGCATATCCCACGGCTCGGGGTGATCTTGGCAATCTTGGTCCCTATGGTGTGGATGATGTTGTACCCGTATATGGCGAGACCAGCGACGATCCCGACCCCGCCGATTGCGAGAATCCAGTAGGCGTCATCACCCAGGTCAACGGACTTGCTGACCCCCTTCTCCCTCCAGGTCATGTAGATGGCTGCGAAGGGTCCTATGGCGTTCGCCACGTCATTGGCTCCGTGGGCAAAGGAGTCGCACATGGAGGTGAAGATCTGCAGGAACTTGAGTCCCTCCTCTGACTTCTGGGGAAAGTCCTCTGAATCTGGGTGGTACTTGTGGGCAACCTCGGACAAGTCGTCACGCCCCTCAATCCTCTGGCGAAGCCACCGGGTGGCGGGGAGCGTCAGGATGCTCGCAGCACCACCCACCCCAAAGGATATGGCAACCACCTCCCCGACGCTCAGGGAGTCTATATCGTCAGATGCGTTCTTGGCACCCTTCCACATTATGAAGAAGGTGTTGATGGTGATGGTGGCACCCACCAGAAACGGGTAGAGCCTCCACATGTTTCGGAAGGACTCCTGGGTGCGGAGGACCGCCCTGACCACCCAGAACAGGAGGGAGGCGCAGAAGCCCGAGAGCACAGGTGAGAGCAGCCAGGATATTACGATTGCCGTGACACCCTTTCGATAGGGAAACTCATCGGTCGGCTCGTCCCAGGTGACGCACCCGGAACCACCTGCCACCAGAGCCATCCCGATCATCCCACCTATGGTGCTGTGGGTGGTGCTTACGGGGAGTGAGAGGCGGGATGCGGTCAGGAGCCATATCCCAACGGCTGCGAGGACGCACATGCACCCGTACATCAGGAGTTCCGGCTGCTCCTCGAAGCACTCGTGGTCCGCTATGCCCTTGCGGATGGTCTTGGTGACGTGGCTTCCCATGAGGATGGCTCCCGAGAATTCAAAGACTGCGGCGCTTGCTACAGCCATTCGGAAGGTCATGGCTCCGCTGCCGATCGCAGTGGCGTAGGCGTTGGCGACATCGTTTGCACCTATGCCGAATGCTGCGAAGAATGCAAAGACTCCCCCAACCCCCAGGGTCCATAGGTAGTTGTCAAGGTCGTAAGACATCCGACCTTTACAATATAATGTCGGTACTTTTTAATGAAGTTTCATAAGTGGCAGGTGTTGGTGGCAATGTTGGTGGCTCTGGTGATAATCAAGAAGGTGGTATTCTCCTGTATCAAGTACAACAACTACAAGGTGTGGAAAGGTGTGTTCACCCCTCGCGAGATTGAGGCGATCAGGGCAAACTACGACAAGGACCCCCGGGGACTTGACGCACTCCTGAAGCAGCGTCTGGCTCACCTGACCCAGACGGATTTCCTGCATGTGGGGAGCGCTCGGGTCAGCGACAACAGCAACAAGGATGGTCAATCCTATCACAGGGATTCGAAGCCCATAATGAGTTCCCACGGGTTGGCGCTGGACTACACGGTCATCTTCTACTTTGATCCCGCGGTGACCCACATGGGTGGAGATCGGGTGGAGTTCCAACCCGGCGACGTGATAATGTTCCCATCGGTGAACCTGCACAGGGCGGGGACATCAGCGTTCACAAGCAGAAGCATCGGAGGGTGGTCCAATTCTTCGAGGTTCACCTGAGCCCCGAGGAGAGCAAGAAGTACTACGAGCAGACGACGCACTGCGAAAATTACCCAGCGGCGCACGACTTTCTTAAAGACTGGGTGTATCCGTGGCTGGACGCAAGGGCGCTGGTGGAGGCGTTGAACGTTTCGTGGGTCCAGGGGTGGGATTGCAACAAGACGGGGAAGCGGGCGGTCAGGTATCACACAAAGTCTAAGATTGCTTACACGATTGGGGAGACGAGCTACTACACTGATTTCTAGGCTGCCATGGCGCTATGGAGGGTCTTGCAGAACTCAACGAGATTGATGTTGATATCGTTCCACATATCCCGATCCCTCTTCATGAAGTCAGACTGTTGCTGATCGTTGAACTGCTGAAGGAGGCGGGTCTCCTCGATCCCGAGCATATGCATGTAAGTCTGGCACTGGATGACCTCATACTTGGGCGGGGACTTGAAGAGGCACTTGGTGCGATTCTTGATTTCCACCATCCTATAGGATCCGTCGGGGAGCACCTCGTAGCGGTCGATCCTACCGACCACCACATACTTGGTGCCTGCCACCTCGCATATGGTCTCCTTGTAGAACTTCTCGTCCTCATAGAGGGTGCTGGAGTCCTGCTGAGCGGTGTCGACCTCTTTGCGGGTCCCACGGGTGGTATAGACCTTGTGGCGGACGTGATTCATAACCATCGCCTTCTGGGCACGGGTCAGGACACGATCCGCCTCCAAACTCTCCCGAGCCCTCTCGCAGAGGACAGCCACATCCTCCGATGTCTCAGGCTTCTCCCACCCCACCTGGGCCACCACGGCTTCCGCCACCTGGCTAAGCCCGATGGCTTCCAGCTCTGACTGTTCCTTGGTCTTGCCAGTGAAGGTGTCAGGGCTATACTTGTTCCACAGCTCCTCGAGGTATTCCACCCGCTTCTGATAGGGGTGTTTCCCGATCGCCGCAGCCACCTTACTGGCTGAGATGACCACATACTTGGTGGGGATTGGGTCATACTTACGAGGGTCCTTCAAGAGGAGGGGGAAGATGCGAGCGCACCCACGGCAGTCCTCAAGAGCATCGTGCGCCCCCTCGAGGGGTTTGCCCAAGAGGCGCTGGTGGAGTTCTCCCAGTTTGCAGGAGACTGTGCCCATATAGATGTTCCGAGCCAACTTGAGAGTGCAGATCTGGTCCATCTCATCGAGGAAGGCGGGGTCCATCTGATAGCGGACGCACTCGGCACGCATCATATTGATGTCGAAGTCCAAGTTGTGCCCCATGATGCGGGCGGCTCCGATGGACTTCATGTAGTCATAGATCTCTTGGAAGGCGATGCCCTGGGTATCCAGATGTTCCTGGGTGATGCCGTGGACGCGCGTGGCTCCCATGTGGTGCCCCTCACCGTGCTTGAGGAGTTTGTAGTAGTACCCAGTCTCCTGATGGTTGTCGTCATACTGGACTATGGCGACAGAGAGCATCCGGCACTCGTCAAAGTTGGCGATGTTCTTGGGGGTCACCCGAGCATAGGACTTGGGAAGACCGGAGGTTTCAGTGTCGAAAACGAAGTAAGTCATTTTGGCTGATAGCAGGTTGTGATTGTATATACCCTTACCTCTCTATATACTTGGGTGTCTCGGGACATTTATTGTATACCTAAGCGGCATAAACAACTCCCGCCATCCCGTTCTGGATCTTGAGGAGATTGTAGTTGACGGCGTAGATGTTTTCCGTCAGGTTGTCAGTCTCCGACTGGATCAGGAACTTATCGAGGCGGGAGAAGTTGAGGGTGCCAGTTGGCTGCGTCTGGCAGGTGTCGAGGCAGAAGGGCTTGATAAAGACGTTGCTGGCGCTGCTGGTCACGCTGTTGCCGGTGTGGTAGTAGCAGGAGACGCTGGTGTAGTGCGGGCTGGGGTGCATGTATGGTCCGATGTCCCTGCCATTGATCTGGAACTTGATGCGATTCGTCTCGGAGACGAGTGCGTTGGTGGTGGTGTTGCTGCTGGCGATGTACTTGACGGGGTGGTTGAAGACGAGTTCCTGAATCTTGTTGTGGGTGGGGATGGCTGTCTGTACCTGTGTGATCAGGTGGTTAGGGGAACCCTGCTGGAACCTCTGGCGCTCTAGCTGATCCAGGTGGTAGTAGTGTCCGTGGAGCATCCACTTCCGGTTGCTGTTGGTGGCGCTGGGGCCCCAATGAACCTTGAGGCGCACGTCGTGGTATTGCAGGAGCATTAGAGGTAGGGCTGTCCCCGAGTCTCTACAAAACCAGAACTTCAATGGATATATGTAGACTGGTTGCGCTGCGTTGAGACCGATGAAGGACTTGGACATCGTGTTCGACTCGGTGGCACCTGCGATGTTAAAGGTGAAGGTGGCATCCTGAACGTCCACAACGGTGTCGCCAATCATCAGCTCCACCTTCTGAACCAGGGAGCTGTAATCCTCCTTGAGACTCGTGGAACCATCGTGAACCGTCAGGAATAGGTAATCCACGAGATCCCCCTCACGTGTAAGGGTGATGATACTGGTTGAGTTATTCTGGGGTGCGGGGTGGATCAGTTGGGAGTATACATTCTGCGAGAAGTTCGTGTGGCGGTGGAACATAGAGGTCCACCAGGTGACCTGTGGGTTTTGTGTGAGGGACACATCTTGAATTCCCCTCGTGGCAAGCAAGATCGAGCCTGCAGACATTCTGGTATTAACATAGGTTGTGAAATTAATTAGCCCAAGTAACCTCGGTTACCTCATGAGGTGGTGGTGATCCAGGAAAACCCGAAGTACATCGTGAGGTATCGACTGGCAGAGAGCCACCATTTCCCGCGACTTGGGGCGGCATTGGTGACAGATATACCTGCCAGATGGCTGGAAGCGGGACATGAAATGATCACCGTCATACCATGTGGTATCTTTGCATTGGACACAACGAACGGCGTCGTTGACATTCCACCCAGGTTTCCACCCAGGGACGCTACGAGTGCGCCAGTTGCTCATCAGGTTTTCGAGGTTGGAAGAGTACTTCATCGTTATATAACATTAGCACTTGAAATACTTGGGGTTGTCAATACACTTTTTATCACCTCGGTGAATTTTAAAAAACACGCGCACACACTCACTCACTCCTCATCATCTTCATCCACCACATCTGCGTCGTCATCATCTGGCTTGATGGGCTTGACGGCTTTGATCTTGAATATCTGAGTCAGGGTGCGAGGCTTGGACACAGTCTCTTTCTTCTTGATATGGGGTCCCATTACAAGGTCGAACCACGCATCCACCTCTGGCTGTCGCTCCATACGCTCCTCGTGCTTCTTGAGCATCTTGAGGAGATACGACTGGGGGTATCCCGCAGCCTTGTGTGCGTTCAAACGGACATCGATGGGCGGGGTGATACCCTTGCTGTAATATTCCGTCTGGAGCATCTGGATGGACGGGTGGTTGTAATTGTCCTTGGTGGGCTGCCATTTAGGCGCAGAGTGGACGACGGGTGGGACGTTTATCATCCCAAGTGCGTTTTTCTCCATCATCTGCTTCGCAACCTCATCACAGTGTATACGTTTGTAATCACTTTCATATACATCGAGGTGGATATGGGATGGGTATGTGTTTCGGAAGGGCGTGACTTCGGGAGTTATATGACGGCGATTGAGGATGTCTTGAACCCTAGAGACTGTTCCAGTCTCGATGGGCATCTGTGGGCGGGGGAACACCCGCTTGGAGGCGGCGAGGCGGAGACGACCTGGCTCATTAGCCGCAGTCCACGGTCCACCGATGTTCTCGAAATCCTTGACGAATGCCATGACTGTTGCTGTTGCTGTTGCTGGTCGGTTATACCCTTAGCACTTGGGATACCTAAGCACTCTCGGACATTATTTTCGTTTGGAAGCGCCGAGCCATATCCTCGATTTTGCGGGCGGCCTCACCGTTTGCGATGGGTCCCCACCTCCCGTGGATACTGACATACCCTTTCCCCTCCCCTCCGTGATAGAATACATAGTCGAGGTTCAGAGAGGCGGTTATTCGCTTGAGGCGGATGCCCTCCTTGCCGACAAACTTCCACATGACTTCCTCAGGGATGTCACAGGTGTTCGCCTGCGTATAGTGCCTGTTGATCGGAGGCTCGTATGATGGCATCCTGAATGCTGTTTTGATATATGTGGGCGCACAACTTTAAATTCGTGAGCCCATATGTACCCAGAGAAGCATACAACATGGACTGGTCAAACTCCAATAATCTCGAGGATGCCGAGAGTGTGGTGGAGACTCACGTCATGACGCTCGAGAAATTCCTCCTGCACGACTTACCCAAGTGTCACTTCAATCGAACGGCATATTGGTTGGAAACCCCAAAGGGTGTTCCAGATAGCAGCGGTTCCGAGCCTAACAAGAAGGAATTTATAGAATTCTTACTTCGCGTGGGAAGTTCAACAAATTCCTTCTTGGTGAACGAGAAGCCCAAAGAGCCTAATAGACTACACGTAGCAGATGGAAACAACAGGCTGCAGGCTATAAAAAAGTTCATGCGGATGCCAGTCACTATGTTCGAAGATTTAGTGGACTCTGTCCTCTACAATGGAATCTCTGAACGCAGGGACTTGAAGCTCGTAGATTCAGACGCATTCAAAAGTTGGCTACGCGCGCGAACACTCGAACAGGTCTATGACCTCTCGACTGACGATTTCAGAAATTCCAATACGGGGTTTGAGAATCCCGATATCATCCAAGAAGTAAGGGAAAGGTTGATGTCCAATCTTGTTGATTTCAAAAAATGCTTCAAGGTGAAAGGCAAGACTCCGTTCTTCAATATCGACGTGATTATTGGTAAGTGCAGGAACTTTGATGACGAGAAGATGGCTTCAATGTTCATACAGACAAACAGGAAGGCGAGGGCTATGACACCGCGTCAGATGTACAGGGCCTCTTGGTAACTGCGGTGATTAGTGACGAGAAACTTGATGAGAGTGAGATGTCCATCATGTGGAAACACTGCAAGGATGCGTCCAAGAGACACTTTGATGAAACTGACGGGGGGGGGAGGAGTTGACGTGCGAGTTTCTTGCGGAGGGTGGTAAGTACACTGGGTTTCACCTATTGGACGGACTGAACTATCTCCTCACCGACACCAAGAATGGATTTAAATACACCGCGAACTTGATCGGCAGAGAGAATTACTCGGCTGAGAAGTGTTCCGACACCCTGGCTGTGATCCTGTGGAAACTGGTATTCGAAATCGACAGCAATAGAGACAGACCGTTCCAAGAGTCTTTCAGTCACAAAAACTGCATCCAGTTTTTGAAGTACGTCGATACCTTCAAGACACTTGTCGAGGCTGCATATGTGAAGTTTTGGGGAGGCTTACCGCGCGGCAAGGCAAAACCTAGTCAGGTGAACTTGGCATATGTAAGCATCAAGTACCTATTCATGTGGGTTGTGAATAAGCTCAAGAAGAAGGTGCAACCCTCAGATTGCCACTTCAACCGACTGTTCCTCATTTTCACAATGTATGGGAACACGGTATACAGGGACGAGTTTGATAGGCGTATTGTTCTCACGGGTGGGGGAGGTCCTATATTGCACAGCATCCAAGAAATGTTGAAAAAACCTGATACCATCTTTGAACTTGCAGATCAAGATCATAGGTCGTTGTTGGATGATAGCGTCCTTCTAGAACTTGTAAAAAACAAGTTATCCCTGTGGACAAGCAAGGGCAATGGTCCCATCTACTTTTCCATGGCTTTCTGTGCGTTCGGGGAGAAGTACATAACCAATACCCAACACAAGGTGAGGTATGACAGAGAACATATAGTTCCGAAATCAACTATCTGCGAATCTACAGAAACCAGCAAATTGCTAGATGGCTTGGGTAACATAGTGCCAATCCCCCCCCCGAAGCAAATCGGAGCAGGGGTGACAGGGTAATCGAAGTCTATCACAGAGGTAAGTATGCAAACAATCCAAGTATTTCTGCAACCGTGGGGGGCGGGTTCCTCCCTGTGTCGGATGTTTACGAGTCATTCGTGCCTACTGATAGTGCTATAGGAGGGAAGCCCAGGCTGACTGACGTTGAAAAGTTCAAGTCATTCACGGAGGCTAATGTACTAAGGTATGCAGAATGTATTTGTGAGAGGCTAAAGGTATGAGCCCATATGTACCCAGAGAAGCAGATGCCCTTCTTCATCGAGGGAAACATCGGCGTCGGTAAGAGCACCATCATCCGCCTTCTCGATGAATGCGGGATCAAGACCATGCAGGAGCCAGTGGAGTCGTGGACGTCGTGCAGGAACACCGATGGTAAAAACGTCCTCGAGAACTTCTACGAGGACCCGCAGCGATGGGCCTACACCTTCCAGTCCATTGCTTTTCGCAGTAGGGTGCGGGGTCTCGACAGCCTCGCTCCTGACTCGGTCGCCGAGCGTTCCATCCTCACAGATCGCCGGGTCTTCGCAGAAGTTGCGCGAACATCTGGAAACATTACAAACGTGGAATGGGACGATTACACAGACTGGTTTGACTGGGTTATTTCAAAGACAGACCAGTCATCTCAGGGTTTCGTGTATCTTCGTGCTGACCCTGATGTGTGCCATCAGCGAATTCAGGGGCGGGCTCGTGCGGGAGAGGGTGGCATCTCCATCGAGTATCTCCAGCAGTTGCACGAACGACATGATGATTGGCTACTTAATGAGAGCAACGTCTTGGTGCTCGATATGAACCGTCAGAAGCCCGAGGATGTCATTCAGCCCCTCTTGTCATTCTTGCGCTCTTGAAGCAACAGGTGGAGTATGTAAGTGTCCAAGCAGACGGTGGCTCCCGCAGTCAGCATGCCTAATTTGAGATTCTTGGTGTAGTCATATACCAGCCATATAAGTGAGGTTATCAGTCCCATGAGCGTCGATGTGAGATTGTAGCTTTCCACGTTCCTCGTCCTATTTACATTCCTCGCAACCGTCGCAATTCTTATTAACCCTATCAGAGTTGCGACGAATGCGAGACGTTCGATCGTTAAGGTTGTCGCCATATAGTATTACAATATAATAAGTGATGACCGAATCGCTTTACACTGATCAAGTGTTGACGGGACTCAAGATACTTGGCATGATAAGGGAGGGTCAGAAGGTCTGTATACGCAACGGTCTGATCAACATCGAAGGTCAAAGTCAGGGGGTGTGGGCTGCATTAAGTCGGTGGATTCACGGGGATAATCGAACCATCACAATGTCGTATATCCGCAACATCGTCCACAACGCCCTGGAAATTCGCAGGACCCACCCGCACTTATGGAAGGATGTGGACGAGGGGTTGTCGCATGCATTGAACGGGATCACCGCACTCGAGGTGACATACACGGAGGATGCGGGGGTTGTGGCGGCTCTGGAGGTCTTGAAGGAGAAGATAAACGGTTCACTTTCCGACGGTAAGTAGATGTTTCGTCTCCATTATTATCTACATACATAATATACATGGCAGCACCCGCTGAGCCCACGCAAGTGAATGTCGAGATCGCACCGTCCTACATTCCCATGAACCTCGAAAAATACAAGGGAAAGATTAACATAAAGAAGATCGAGGAGCAGGTGGAGGACATCAGGGATATGTTTTCCGTCAAGAAGTTGGGACCCGAAAACATTAGTCAGATCATCATTGAGGTGGTGAAGATGGTCACCCCTCTGACGAAGCTGAAGAAGGAGCAGAAGGCATCCCTTGCCATTCAGGTGGCTAACAAGTTGATCGAGGATATCATTCCAGGGAAGGACGCCCCCATGGAGGCCATCCTCAAGGCTATGGTTCCCGATCTCATCGAGCGGTTGATCATGGTTGACTGGAACAAGCTGGCGAAGAAAATGTGTCCCTGTATGAGCGCCTAAAGATTTGGGTTGATATACATGTAGAATGCCAACTCTTGAGGAACTTGCAAAGAATGGTGTAATTTACAACGCCCAAAATCCTGCCACTTTTGTGCGTCGCCCAGAATGTCACAAATGTGCCAAGGTTAATCAACCAGGCTGCACAATCTGTGCAAATTGTGGACATCCTCTCAGCCCCCCGCCTTCTTCAAACCCAGCATAGACGCCAGATTATTCCGATCTCTCTGCAACGGCTTTTCCCTCCGGAGTCTCAGCGGCTGGTTATTCACCATCACGCTATTGATCTCCCACATCTTTCCGTTTGTCGTATTGACGTTCTGGGACGCTTGTATGGGCATCACCTGCACAGTGTCATTCTGCTTGCTTTCAGTCCGTATGTTTTGGTTGACTGGACCCATATCCGTCGTGTTGTGCTTCCTGAACTCGTCAATGTCCATGGGACCCCCGAACATTTTGAGTTGGGAGAAGTGAACCGATGGTTTGCACGATATCATTCCCCTGCCATACATCCTTCTGCGAAGAAGCATTATATTACCGTTTATGACACCCCGCTGATGCTCAGACGATTTCTCGGCTACATGAGCCTTCATGCACTCCCACGAACAGAAGGTCCCCTTGAGCACGAACGAATCCGTTCGCTTATTGTGGGACACTGGCATTTTAAGAATATCTCGATGTGGTTGGTGGCAACACCACCAACAAGCACTCATCCTTTAAGATAAAGATGTCCACCTCTTTATCTTTAAGAAATGTCTATTCTAAGCATAGATGTCGGCACTACTAACTTGGCGATGTGTCTTTACAATCCTGAAAATCAGGAGATCCTGGAATGGGATGTGGACGGGATTCCTTCCCAGCACCCCGACGGGAACGAGGTGACCCTGCGGAATCACCTGGACGCCCGTCCGTGGACACTGACCGCACCCGTGGTTCTGATCGAGAGGCAACCCAAGAAGTCCGACAAGATGATTGGGGTCATGCTGTTTCTGCAAGCGTATTTTATCATCAAGTCCCCCACCGCCAAGACCCTTCTGTGGGACGCGCGGCACAAGGTTCCCGACGTGGTGGGTGCGGGGAAGGCGATGTACCGCCTCCGCAAAAAGACCGCCATAGACCGCTGTGCGGAATTCATTCACAACGGACCCGAGATCAACCGCAAGTGGTGCGACAAGTGGAAGGGTTCCAAGAAGAAGGACGACTTGGCTGACACTGTGCTGCAGGCCATGTCATACACACGCCCCCAGAGAGTGGTGGAGGCTCGACAGCGCCGGGGTGTCCCGGATAAGATAGTGTCCCGCGCCCCCACTGAGAATCAGAAGAATACGAAATACAGCATCAACAACCTGGCGTGGTTTGTCAAAAACAACGCGATGGAGGAACTCAAAAAGGATCGACGGTTCATGAAGGATTGTAAGAGATACTTCTCGTCGCCCGAGGAACTTCACGAGCATGTGGTCGGCTCTGGAGGAGCCTCTTCCTCTACCCAAGCCTGATGCCTCTTCGTGCCAAAATGTCTGGATTTGTTGCTATTTGTATAACATCCTCCACAACCACACTCAGTCTTCGTTTTCTTCCAAGCATCCATGGCTTCCTTATGATCCTGATAGTATTCAGCGGTTTTCTGTAATATTTCAGTCTTGTGTTTTTCATAACAAGTGTTATAGTAGAATTTCCTTCTTTCTTCATAATCACTCACATATGCCTTTCTCTTGTTGACACATGGATTATTGTCTATCCAGAACTGCTCTCTCGCCCTTAGTTCATCTACATTGTTACAGGGGTAAGATTCAACAAGGGGAATGTTCGCATCTGGGTCGGCTTGGAAGATTTGTGTGGTTGTTCCACTCGTCCCATGCTCGAAGTGATGTCTGTGTTGTGCCAGTCTACCACTGAGATATTGTTGAACAGTGCTTCCGTAATAGCACAACCCACAGGAAGTCGTCAATTTGTAAATTTTACCCACCTGATAGTTGACCATTTATGTTTTTAGTGTTATTTCTTTATCCCCCATTCCTCCCTGCCAACCATACATCTCAAATATGTTTAGCAGGTGATAAAGGTTTGCGACTACAAGTAGATAGAAGCAGTAATGCCGGAACGAGTGAAAGTACACGATGACGGGTTTGTCCATCTTGTTGACTGGATGCCTCAGGATAACCTGGATGACGCAGTCGTTCAAGCTGCACGAGTCAGTTATGCAGATGGAACCACGACGACTAGGAACACCGAAGGTCTAATCCGGTATTTACTGAGGCACTGGCACACCACCCCCTTCGAGATGATCGTGTTCAAGTTTCATATCAAGATGCCCATCTTCGTTGCTCGGCAGCACATGCGACACCGCACAGCCAGTGTCAACGAGATGTCCGCTCGATACTCCATTGTCCCCGAGGAGTATTATGAACCTGACCCCTATCGAGGGCAGCATGAGGTAAACCGTCAAGCGTCATCTGGACCCATCACGCTTTCCGAACGCCTCGCCTCTCGTGTGGTTCAGGTGAAGGACGACGCCTTTGACGTTTACCGAGACATGCTGGCTGAGGGGTGTTCCCGGGAGTTGGCACGCTGCCATCTTCCCCAGAGCACCTACACGGAGTTTTACTGGCAGATGAATATGCACAACCTCATGCACTTCCTACACCTCCGTATGGAGGATGGTGCCCAGATGGAGATTCGGGACTATGCGCAGGCAATTTACGACTTGGTGGCGCCCCTTGCCCCGATGTGCTTCAATGCGTTCAGGGACTTCAGAGTCGACGCCATGCACCTGACGGGACCCGAGATCCGCAACCTGCGGGATGGGACTCCCATCAAGAGCAAGGGGGAGCAGAACGAGTGGGCTGCAAAGAGAAAAGTTCTCGGCATATAGTAGATAACGATGGTGTTGCACATTGTGGGTGCCGGTCCTTCCGGTGTTACCGTTGCGTGGTATATGGCAAAACGGGGTGAGAAAGTTCATTTGTGGGAGAAGCGCGATCTTCCCGGCGGTTCGTGGTGGACCCCGAATCACAGTGAGGACGCTGACCGTCACGCGGCACGTGTTCTGTTTCGTGACTGTCAGCCGAACTGGTTCAATCTCCTGAGTGAGATGGGGCTTGACTATAACACATACTACAAACCAGATAAAGACGTTGTTCCCGATTCGATCGTGGCGATGACGAGGTCTCTGACGCTCCGCGATCACTTGATTACTGTAGGAGTCCTCCTGTGCGCAGGGGTGAATCACGATTGGGCGAAGACCACCGTCCTCGATGACGCTCTGAAGAGTAAGATGAGTCCCAAGGGGATGTCCTTTATCAACGCATTGACGACTTCGGTTGACGGTGTCAGGGCAGATAAGATGACTGTGTGGGAGTTGGCAGAGTCTATGAACCGAACCATCCTGAGTGGTGCGTGGACGGAGCGTGTCCAGGGGAGAAAGTTGGGTGAGGATCTCGCCCGTCGCCTCCGAATGGTGGGTGTCAAGTTGCACATGGGTGCGGAGCTGCTGGACGTTGAGCCACCCAACGTTACGTTCGGCGGAGACCGCACCGTAACGCTGGGTGATGCCGACAAGGTGGTGCTCTGCTTGGATCCCTCGGCGGCTCTCCAGTATGTGGACAAGTTCTGGGATTCCACTGTGGACAACGTCCTCTACGGCACTCGTTCCTTCCTCTTCAAATACCCCAAGCGATTCAAACTCCCATCTGCCCAAGAGTCGCTGATGCGTTCCAACAACGCTTTCATACCTTCGTGGGTTCCAGGAGAAGGCGAGACGACGACGTTGCACGTGGCTGATTACAAAGGGGAGTGGAAGACCATGGAGCAGTGTGTGAAGACTCTGGGTATCCCCAAGCCCCTGGGTTGGCGGGAGTGCGAGGACACCCAGGACATGTCGAGCGCCGCCTGGACATCTCACTCCATTCCCACCCAGAGCAATCACCGGCAGGTTCACATGGTGGGCATGCTCTCACCCCGTGATACCCCGTACGCATCGGTGGAGGCGGCGGCTGAAGTCGCGATCAGGTGGTGCGGCGAAAGACCCTTGGAGCCAGTAAAGAGCAGTACGATTGCGTTGATATTGTTCACAATCTCTTTGTTGACAGTAGTATAACATGCAAAAGCGTGGAACTCGTTCCCTCCCAACGGAAAAGGTGTCCCTCAGCACCACCGCCACGGTGGTGGCTCCCCTATACACCCACAACAACAAGAAGTACTTGGAATTCAAGATGAGCCGTGCGGCGGCAGGTATCATCAAGGAGGCTCACATATCTGTTCAGGACGCATTGGTGACGGCGAAAGTCCAGAATCCATTGGTGGGTGACGTGCTCCGTGTCAAGGTGCCCTGGAAGGGGCGAAACCACATCTGCAAAGTAACGGGCAACAAGCCACTTTGCGGGTTGGTAGAGGGCGACAAGGTCAAGATAGAGGTTGACTTTTGCGGAGCCTGGATCGTGGCAGATTTCAGTGGGACCTCGTGGAAGCTTGTCAGTCTAGAAGGTTGACCCACCACACAGGTTGGTCTCTATCATCTGCAATTTCCAAAACACTCTGAATCATCTGGTGTATTTCAGAACCGTATGTACAATTCAACTCAACAACGTTCTTGTAACAGCAGACAAGTGTCTCACTGTTGCTACAAGCTGCGAATATGTCCACCTTTTCACTCCTACTTGGACTCAATTTCACAAATAGCGGACGCATCGTCTATAACTTCTTCGTTGATATTCTCTAAGGTTTTAGACTCTGGGAGGGGAATCTCCAGAATACCCACGTCGTGCATGCTCTTGAACACTCGGATCATCCCCTCGATCCTATACGCCTCCGCCTCCGCTTCACGTGTTTGCTGACGAATCTGTTGGAGATTCTTGTTGAGTCCATTGATATTTTCAGCGATGCTTATGGATGGCATTGGTTTATGATATAAAGTTTCACGCCTTTATATTCACAAGATGTTGACATGTATCGGATATATTACAGAGCCAAGTCAAGAGCACAAAATCGCTCTGAAGGTCAAGCCGATCATCAACTCGGAGTACCACGTGGGTCCAGTCCCGTCGTTCAACGTGTTTCGCACGGCGAAGGATGGGAAGATGGTGGTTCCCAGATGGTGGGCCGAGCAGACCATCGGGGTGGCGGAAAAGGACATCCGCCCCGAGCCCAGCAGGATGGATCCGAGCATCCGGTTCACGGGAAAACTGCGGGACAGCACCCGTCAGAATGAGGCTCTCAAGGCTGCCATGGAGGCGGGAAGCGGTATCCTCTCGCTCCCCTGTGGGTATGGCAAGACGACGGTATCTTTGGCGATAGCGTCTCGTCTGGGGTGGCGAACCATGGTCATAGTCCACAAGGAGTTTCTGGCTCAGCAGTGGATCGAGAGAATCGCACAGTTCTGCCCAGGTGCTCGGATCGGTAGGGTGCAGCGGGATCTCAAGGAGGTTGAGGGGTGCGACTTTGTCATCGCCATGCTCCAGTCGCTATCTCAGAAGGAGTACAGCCCTCGAGACTTCCAGTCCGTGGGGACGGTCATAGTGGACGAGGCACATCACATATGCGCGCAGGTGTTTTCCCAGTCGATGTTCAAGGTCTGCCCCCGCCATCTGTTTGGTCTCTCTGCCACCCCCGTGCGAAAGGACGGGTTGACGAAGGTGCTGGAGTGGTTTGCGGGTCCCACCTTCTTTGCGATCGAGCGTCCCCCTGAGAAGGGTGTGGAGGTCATCCCCGTCGACTTCGACTGTCCGGCGTTTCGGGAGTTGCCACCTCAGAACAGGGCTGGTAAGATTTCTCTGACCCAGATGATTACGGATGTTGTTGAGATGCCTCAGCGCAACGAGGTGATCGAAGGCATCATCCGCAAGTTGTTGACGACCCGTCGCCACATCTTGGTTCTATCCGATCGACGCCTTCACTGCCAGGACTTGCATAGCCGATTCTCCACCAGTGAGGCTGGACTTTACATGGGTGGGATGAAGCAGGTGGACTTGGAGGAGAGTTCCCGAAAGCGGATAATCTTCGCCACCTTCAGTCAGGCTCACGAGGGTCTGGACATCCCTACGCTTGACACGGTCATATTGGCAACCCCAAAGTCTGACATCGTTCAGAGCATCGGTAGGGTGATGAGAGAGGGTGGGGACAGAGCGGGTCATCCACTGATCTACGACGTCCGTGACCACTGGGGGGTTCTGTGGGCGATGTATGCCAAGAGGGCGCGTGTGTACCGCAAGGGTGGCTACAACATCACGGGTGAATCCTCTGCAGAGGAGGAAAATGCGAACACTCCGTCATCAGGAAAATGTATGATTACATTATAACAGACAGATGTCTGGCGGTCTCGTCAATCTCGTGTCAAAAGGCATCCAGGACTCGTTCCTCATATCTGGGTCCCCCGACTCCTCGCTCTTCCGAATGAGATACACCCGTCACTCCAACTTTTCACAGATTCCACACAAGATCTCGGATCTCGTTATCCCCGCAAACAGTACAAGGTCGATCGAGATTACCAACAAGGGTGACATGCTCACTTACATGTGGCTCGAGGGGGACGACATGTTCAGTCAATTTTCCGGGTGCACGGTGGAGTTGCGCATAGGTGGTCAGGTTGTGGATCGTCAGTCGAGCAGTTTCCTGACGGATGTGTGGCCCGTGTATATGTCGGACACCTACACGAAGGCGAGTGTGATAAACAACTCCACGTCTTCGAGTAACAAGAATTTTCAACCGTTCCATTTTTTCTTTAACGACAATTGGCAGAATATACCTCTGGTGGCACTCCAGTATCACACTGTGGAACTCGTCATAACCACTCGTTCGAATCCCATGAACGCAAAACTGTATGGCAATTTCGTGTTTGTGGACGAACAGGAGCGCGCGGCGTTGGTGGATGGCCCCAAGCAGTTCATAATCACCCAGGTGCAGGAGTTTTTCACCGATTCCACATCTATCGACCTGTCTCACCTGAATCACCCGGTTCGCTCTCTGTTCTGGGGAATAACCGCCCGCAGCAGCGACATGTCTCGAGACTTCTGGACGTTCACTGAGGCTGACTTGTATTTGAACGGGACTCCGTACTTTGAAAACATGTCCCCTACATACTTCCACAGCGTCCAGGGGTATTTCCACACTCCCACGGGTATGATAAACATGGACCCCGTCACGAACACCCCATTCTTCACCCGCTTTTACAGCTACAACTTCTGCATGAACTCGAGTTCCTACAAGCCCACGGGTAGTTGCAACTTCTCTAGGATGGACAACGCCAAACTGGTCATAAAGGGGCTCTCGACGGGTTCACACCACGGGAACGGGATACACGTGATTGCGGTCAATTACAACGTGTTGAAGATTGATCGTGGATTATGTGGCGTTCTTTTCTCTAATTAATATAACAATGGCATCTACCGGAACGACAGCCAGGTTAGAACGTGTATCGTTCATACCCACAACCACCTATTATCAGGTGGGTCAAGCGGCCCTTGAAAGCGATGGTACATCACTCTATTTCAATGGCTCCATAGTTGGCACATCAGCAAACCAATTTCAGTACATCACCACGGGAAACATAACACCTCTGGTGGACGGTAGCAATGTCGTGGTTTCCTCCAACCTCGTCCTCGTAGAGCAGGACACCGTTCCGAATCCGACGGTGTCAGGGACAGAGGGTTTCCAGTGTTACGGGGGGCTCGTCTACTACAACGGCGTGTCCCTGGCTTCCACGGGGTCTGTTTATGATAACCTACAGGTGGATGTCCTGTACCCCCGCTCCAACACCGAGATCCTCGTGGATGGCGGGAACACCTTCCGAGTGGGAGACAGCATCAACGTCTCGTCGTCAAATATCTACATCAATTCCAATCTAGACATCAACGCCGGTGTGCCGATCAATCACTTCAACGGCGAGCTCGTCATCAGCGGGCACGACGGGGTCAACTTGTCCTCCAACGAACTCGCGTCTAACATCCAACTCCAAGGAAACTCGGGTGGGAACTACCTGTTTTCGAGCGCCAACGCCGTCTTCGGAGCCCTGACAGGAAACCAACTGTCCCAGACGCGTCACACCATGTCAGTGCGTCTGAGGGACCCCGCGTTATCCAACGCGAACCCGGTGTCGTGGGACGACTACATGAAATTCGACACCTCGAGGGGGGACGTCCAGATTCCACAGGGCGTCAAGTTGACGGTGGGTTCCACGGCTCCCACGGGTTCGAACGTCGTTCGATTTGCGGACACCGCTGAGATGGGCGACGGGAACGTGTACATCCTGGGCACATCGAACCTCATGTATGCGGCTGGGGTCAGGGTGCACAACCTCGCCGCCTCTGGCAACCGCACGATTCAGGTGGGCTCCGCGGTGTCCACGCAGCTTGACAATCAGGATTGCGTGGCGGTCGGATACTCCGCCACCCCGGGGGTGCGCACGGTTGCCGTGGGGCACTTTTCGGCGGCTGGGTCTCCCACCAACTCTGTGATTCTGGGTCACCGGGCGGTACAGTTCAACCCCGTGTCGGGTGCGGGAGATCTGGTGTCAATCGGACACTTGGCTGGCGGGTCGGGACAGGGTAACAGGGCGATAGCAATCGGTGCTCAGGCGGGTGAGAGTATACAGGGGGATAATTGCATCGCAATCGGGTATCTAACTGGAAAAAACGATCAGGGGAATGAAAGTGTGGCGATCGGCGCGGAGGCTGGTAACGACGTGCAGGGGAGCAGGAGTATCGCCGTGGGTGTCCGGGCTGGTTTCACCGCTCAGGGTGTCTCCACCGCTGCAATCGGATATCGAGCGGGTGAAACCGGACAGGGGTCGCAGGCGTTCGCCATCGGTGTGGAGGCTGGCAATTTCAGTCAGAAACCTGATGCGTTCGCAATGGGTCTCCAGGCTGGGTTCAGTAACCAGGGGTCGCAGGCTGTTGCCATCGGCACCAATTCGGGCCGGAACGACCAGGAGCAGTCTGCTATTGCGATCGGCACCAACGCGGGTCGTAGCACCCAGGGCTCTTCATCCATTGCTCTGGGTGTCAATTGCGGTGAGTCGAACCAGGGAGAGTCTGCTATTGCGATCGGGAATCAAGCTGGCAAGTGTGGGCAGGGCAACGAGGCTGTAGCCATCGGCTTTGACGCTGGATTTAGCAACCAGGGATCGTACTCTCTGGCATTCGGGTCTATTGCGGGGTATATCAACCAGGGTGCAAACGCTGTGGCTCTGGGATTCCAGACGGCTTACTCCTATCAGGGTGCCAACAGTATAGCAGTCGGCACTCTCTCTGGATACTTCCAGCAGGGTTCGGAATCTGCAGCGATCGGTGTGTCCGCTGGGCGTGATACTCAGGGGGTTCGGTCCATCGCTATCGGAACGAGTGCAGGAAAGACGGTTCAGGAGGCGAATTGCGTGGCTATTGGCTTCGAGTCTGGGTTATGTCAGCAATCTGCTAACTCCACATCCATCGGCTACTTTGCCGGAAAGACCAGTCAGAGGCGGAACGCCACCGCCATTGGTGCTGCGGCTGGCACACTGAACCAAGGTTCGGAGTCCGTTGCGGTCGGAGGTGGGGCTGGTGGATCGGGTCAGGGCATAAAGAGCACTTCTATTGGGTTCGAAGCGGGTAGGAGTGCGCAGGGGAGCGGTTCCGTCGCCATCGGAACGAGTGCCGGTGACTGTCTTCAGGGATCCCAGGCGGTCGCTCTGGGTCTGGATGCGGGCAAGACGAGTCAGAACCCGTTTGCGGTTGCAGTCGGTTGCTTGAGTGGAGTTTACAGGCAGGGGAATGGGTCTGTGGCTATTGGGTTTGGAAGCGGTGATCAGAATCAGGGTGCCAATGCCGTGACCATCGGTATCTCCTCTGCGGTCTTCGGTCAGGGGAGTGGGTCGGTGTCCATTGGAGGAAATGCGGGGTATAGCAACCAGCAGACGCAGTGTGTGGCAATCGGCTCTAACGCCGCAAGCACGTCACAGCGCACGAACTCTACGGCAATCGGGGTGAACGCCGCGTCCACCAACCAGTTGCAGGACTGTACAGCCATCGGTTCCGACGCCGCTTCCTATCACCAGAGCCAGTTCGCCACGGCTATTGGGAGGCAAGCGGGGTTCATTAGCCAGGGGGTTTCAGCGACTGCCATCGGCGATCTCACAGGGTCGATCACCCAGGGGAGCGGTTCAGTTGCGATCGGTGGCAAGGCGGGTCAGTCCACCCAGGGCGTCTCGGCTATTGCTATTGGAGATCAGGCGGGGCAGTCTGTTCAGGGGTTGCAATCTGTTGCCATCGGATTCACAGCTGGTGCTTCGACCCAGGGTTCCGAGTCCGTTGCCATCGGTCCATTATCAGGGGAGTCCAATCAAGATGCGCAATCCGTGGCAATCGGATATTCGGCGGGGCAGAAACAGCAAGGAACCACCTCCGTGGCTATTGGCGTCCTGGCTGGCGCGTCGACCCAGGGTTCCGAGTCCACCGCCATCGGCATTAACGCAGGACTGAGCACGCAGGGGTCTCAGTCGACAGCCCTGGGGGCATACGCTGGAGGTATTAACCAGGGTGCTAAGTCAACTGCCATCGGTTATCTGGCTGCTCAATCAAACCAGGAGGACGAGGCGGTTGCCATTGGTTCGCAGGCGGGTGTGAGTGAGCAAAAGTCGTCCAGTGTTGCCATCGGCAAGTTTGCGGGAGAGTCTACCCAGGGGTCTCTCTCGATTGCGATTGGTTCCGAGGCTGGTAGGAATGCTCAAGAACCAGAGTCTGTTGCCATCGGTATCTCTGCGGGTCAGTCCACCCAGGGGTCTCGTGCGGCTGCCGTGGGCGCCTTTGCGGGTCACGTGAACCAGGGGAATGACGCTACGGCGATCGGTGGGCTGGCTGGGTATCTATCTCAGGGGTCTGCAGCGGTCGGCATCGGCTACTTGTCTGGATATTCCGAACAGCAGAAGAAGAGTGTTGCTATCGGCTATCTGGCTGGCGAAACATCCCAAGGCGTCAATGAACCCCAATGGCAGTTCGGCTTCTCGACTGCGGTGGGCAACGAAGCTGGTCGTTATTCCCAGAACGCATACAGCACTGCAGTCGGAACCGTGGCTGGGTGGTCAGCTCAGGGCGAACTGGCAACAGCCATCGGACCCAGTGCTGGCAAATGTAACCAGTCTCGCGAGGCTATCGCCATTGGTTTCGGAAGCGGAGAAATCAACCAGGGTTCCGCATCTTTCGCAGCGGGTTTCGGGGCTGGAGGGGACAACCAGGGAGTCAACGCCACAGCCATCGGCTATCTGGCTGGGCACACCGAACAGGGGGATAATAGTCTGGCAGTTGGTCGTGGTGCGGGGAGATACAACCAAGATGTGCAATCAGTGGCTATCGGATTTGGGGCCGGAGGGTCGCACCAGAACGCTCAGTGCATCGCCATCGGCACCCAAGCAGGAGAAGTAGGGCAGTATACCCAAGCGACTGCTATCGGATTCAACGCAGGTTTGTGCGCACAGCGTGTGCAGGCGATGGCTATTGGATACGAAGCGGGTAAATCGTCCCAGGGTGACGCCGCCACCGCCATCGGATTCCAGGCGGGCAATAGCGACCAGCAGAATTTTGCGTTGGCGATCGGTCATTCGGCGGGTAAGCTGACACAGGGCTGTGATTGTATCGCGGTCGGTGGGGGTGCTGGCGAGTCCAATCAGCTGCAGAGGGCTATCGCCATCGGCAATCTGGCAGGCAACAGCGCCCAGGGTTCATATTCGATCGCCATAGGGTATAGCGCAGGACACGACGGCGTCACCAGTCAGCACGACAACTCCATCATACTGAACGCGTCAGGAACCGCCCTGACATCGCAAGACCCCAGCGCGTGCTACATAAACCCCATTCGAGACCTGGACTCCGCCACGGCTCAGACGCTCAGTTACGAGCCCACGACAGGAGAGGTCTTCCGCAACACCAACGTCGCCAAGACCTTCGTCATCGATCACCCCCTGGACCCGCGGAGGAGGCATCTGGTGCACGGGTGCCTCGAGGGACCAGAGGGTGGTGTGTATTACCGAGGGCAGTGTAAGGTCAACGAGGATGTGGCGCTCCCCGACTACGTCAAGGCTCTGGTGGCGCAGGATGACGTCCCGACTATCCAAGTGACCCCATGCTCCCAGCAGACATACTCGCTCTGGGTGACCCCGTGGACTAGGGAGACGAATTCGTTCCGTGTGAATGGCGGAGAAGGTGAGGCTTTCTGGACCTTCTTCGCCAAACGTTGTGACGTGAAAACGAGTGTTCTGAAATCAAGAGCTCTGGTTCGCGGTGATGGCCCATACACATACATTGCTACTTAATTGATAAAACCACCATACCAAAAATAAAAAACATGACGAGATATGTACATTCCGTCTCCTCAGGGGTCATGACAGCCCTCCGGTTCCTGAACCGGGGCTGAACCCCCTGACGAGTAGGTGCTACGGGGGTGGGAGCCTCGTACTCTCCAATCGTTTCAAATGGGGCGTATGCCAACATCCAATGATATCACTTACAAAGATAATTCTTTTTTATTCCTGCTTCCAGGAGGGCGACCCCGGCGCTTCTTTCCACCATCACCTCCCATGGACACCTCGCGCATCTCACTCTCTGTGACACTCACGATGTCAGAGACACTCTGGGTATCATCTTCCTGCGGGGCGCTTTTAGTAGAAATCTCCACCGGCTCAGGACGAGTCGTCATGGCAGGTGGGGGACCCATCCCGAATCCACCCATCAAACTGCTGAGATCCAGACCGGGACCCTGCATTTCCCGCCGACCCCCAGGGGCCGGCTCGGACATCGTGACTGGGGGAGCTCCACCAGGGCGGCTGTTCTTCACTGCGTCCACCATGGATGCAGCGAGTCCTGGGTTCTGCTTGAGGATATCATTCACGTTGGGAACAGCCGCCTTGAACATACTGTTCGTCAGGTGGAACATCATAGCCGAACCACCCAACATCATCAGGAGTTTCACCTCCGGGGCAACCTCCATCTTACCCTTGTATTTGTTATGCAGTTCCTCAAATACCCCGTCATAGTCATCCACATTCTCCATGATGCTCTCGGACCATCCGTCCAACTGGATCTCCAGGGGGTTGTATCGCTTGTTGAGAAACTCCAGACCAGTGACACAGGCGATTAGGGAACGCCTGGAGAATTTCACGGATTGTTCCACTTCGATGGAATACATGATTCTCTTGACCTCTGTGCGAAGGTCTTGGACTGGTGAGTAAGCATTCAGTTTCTTGTTTATGGAATACCCCTTCTTCTCCAGGCGGGTTAGTTTATTCAAGAGGTCAGCCTTCTCGTCATCCACACTGCTATACCCATTACTCGGCTGTTCGATACCCCCACCACCACCACCACCAGGATTGAAATCCCCATCATCTGATTCAGAGTCGCCACCTCCATCCTGACCCTCGTGATAATCGTGCTCTACTGGCGGGGGTGGAGCCTCCCTTGATGACTTCACCGGATTCATGAATGCACCCACATCATCATCATCATCCTCAAACTCCTCTTCGAACTGAACCTTCCTCTGTTTCCTCGCCTTTTTGACAGGATTACGGCGAATTGCCGGAGTCGGGTCGATCGTGACCTCATTCAGGAGGGCAGCCTCTGCGGAACTGAGGCTGACACCCTTGGAGTTGCCTCGGTCAAGTTCAATATCGATATCCATTGAATTCTATTGTCTTAGATGATTATATTCGATATCCTTTAACGCACCGTCATCTTATAATAATTTGTTAGTGTATTACAAATGTTCCTCAAGGCTCTCAAGAAGCTCGATAACCGTGTGCTCATCCTTATGGTGGTCGGCGTGATTTTCATGCTATGCAGGCATGGCGGGCGTGAAGGTTTCGCCGACATCAGGACGGCTGGTCCCGCCCCCATCGAGGTGTTCACGGCGCCCCACAAGCTGGAGTGCGTGGCGGGCGCTGGCCCCTACGGGCAGTACAGCAAGGCGCTGACCCCGGGTGGCTTCTGCGACCTGCAGGGTAAGGTTCGCGCCAGCCACGACTATAAGATCGAGGATGGTGGTCCGTATGGCGCTCCCCTCGCTTAAATTATTTCACAGTGTATATCAATAATGGAATCTCACACCATCTTTGTTTCTTCTGAAAATCGGGATCTTTCCCTTTACCCGAGTGGAAACAACTACGTCCTCTCCCTGGTTACCCCAGTCAGGGAGGTTACTTCGGTGGAACTATTGCACGCGTCCGTGCCCAACTCTCTCTACAACCTGAACGACGGCACCGGGGTCTTCTCCGTGAGTAACGTATCCTCTAATAATGCCACGCAAGTGTTGGGCGATCTCTCGACCTTCAGCCTTCCCCAGGGATTCTACGGTGCCACGGGTCTCGCCAGTTACATGGCTGATGCCAGTTCTAACGTCTGTGGTATATCGGTATCCTATCTCCAGAACGAGGGTAAGTTTCTGTTCACACGCCCCACCGCCTATGGACCCTTCGGTCTTTACAGCAATACCCAGGAAATGACCCGCATGATGGGGTTTGATGACACCACCACCCAAACTGTCTTGATGTCCAGTAATGTGGGATTTGCGGGTCCTCAGGACTTTCCGCTGTACTCCGACTTCCTCCTGACTCGTGGCAGGGAGTTCATAAAGTCTGAAAAGGTGGTGAACCTCGCTCCGAATGAGGGAGTCTTCTTGGACATCGATGAACTTCGAACAAATTTCACTCAGGATGCGGGACCTGGCAGTTCGAACAGGGCATTTGGTATCATTCCCATGGATGTTGCCAGTGGTCAAATCAAGCGTTTCAAGCAGATGACAGATTACAACATGCAGGTTAACTTCCCTGTTCCCATTCCCCAAGTGGATCGTCTCACTGTCAGGTGGACAAACAGATACGGTCAGCTCATAAGTTTCAACGGTCTAGAGGACAATTCATTTGCTATTAAGCTCCATACTCGTCGTGTTAATGCGTGTCCGTAAAAATATTCGCCACTAGTAATAATACAAATAGATGTCGGGTGGTATTGCCCAACTCGTTGCCATCGGCGCTCAGGACGTGCACCTCGTAGGCGAGCCGGAGATTTCCTTCTTCCGCTCAAACTACCACCGCCACACCAACTTTGCCCAGACTGTGGAACGTCAGATTATCCAGGGGAACCCTGCGACTGGTCGGACCTCCACGCTCCGCTTTGAGCGTAAGGGTGACATGCTCTCTTACGTTTACCTCACATGCACTGATGGCACTCAGATGACCCCTGTTATGTGGTGCGAGAAGGTGGACAAGGTGGAACTTCTCATCGGTGGACAGGTCATTGACACACAGGAGGCCGAGTTCATGTCCAACGTCGCCATCGACACGCAGGCTACGACCCTGAGTCGTAGCGCCATTGGTGGAATGTACGCTGGGTTCAACAACGCCTCTGCGTGGTTCCCGCTCCGTTTCTGGTTCTGCGAAAACTTCCAGTCTGCCCTCCCCCTGGTGGCGCTCCAGTATCACGATGTGGAGCTGCGGATCACGTGGGGCACCGTGTCCGCTTCGGATCGTTTTGAGTGTTTCGGTAACTTTGTCTATCTGGACAACCAGGAGAGGCAGGATATGGCTCAGAAGGAACACAACCTTCTCATCACGCAGGTCCAGAGGGCTGAGCCGTCTCTGGGCAAGGTTCAGGATCTCCAGTTCAACCACCCGGTCAAGTACATGGCGTCGTCCAACACAGCGGTGTCTGCCACTACGGGTAACGGTCTCGCCTCCGTCACGAACCGCATCAAGTTTCAGATCAATGGTACAGACGTGACGGACTACAAGTATGCATCCCCGCACTACACTCAGGTGACCTGCTTTTACCACGTCCCCAACATGACGAACAACAACACCAAGACCTTCGTCTACCCCTTCTGCCTCGACACCGCCAAACACCAGCCGACGGGCACTCTGAACTTCTCTCGCCTCGACTCTGCACGGATTCTTTCAGAGACTGACAACATCACGAGCAAGATCTACGCAGTCAACTACAACATGCTCAAGATCAGCAACGGTATGGCAGGACTTCTGTATGCCAATTAAATCTCTGATATTAATAAATCAGATGAAGTTCTGGCAGTACGTGGTGCTTGCTGCATTCTTGTTTGTGTGCATGTATGATCCCAAGTCGGGTGGGTTGGAACAGTATATAGGCGCGACCCCGGGAGGCGCCAAGAAGCCGTGTTGCGACGAGGCTCCCATCGGGCGTCAGTGTGGCGCTTCTCATTACCAGTCTGTTCAGTTCGCCGAACCGGGGATGGGATGCCCCCGTGAAACCCCACAGGCTAAGGGTGGTGCGATATATAATCGTTAAAAAACTTCAGGTATATACAAATGATCTCGATTAACCGAGACACCGTTTCAATTGTTGTTGCGCTCCTCGTGGCAGCCGCTGGCTACTACTTGTTCGTGGAGCTCAAGAAGCAAAAAGGTGACATTGATCGTTGTAAAACGTTCAGCATTGAGTTGGCCAACAAGGTTCACGCCCCTGCACCACCACCACCACCGATGGCACCCCCTCCCGTGTCTGACGAGGCTCCCGTGGCTGAAGAGGAGGAATAAATTTCCGTGTAGTTATCAAGAGGACCATGAATGACCTCATGCACGAGGAACGGCATAAAGCCATAGCCATCCCTGTGTGCATTTCAGGAGGTCATCCCAGGTTCCTCACAGTCCGGGACCGAAGATTCAAAGACTGGATCTTCGTGGCAGGGGGTTGCAGGAAGAGGGAGGTGAATAACCCCCTTCGATGCGCCCTTAGGGAGTTGGAGGAAGAAACAAGAGGTGTAATCTCTTTGAAAGAAGGAGAATACACCTCATACACCTTCAGGGCTCTAAACCGGACAGATGAGGAACTAAGGGATGATAAACTGAAAGGCATACAGGTAGTGTCTGTATATCACGTATTCATACTATTTGTCGACATGACCCAGCACGAGAGAGATGACACCATTCACAAGTTCAACACAGAGAGGGCGAAGATGGACGCCATGAAGTTGAGACACATGCCAATCAAGCGCACATATGATGAGAATGACATGATGTTGTGGTCCACCCTCGAGGACTTCAGTCAGAAGAAGCAGTGGGATCTCATCAAATACAACGTCCTCAACAACCCCGAATTCTGCCGCAAACTGCACGATTCTCGTTCCATCTTTAATATCAAGAGGAGTTATATACACAATGCCCCAGTCGGTGGTGACTGCAGAATTGAAAGATCAGGCGGTTCAAATGGCAAGGGAGGAGAATGCCCCCCAAGAGACTGTGGACGTCCTCATGGGAATGAAGGCAAAGGACCTTGTCAATTGGATGAAGGAAAGGAGGATGAAGGCGAATTCTTCCCAGTATGGAGAAGTGGGCGACGAGGAGGATTGCGGAGTGCTGGTAAATCGTTTCTCGGCGATGTATAAAAAGTAGGGAATATAGTATAATAATAGAGATGATCAAGCAGTGGAGTAAACAGAATGCATTCAACAATCGAAAACAACTTTCACACGTGCTTATGGACGGTGGCGTCCTGTCAATCCCGTATGAAAGATTCGAAGAATTCAACGATACATACATCAATGCCGTGAGTCAGGGTGAGAAGGTGTTTGTGGTGGAGCAGAAGACACCAGTATACAACTTCTTCATGGATCTCGACTACAAAGATGATGAGCAACTGGATATGCATCAGATTGAAGTCATCTGCAAGACCATATGCGACAAGGTGAACACTCTGGGAGGGCAGAGGTGTATCATATGTGTCGCAAACCCCAAGATGGTGGATGATAAAATCAAGACTGGTATGCACTTGAACTGGCCTGGGTTGCGTGTGGATCAGACGGGGGCTTTGAGCATTCGAGCGCACGTGGTTTCCCTTTTGAGAAAGACGTATATGGCTGTCCAGTGGGAGAAGGTCATAGACGAGTCTGTGTATCGTGGAAGTGGGTTTCGTCTCCCATGGTCGCACAAAATGTCCAAGGGGAAGGTTGAAGATCCGTATCTTCCCATAGCAATCTACGAGGCGGGTGAGGGTGCGGGACCCTTCAAGGCTCGTGGAAAGTGGGTGAGTGTTGGACAGGAACCATCGTTAGAACACCTGCAGATGGCGACGGTGCGCCTTCCGCCAGACTCGGAAGCCATGGATATACAGCCAGGTCCAGACCTAAAGCGCAAGATGGAGGGTGGGTTCACCTCCGCACAGACGAAGAATGAAGTGAACGACATTGAGTTGACGGCACTTCTGGAGACGTTTGTGCGAAAGAATATGCAGGGGCAGCAGAATACCCGTCTCACGAAACTGTTCAAGAGCAAGACGGGGTTTCTGGTGAGCACACATTCCCAATATTGCGAGAATGTCCGCAGGGATCATGGGTCCAATCACGTGTGGTTTCTCGTAGATAGCAAGGGAATCATATGTCAGAAGTGTTTTTGTAGGTGCGACACAACAAAGGGGCGGTATAATGGATTCTGCAAGGACTTCACGGGTAGGAAGCTCCAATTACCCCCGAGTATTGTAAGGAAGATGTTCCCTGACAATAAAACATTTGACAATATCAAGAAGGCGATACTGCCCAATGCTGTTATCAATTCTGGCAAGCCTGTGTCTGCTAATCTGGCTCCTATATATACCAACAGTTTCCACGCGCCAAGGTATTAAACTGACTGGTATCAAAATAATGGTTCACGAGTTTTCTGGACTGAACCCCGAAGCGTATGGACACTTCCTCTCGAGTGTAACGATGTTCGAACGGAGTGCGGAAACCTCACCCACCATCGCAGCGTCCCATCTATACGACGCCATGGCGCACGCCACGGACATCGTTTATATGTGTACGGACGGCGGGGTGCTTGAGAAAATGGAGGGCATCGTAGGGGAACTCGCAATTCAAGGTGAGACTATCCTCATTCAGAAGTCATCCGAGATGGGGGTGCCTTTCAAGTCTTTATACTTAAAGGACTCAATGAATAATTAATAAATGACTGCACGAACACGTTCAGGTCGTGTGTCAAAAGCGCCACAGCGCTACGAGCCTGTCGAGATTCCGATCGACGACGATGTCTCTGAAACCGTTCCAGGGGATGACGAAGTGGATGATGATCTGGATGAGTGTGTATATTCAGATGACGAGGAGAGCGATAGTGACGAGGAGGACGCTGATGATGATGGTAACCTAGCTGGATTTGTCGTGGGGGATGAGGATGGGGATGAAGAGGTGGAGGTGGAGGTGGGGTCAGATGAGGACGAGTGGGATAGTGAATATGATTCAGAAGATGATGAATAGATGGAACTTTCTCCGCACGCTATACACCTCTCTATCATTACCCCAGAATCCGTGAACGTGAAATAACTCCTGCTGTGGCGAGACCTGGTCGTTCCTATACCAAACTCTCGCCACAACAGATCATCAGGTAGCCGTGTGTGCCATAGAACCCTGTGCGCCATCAGGCGATTCAGGCTGCGTTGTCTACAGGACATTAAAGTAAATGAAGAGAATAATGGAAACTGACCTTTCATCAGCCGATCCAGTTCAGGGTGCCGAGATCAACTTCAACGGTCTCCGTCCTGACCCCTATGCAGACGCGCCCCCGCAGCAGCAGGAGCACTACTCACCAGAGGAAGATGATCGCACCATGCTACCTCCCAGCCACCCACCACCTCAAGATTACATGTATTACGCACCACCTCCGCATATGCAACAACCGCACATCCCAGAGCACCCGGCAAAGCCAGTAGATATATTCAGCAACATGGACAGGACAACCTGGGTGTTGTTGACTATAGCATTTGTTGTTGGTTTCTTTATAGGACGAGGGATGATACAACCTGTTATTCTTCGAGGAGGTTCGCATTGATATTATACCCATCTTCTTCCACCTCCCTTTCCAAATCTCGGAGAGCCATCTTCCTATCTAAAATATTCGTAGCCACATTCAAGTCGAGGATGTCATATTCGCCATCGAACTTTGCCATATCCGAAGAGTTTTGGCCCAACACCTCCGTCTCATACCCCTTCTTCACATCACTCTCCAACAGGTACGTAGCCCGTATCCTGTTGGATGGCAATTCACTCACGTCCCTCATAACAGAGGACGCATCAACCTGAGGACGTGTGGTTTCTTCTACGAGATCCCGCATGTTCACGAAATAAAATATCAACCCCAAGGCTACTAAGAGGTTCACCATATTCAAAATGGTATTGAATTTGCAAAGTATGTTTTCCATCTACTTTTCCTCAACATTTTCCTTAGCCAATTCCTCCTCTCGCTGCTTCTGACGAACCTCGATCTCCCCCTGAACAATGGCATCCGCCTCCTTAACCAACTCCTCAATGGGGGCATCCGGCTTCTCCTTCTTCAGACGCTCCAACACATCAGCTGGATGGCTCACCGGCGCCTCATCTGGCTTCGAGTAGAACTTGGAGTTCTCATCCCCCGGCTTGATATACTCCTGGTCTGGGCTCTCAATCATATCACGCTTGCGATCCTCAAACATCCGAGCCGCCTGCTTCTGATTCTCACGATAGCCCTCCATAATCTCCTGGAGCTTGTCGTTGGTGTAGTGGGAATCCTCGATCTTCGTGGGATCCGGGGGAATCAGGAGCCACTTATACATATCCACAACGTAAATGTCAAAGGTGCTGTCATCCTTCTGAAGGCGCTTTGCGTGATTAGCAGCCTCATCACGAGTGGTAAAGCATCCGCGGATCTTGATGCCGAACTTGTCGCACTTCTGTGGGGCCTCGGGTCCAACGACAGAGAGGCACGCGAAGAGCTGTCCGGGCACGGTAGTGTAATCCTGCTCAAGAGACATTGAGTGGTTTGATATATAAAGTTGTACCGCTTTATATATCAAAATGGAAGAGATTCGTAAGGCTAACAACCTTGTTAAGCGCTCTCTGATAGAGCAAGTCTGCAGAGACCGCAGGGGTTTGCAGGTGCTTGATGTCGGGTGTGGCTGTGGCGGAGATCTCCTCAAGTGGAAGGCTGCGGGGGCGAGGGTCGACATGTGCGACCCGGATCTTGATAGTCTGGATGAAGCCCGCCGAAGGGCGGATGGTCTGAAATATAGAGTGAGGTTCATTGAAGGGGATGTTCGCGCGTGCCCAAAAAAGCAGTATGACGTGGTGTGCTTCAACTTCTCCCTTCATTACATATTCTCAGATAGGGATACATTCATCCAGAGTATCAAAGCCATCCGCCAGCGAATGAAGCCTGGTGCAGTGTTGATGGGGTGTATGCCGAACGCTCAACACATCCTTGACGCTCTGCCGTTCCACGACCCCCTCGGAAACACGTTTCGTGCTTGTGGGCGCACGGGGTTCGGTGATTTCGGAGAGCAGGTGGAGGTTCAGTTGGTGGAAACGCCCTTCTACATCAACGGCCCCCGTCCAGAGCCGTTGGCATACAAAGACATGCTGGTGTCCACCTTGGAGCAAAAGGGTGTAATGCTGGAGATGTGGGAGCAATTTGATGGAACCCCGCTTCAGCAATTGTATTCGAAATTTTTATTTCGGTTATATTAATGGAGTTTGCATTAGTTTGCTGTGCTGCGGCGGGGTGCATTGCTATGACGGCGGAACCAAGTAGGTTTACGGAAGTTAAATTCAAGTATAAGGCGCTGAGGGAGCATTTGATAAAGATGGATGACCCCAGGTGGAAGCCTCTTCACACTGAGTGCGTGCTGGTGGGTGTCCACAGGGATTTGGGGAGTGGCATCGGGTGGAACACCAACAAGGGGTATGAGATCGGGGTGTGCATTGACGGAACTGTGAATCAGATTTTTCACGTCCTCCTCCATGAACTGGCTCACTGCACCGTCGAAGAGTATGAACATTCACCCCAGTTCTGGGAAAACTTCAGGGATTTGCGAAAGGTGGCGGAATCCATCGGTCTCTATGAGATTATTCCAGTAGAACAGGGTTTCTGTAAGCGAACTATCGTCGACTAAAAAATATCTGTTGATACTATAAATGGACAATCTAGCATCCGTCGGTCTTTACGCTGGCACCACAGGTGTCATCGCCCTCGCCATGGTCAACCCGAGCGGTGACAAGGGGCTTGCTCAGGAGTGGAAGGCGTTACTACTGTTTGGTATCATCCCCGCGATTATCAAGCAAGCTTCTATGATGTCAGAGGCGCGTATTAGCACAAAGGTTATACTGGTTTCATGCGTCGCAACGTTGGCGATCCATCTTCTACTTCGGGAAATGTCCGAAAAGTACAAGATAGCTTTCAAGAACCCATCACAGGCGAAGTCTGCTGAGGCCATCATGGCGTGGGGTGGCATCACGACTGTCTACGCAATGACACTGGCTGTTTCTATGTTCGCATTCAGCACCAGCAAGTTCAACAGTAGTGTGGTTGTAAAGTCTGCGGGCAACGTGTCTTCGGCGCCACCCGGTAATTTCCCAGGATCCGCGGGAGCCTAGGCACGAGCCATGAACCGCTGAGCGAAATAGAATACGAGGGCAGCGACCAGACCGGACATAACAAGACCGGTGGTGCCACGCTCCCCATCCACGAGAAAGTTGGGAATAGTCGTCCCAAGCTTCCCCTGGACGGGTTCGCTGAACGCCACAGAGGCGGCGAACGCCACCATAAGAGCCTGCATCTGCTCATCCGTGAGGTTCATGGGGTTCTGGGAATCAGCCTTGGCGGGCTGGGTGGCGGGTGGTGGACCCTGGGGCTGCATCATCATCGCAGCACCCTGATTGGGGGGCATCTGGGACGGCATCATCTGCGGCGGCGGACCCTGCATCTCCTCGTGCGAAAGAACCTCATCGATTGGCGTTGAATCCATCATTTCTCTGTTATCTGTTATACTATCTGTAGGATTTTTTGGTGGCGGTCCAAACGCTGCGGTCGGCTGTTCACGCACCGGTCGGCTGCTCTGGGACATCGTGGGTGGCGGGGGTTCCGCCTGCCCGAACGGAACCATGCCCTCTCCTGAGTCCTGAAGATTCATCGTTATCGGCTGACCTGCACCTGCCATGTGGTCTGATATATCGAATCAATCTTTTTTAAAGTTTTCAGCGCATACGTGTGTAGAGAATAATGCAGATCTTCGTAAAAACGCTCACTGGTAAGACCATCACATTGGAGGTGGAGTCATCTGACACTATCGACAATGTGAAGGCAAAGATTCAGGACAAGGAGGGCATCCCACCTGATCAGCAGCGCCTCATCTTCGCAGGGAAGCAATTAGAGGATGGACGGGTGTTGGCGGACTATAATATTCAAAAAGAAAGTACGCTTCATCTCGTGCTTCGTCTCCGTGGCGGGCAAATTATTAGGCAGTTCATCTGTCGTATGTTCAAGACACCTCCCACCTTTCCAATGCTGGGGAGGTGGTCCCTGAAGCACAAGTGTTCGAGTGAGGAAATTGTCGTGTTCAACGCAAACCGTGATCACTGCGGGGACAAGATATGTGGGAACCAAGAGGAGTACAAGAAGATGGCGCCTAGGAAAGTTTCGTGACTTTCGCAGCGGTCGTCGAAGGCTTGGCTGGACCCTTCTGGGCGTGATTGGGGTCATACCTCTGTTTGTGCATGCTCCACAATTGGGGCGAACAGCACTTGAAATTCTTGCGGATTGCAGCCCTGTACCAGAACACACAGTCTTCGATCTTGTTGGAGTGTTTGGTGTTGTCTAGAACCAGACATTCATAATTCTCCGTGCACGCATCCATGACCTTCTGGAACATCTGGAAGTGTGGAAAGATACCAAAGAATGCCTTGTAGAGCTTTTCTCTGTTCTGCACGATATTCTCGCGAAGGATGAAAACGTAATCGACGTTTGCTCTGAGATCTGGGGTCAGATCCATACAATACTGCATCGACAGCATGAAGAAGATCTTCCAGTGTCGACCGTTCATAAAGCACTGGCGGATGCACACATCCTTCATGAACTTGCGGTCGTACATACAGTCGTCCAGTAATAGGAATGCCCCAGGTGGTGTCTTATTCTTGATGGCGATGGATTTCTGGCGGTCCAGAACCCTCTCTATCGCATCTCTGTCATAGTCTCCGTATATACACAGGTCAGGGACAAATGATTTGTAGTGGTGATTGCCATCCTCCGTCGCAGACATTACGATGCCTGCTGGGAGGTGTTTCTTGTAGTACAGAACATCTGTAATCAGCGTGGACTTACCGGTCCCACGCTTGCCGATGAATACACACACCTTGTCATCCGCCATGGTGCGAGGGTCGAACTTCTTGAGCTGTATGTTCATAACGCTCTCTGCTATCCTCAATGAGTTTTTTGCCTGAAAATAATCCGCAGGTATAACAGAATGGCGAGTGGCCGTGTGGAGCTCGTTAGCACTGGCGTGCAGGATCAGTATATCACTGACCTCCCCACATTCACCTACTTTCACAAGCAGTATCGGCGGCACACCCGCTTCTCCACTGACACCATCATGAACTCCTTCGAGGGCGAGATGAACTTCGGTGGAACTCTCAGATGTATCATCCCTCGCAAGGGAGATCTCATAAAGACCATATACATCAAACTCAACCTTCCTATCCTGGCGGGCGCAGACTCGTCAGACTCCGTGGGGTATACAGATGGCATTGGGCACGCCATCATCGAATACGCAGATCTCCTGATTGGTGGGCAGACCGTGGAGAGGATTACATCCGAGACGATGGAGATCTATAACGAACTATACACCAGCGACTCTCACCAAGAGGCTCTGAAGCACACCGTGGGAAAGACGGGGACTCTGACAGGTCTGGGACCCGCATCAGGGACCGTGGTGGGCGAGTACGGCACCTACCCCCGCCAGTTCCTGGTAGCACTCCCCTTTTACTTCTTCCGCAATCCGAGCATGGCAATCCCCCTATGCGCTCTGGATAAGCATGATGTTGAGGTGGTCGTGAAACTCAGGGAACTCTCGAAGGTTGTGACGGCAGCCAGTCTCACGGAACAGCAACTTCAAGCGCTGAACATCGGAACCTCGAGCGTCACGGACGTCGTCCCAGATTTTGCTGCAAATGTCGCCATCCAGAGCGCTGTCTTGAGTCTCCAGAGTTCAGGAGACGTCCCAGGCACCGAGAATGTCCCCCCGAGCACTCTGGTCCCCAACGTCCCCCTGAAATTGGCAGGTAGTTCCCAGAGCGAAGTCGAAGTGTCAGTGCACGAGATCCCTTCAGGTATCACCGGATACGGTGTGCAGACCTCGGACGTCATCAAGACGTATGAAACCACGTGGCGTTCCAAGACGGGACAGTTCCCAAACCCCGATGGTGTGTACGGGGATTACCCCATTTCCATCATCAACAACGGAGTGTATGACAACCTGACAAACACAAACGTCAACTCAACGTCAATTCACGTCACCCCAGTCACAGACGGCAACGGAGACCCGTACTTTGACATCGCCCTCTTCAACATCAACGACGTTCCCGGCGAAAGCACAAAGTCCCTGGCGAAGTTCCTGACCACCAACGTCCCATCGTACCCACCGGTGGGTGCAATGATTACAGAGCCGACTGGGTGGTATCACATCATCCTCCAGATTGACCCAGACAACAAGACGCTGACCCTCCACGTCAACGGTGCGGAGGTGGCTACGGACGTCTCGTTTGTTGTGCAGTCCCTGGTTCCCGCCTACCACTATGTGATTTACGGAACTGATTTTGATTACCCCCACTCATCTTTCACATTTGATGACGGTGTGACGAGACTGTACCCCAAGGTGCAACTGGGTGCACTGGGAGTATTCTCGGGTGACACCACGGTGACCGAGTGTCGCACCCAGGCAGACCTGGATGACCCCACGAACAAGCTCAGGGGGACGGATCTCCACAGGTTCAACATTGCCAACACGTTCGAGGAGTATCAGGGGCAGAACGGTGGGTCGTACGCACCCAGGTGGTTGCCATTTTTCACAGACATTGGCACGAATGGTAATCTCACTGGATTGGTAAATGCGTCTAGCACTCCCGCAAAGGAAGCAGCGTATGATGTGGACTTCATGTGCACTCACAACCCCATCCCCCGCCTGGATGTCGGCGACAAGTTCATCTTCCTGTATACATCTTCCCAGCAGAACGGCGGAGGCGGGACGTCAGGTGGTGGGAACTTTCCCAGTGGCTCCGCCCCGGGACACACATACAACCTGAACACAAACTTCCGCTTCCACGTGTGGGAGGGTACCACAAAGTTTACCCTCCCCTCTGACGGATCCACGGACTGCCAGACGTTCCTGGAAAGCCTGCACGCCTGGGGGACACCGCGATTCGTGGTGTCTGGCGCCGACCCGAACCTCTCCCTGGGTACAACCCAGTACACCCTGGTATCTGACTCTGGGAACGGTGGGATTCTCATGAAAGGCAGGTACGCTACTGTCCCCGTTTCCGTACCCGTGATATCCACCATAGTCATCCGCCGCCCCGCTGGTGCCACCTGGAACCAGAGCCTCTTCATTAGGGATATTGTCATCACACTGAACGACGGTCTGAAGGTGACCCACGTGAAGGATCTGGTGGTTCATGACACCGACACTCTCCACAACCAGAATATGATTGGGGTGGCAAATGACGTCACCGATGGGGTTGCAACCTACGACGCCAGCACGTGGCTGATGAGCGTGTTCGATCAGCGCGATCAGACGACCGAGCCGCAGACGGGGTCGTTCAGTACCGGTCTCGGGTTTAATCTGTCTCAGAGCGCCCCTGATTCCGACCTGGCAACCATCAGGTTCTACGGGACCCCCGCACAGGTGGAGGTAATCTTCAAAGATGCGGGATACCAACAGTCCTCGGAGTTTGTGGTGAACGGTGAAACATTCCCGGTTTCCGATCTCAGTGGGGGTGTCATCACCGGTTCCTCATCGACCGTAACCCTGAGCACACCCAATGCGGGGCAGAATGCGGTGGTGCAGCCCGTCGAGTCGGACTCCGGCTCGCGGTTCATATCAACGGCGCTGTCCTCTAGTGCGGCGTCCGCATCCTTTCAGTACTTCGAAACTCGAGGATACTTCAATACCCTGTCGCCAGCGGAGATTGCCACGCGTATCACAGCGGCGTCCTCGTCCACCTTCTACAGCACCGTCATCGATCTTGGGAGTATCGTGGTGGATCCAGCGTCTGATCTGAGCGCCGATGGGCGTTTCAGGTGCGAGATGCCTGTGGAGTACGTCTATGTGACCCAGTCAGAGATTGAATTTTTCAAGTCTCGTGGTATCGACTATCTGATTACTCAGACCCAAATGAGTGCCATCAAGGTCTCGGCGAACGAAGTGTTGGCGCGCGCTCGCCTCGGGTTTACCAATCCCTGCAAGGAGTTGTGGATGACCGTCCAGACCAACTCGAACGTCACAGAGCAGAACGACTTATTCAACTACACAAACCACCGATACCTCTACAACCCCAAGTATCAACAACTGCTGAGCATGAACTTGGATTTCAACCACGAGACTCGGATCTCGAGTGAGGTGGCTGACACGAACCTCTTGAGGTATATGCAGCCCATGAGGCATCACACCAGAGTCCCCACCCGTGACATCTACTGCTACAGCTTTGCCCTCAACCCAGAGAGTGATACCCCGAGCGGTCAGATTAACATGAGCAGGGTGCTCAACAAGGACATGACCCTCAACCTGACACCCACCGACAAGGCGAGGACGGTCAGGATATACGCCAGGGTGTACAACATCCTCAGGATACAGCACGGACTGGGTGGTGTCATATTCAACGACGTTTCACCTAATTAAGGGTACGAGGCTACATATATCAAAAGGAGATGGAGGAACAAATCATCGAGACAGCAATTGAAGGCTTTACCCCGGTCATGGAGGCGGCAGTCATACTGGCGGGGGAATATTGCAAGGCGTGTGGTAGATCCACCATGACTTCAGTGGACATGCAATACGCCTTGCGATACTCGGCTCGCAATGTTACAGGACGGACCCAGGGCACTCTGTTCCCTGAACTCCAAGATGAGGATGAGGATGAGGATAGTGGATCTGACATCGAGGAGGTCGATGAAGATGATGAACCATTCACGCGTTATCAGGGAACCGATCCTCAGATGGTGGCACTCAACGAGTGTTATGACACGTGGCACACTTGGGAGCCTGCGTCTCTTATGGAGCAAATGATAAAATCGTCTATAGACAAGATAGGGGGCGAATGAAACCCCTGAAGAAGGTCGGCAAGACTGACCCCAAGGGGTGGCAAAATCCACAGGACGGTTCATTTCCCATCATACCAGAACCAGACGATAACAATGAATTGCCTGTACCATACTATGACTCTGACGACTACGACGATGACGATTCAGAGATTACTCACGATGAAAGTTATGGCGACACAGACACAGATTACGCATCTGACACCAGCAGCATATCACGCCAGAAGCATAAGGTTTATGTAAAGCCACCATTGACATCATACAAGACTGTTGTTAAAGAGGAACTTGATTTTCTCGACGAATAAATTTCTCAGCTGAAAGTATATATTGAAAATGATTAAGGCTGTCGTTAACCAGCTCGAGTCTCAGTCCCTTAACTCCATCGTGGCGGGCTTCAGCTTTGCCTCTGCCATCGCGTGGATGGACGTCGTCCGCGCGCTGGTGTCCGTGCTGATCTCCAGCAACCGTCAGACCCCGGGTGCCCTCGCCATCACGGCGACCCTCACGACGGTCCTGTCCATCCTGGTGTTCATGCTTGTGTCCCGCCTGTCGCCGGGTGTGAAGAAGCCGCGCTCCCCGGTGTACGCTGTTGCCCGTTAAACATCAGCAGAGCACCCAACCCCATTATAAGAATAGCAAACACCGCAGCAATCTTATACTCCCTTCGAATGTAAACTCGCTCTGGAAAATCCAATAGGGGAGGATCAACAGGCGGGGGGAGTTTACCAGGGTCTAGTATATCTTCATATACAGTATTCTTTTTTGTATGGTCACATTCAATTGCAAACTTGATCAGTATGTTCGAGTTTCTCAGGTCGTATTGAAACAATCTATTTCCGTTGTTCCAATAAAGCCTCAGGCGACCCGATGTCATGGTGGGTATGTTGACCTCCAACTTCCTGACCAGCACTTCACCATTTTTCATTGCTAGTGTGTTCTGACTGGGATCCACCAGTATCCTGCCGAAAAACATGGCGTGATCGGAGTTCAGGAAGACCGGCTCCGTCAGGTCGTCCTCACCGTGTGTCAGGCGGAGAAAGAGGCTGCGAACAGTTGTGGTTAGGTTCACCACACCAGACCGGAGTTCCCACGTTCCAGGAGAGGTTTCGGTCGCCTGAACGTCCGCACCCGTAAACCCCAGAAGGTTGGCAGCTGGTCCATACCCATCCAGATACTCCGCAGTCTCCCAGTTGAACTCGAAGGCGGTCACTCCTGTAAACACCAGGTTCCTATGATCGGTGTCATAGGTCACGGTGAGCCCGGTGACTGTCTGCACATGCGCCGCAAGATCCACGGGGTTCGATATGAACCTATCATTTTCCAGGAACACAGACGGGTTCCCTGCACCGAGTGGTATTGCCCGATTACCGTTAACCAGTGTGGGTTGACTAAGAGGGATTTGCGCGGCTACAACGGCAATTTCGCTGACGTTGTACACGGGTGTGTTGAATGCCCTTTCAAAATCCTGAGGATTCGGCCAGACACTAAGATCCCTTTCTGAACTATCGAATGTGACAATATGTCGCATCGTCTACAATAAGTGAGTAAATTTTATGGACCCCCGCCAACGTGGTGAGCGAGTGGGTTGTTCTGGAGCACATTGTGTGCAATATCCAGGCTGCCCGCACCCATGACACGCTCGTCCATGATGCCCTTGAACGCGTTGTTATTCTGCTTACCCAGGGGAGCGTACTGCTGGAAGCGACGACCCGGGTCGGCAACCCCGAGGCGACCGTCAGTGCGAGACTGGTCGAAGCGGTTTGCCGTGATGAGACCCGCCGTCTTCTGGGCGCTCTCTCGGACGTTCATCCTACCGCCGTTCCCCTGGCGATGCCCCTGCCCACGGCGATCCGCCGCCCTGATGTCATTGGGGGTGTTCTGATACCCGTGCGTCCACGAGGAGATCCCTGGGGCGGCGTTGTCCACGTGCACGAACGTGTGGGAGTTGAGGTCCGACTTGTTTCGGGTGGGATCCTGGGACGACTGGGAGGCAGAGACGGTGCTCCTGGCGGGTGCAAAACCCAGACCGTCCCCGCGGTACCCTGTGGTGCTACGCGCCGTGACCCTCTTGGTCCTCTCATACTCCTCGCGCACCCGGACGCCGCTGAGGTTTCCGCCCTGCCCCGACGCCCGCCCCGGCTGGGGTGGGCGGCGCTCGGGGAGGTAGGCGGTAGTCTCGGGCTTGTGGTGGGTCAGGTCCCCCACGGTCCCCGTCTGCTTGTTGAGGGCGTGTCCGTGATTGATCCTACCTGGGAGATGGGTCAACTTGTACTCACCCACATTGATGGGATTGACACGGTACATCTGCTGGTATCCACCGTAGGCTGGGACATTCGGGTCGACACCCAGACCTGGACCCACCAACTCCTTCGTGCTGGGCGACAGGTTGTTCATCTTCCCGCTGATGTATTGACGATCTCGGAAATCCTTGACGGGTTCACCATTCACGTTGGTCATCGGCGCTATAACTGAAAATGATGGATGTTCCATCTTCATCTGATCAAACTTGTTCAAAGGGGGAGCAGCTGCAGTCTCTCCCATTTCGTATCTTGCGTTGAGCAATTCTGTGACATTCTGGCGGTTAGCGTGAGGAGCGGGAGGAGGCTCTTGTGGAACGGGCTTCCTATCACTCAACTGCTTCCCGGCAAAAGCCAGAGCGAAAATTGCGGCTATGGACAACGGATCAGCCATTATTACAATTCATATAGATTATTATTTACTGACGAGGACAATACCTCTGGCTGAAGGATGCGTTCTGAATGTCCGAGCGGGTTGAACTGGGGTAGGAAGTTCGCACCTTGACGGGGGCGGCGCAGGACATGTCCTGATGCGGGTGGAACTGGCGATCGCTCTGAACCAGCACCCTGCCGAAACGAGTGGTGCTCTGAGGTCGCAGGCGATCCTGGACGTCCACGAGTTCCGAAGGGGCGCCTTTTCCCGCGTAATAAGGGGCAGTGCCGTGGAGCTCCGTGTTGGGGCGGCACGGACCGCAGTTCTGCGGGGTGTTTACAGGCTGTGGGTACATGAAGAAGTTGTCGGTGGCGCACTGCACGGGGGCGCTCCCAGCGTCAACTTGAACAGGCGAAGTGCTCAATTGATATGCCATGTATGGTTCTGTTATATCTTGAGAATTAAATCAGCGACGGTCTCCAGTCTCAGCGAGACCTCGGAAGTTGTCGAGCTGCACACCACGAACGTCGGGGCTACACACACTCTGATCGTTCCTGCAAAGGGGCGAAAACTTCTTACCGTAGCACCACTCCGCAAAGTCCGTCTGGGCACCTGGGACGGTGCTGACGGGCATGGTCACGAACTGGCGGGAGGCGGCGTTCCTCTGGTGCTCAGGAAGGGACGACCTACTGCGCCCAGCGTCAAAGGGGATCAGGTTATCCAGGTTGTCAATAACCTCCTTGCGCACCGTGGGGTAGAAACACGCCGGAGGAGGGGATGGCTTGCCAAACTCCGCAACAGTGATGTTTGCCATGGGGTTATCAGATGTGGGGCGGCGGCAACTCTGGGCCGCCTCCTCACCTGGAGCCGCCTGAATCGACGAACTCCCCTTAATGGCACCGTTGCTGTAAAGCACCCACAACCCAATAATAACCATCGACGTCAGGATAAAGACCCGCTCATCACGGCGGAATGCGTATGTAATCAAGGTGCTATAGAGGATGAAGCGAGTCGCTGCGTTCACTCGCTCTGCTGGATCCTGCTCCTTGGTGGGCCAGAAATTCAAGAGTTGATCGTTTTCCATCAACTCATGAGGATTATCAAACCAAACTGGTGTTTCACCGTCCATTGTCTATATTGTGATATACGAAGATTTTACTTCTGAAGGTTTCCGAGAAGACCACCCAACATCTTCATCAGATCACCCTCCGATTGCTCACCAGATGCAATCTGCCCCGCCGTCTTCTCCGCCACACCCTCGATAGCAGCCAGGGTATCGGCTGGGAGTGCGGTGATGGTCATACCCAGCATAGTCAACGTCTGCAGATACTGCCAGATACAAGCACGAGTGTTGTCGGAACAATCCGCCCAATTCTTGCCAATGTTCAGTTCACCCAAAGATCGAAGATCATCACCCAGCAGAACACTCTCATCCTTTGCCATGATCCGCTCCTGAAGAGGAGTTGCGATCATCATGAAGTTCTCAACCACCTTGCGGGGGTTGGATTTGCGAAGGAGGTCGAATGCCGACTCGTATTTCCTGATACCCTTTTCCTCCGGGAACGTCTGTGTAAGTTCTGAGAGAAACTGAGAGAGCATGTCATTGAATGCACCGACAGATGCCATCGTATGATTTGTAATCTATAGTATGAAAACTTTAATAAGGATCTGACGAGATTTTTTCTTTGCTACCAACTCCATTAGCCATGATGAAGTACACCATCAAGGCGTTGAGCATGGCAGGCTTGGTGTACTGCGACGGTTGAAGCTTTCCCTCGTTGTTCATCTTAGCTCGCATGTGGATGTAGCCAGCGGTGATGAGCCCTGCCGCCATCGCCGCTCCAAAGGGGTCCCTAAGCTGTTCAGAGATGTCCATAATTACAGTTTACTCAGATTATTTTGGAGGAGCACCTGGTGCTAAGTCTCCATCGTCTTCCTCATCTTCGTCATCGAAACCCTCCTCGTCCACACCCCTTTGACCTTCGAGAGGGATGTCGCGAACCTCGGGGGCTCCACCAACCGCTGGGGCTGGAGTGGGACCCTCCATCTCCCCTGAGGGTTCCGGCTCCTCCACGGGTTCCTCCGGTTCCTCCGGTTCCTCCGGCTCCTCCTCTTCGTCCGAAAGTGCGCCACCCGCTTCGAAACCGACATACTCTGAGTCCTCACGGGTGCCGATGTTCGTCTTGAGAATTTCCTGAATCGGAACCATATTCTTGACGGTCAGGTGGATCGCATCGTTGAATCGAGCCATCAGCTTGATGTCCCTGTCGTATTCGTTCCCCTCCTCCTGGAATATATACGGATCCTTGAACAAGTCACGGGCTGCATTCTCATAACATCCCTGAATGAACGTCTCGTTGGGGGGAATCTTGACATTGATCTTCTTCTTCTCTGCAGAAAGGCGAACAGATGCCAGGATCTTGACACTACTCACGAACACCGCCGCCAGTAGATCGCTATACCACGAACACGCGTTGTTGATGGTGTCAGAGTGTCCCTTGACGATGTTGCTGTTCCACTCCTTCACGTCCCTCAGCAACTCCTGGAACTTCTTGAGCACCTGCTTGCCTTTTGAAAGCTGAACCGCCTTGTCATACATCTCTTGGAACACAACGACCATATGGGGAGCCATGATTTCTGCCAGTTGCTGGCGATACTCGTCACGGGCAACTGTTAGGATATCCATTAAACTTTGCAACTATTTTCTCTGCTTCAATCTCTCCGCAGTCTTGCGCAGGTTTATGAAACTACTGAAATCGGAATCGTCTGCAACGGGGGTGTCAGCTTGCGGCGTCGGTGGTTCCACCGTCTTCTGAGTTGTTCCGCGTTCTCTCTCCCATGAAATGACGATCTCCCACCCCTGTATGTGGCGAGCACTAAACCCGCCATTCTGAAACTGACGCGTGATATAAGTCAACGCTTTCCCCCTATCAAAAGATGGCATACCCAGTACGAATGAAGGTATCTCAAATGTTGCGTAATGGATGCCCACGTCAACAGCTCTACTAACCTTCCTCGTAGCCTGTTCGTAGATCTCCTTGTATATGACCTTTCTAACCTCGAGGCGTTTGTCCTCCCTGGCGTGGATATCATTCACGTTCATCCTATAATAATCATATTTAAATCTTTACGTCCCTAAGCGCATCCGCAGTCGGAAGGGTCTCCACCACCTCGCCGTACTGGAACATGGGCTTGGTGAACGAGGTGGTTTCATCGGTCTTGGTGCTCTGGGTGGCTGCACCCAGCAACTTGCCAGTCCGGGAGTCCACCATGGACTGGACGACCACACCGGTCGGGAAGCCGGTGTCATACCTGACGAACGTGAATGAACACTTGTAGTTGTCACCCACCTTGTTGATGGAGTTGGTCTCGATGGGAAACAGACATTCGTTGGGAAAGGCGGATGCCGTGGCCCTGACCAGGGTCTGGATAAGGTCAGGTGTGGCGTTCGTCACCTTTTCCTCCACCACCCCAGCTGGGGCGCTCATGGTTCCCACACTAGATGGGAGAGCCTTGCTCCGCTTGAACCCAGATCCTCCGAACAGTTCGTAAGCCTCCTTCTTCGCCTTCGGGTTATTGCACAAGAATAATATGACTAAGATAAGTGCGACAATGTACATCATTATTATTTAGACAGAGAATAATATATGGCTCTGTTATTCTACAGTGACCGTTGCTCTCACAGCTCCGACTTGTCCAAGTGGCTTGACAAACACCCACAGATCAGCAAGATGATCCGCCGTCACAACGTGACTGTGCACGGGGTTCCCCAGAAATTCAGAAACACGGTGAAGAGCGTTCCCACCATAATGACCCAGCAGGGGCAGGTGATGGTGGGTAAGCAGTGTATCGCCTGGGTGAACAGTCTCATCCCTCCACAAGAGGTTGGAGGTATGGGTGGGTATGCTGGGCTGACGAACCTCGAGGACGATTCGGGTGGTGTTGGGATGTTTACCCTCGACAACTACGGACAGTCCATCCAGCCCCAGATAACTGCAGAGTTGGAGGCTAGAATCAACTCCACAGTCACCGATGCATATCAGGCTATGCAAAGTTCATTAAAGAATACTGATTAGAAGTCAGTAGAACGATGTTCCTGCGAACCGTACAAGCAACCGCATTCCGATCGATTTTCGAAGTGCTCAAGGATGTACTCCACGACGTAAACATTGTATTTGATGACACGGGCGTCAAGATCCTCACCTTGGATACGTCAAAGGTGACGCTCATCGATCTTCACTTGCCTGCTGAGAATTTCGAGGAGTATACCCCTCCGGCATCTGGATCCAAGGAGGTGGCGGGAATCAACATGACGAACATGTTCAAGCTCCTCAAGATCATCGGGAACAACGACATCCTCACAATGTCCATCACCACCACCGACAAGATAGACATAACAGTGGAGAACGCCGAGAAGAGGTCGAAGACCCAATTCACCCTGAACCTCCTTGATATAAACGAGGACTTCTTCGAAAGCCCAGAGACCCCACCTGACCTGGTGGAAACCGTCATACCCTCAGGGGACTTTCAGCGCATATGTAGGGATATGGGGAACATCGCAAAGAAGGTTTCCATATCTCGACACACGGATAAATTAACCATCGCCTGTCAGGGGGACTTTGCCAGCCAAAGCACGGAGATCCAATTCCCAGATAATGTGGAACAATCCATGGATGGAACATACAGCCTGAAGTATCTCAATCTGTTCACGAAGGCGACGGGGTTATCAAGCAACGTGGTCCTCCGACAGACGGCGTCGGTGAATTTCCTCGTCCTGAACTACTCAGTCGCTAATCTGGGATATCTGGACTTCTACTTGGCTTCTGATGTGGAATTGGAAGATATGTAAAAGGTCTCATCCGCATCCACCGTCCTGACTCCACCCAGGACATCGGTCATAATGACGTTAGAACAACTACTACCAAACACATCCCTCGGTGAGAAGCGGCGCTGATGCCAGTCTCCCCGAGGTCCAGCCATTCGCTTGATATCTCGGGTCACGTCACACTTTCGGTCTAGATTCCCCTTGATGACCACGTCCGCTGACTTGATGGCAGGACGGAAGCCCATCTCTCTCGGAGGAGACACCGGTGGCCACATGGGCTTCAGAGACCGTGAGACGTATGTATACACCTTGTTGTTATACAAGTAGTTGACACTGTGAATCGCATTGGTCGCATCGATTCGGTTACGGGTAGTACCCCACACGAGCCCAAACGGACCTGCATACAGTCTCACTGGTCCCTCTATAGTCACCTTGCGGGATATGATCATAAAGTTCATCATAGTCTGGAAGAAGTTGATGATAGTTAGCATAAACTCTTTCATATTCATCATCACTACTCAAATAAAGGTGTCAGTCTTTATATGCGTAATGGATACCAATTTCCACGCACGGTATGAATCTAAGTTGAACGAATTAGAAGGGGATGAGCTCGTCGAGTATATGATCAAGTGCCTTCCGTTTATCAATAAGTATAGCGGGCTGGATCCGACGGAGAAGGAGAAGTCCTTGTTCGGTGCTACACGTAAGGGTGGTATCAAGAAGAGCGACATCTTTAATGAATATCTGGAACAAGTCGAGAATGTTCGGGGTAGTGCATCACAACAACCTGTGAGCAAATACACACACAACACCATCCTCCAACCGTGCGACGCCTGCAACAGTTCTAACGTGTTTTTGGATCACGTGGGGTGGGTGGAGATTTGTCAAAGTTGTGGTGTGTGCAGACAGCACCAAGGGTATGAAATGTCATACAAGGACGAACAGGAACACCCGGATCGTAACGTTAACTATTCTTACAAGCGGTCCAACCACTTCCAGGAATGGCTCAACCAACTCCAGGCTGAGGAGACCACCACCATTCCACCCGAAGTCGTTGACGTGTTGAGGATCGAGTTCCGCAAGGAGAGAACCAAGGCGGTGGACTCCATCACACACGCCAAGGTTCGCTCATTCCTGAAAAAGTTGAGACTCAACAAGTATTACGAACACGTTCCATACATCACAAACATCCTCAGTGGCATACCACCCATGAAAATGCCAGGCACTCTGCAGGAGAGGCTGAAGAATATGTTCAACGAAATACAATCACCCTTTGACAAGCATTGCCCTCCAGACCGCAAGAATTTCCTGTCATACTCCTACGTGCTTTACAAGTTCTGTGAGTTATTGTCAGAGGATCAGTATCTGATTTACTTTCCCCTACTCAAGTCTAGGGACAAGTTAGCGTCTCAAGACTCCATATGGAGGAACATTTGCAAGGAACTGATGTGGGAATTTATCCCCACTGTGTGATTTCAGAATTGGGCGTAATTCATCCCCCGCCCGCGCCTCCCTTGAGACATCATCATCGCCATTCCCGCATTTTTACCACCTCCACTCCTAAAATTTATATACAATCCTATCAATAAAATCACTATAACCAACCCTATTATAAAACCCGGACTATTAAGAATCCCTGTTATACCGTCAAAAAACGTGCCCACCACATCTGCAACTCCCTTGCTTTCCTTTTCGACGTCTGTCGTGGCTTTTAACACAGTTGACATGTCGATCGTTAAATCGCTAACCTGTTCCGAAATCATATTTGTGATATTCTCAACCAGTACGTCAACTGCGATATCCTGCGTGGCAACTAGGCACGGTGGTGCTTTTCCATCGACCTTACACGCATTCAATAACAATGCTACATTTGCAGGATTTTCCACACCCTCGATGCCACACGGGTCGACACTGATATCTTCCCAGTTTTGACTATTTGCGCTTTTCACAAAAGCTTGCGCTTCATTTACAGTTTCTTCTAAAAAATCAGTTGTGACAATTTTTTTGTATTCTTGCTTGATCAGTGTACTGACTTCGGTATTCTTGTCACTAAAATCTCCCCACCCCGCGCCCATCTCAGAAGTTTCTTTCACTTTCTGATCTATATCCGCGTCTACACTTTCATGTATCGCAGACGCAAGGTTTTTTATGTCGCTCTTTTGGAAATTTACGCTGACTGCGACGTCTCCAGATATAGTTTGGTTTGCTTGAATTGTCCCTCCCCTGCAAGAAATACCTTTAAATTTCATGTTATTCTTGTTCTCCACGATGACGTTAGTCTCATTTCTCGTCTTTGATACGGCATTTGTTACATTTTTGTTGAGAGATTTCAGGTCAAACTCGTCCCTGACTTTCAAGGTGCTACTGCCTCCTCCCATTGGTGTATATCATATAATGCGAAAAAATTCTATAGAGATTTTCACAGTACTACTTAAAGGTTCACCACTATATGTACAAAACCAATGAAGGCATTGTCTATACGTCCATACATCACTTTCAATCGCCGCCATGTCAAGCCTCGTAGAACTTCCACGGTGCCTCGGGTGTCTACTTATTCTGACTTCATGTCACTGGTCGAGTCAGATAGCATCACCAACGTCGCAATCTTCCCAGGGAAATCTGACATCCAATTTCTCAGAGAGGATGGTGTCTCCGACACCGCAAAGGTTTTCATAAACGACACGCTCCTGCAGACCATGCGGGATCACAACGTCAATATCCTGCTCACCAACCCCCCTACCACCGTGGGGGAGATGGTGTCCAACGGATTCATGGTCCTCCTCGTCTTTACAGCCGTGAGCTTTGTGATCCAGATGATGCGCCAAGGTGGTGGTGGTCGCTCGCTGACGCCTCCTGGACTTGGCAATAAATTTGAGGTCATCGGCGAGGTTGAAACCCGATTTTCGGATGTTGCCGGTATCGATCAGGAGTTGCAGGAGGTCAAGGAGATTGTAGACTTCCTCAAGACCCCTGAGGTGTTCGTGGAGGCTGGGGCTCGCATCCCCACCGGCTGCCTCCTCTGCGGACCACCTGGGACGGGCAAGACCCTCCTGGCTCGAGCAATCGCTGGTGAGGCGGGGGTCCCCTTCATCGCCACATCCGCCTCGGAGTTCGTGGAGCTGTTCGTGGGGCTGGGAGCATCCAGGGTGCGCCAGCTGTTCGACCTCGCCCGCAAGAATGCCCCCTGCATCATCTTCGTGGATGAGTTGGACGCACTGGCAAAGGTGCGTTCCGCCGACCCAGTGGGCAACAACAACGACGAGCGGGAGCAGACCCTCAACCAGTTGCTGACTGAACTGGACGGGTTCAATCAGGACGACGGGGGCATCATCATGCTGGGGGCAACCAACCGCCCCGATACCATCGATCCAGCGGTGCTCCGCCCGGGGCGCTTCGACCGCCGGGTGGAGGTGGGTCTCCCAGGGCTTGAGAGCAGGGAGAAGATCCTGGGGGTTCACAGCACGGGCAAGAAGTTGGAGGAGGGTATCAGCCTCCAAGACCTGGCTCAGCTCACCCCAGGGTTCAACGGCGCAGAGTTGCAGTCCCTCATGAACGAGTCGGCAATCTACGCTGCCAGGGACAAGCGGACCATCATCTCCCAGGAGGATGTGGACAACGCCTACGAGAAGGTGACCCTGGGGCTTCCCAAGACTGGCGAGATCTCCGAGGACCGCAACGAGCTGGTGGCATACCACGAGGCGGGGCATGCCATCATGGGTGTCCTGTGCCAGCAACGGGTGGGCAAGGTGACCATCATCCCCCGTGGGAACGCGGGGGGCTTCACCCAGTTCATCCCTGACGAGGACAACGACCTCCCGACCCGCGAGGCGATGCTGGGGCGGCTGAAGGTTGCCATGGGTGGCAGGGCTGCGGAGGAGATTGTCTACGGCAAGTCCATGATAACCTCGGGAGCCCAGGGAGACCTACAGCAGGCGACCCAGTTGGCGTACCAGATGGTGGAACAGTTTGGGTTCGGGGCTTCCGTGGGTCCCATGGCGGTTGTGGATGACTGCTCGCAGGCTCAGAAGGCTCTGGTGGACGAGGAGGTCCAGAGCATTCTGAGTGGTATCTACCAGGAGGTGGTGCAGGACTTGTGGTGCTTCCGCGGCCAGTTGGAGGAGGTGAAGGAAATGCTGGTGTCCTATGGGACTATAAGGGGTGATGCGGTTGAGGGGCTGGTCATGAAAGCTGTGCCTATAGAGTAAATTAGGGCGCTGGGAGTGGGTCGGGGATACTGCCGTAGAAGTATGCGATTTGCCGGTCGGTCTGGTCGTGCCTCACGAGGAGGTGCTGGGTGGATGGGTCAAAGACTCCAAGGCTGTTGTCCCTCGCAACCACATCGGTATAATTCACATATTCATTACCAACAATCAAAGCAATCCACTCCGTCTCCTGTGATAAGTCGTTGTGGATGTATTTGTATGAGAGCGTTGCCCCTGCGTCTTGGGTGTATGCGGATATCCCATACCAGACAGGGAAAGAAGGATTACCACTTGTCGCTAAGAAGGCACGAGGGGTGGATACGAGTTGCGGAGTTGATACAGAATTGAAATGAACCACCTGATTACCATTCACGGGGAATATCACACTGAAGGCTGAGGTGGTGATGCCCTCTGCGGGGACTGCCTGGTACTTGTAGAAGGTGGTGGTGGACTCGGGAACCGCCGAAGCCGTTCGAGTGGTGGGGATTGCCACGAAGTCCGAGGTCCCGGGGTGAGCATCTCGGGTGGGGAGCTGCGGTCGCCACCACGGAAGAAGAATGTGTTGAGGTTCGTCAGCGCTGCACCGGATACCCCCTGTGCATCGATGGCTGTTGCCATCTCGGTGGTGAACATCTTCTCAAGCTCCACGGGGTTCCCAAAGTCACTCTGGATGGCGGTGGCAACATCGGATGTCTCGGTCTCCACGGCAGTCTGGAACTTTGCGGACCCATCCACGACCGTCAGGGTGATGTCGCTCACCTGAACCCCGAAGCGGGTTGCCAGCATCTGCTTGAAAGCTGCTAGGATCTCCGCAGAGTTGGGGGAGGCGTTGAAGGTGGCGGCGTCCGCAAAGGAGTGGAATGCCACCTCGAAGCTCTCGGTGCTTGTGAGGTCCTGGGTGACCGTAAAGTCCGCCACCTCCACCCCGAAGGTGTCGGAGAGCATGTTAAAGAAGGCGGAGACGTTGCGGCGGCTCACACCCTGCTCGAACAGGAGGTTCATAATAGTAGTGTGAGTTCTCCTCGTATGAACCGAAGCGGTACATCGCTTTCCTAAAACTGGTGGAAAGCGTCGCTGCCTTGGAAGTGTTCTTGCGACCCATTGCTATATATTAGACTGACAAATAAATGTATGTAGGCACTTAAGGTTTCAGGGTTATACTAATAAAAGAGATGGATAGTGCCAAGTCTTTTCTAGAGCGTCAGGACCTTCAGTACCTATCCAACTGCTTTCATGCGCTTAAAAAGTCCATGACAGGAGATGGATGTGGGATGCGCGGTGGTGCTATCCGTGACGACTTCCTTGGGGAATACTTCGAGGGTGCGAAAGAGTATCAGGAGTATCACGTGGGTGAGGCTGACCTCAAATTGTGTGATGTCCCCCTGTCCCTCAAGTCTTCCATGAAGGATGACGGGTCTAAATTTGCTCTGGACTGGTCCAAGAATGAGACCGACGCCCAAAGGGAATCATTTGACTGCGACATCTTAATTCTGATCACGAAAGGTGGGACATGGTGGAAGCGTGAAAATAAAGTCGTCAAGGCTGGGTTCTACTTGGTGTCCAAGGAGTTCTGCAGAGAGAATGTGTCTCTGTCCAGCAACAACAAGACAAACCGTCTCATAGCCAAACCTGAGGTCTTCAAGATGCTTACAAACGCAACACACTTCGTCCCACTTCCTGAACCCGTTGATGGTGCTGTGAGATACAGCGTTATGAGAGGATTCAGGAAGGTGGATGAGGTTGTGAGTATCGAAGGAATGTCTGACAGGGAATTAACCGCCTTGGAATCTAGGGTGCTTGAGGAGATTACACGGAGGCGAGGAACTCCATGCACCACCTAATCATTTGGCAGTTCACGGCGTTCCCGACCTGCTTGAATATCGCTTTCTCCTCGAACTGGAAATCATCCGGAAAACTCTGTAGCCTCAGCAACTCCCGGGGGTTCAACTTGCGCCGCTGCGGTCCGTAGACTGGTATCTGTGCCATGGCAACCAGTGTAGGTATGTAATCACACTTCTTCACCCTGACCCCTGAGGGTCGGGGAGTCCACAAAAAATCGTCAAGCGTCCTCCCAGTCCCTCCCACCTGCCACTCAAACTTGCGAACAGCCCCCACCCACTCAGGCTTCTCTCGAGCCCACTCCAACCACGGCTGGAGAGTAGTCTTATTCTCCTCCCAGAACTTCCTGTTCTGGGAGATCCACTTGACATACCGAGGGTCCGGGTCGTCCCCAGAGTCCCACCAGTCCGTCCATATCGGGAAGCGTGGTGGATCGTTCACCAGACCCAGAAAGCGATCCCACACCTCCTGAACCACCTGCAGTTTGCGGGGCAGGTTGGGGGGGTGGTCCTCCATCACAGAGGACACCTGTACCTGAGTGGTCCGCCGGGGGTTGCGGGAAAACTCGGGGAGTGGGGGGAGTTCACCACCCCTCACCGCCATTATCACCACCCTCTCCCTGTTCTGGGGGATGTCAAAGTGCAGGACGTTCAGGATGGTAGGGTCGTCGTAGGTGCTGTAGCCCAGTTCCCGCAGGGAGCGCCTTATGACCTGCCAGGTGTTGCCGTTGTCGTGGGATGCGAGGTTGCGCACATTCTCCAACAGGAGATACTTGGGTTTGTGGCGGTCTATGATCTCGCACATCACAAAAAACAAGTTGCCCCTGTTTTCGTCCTCGAAGCCCCGCTGAAATCCAGCCTTCGAGAAGGGTTGACAGGGAAACCCTGCACACATGATGTCGTGAGGTGGAACCTCGTCAAGGTGCTGGGTGATGTCCCCAACTGGCTCAATCCCATAATTCTTCTGGTACACCCTGCGGCACGAAGGGTCTATGTCACTCGCAAAGACACATTCGTGGCCCAGAGAAGTCAGTGCCTGGTGAAAGCCACCAATCCCGCAGAACAGGTCGATGAACCTCATGGTTTTACAAATATAGTTTGACCCTTTTAAGCTCTAGTTGGCGTAGGTGAGCCCAGCCATGCCGTTCTGGATTCGGAGGACGTTGTAGTTCACGGCATAGATGTTCTTGTTGACAGGCTCATCGCAGTGGATCTGGAACGAGTCCAGACGGGAGAAGTTCAGGGTCCCCGACGGCTGGTGCTTGTTCGTGTTGAGCCCGAAGGAGTACAGGAAGATGTTCTCCGCGTTGCTGCTGGAGTAATCCGTGTGGTAGTACGAGGGTACCGCCGTGTAGAAGGGAATGCTCACGGCACTCTCAGTGAGATCAACACCATTCGCCACGAGCTTCACCTTGTTGGTGTCGGACACCAGAGAGTTCTGGGTCACGGCGTTCGAGGAGGCAATGAACTTCACGGGGTGGTTGAAGTCCAGCTGCTGGATCTTGTCATTGCTGGGGGTGATCTTCTGAACCTGAGTGATGAGCATCTCCTGAGGCTGGGTGGCAATCATCTTGCGCTCATCCTCGTCCATCATAACATAGCACGAGTGCGCGGTGCACTTGTAGGAGTTGTTGAACCCCGCCGCCCACCGGATCCTCAGCTCCACATCGTGGTACTGGAGGGCAACCAGGGGGATGCTGGAAAACCAATTCTCGCAGAAGAAGAAACGGAGCGGGTAGAAGTACGAGTCGGACCCGAGACCGCCGTGGAGGCTGGCGGGGAACGACTTGGCAGCCGTGTTGGCGAGGGTATCGATGGCGATCTCCTCACAGAACTCGGAGGTCTGGGTGTCAATCACCTGCCCGCCGATGAGCAGTTCCACCTGATCCACTACCTGAGTCCAGTCGGACACCTCCTGTGTATTACCGTTGAGGCTGACCGTCAGGTAGGTGTAGTTCAGGAGATCACCGAGACGCTCGAAGCGGATGGTGGACATCCCACCAGCGCGGGGGTATCCCTGGAAGATGTTCGTCTTGTGGAAGATCGAAAAGTTGGTGTGGCGCTTGTAGATCGACTTGAAGAAGGATACCTGGGGGTCACCTGTGATAAAGGCGTCCTGAGCACCCACTGAAATAAGCTGAGTAATGCCTGACATTATATTGTGATATACCAAGATAATAAATGTTCTCGGTGCTCTGCAAACCTTGACAGCACAGGTGTGCCGTGTTGTCAAGATAGCAACCACTTTACACTGGACGTCGTTGAGGATCCACCAATTAACATAACTACTTCCGGCATATACCATACTCCATCGGCTCCCCCTTCTTCGGGAGATCCTTACGGTTGATGTCAATACCCGAGCGAGGGTGGGTATACTGACTGACGGTGGGCTTGACGGGCCTCATGGACTTGGTGTGAACGATATCATATTCCTGATGAAACATTGCGTGATGTAATACTATATTTCAAGAAAACTTTATATACTATTTCCTGCTACATTTTGTGCTCGTCTCTGACTTGCCATTGAGATCGTACGGTGACACGAAATCCAGCGACCGCACTCGGTTGCCTAACCCCATGAATTAGGTGAACTTACTCGTGATGGTACAGTCGTACTCTGGCATTTGTTTCTTACTTAGTGCGTCGCTTTTTTATTTCCCTGAGTTCCTTAGCCAGGTCAGCGTCGGCGGTGTAGTAGGTCTTGCCCTTCATGGCGAAGGAATGCGTCCTCGCATAGCCCCAAGCCTGCTGGGACGCCCCGGGGCGGTGCCCGGTCCTCCACGCCGCCATCCCGCGGTTGTAGACCTTCCTGAGAATCCCCAGTGGTATCTTGGCTGCACGAGCCTTCTGGGGCAGGGTCTTCTTGTCTGCTCCGTATTTCTTGCGAAACTGCACGGTGTATGATGACGTCTTGACCTTCTTCCCCTTGTCAGTCTTCCAGGGTTTGTAAGCCTTCGGATCCTTGTGATGGGTCTTGGATCCCTTGCGAATCCGAGACGCTCGAGTCTTCTTCTCAGATGGGGACAGCCCCGCCAGGTATTTACGCGGTAGATACGCCATACTCTAGCGAAACATTCTTTTGGCAGCCTTCACAGCCGTCTTCTTGTCGCACCACCACCTTCCCTCGGACCACCACATGTCCATGTCAGGATCTCGCATCACTTTTTTACCAGATACATACTCACCTTCATACTCTGGACCGGGTGTGACATTCTTTAGATACTTTGCGACTTCCAGGATACTGTCAAACGTCATGTAATAGAACATGCACATCCCCGTGTCTGGCTGGAGATATCCATGGTGTCCGTCGAATACACAGGGTATCATTGACTATATATTTTACCACGTTTTTAAAAGAATGATACAATATATAGAAAACATACAATGAACTCTCGCACGGTTCTCTTCGCTCTCTACATGCTTTCATGCTCCACGCTCGTCCTGGCCGGACGCATCCTGGGGGGTGACCTCGACGAGTGGGGCTGCAAGGAGTCCGCTGGATATGCGTGGTGCAACCAGACCGAGACATGCGAGCGGTGGGCGAACTGCCTCAAAGACATCTGAAGCACTCCCACGGATTGGGCCCCTGTGGTCTATTCTTCTCCCTCCACCACAAGATGATACACATGGCATCTGCCATGTCGTGCTGACGCTCCGGATTTTTCACCCACCCATCCTGCTCTCTCAACCACTCGCAAGCCCTGGCAACAGTCTTGATTTTCCTACCCTCGTAATCTAAGTGATTGATCCCGAAATACTTGTGCATAGCATTAGGCGAAACCTTTATGCACCTCTGGCGATACATGTAAAAAAACAACTCCTCGACCCCCGTGAGACCAGTCAGGGGCTGGCGCTCAATAAGGATGACATCACTCGTATCAAATATAGCCTTAAACTCACGTGTCACAGCGACAACCCGATCAGTAGTCTCTCTCAACGCTGTTAAACGGGTCATATCCACTCTGTGACAAGCGCATACCCTCTTAATGTCCCACGACTCATCAACGATTTCAACTTGCACCAGAGCCAGATTGATGATTCCCACATCGATGCCCAATACAAACATTATCTATACCTATATTAATATGAAAAGGTTTAACATTGTACTCATTATTGCATCCATCATCTCAGTAGGTGTCATCATGGGGTTCATCATCAACTCCAAGATGCCTCGCAACGCTGAGGTGGCCCCGATGGACCACAACCCAGCTCCCGTGCAGACCATGGTGGTCGAACGCCCCCACGAGACGCTGGATCTCCCCGAGTATCGCCCCCCACCCGTGCAGAAGTATTACCGCCCCCAGGCGCCGCATCAGGTGGGTCTCCTCAAGGGCGACGACGACCTCCGCCCCATCTACGCCAAGCCCGTCAGGGGGCGCAGGGACAGGTGGCATTACTGGACCACGGGTGGCGACGGGAACAACAACTACTCCGTCCCCGTGACCCTGGGCGGTCGTGATTGCACAGAGGACATTGGTTGCGAGGAGATGTACGGCAACGAGCAACTGACGGTGTGGGACAACCCGGAGGTGCAATACAAGTCACACGTGTACCGAACCGATATGTGGTTTTGAACCCTTCCATCGGTGTTGGACTTGTGGCTGTAAAACGCATCTAACTCTTTACCAACTCCACAAACTCGACAATACTCCGTCGTCATCCCTGTAAATATAATTACCAACCTTTATAGTAGTGATGCTCCCACTCGTGGTGACGAGTATCTGTTTTGTCATCCCAGGTATCATAAACATTCGACGAGGTAGAAAAAAGCGGGGACTCGTGAATTGTGGCATGGCTCTGGTCAGTGCAAACCACTGGAGAGACCCACGCCCCGGATGGAGATACAACACGGATCGTGTATGTGCCATATCGACCGCCGTGATTCACGGGAGTGTTCACGGACGTGACACCAGCGTGGGAATTCTCGTGCTATCAGCATGGTTAAAGTCGTGGAACGCACATATCACGGGTGGGAACTTCGTCCCGTGGCATGTCGTATTTCATTTATTAACTTATGTGGGTATGGTAAGTGGCAGTCATTGAATGATGCTCATATGTCTCTCTATACTTGTGGGTGTTCTGATAATTCGTAAACCGCTGGTAAACATCAAGAATGACATTGACGAGATGAGCCAGAACGTCAGGGAACTCAATGATTTTTTCAACAATCGGCGACCACCCTTCTAATTACCCAGGCTCCAGGCAAGAATGTCCTCGGCTTGGTCCATCTTGTGGCGGACGGTATTCTTCCTCTGCAGATTACTGACGAGATACTTGCGAGCCTTGGGATCCCGGCGACACCTCCGAACTCGGAGGCTCAACTGGCGATACAGGGGTCGGAGGTCTTTCAGTAGCATCTCACAGTCCCACACAACCTGTCGCTGTTCATCAGTGTCTTCGTAGGGTGCGCACATAGCGATATCCTCAAGGAAGCGCTTATGAAAAGCCATGGCTCTCTTCTGATTTATTATCGTCATATAACTTTAATTACTTGGTTTGGTGGATGGGTGATAAAATCGCATATGCCGTTAGGATGACGTTGGAAGCGACCAACGTATCTATGACGCTCACGAGATTCTTCAGACAAATTGTATGCCGTATCGCTCCTCAATGAGCTTCTTGGCACCTCTGGTGGTGGGCATGGACCACGTTAGCCACCTGCTCCAGAAGCCTGGGGTCTTCATCCCAGAACTATCCCACTTTTCACGATCACTATTCCTGACACCCAGCATACGCCTATGAACGCTCTTCGAGTTTGTATCATCCATCAACGTCTTGGGAACCTTGCCACCATGCCGACCCACATATGAACGCATCCTCATTGGATTCTTGTGAAACGTGTAGTCTGACATTCCCTGGGCACCAAAGTGAACCACCTTCTGTCGCTTATCATCCACAAAAGTAACCATCCACTTCTTGTCACTTTTGTTGCTGGGACGCAACCTAACTTTCACTGTCATTCTTGATGTATCTTAAGATTTAAAGCATCTTGAGCCTCTTGAGAATAGCCAGAATGAGGAGGACCATCAAGACGGTGCGAAACTCGCAGCTCTTGAGGAACTTCGGGATCTCGTGGGTGGAAGCGCGCTTGATGACAGCGTCGGGCTCGGGGGAGTAATGTTCCTTGGTGCAGTGGGGCATATTGATATACTACTTGTCAGGAAATTTTTCTGCGTTAAATCATATAAAACATGACGGAACGACTGAGGATAAATGATACCCCTGCGACGAACACGATGCCAGAAACTAATGTGAAAATCTTCACCCCGCGTGAGTTGAGCGTTATTGGTAGAATCCTCAACAGTGTGGGGCTTAAGGTGTCTCACGAGACAAACGAGCGGATGAACAACATCTTGAAACTCATGCTCATTTACGGTTTTCTGATGATGGTGTTTTCCGGCGCGATGGCGGGAGCGACTCACGCAGCCAATATGAAACATCGGGGAGCGTATGATCACAAACACCAAGTAACACTCCTGCAGTACCTGGCAGCACTCACGCCCATGATACTTAAAGTGGCCCAAGTTCTATCTGGGATGGGTCCAATGGGTGGTGCGGCAATTGGGGCGATGTTCGGCGTCTTGGAGAAACGCACGACCGAGTTCTTTACGCCGGATGCACATACAGGCTCCATGGAGAACCGCTTCAAAAAGTTGTTTGCGATGCCTAATGTTCGCAACGCTATAGCCGCTGGTCACGGTGGAATGGCGGGAGCCGGACTCGTCATGGCTTCTGAGACGGCGGCGGGGGCGGCGGCGAATGTTACACATTTCCTCCAACGTGGAGTCGGAAAAGTCATAACCAGTAAAATGCCAGATTTCGCATCTGTTCTTTCGCAGGTTGCAAGCGATCGCTCGTTTGCAGAACGTACATTGACGATGGCAAATGCCGCGACGGGACGGATGGTTTCAGGTAGCCTGATAAATATTATGATTACTCTGTATGGATACACTTTGACTCTGTGTAATAGCATTGGCTTGCGTGTGAGTGAAGTGATCATCACGACTCTGATTAGGAGGTACAAGATGTTGAGCGCCGAGAATGATAAGATGATAGAAGGTGCGACGCAGAGGGCTATCAGGGGGACCGGTGGTGGTGGGAACCAGGTGATGCGTCTTGGGGCTCCCAGCAACAACATGAAGGCAGCCGAAGAGCTTCGTGGAATGAATGGCAACAACATTAAGGCAGCCGAAGCGCTGATGGGGCTTAGGATGCCGTAAGACACTTGCGACAGACCGCTTTGTAGCAGTCTTCGGCAGCTACGAGCACCTGTTCCCCCCTACCAACCCCAGGGTTGCGGTAGGTGAACGGTCCTGGTGTTCCATCCTTACAGAACATACACAACGCCCTCAACTTTGTAACGTTGTCTGCCAATGGCACGACATCAAGCAGTTCACCAAACTTGTGCTGCTTGAAGTCGCCATCAAGTCCAGCCAGGATGATATGCTTCCCTTCGGGCAATCCATACTCCACCCACTCTCGGAGGTTTCCAAAGAATTGAGTCTCATCCACTGCGACGGTGTCCACGCCGTCAAACATGAATTTTTCCAAAGTGGGGTACTTGACTGCCCGGAACTCGGTGGCGTCGTGGGTTCGCACGGCTTCCAGACACCCCTTGCGGTCGTCCAGTGCGTGGTTCACCACCCTGACAGTCCTACCCATAACCTGTTGGAGGCGGATGCGCCGAATAAGTTCGGTGGACTTTCCAGAAAACATGCTGCCCATAATAATTTCGAGGGACATCTTTGATGAAATATTGTAGGAAAACTTTATAGCCGTAAGGTATGCAATGACATATTCTGACGGTGAGCATTCTCCGAGGAGTCAGAAGAAAACTGGTCCACGCGTTTGGCATTCACAGCACGAGAAGATACTTCAGAGATGGGGGGAGCAAGCAGCGTGTTACAGATACATGCACTACACGGCGTATACCAGGTTCAAGAGTATGAATATGAGAATGACTCTCCCTATAATTGTGATTAGTACAGTCACTGGAACGGCAAATTTTGCACAAGAGACATTCCCCCTTTCGTGGCAGGAATATGTGCCAGCTGCCATCGGCGCCTTCAACCTTTTTGCAGCCATCCTGACCACAATAATGCAGTTTCTTAAAGTGTCAGAGTTGATGGAGTCTCACCGTGTCAGCAGTGTACATTACGGCAAGTTGTCTCGGAGCATCCGGCTTGAGCTGACCCTCCCGCGCACGGAGAGGGCTCACGACGGAAGCCCGTTTGTTGATATCATGAGGGGTGAGTACGACCGCCTCATCGAGCAGTCCCCACCCGTTCCCGCTAGTGTTGTCAAGTTGTTTGAGAGAAAGTTCCCAGAGAGGCGTGATATTCCGGATTCAACTTTCAGCCGACCTGAGATCATGTTTGTGCGACCCATCGAACTGTTCGACACCCAACTTGAGAAGAAGAAGACGGAAGGTGTCATCTCTGCATTCCGCAAGAGGGTCAATGACCACAGGGAGGCGGGGACCCTGTGGGTGCCGACCAATGCGGTGGATCAACAACATGTCAATCTCATCTCGGAACTTTCTGAGCTCAAGGGGATGAGCAAGGTGTCTGATCGCATAAGGAGACCCCCGTCCATCTCCACACTTGCTGCCGTCAACGTGGATGCACCGGCGGTAGGCGAAGAGATTCAACTACCTTCTTCACCGAGTGAAATTGTAATAGAGCAAATAACAGAAGACCAACCAGCAGAAGTTGCGACCCCGCCAAGCAATACAGAAACGGTTGAACTCGATACCTAAATAAGTCATCCTTAAAAATAAGATCCTTTATATCATCAGGTATCATGGATAGGTTTCTTACTTTTCGCAAAGATAATCGTTCCACAAATTTTGTGGGAAACCTAGACATTCTAAACACCCTCGTAACCATCATAGAGGACAACGGTATAATCTGCCTCTATGGCGGCGTAGGAGTCGGCAAGAGCCACTTGGTTCGCATCGCCCTCAAGAATAGGAGATGGGTCGAGATCTCAAAAAAGTCTGATGCCAGTGAACAGTTGAAAGAGTCGCACGCCCATGTGTTGATAGATTCATGCACTCCTGACAAGAGCATACTGGAGCACGGAAAGAAGCTATCCCGTGGAGCCACCATAATCATATCCCAATGGATCGACAAGATCGACTTCTGCGACTGTCTCCACTGCCCCCCGATGTCCACGGAGCAGATGGTGGAGATAGGGTTGAGAGAGTGCCCCACAGCGGATCCCACCCACCTGGCCACACTGGCGTTCGAAGCGCGTGGTGACTGTCGCACATTCCTGAACACCATCATGTTCCCTGGGTCCAGGGACTTCTTTCAGGATCCCAAACAGTGGCTATACTCCATGATGTGTCAGGGTGGGAACGATGATCCTATGAAAGAGATAGGGCGCTCCCAGACGGAGCACGGGTATATGGCAGATCTAGTGCATAGCAACATTCACATGGGACTGAAGGAGCTCAATCCCCTGGTGTTCGAACTGCTGTCAGATGCCGACGAATACGACAGCGATCCGACATGGGGGCTCATAGAGCACTTCTGGGTCTCAAGTGTCTATTACCCCATAATGTTAATGGATAAGAAGATCCCCGATGTGTCCATGAAGAATGGCACAGCGTGGACGAAGTTTTCCAATCAGAAGATGAGAGAGAAGAAGACCAGACACCTACCAGACCGAGATACCTTGATGCTTCTGCACCACCTCAACGATCCCAAACTGATGGTGGAATATGGAATCACCCCGCAACAGTATGACGCCATCAACAACATTTCATTCAACAAAAATACCAAGACGAAACACATCAAGGGAGCCCTGAAGGCTCTGGTTCCTCACCCTTTCGCCTGGCGAACGAACGTTTCTGCCTAATTTCCGTAGCTCTCATCCACAATCCCACAAAGGTCATGAACATCACGATGATACAGAAGTTCATCATGTTCCACTCGAATATAGGCTTTTCGGGTGGGTGTATCCTTGCATACCGCTTCATATCAACCACTGGTGGAGGACCAGAAGACATCACGCCTTTACTATGCCACTACAATTTTTAAATTTACTCTGCAAACTTAAAAGCATGTGTCTATACCTCTCCAAGTATGAAGGAAACTCTGTTCTCTCGAGACAAGCATGGACATGTTGTGGTGTGGACGGTCTCGACACACTCAACCACCTCCGATACCACGGGACCCTGGATTGTCAAGCGGGTCTGGGGGGTCGAGGGAGGCAAGATGCAGGAGACAAACCTCCTCATACCCGAAGGCAAGGTCAAGCGGACGGTCGAGCAGCAGGCTGAATTGCAGGCTCGTTCGTTCTGGAATAAGCGGAAGGACAAGGGGGATGTGGAGGATTCGTCCCAACTGGATAACCAGGTGATACTTCCCATGCTCGCTCATTCTTGGGACAAGCGTGGAAACCCAGATGCGGTGTATGACCTCCAGCCCAAGTTGGATGGTGTCAGGGCTATGTACAATTACGAAAGGGGCTTCATCACTCGGATGGGCAAGAAGATCACGAGCGTCCCCCACCTCGAGAACCACAACATTTCCACACGGACGTGGCTTGACGGCGAACTCTACACCCGCAAGATGACATTCGAAGATTTGAGTGGGTGTGTGAGGCGCTCCACACCCTCTGAGAAATGCGAAGTCGTACACTTCCACGTATTTGACTGCTACCTCTTGGACAACCCCAGCGCCACCTGGCGAGATCGCCTGAAGTACCTGGAGACCCTCCAGTTTGTCAACGGTTTCGAGCTGGTCCCGACCCTCCAGAATGTCCACGGAACCAAGGTGGACCCGATGGTGGACGAGTACATTAAATACGGCTACGAGGGTGTGATTGCCCGCAACCCCGATGGGGTCTACTGCCTCAACGAGAGGTCTGCCAGTCTGATCAAGCACAAGCGCTTCCAGGATCAGGAGTATCTGATCGTGGGAGCCCAGGAGGGTAAGGGTAGGGATGTGGGTACAATCATATGGGAGTGCACCACTCAGGAGAGTGACCGATTCACCGTACGCCCCGAGGGGACCCAGGAGTACCGTCGGGAACTGTGGGCGAATTGGAAGGAACACATAGGCAAGAAACTCACTGTGCGCTACCAGGAACTAACGCGGACTGGGGTTCCTCGGTTCCCAGTGGGAGTGGCTCTACGAGACTACGAGGCATAGAGTTGAGAGCAACGGGGGGTGTGGGGGTGAGCTTGTGTGTGCCACCCAAGACCCCCGCCGCAATGTCAGAAGCCAGAGACTCCCGAGTCGTTTTAACACACGGTTCATCTGCGTGATGCGCATACTCCCTGAGCTTGTTGTAGACGTGATCCAGAGATCCAAAACTTGAGAGATGCCACCCAGCAAATCGGTGATGGGGATACTTCCACCTGTTGTTCCGCAACTCCTGAGGACCGCCTCGGGGCATCTGATCCCACCGACACATAACAGTTCCAAACCACGGCTCGAACGTCTGCATCCAGTCGAGCGAGTACTGGAATGCCATCATGTGGAATGCCGTGGGGTTCACAATCTGATTGTCCCTCCCGAGACACACCGCACCTCGATTGGGGATCTCGTCGACATCAGATATCATCACCCAATCAGATGGTTCCGCGGAATCAGTCAACGCGCGCAAGATCCCCTGACGGTGGTGATTCTCACGCGCCCAAGAAGCGTCGTCACCTTCGGGGTTGTCATCAACCACGATGTGGCGAATCTTATCCGCCCACCGTGCATATCGTGCCTTATTGTCTTGATAAAAGGAGGGCTTAGGAGTTCCCTTGTGGGTCACGGAAGACTCCACAATCACAAAGTGGTCGACCACGGAGTCCAAATAGTGCATACGACGCTCGAGAATATCTAACTCGTTGTAGAAGATGAAGCAGTCCCAGACTGCCATCGCTTGTAGTTGTATTCACCGTCCTCTCTAAGCCTGTCTAAAACTGGTTTACACGTATCTTTATGCCCTCCTCCCTGTCTCCATAAGGCGTCCGACCCCATCCCAAAATCGTATTGACGAATCATCTGGATGTTCAGAGTTTCGTTGCACCACGACTTGCGCGGGATTCCGAGATAGGCCATGGTGTTGCTGAGAAGTAGATCATCGTGGTATGTATACTTTGCACGCATCCACTCAAAGTATGTCCGGCCCTTCCTGATCCAATCCATATCCAAAAAAACACCTCCATATCCCTCGGAGACGTCAACCTCCTCTCGGTGATACCGAGGAACCGTCATTTCGGTGCCATAGAACTCAGGGATCCTGAACCCGCTGGTGCACCACACGCAGGGGTCCTCCACGATGGCGCCGTGGAGAGTCTTGAGCAGGTTGGTGGGGTAGCACGTATCGTCATCTACCGCCATCAAGTACTTTACACTCTGGTGGGTGTCAAGCGGCGCGATATACACCGTACCGGGTCCGTAGTCCTCGCATCGACTCACCCGGACGCCTGGGATGTCATACAGTTCAGATGGAACATCAACCTTCGCATCGGGCCACCGATTGTATTTATTGGGGATGTTCACCAACACCTCACTGGCACCTTGTGCGGTCAGGTGCTTGACGATGGTCGGAAGATACTTGAACCGCGACGGTATGCTGGTTATGGACACGATGGTATCCATCTCTGTGAATATATAAGGTTTTTGGCTCTATACATATTCAGAAAATGGTGACTGTTACATTCGAGCCTACACCTGACTTCAATGTCAGCTCTCTGTGTAGCTATATAGCCACCAGGAATAACGTGGACGATCTGATATTCGATGGGTGGGATGCCACCAAACAAACGATCGACGATTATGGTATACCCGATGGAACGTATATCGTAAAGGGGTGGGATGATGTCAGCGTTGAAGTCACACGCAACAAGGAACCGTATCTCCCAGGGGACGGGGGGGTCGTCTTCGGGGTGAGCCTCGTGATCAAGGCAAAAACTATTGATGACGTCAATAAGTTAATCGAGGCGGCTCGTGAATTCTGTAGAAACGGTAGGGATGACGTGGACTTCGACAAGGGTGTCCCCCTGTGGGTGATGGAACATGGATGGATGCTGGACGGTATCGCTCCACACCGTCCCATGGAATCCGTAGTCCTGCCAGGAGACACGAAAAATAACATAGTCCGAGACTTGGAGAGATTTCTCAGCCCCGAGGTGGAGACGATGCACAAATCATTGAACATCCCACACACTCGCATCTACATGCTTCACGGGCCCCCCGGGACCGGCAAGACCACCCTGATCCACGCACTCGCCAGCAAGTTCCGCAAGTCCGTCGCATATGTAGAGTTCACGCCCGACGTAGATGACAGATCCTTGAAACGATGCTTCAAGAATTGCCCCAAGTCTGCATGGATTGCCGTGGAGGACATCGATTGTCTGTTCGAGGAGCGCAAGAATCACGACTCTGCTCGCAACCAGGTCACATTCTCTGGTCTCCTCAACACACTGGATGGCATCGGGCGTCTCAAGGACGGCACCATCATATTCGTCACCACCAATCACTTGAAAAAATTGGACGAGGCGCTCCGGCGCAGGGTGGATTACTTTGTGGAGTATGACTTCAACACAAAGGAGCAGACCCGTGATCAGTTCACTCGTTTCTTCCCCAATCAACTTGATAAGTGGGATGACTTGTGGAAGGATATCCGTCGTCTCAAATTGACTCCTAACATTCTTCAAAAATTCTTCACTCGTCATCTGATGTGCGATGATATCACTCAACACTCAAAACACGTGAAGGATTACGTCACATCGGAGGATGTTAAGGATTTCTACACATAGGTAGGTAGAAAGACATGTCGTATGTCGTCGCAGCCTCTGGGTTCCCCCACCCTGTTCGCTCTCGCAAACGCATTGCAGTTGATATCGATGAAGTGCTTGTCCCCTTCTGTAAGCCGATGTTTGAAAGGGCAGGATATAGACTCCCCCGTGGTAAGTGGGACTATCATTACGCCAAAGCTCTTGGGATATCCCAGAACGAGTCTACCCACATGGTCTACAACTTCTATGAGTCCCAAGAGTTCGACAACCTCAAGCCCCTCCCAGGAGCCCAAGCGGGTGTATCATTCCTCATGGGACTGGGTTATGACGTATACATTGTGACGGGTCGCCAGGATAGGGTGCGCCAGCGAACCGAGGAGTGGATAGATCGCCACTTTCCGTATATGATCAATGATGTCATTCTTACCAATTCGTTCACCCCGAATGAGGTCAACAAGGCGGATATCTGCAAGTCGCTAGCGATCAATGCAATGATCGATGACAGTTATCAAGTCTGCATGGATTGTGAAATGGTGCACATCAAGGGTATCAACTACGTCGGTGGAGACGAACCGTATCCGTGGTGCCACGAAAACCCCATGGCTGCTCACAACTGGGACGAGGTCACTGGGATTGTTTCAACTCTGGCTTAAAGTTTATAGAGTATTGATGTGGTCAAGATGCCACTCATCGTGGTTCTCCCACGTCATACCATCCTCAAACTGTTCCTCAATCCACTCCTTGAAATACTCCAAGTCGCAACCGAGAAGGTCAAGTTTTGATGAGACACTCAAATCACCTTTCTTGATGTAAGTTAATGCACGTCCGATGTTCTTACGGGCAGTCGTTTGAACTTTTACTTGTGGGTCACGTATCCTAACACGCATGTATTCTCTGTTATACTTGCGCCGCTTAACGACATTGTTAGTTAACCATCCTTTTCTATTTTCTGGGTGGGCTTGTTGATATTCACTCACCCTCGACTTGATTCTATCTTTGTTTTTTTCATAGTATTCTTTGCACCTCTTGGATAACGCATCCTTGTTTTCATTTCTGCGAACCTTTGCTGCTTCTTTAAGTGTTGAAAGGTTGCGCTTTCTGTATTCTGCGTTGTACACTTTCACACAAGATTTACACCATTTTTTTTTTGCTGAAAAGTCCGTGGATGGTTTTGAAGCGTCGCACTTAGTGCATGTTTGCTGAGCCATGAGCCTCTCTCATTATATGTGATTTGAAGTCTCTAAGCCTCTGAGATTCGGTTTTCCAATACCCCTTGGAGTCTTTCTGATACTTCTCCCACCTCTCCTCCACATCAGGATCCTTGTCCACCTGGACACCCTCGGGTGGAACCATTATGTATTCCTTATCGATATTGGCAAAGGACGGATCTTCTCTCTTTGCCAATTCGAACCCGACATCTTCTATGTTGCCATGTGTGTCCTGACACCACACGTGCCAACATGTCGCGCCCTGAGTATTGATATACCCTTGAATAGCTGTGAGGTTCTTGTTCACTTCGGACCACAAGATGGGCGCAGATATTCCACAATTTTGAACCTTGTTGAGGCGCATTTTTAATACAAAACGATTAAGATCCATCTGGATCTATATTAATACTCTGTCGCTCTTCTTTAAGTTATCTTCAGCCCATAGAGGCTGGAAATTGAAGAATATACACGCCTCCTCAATCTGTTCGGGGTCAGTCAGGTCAAATGAGGCGAGGGGCTTGATGTGGTCAAGATGCCATTCGCCGTGGTTCTCCCAAGACATACCCTCGTCAAACTGTTCCTCAATCCACTCCTTAAAATACTCCAAATCACACCCAATAAGTTCTAATTTTGAGGAAACATCGAGTTCATCTTTCTTGAACTTACATAGTGCACGCCCCAGCTCCGCCCTCATAACAACCCGAATTTTATACTGGATGTCGGTTTTGTACCTGTTGGTGTAATAGTTTCTTGTATATTCTTTGAAGTATTCCGCATTCTGTTCACGCCACTTTTTTTGGTATTCGCTTAATCGCCCCCTATTTGCTTCGGAATGCTTATTCCTCCACTCAAGGAGTTGCTCTTTGTTTTTCTCCCTGTATTCTCGCATCCACTTGGCGTTGTGTTCCAAGTTGTTCTTCCTCCACTGTCTCTTTTGTTCCAGCCTACATAATTTACACATGGTTCTTCCTGCCTGAAACTCACTCTCGTCTTTATGTTCCTCGCAAACCCTACAAGTTTTCATTTACAGGGGCTATGTATGTATAGGGTCCCTGCCCCTTAACCTCAACTTCCGTCTCAAATGGTTCAACATTCACCGGCACCCTCATAGCCGTGAAGGTCCAGTGAAAGTCCGTGGGGCGGTCCGCAATCACCCGGAACGAGTTGGTCGCCCTGTTCCACTCGGAGACCCCGAGGGTCTGGTTGTTCCCGATGGGGGTCACGTGGATGGTGGGCTCGTCCATTATCAGATCGGGGACGTAGTCGGGGAGGCGAACCGGTTTGCTGCTGTTGCCCTTCCCGCGGTAGTACACACCACCCTCCGGACCCTCCAGACACCCGTGAACCAGCATCCGCCCAGGGCGGTTGGGGTGCGGGATGACGAATGTCTTGGCGGTGTCGTATCGGATCTCATAGGTCGTGGGGTCGTAGTGCATTATGTTGCCCTGGGTGCCACCCACGGCGGTGGAGTTCATCGGGGTCACGCCAAAGGCGTCGTTGTTCTGGAACTGCCTGGAGCCTCCTGCAGCGCTGAAGAATGTACTGTTCGCACCCATGCTGGTGCCACCCGCCTGCGAGCCGAGGACGATCGAACCCGCACCCATACCGTTGTGACCCGCGCGGTACCCGATGGCAATGGAACGGGACACCTGGTTGGACTCACCCGCCTGGAAACCAATAGCAACCCTATCAGGCTGAAGCCCTATGTTGCACACCCGCTGACAGTTTGCGCCTATGGCAAGCGCCTGTGAACCCTGCGTGCTGGTGTCCGCAAGATACCCGGAGGCGATCGAATCCTGCCCCTGGGTGCTCTGCCCCGCATTCCTGCCGAGTGCAATAGACCGAAATCCCTGCGACGCCGCCGCCGCCTGGAACCCAATAGCAATCGAGTCGGAACTCTGCCCCACCTGACCCGCCTGAAGACCGATGGCAACCGACCCATTCCCCTGGTTGTTACCCGTGGAGGTCAACTGGATCGCAGAATCGTAGGTGTTCCCCTGTTCGCTGGTATTCTGGAGGTCTTGCAGGAGCATAGGAGCCTCTACATTCTGGATCTGGGTCACCCTCCCATCCAGGATTGTGATGGCAGCCACATTCCCCAGACCACCATAGGTGTCATCCGCCACATCGGTGGTTGAGGTAAGCCCCGATCCGTTTCCACTCACGTTGGTACTCACCACATTGGTGGTCAGCACATTCGTAACTGTTATGGCGCTGTTATAGACGTTCCCGGTCTCACAGACATTCTGGAGATCCTGACCCAGATCACTCACGGGGATGCGAGTGAAGTCCCCAGTAGCCAGGTCCTCCACATACACACCGTTGGCTGTGATTGCCCCTGGGAGTTGCAGAGTGGTGTTGGGAACGGCTGTGACCCTACCAGGGTTGATGAGCAGGAGACGACCCTGGGTCGCCGCATCTATCACAAACCCCACACTCTGGATGAGGTCAGTGTCTACGTAATCGGGTGATTCATTCATCATCCCACCCGGGACGGTGTTGCTAAGCCACACCTGAGCCCCGTCACTGAACGCACCAGTGTCGGTAATGATGACACCGTGGGTCGCCATCCTACCCACCTCTCCAGCGGTCAACGCCTCACACATAAACCCTGCATACGGGCAGGTGGTGGTGCTGTCAGACATCGCCAAGGAAACCGTGGGCATCCCTGCGTTGACTCCGTCAACATACACCAACTCACCCAGAGCCACATCCACAGAAGCCTCCACCTTGGTGGTGACCATCTGGGCCAAGGACTCGAAACCGATCTTGGTGATTACGTTCCCCGTGTCCTGCACGTATATCCCCGTGATATCCAGATCCTTCATTGAGTTCGTGGTGGTGTTGGGGACGTCGTTGGTGCGCCCCACTCCAGTCACCAGCAACTTGCCCCCGTTGCCATCCTTGATGACGATACCGATGTTCTGGACCAGGTCAGTGTCCCCAGCGGGGCGGAAATCCATGAGGTCTCCAGGGGAGGTGTTGCTCACGTACACCGTGTTGCCCACCGTCATCCCCGGGAGTTGAACGTTGATGACACCCTTCGTGCAGACGTGGATGCTATCTCCTGGGCTACCATTCTCCAGAGCCACACCAATAGACGGCATCTTTGCGGGGTCCGTGGGGTCAGCGGGGCTGATCTCGGGGGTTGCACCCGACCCGTCAGACACGTAGACCGCCTGACCCTTGCTGATCGCCACGTCAGCCAGAGTCTCCGTCACAATCTCCTCGGGGAAGTGGTTCACCCAGTTGTCCCCATCCCACACCAGGGCATGCTTCTCCCCGATGGTTGCGTAATCGATAGACACATTGTTCAACTGGTTGGGGTCAATAATGACGTTCGAAATCAGGTTGGTCTTGATGGCGTTCTCGGTGTTCATGAACTCTGCGATGAGGGTCGTAATGTTACCCTGATCCACGACGTTATGGAGTTCCTGAACCTCTGGGGAGGCGTTACCCAGGAACTGAACAGCCTCCACGTTGTGAGTAGCCACCAAGTTCCCAACGGTCATGGTGCTGTCGTACACGTTGGCGAGGTCCGTCCCGTCCGCATACCTAATGGGCTTGATGTGAAACTGCTCGGCACCCGTGGTGTCCAGGGAACCTGTGCCGGCATTGATGGCAATGGAACCGCTGTGCTGACCGGTGCTACCAGCCGCCACACCCAGAGCCAAGGCACGCGCGCCCTGGCTGGTCTGACCCGCATAGGAACCCACAGCCACCGAACTGCTGAACTGCGACACCATCCCTGCCCTGTAGCCCACTGCGACGGTGTCGTTCTGGCGCCCGCCCCGCCCAGCCTCTGCGCCGACCGAGACCGCCCTGGCACCCCCACCGAACCTCGCAGCCCTGTACCCAATATTGACACTGTCTAGGCCTGCGTTTTCCTCGCCAGCCTCCTGTCCGATAGCCACCGCCTTATTTCCCAGACCCGTCTCACCCGCATCCGTGCCGATAGACACCGACGACGCTCCCTGCCCAACGTCCGTCGACCGCTTGCCGATACACACGGCGTTGTCGGGGACCTGGGTCGAAGCGGACTTCCCGCTTCCCACGACCACCGGGAGCATGTGAATCATCCCCCCGAGCACCAAGTTGTTGCCCGTGGAAGTCAGTTGGATTGCGGGGTCGTAGGTGTTCCCCTGCTCCGAGGTATTCTGCAGATCCTGAAGGTATCCATGAGTGTTCGTCAGGGTGGTGATCCTCCCGTCCAGGATTGTGACTGCCACTACGTTGTTCAGATCACCGTAAGAGCCATCCGCCACGTTGGTGGTGCTCACCAGGTGGGAGGCGTTACCCAGGAACTGGACAGCCTGCACGTTGTGGGTTGCCATCAGGTTGCCCACGGTCATGGTGCTGTCATAGACGTTCCCCTGCTCCGAGACGTTCTGCAGATCCTGAAGGTATCCAGGAGTGTTCGTCAGGGCTGAGATCCTCCCGTCCAGGACGGTGATTGCCACCATGTTGTTCAGATCGCCATAAGAGCCATCAGCCACATTGGTGGTGCTCACCAAGTGGGCGGCGTTACCCAGGAATTGGATGGCTTCAACGTTGTGAGTAGCCACCAGGTTCCCCACGGTGATGGTGCTGTCGTAGACGTTCCCCTGCTCCCCAACGTTCTGAAGGTCCTGGAGATACCCAGCCGTGTTCGTCAGGGCTGTGATCCTCCCATCGGTGATCATAATTGCCACGACATTCTTGTCGTCCCCGTAGTTCCCATCCTGAACGTTGGTGGTGCTCACCAGGTGGGAGGCGTTACCCAGGAACTGAACAGCCTCGACGTTGTGAGTAGCCACTAGGTTCCCGACGGTCATGGTGCTGTCGTAGACGTTCCCCTGCTCCCCGACGTTCTGCAGATCCTGGAGATACCCAGCCGTGTTCGTCAGGGCTGTGATCCTCCCATCGGTGATCGTAATTGCCACAACATTCTTGTCGTCCCCATAATTCCCATCCTGAACGTTGGTGAGCACCACCAAGTGGGCGGCGTTACCCAGGAACTGAACAGCCTCGACGTTGTGAGTAGCCACCAGGTTCCCCGCGGTGATGGTGCTGTCGTAGGTGTTCCCCTGTTCACAAGTGTTCTGGAGGTCCTCAATGTTGCTCGCAACATTCGTCAGGGCTGTGATCCTCCCATCAGTTATGGTGATTGCCACGACATTGTCAGTATCCCCATAATTCCCATCCTGAACGTTGGTGGTGCTGACGAGGTGGGCGGCGTTACCCAGGAACTGGATCGCCTCGACGTTGTTCTGTGCCACCAGATTTCCCACAACCATTGTGTTCGTGTAGGTGTTCCCACGGTCGCAGACATTCTGGAGGTCGAAGGAGTTGGAAATAAGTTCGCTCTGGGTCACCTCACCCGTGGCGGGATTGTATGTCACAACATTGCTAGTGGTTTCCAGAGGCAGGAACCTCATGGGAGCCATGAACAGTGCGTTCGCCCGATCGCTGTCGAGGTCTGCGCCAGTGGCGTTGATTATCACGGTGTTCTCGTGCTGACTGGTGGCGCCAGCCCTGTACCCGATAGCCACTGCATTGGCTCCCTGGGTGTCGTTACCCGCCTCGAACCCGATTGCCACTGCGTTAGCCTGCTGGGACATGTGGGCTGCGTTAGCACCAATGGCGGTCGCAGAGTCTCCCTGAGACACCAGACCTGCCTGATAACCCACAGCGCTGGCATTGGACGACTGGCTGGTTCGCCCTGCGTTAAACCCGATGGCGGCGGTGTTGCTCCCCTGATCCAGACGACCTGCAAAGGCACCGATGGCAACCGAGCGAGACCCCTGACTCTCACGCCCAGAGATGGCACCGATGGAGACCGAGTCCTCTGACTGGTTGCACCTACCCGCTTGGCGACCGATGGAACTGCGAGAACCCCAAGACGGGTAAGGAAATGAACTTCGTGGATATTTGGAGCAGAGACCCAGACAAGCGCCAATACCGCAAGTTGGACTTCCTGCCGAACCAAGGGCATACGGACGACACCTATAACACTTGGCGTGGCTTTGAGGTGTGTAAGTTGGGGGAAGTAGAGCCATCCACGGACATATCGCCATTCCACCGCCTCGTGGAAGCCCTGACGGATGGGGAGACCGACTACTTTGTGAAGTGGCTGGCAGACATATTCCAGAACCCCGATCGCAAGAATGGCGTTATGGTGTTTATCACAGGGCAACAGGGTATAGGCAAGGGAAGCCTGAAGAACCTCCTGCGCCTCCTGATTGGTAAGGAAATGACCCACAACACCTCTAACCCTGACCGAGACCTGTTTGGGCGTTTCGCCACGGCAACGAAGAACAAAATGTTGTGCGTCTTGGAGGAGGCAGAAGGGAGCAAAATCAAGCCGAACGCCTCGTGCCTGAAGGATTTGATAGACAACGAGACGACACAATACGAGGAGAAGGGTGTTATGGTGATTGAGGTGAAATCATTCGTGCGTTTCCTCGCATTCAGCAACAACGAGACCCCGCTGATAGTGGAGGAAAGCGATAGGCGCACGACGGCGTTCAAGGCACGCCCGGATCTGAAGCACGACCCCGACTTTTTCCCTATGTGGAACGAGTGGGTGAAGGACAAGGCGAACCAGCGAGGGGTTTATGACTACCTTATGGGTATAGACCTCTCGCAGGTGGATTGGATACGGGACAGACCCGCAACAAAGTTGTATCGTGATATGAAGGAGGCGTGTTTGCCTATGGAGAAGAAGTGGCTGGCGCACCTGATAGTTGAGGCATTCCCCCAGCGCTGGGAGAGAACTCGTGCCGTGCGCCACACCGACCTCTACGAGAGTTTCCGCCTTTTCTGCGCCGAAAACGCCATATTTGGTTGGCTGAAGGCAAATGGCTACACTCGTGAGGAAATGATACAGGAAGCCCTCACAGACGAAATCGCTTACGGAAATCCGCAATATTAGCCCGCAGCGACGTGCTGTTGCCCCACAAAATCCACCTTGAGAGCGAACCTGCCGTCGTGGGAGACGACCAATTCTCTCGTGTCTTATGACGTGCAAGATAGTTCGCCGTGCTGGGTGAAGTCAGAATATCCCTTAGCACCGAAGTGCGTCCGCCTCCCTAAAGACTGCCTTTAACTTTTTACCTTTTGCATCGCTTTGGTGATACTGACGATTTTAACCATTATTACTCGTCAATATTATTTTCAGATTCAATATTTCACATACATCGCAATATCGGAAATCGGCGTGTAGACCCCCGAACTGGTTGATTGGTCTTCTATGTAAATCGGACGGGGAGCGTTCGCATCTATAGTCCCTGTGTTAAAAAACATAATAGGTGCTTCCGTCCAGGAGTTGTTATTTTCATTCCCGGACGTAACGGTGAAAACCTGTAATTTAGTGAAACTACTCATATTAACCGTCGTTCCCCCCGTGGCTGCGACGGTGTTTGTCGCTGGGTCATAAGCGTCCGTATAAGAGCCACTTGTTGTTATGGGGACCAAAAATTTTCTAACTAATGCTGGATTATCATTAGGACCTTGCTGATAATACGAATTTATCCCACTTGTTAAATCGTCATAATCAACCTCAACAGTCCAACTCCCATCTGGTTTTGCTATGAGTATTTTAGTTGGTGTCGTTGTCGTAGAAAATGTGTTGTGATAACTTCCCGCCCCATCGCTCCAGGAGTGTGTGCCATCCAGCCAAGTGCTATTATTCAGCGAAGACGCATATCCGAGTCCAAACCAGTTGGAAGCGGTTTGCTTCATTAGAGCAAACTGTGTATATCCAGATGGAGGAAATGTTGGGGCTTGAACTACAACCGAACGAGTGGTAGTTCCTGTGTTTCCAGCAGCATCGGTAGCACTGTATGTAAGTGTGTATGTCGCTGCAACGGCGGTATTCACAGTTCCGCTTGTAGATACTACCTCGCTTCCATCTGACGTCGCTCCTGGGTCTGTAAAGGTGGCGTTTTGTTGAAGCACCAGAGGGTTCGCACCAATAAGGGTAATGACGGGTGCTGTCGTATCTGGCTGGACCTCCACCGATCGGGTGGCAGTCCCCGTGTTTCCCGCAGCATCAGTGGCACTGTAGGTCAGGGTGTAGGTGGCAGCCACGGTGGTATTCACTGTCCCGCTGGTAGATACCACCTCCCCGCCGTCCGAGGTTGCTCCAGGGTCGGTGAAGGTGTCAAATTGCTGTAGCACCAGGGGGTTGTCTCCCAGAATGGTAATCACAGGTGCTGTCGTATCTGGCTGAACCTCCACCGATCGGGTGGCAGTCCCCGTGTTCCCAGTCCCGTCAGTGGCGCTGTAGGTCAGGGTGTAGGTGGCTGCGACTGATGTGTTGACAGTCCCAGTGGTAGATACCACCTCCCCGCCGTCCGAGGTTGCTCCAGGGTCGGTGAAGGTGTCAAATTGCTGTAGCACCAGGGGGTTCGCACCGTTAAGGGTAATCACAGGTGCTGTCGTATCTGGCTCTACTTCAACCGATCGGGTGGCAGTCCCCGTGTTTCCCGCAGCATCAGTGGCGCTGTAGGTCAGGGTGTAGGTGGCAGCCACGGTGGTATTGACAG